>QIRE01000180.1_pt1 | contig 14875 bp, 11 predicted proteins | sample 2940141 | NCBI WGS metagenome assembly QIRE01 (sample SAMN09273532, study PRJNA473421) | Gut metagenome, whole genome shotgun sequencing project. | isolation source: gut tissue | host: Folsomia candida VU population | place: Netherlands: Amsterdam | collected 2016-03-06
ATCTCGGATCAAAGGCCGCATCGAACGGCCCATCATGGCGCAGCCGCGCGGCAAGTGTTTCAACCGCGATCGCCAGCCGCGCCGCCGGGTAGATCGCGTTGGCCCCGCGCGAGGGGTCGGAACTGTGGCCGGGCTGGCCGGTCAGCGTGATTTCAACCGTCTGCTTGCCTTTATGGGCGAAGACCGGCGCCATGTCCGATGGCTCTCCGACGATGCAGGCGCGGGGCGGGGCGATCAGGTCGGGCAGGCGCGCGATCAGATGGGGCACGCCCTGACAGCCGATTTCCTCATCACAGGAAATCGCCAGATGCACCGGCCGCGCCAGAGGCATCGCCAGCAGATCGGGCACCAGATCCAGCATCACCGCCAGAAAGCCCTTCATGTCGCTGGTGCCGCGCCCGACAAGACGGTCGCCCGATGCCGTCAGCCGAAACGGGTCGCTGGACCACGCCTGCCCGTCCGCCGCCACCACATCGCTGTGCCCCGACAGCATCAGACCCGGCTGATCCACGGGACCGATGCTGGCCAGAATGTTCCAGCGGCCCTCGGGCGTGGGAATACGGTGCAGCGCCACGCCGGGGCGGTCCAGATGCGCGCAGATCGCATCGGTGATCACGTCATTCGGCGTGCCGGGCAGCGAGGGGATGGCCACCAGATCGGCCAGAATGTCGGTGATGCGCATGGGATACTCCTTCCCCGCGCAGTCTGCGCAGGGCGCGGCGCAGATGCTGCCGAAGGCGGGGCGCACGGCGCGATTATCTGCGCCACAGAATGCCGCCACAGCCCTTGGGAACAGGACAATCCGCCGCCGGACCCCCGAAACCACGCCGAAACTGCTTCTGCATCGCCGCTAGGCTGATCCCGCCCCAAACCATGAGTGCGCGATGACCCTGACCTTTGACCCCGACAGCATCGCGCCGCCGATGGGCCATTTCATCGGTGGCGAACTTGTGCCCGCCGCGGGCGTGATGCCGATGCACCGCCCGTCTGATGCAGCAGAATATGCCGCCTGCCCGGTGGCGGATGCCGATCTGGTGGACCGTGCGGTGCAGGCGGGCCGTCGCGCGCAGGCCGCAGGCTGGGGCGCCTGTGCCCCCCGCGACCGCACCCGCGCCATGCAGGCATGGGCCGATCTGATCGAAGCCCGCGCCCCCGATCTTGCCCGGCTTGAGGCACTGTCATCGACCCGCCCCGTAGGTCAGCTGGTTGCGGGCGACATTGCCGTGACCGCCGAACAGATCCGCTTTTTCGCCGAGATGGCCGATAAAGAGGGCGGCGATCTGGCCCCCACCCGCGATGGGTCGTTGGGCATGACGGTGACGGAGCCCTACGGCGTCGTGGGGGCGATCACGCCGTGGAACTTTCCGATCTCGATGGCCGGGTGGAAGCTTGGCCCGGCGCTGGCTGCGGGCAATGCGGTGGTGTTGAAACCGTCTGAAATAACGCCGTTTTCCACCATCCTGATGGCGCAGCTTGCGGTTCAGGCGGGGATTCCGGCGGGGCTGATCAATGTCGTGCTGGGGTCCGGCCCCCTCACCGGAAATGCCATCACCGGCCATCCCGACATTGCCAAGGTCAGCTTTACCGGATCGACCGGCGCGGGGCAGGCGATCATGGCCAATGTCGCGCGGACGGGCATGAAGCCGATGACGCTGGAACTGGGCGGCAAGTCGCCGCAGATCGTGTTCGCGGATGCCGATCTGGATCTGGCGGCGGATGCGATTGCCCGGTCGATCACCTTCAATGCCGGGCAGGCCTGCGTGGCGGGCAGCCGGGTCATCGCCGATCGGCGCATTCTGGACGATCTGGCGGCGCGGTTGATCGCGCGCATGGTCCCTGACCGGCCCGGCCCCACATGGGAAGCGCAGACGGATTACGCCCCGATCATCTCGGACCGGCAACGGCGGCGGATCGACGGGATTGTCGCGGATGCGCGGGCGCAGGGGGCAACGCTGCTGACGGGCGGCGCGCGGCTGGACAGGCCGGGTTATTTCTATGCGCCCACCTTGCTGGCCGATGTGGCGCCCGACAGCCCCGCCGTGTTGCAGGAAATCTTTGGCCCGGTCCTGACGCTGCAAGGTTTTGATGATGAGGATCAGGCCTTGGCGCTGTCCGACCATCCGACCTATGGCCTGTGTGCGGGCATCTTTACCCGCGATCTGTCGCGCGCCATGCGGGCGATGCGCCGGGTTCAGGCGGGCACCGTCTGGATCAACCGCTATGGCCGGTCGCGCGACCATATTCTGCCCACCGGCGGCTATCGCCAATCCGGCATCGGCAAGGATCTGGGGGTCGAGGCGTATCGCGCCAACCGCCAATCCAAAACCGTGCTGATCGACATCTAGAAAGGCCCCGCCCATGCCCTCCAGTATCGCGCCCCACAACATCGCCCTGATCCCCGGCGACGGGATCGGAATCGCCGTTGTCAGCGCCGCGATGGCGGTGGCCGACCGCGCCGCCCCCGGCCTGTTGCGCACCCAGACATTCCCCTGGTCCTGCGATCACTATCTGCAGACCGGCCGCATGATGCCCGAGGACGGCATTGACACTCTGCGCCAATTCGACGCGATCTTTCTGGGCGCCGTCGGCTGGCCCGCGCGCGTACCCGATGACGTGTCGCTGCACGGGCTGCTGCTGCCGATCCGAAAGGCCTTCGTCCAATACGCCAATATCCGCCCCCACCGCCTGCTGCCCGGCGTCGACGGCCCGCTGAAGGCGCGCGAATTCGACATTTTGTGCATCCGCGAGAATACCGAGGGCGAATATGCCGGCGCCGGCGGCCGCGTCCATCAGGGCACCCCCGATGAGGTCGCGGTCGAGACCGCCGTCTTCACCCGCGCCGGGGTCGAACGCATCCTGCGCTTTGGCTTTGAACAGGCGATGGGGCGGCGCAGGATGCTGGCCTCGGTCACGAAATCCAATGCGCAGCGGCATTCGATGGTGTTCTGGGATCAGGTCACCCGCGATCTGGCGGCCGAATATCCGCAGGTGCAGGTCAGCCATTACCATGTCGATGCGATCAGCGCGCGGATGGTGATGGCGCCCGACACACTGGATGTTGTGGTCGCATCGAATTTGTTCGGCGATATCTTGACGGATCTGGGCGCCGCGATCCAGGGCGGGCTTGGCTATGCGGCATCAGCCAATATCGACCCGACGCGCAAGAACCCATCCATGTTCGAACCCGTCCACGGATCAGCACCCGACATCGCGCATCTGGGCATCGCCAACCCCATCGCCGCGATCTGGTCGCTGGCGATGATGCTGGAGCATCTGGGCGAGGCCCCCACCGCCGCCCGCATCATGGCCGCGGTGGAGGCCACAACCGCCCGCGGCATCGGCACAACGCCGGGGCTGCACAAAACAGACGATATTACAGCCGCAATCATCGCGGCGTTGGAGGAATGATCGCCGCCAGCTGTTTGCGCGCCCGCGCAGACAGGCTGTGGCGCAGGAAAAACCGCAGCATCTGACCCGAGGCATCAGGCCCCTTGGCGTCGGTGAACCTGCCGCGCGGCGACCCGCCCGACCATGCGTGCCGCGCGCCTTTGACGTTCCAATGCTCGACCAGCGGGCGGCCCTTGCCCACCCGGTCGGTGCTTTTCAGATAGGCATGTCCGCTTGGCCGGTTGCAGGTCGTCTGCGCATGATGCAGCCCGGCAAAGGGTTCGCGCGCGCGGATCGCGATCAGCCTGCCATTGCGCGGGTTGACGACGTTGTCATGGCTGCCATGAAAGACGATGGTCGGCAGCGGATGGTCCAGCCGCGTCCCCGGATTGCCGCGCTGCATCGACATCAGGGCCGATGTCTGATCCCGAACGGCGCCGATCGGCAGCCCCGAATGCACCCCCACAGCCGCAAAAACATCAGGATAGGCATGGGCCAGCACCAGCGCCATCGACGCCCCCGCCGACAGCCCCGCGACATAGACCCGCGCCGGATCGGCGTTCTGCGTGTCAAGGATGTGGCGGGTCAGGCTGGCGATGATCGCGGCCTCGCCGCAGTCGCGCGTGGCATGGGCCGGGTCGAACCAGTTCCAGCAGCGATTGGGATGCGCATCGACCGTCTGACCGGGATAGACCACGATGACGCCGCGATCCTTGGCGTGGCGGTTCATCGCGGTGCCGGTGGCGAAGTCCTCGGGCGTTTGGGCACAGCCATGCAACATGATCAGCAACGGCAGCGGCCCTGACCCCGCCGCGTCTGCAGGGATAAAGATGCGATAGGCGCGGCTGCCCGCCGCACAGTGATGCGTGCGGGCCGGAAAGCTGGACCTTGCGCGGGTCGGATCAGCCGGGGTGACAGGCGGTTTGGGCTTGCGCGTGGGCTTTGCGGTGGGCACCAGCGCGATCAGGCCCAGATTGGCCATCCGCATCAGCCCCATCGCCAGCCGCAGGCCCGCCTTGTGCCCCGCCGCCGCGCCGCGCCTGCGGCGCCGTGTTCCGCGAAGATCATCGGCGGCCCTTTCTGACGGTCGCGCCATGGCGGTGGGTCATGGCACCACCCGCCTGAAATAGCGCGGCAAGGGACGCTAATCCAGCACCGATCACCGGCGCCGCGACATGGCCGTGTTGCGCGCACCGCAGGCTTGGCCGCGAAAGATGACCGCCCGGATGGTGATGGCCGTTCGGGTGCGGCGCGGCTGATCAGATCAGCCGATCCCCCCCATCTCGGGCGCCGCGACAAAGCGCCAGGCGCGTCGCGGGCCCGCCATCACGTTCAGGTAATACATTTCAAACCCGTGTGGCGCGGCACAAGGGTGATGGCCGCGCGGGACCAACACCACATCGCCATCACGCACCGCCATGGTTTCATCCAGCGACCCGTCATCGGTATAGACGCGCTGAACCCCCCACCCGTCACCGGGATTCAGGCGGTGGTAATAGGTTTCCTCAAGATAGGTGATGCGGGGGTAATCGTCTTCGTCATGGCGGTGGCTGGGATATGAGGACCAGTTGCCAGCAGGGGTGAACACCTCTGTCACCAGCAGGCTGTCGCAGTAATCCTCGGCCTCCATCGCGATATTGTTGATCCAGCGCGTGTTGGTGCCGCTGCCACGTTGCGTCAGGGTGATACCGGCAGGCCCGATCCGCCGCGCCGCGTGCCCGCCATGCCCCGGCGCGGTGCAGACCGCGATGGTGCAGTCGGTCGCGGCCTCGGCCCGCCAATCCTGCCCGTTCGGAACGTAAAGACAATGCGGCGGCGTCTTTTCAAACACGCTCATCCGGTCGCCCAACACGCCCCAGTCCTGTCCGGCCGCGTGCAGATGCGCCTTGCCTTCGACCATGACCAGCATCACTTCGGTTTCGCCGGTGATATCGGCCACGCTGTCACCTGCGCGCAGCCGGTGCAGGGCAAAGCCGACATACCGCCATCCCGCCGATTGCGGCGTGATCCGGTGGACCTCACCATGGGTGCCGAAGGGCTTGCGAAGAAGGTGGCTCATATCCTGACCCTTTGTGATTTCAAAGCAACGCTCGGGGGGTCCGGGGGGCGAAGCGCCCCCGGCCTCCGCCGCCATCAGGCGGCACTAAATGCGTGACCGCCGTCAGGCGGCAACGTTGCGGTCAAGTCCCGCCTCGACCGCCGCCGCTTTCAGCGATTTCAGTCCCAGTGACTGATACTGCAACGGATTGCGCAGATCGGGATCCTGTTCCGCCTCGATCACCAGCCAGCCGTCATAGCCCACATCGGCCAGAATGCGCAGCAGCGGCACAAAGTCGATGGCGCCTTCGGTATCGCCCGGCACGGTAAAGGCGCCCGCCAGAACTCCTTGCAGGAAGGACATGTTTTCATCGCGCACCCGCTGCGTCACCGGGCGGCGGATGTTCTTGGCGTGGAAATGCGCCACCCGTGCGGCGTGCTTGCGCAGCACCGCCTCCGGATCGCCGCCGCCAAAGGTGCAATGACCCGCATCAAACAGCAGATGCGTGGCAGGCCCGGTTGCCGCCATGAAGGCATCGATTTCCTCGGGCGATTCCACCACGGTGCCCATGTGGTGATGATAGGCGAGCGTAATCCCCTGCGTGGCCAGATAGGCGGCGAATTCCTCGATCTTGGCCCCGAACGCGGTCATTTCACCCGCCGTCAGGCGCGGGCGGTCATTCACCGCCACATCAGGGTTGCCATGCACGGTATTGGAACATTCGCAGACGATGCAGACCTTGCAATCATTGGCCTTCAGCTTGGCCAGATGCGGCTGGACCGAGGCGATTTCATCGGCCACGCTGCCCACCAGAAGGTTCGTCGAATACCAGCCCGAGATGAACCGCAGCCCGTATTCGCCCAGCAAATCGCGCAGCTTTTGCGGATCTTCGGGCCAGCGGTGGCCGTTTTCGATGCCGTCAAAGCCGATGATCCGGCCGGCCTCGGTCAGGATCTGTTCGGTCGGGATATGGGCGCCGATGGTCTGGTCGTCGTCATTGGCCCAGGCAATGGGATTGGTGCCGTAAAGGATCATGGTTCTGCCTCAATTCACCAGCCGCGCGCGGGCGGCGTTTTCAAGATAAGTTGCATAGGCTTTGCGCAGCCGGTCGGGGCCGCCCACCGCAGGCACGGCGACATCCCACCAATGGCCCGCATCGCCAAAGCCGGGACCGTTCTTGGCCGTGGTGTCGATGACGATGACGGTCGGGATATTGCGCCCGCGCGCGGCGGCGATCTGCGCCTCTAGCGCGCCGATATCGTCGGCCTTGACCGCATGGGCACCCATGCTGGCGGCATGTGCGACATAGTCGATCTGCGGCTGATCGGCGACGTTGCAGTCGACATACATGTTGTTGAATTGCGCGCCGCCGCAGACCTGTTGCAGCCGGTTGATACAGCCATAGCCGCGATTGTCGGTCAGCACGACGGTAAAGGGGATGCGCCGCATCACCGCCGTGGCCAGTTCCGAATTGGCCATCATATAGCTGCCATCGCCCACAAAGCAGATCACCTCGCGGTCGGGCGTGGCCAGCTTGATGCCCATGGCGCCCGCGACCTCATACCCCATGCAGGAATAGCCGTATTCCATGTGATAGCCCCCCTGCGAAGGCTGCCACAGCAGTTTCAGCGCGCCGGGCATGGTGCCTGCCGCGCACATGGCCACGGCATTCGGGGCGGCGCGCTGAACGGCGCCAATCACCTGCGCGTCGTTCGGCAGGTCGTTGCCCGCAATCGGGGCGGCGCAATGCGCATCAACGGCCGCCAGCCAGTCGGCGCGGGGCGCGGCATCGACCACCGCCCGGTGATCGCCCAACAGTGCCGTCAGCCGGTCCAGCGCCACCCGCGCATCCGCGACCAGCGGCACCGCGCCATGCTTGGCCGCGTCATAGCCATGCACGTTGATCGACACCATCTGCGCATCGGCGGCGAACATCGTCCGCGATCCGGTGGTGAAATCCTGCAACCGCGTGCCGACGCCGATCACCAGATCAGCCGCGCGCAGCACCGCATTTGCTGCCGCAGATCCATCCACGCCGGATGCGCCGAAATTCATCGGATCGGCCTGCGCCAGCGCCGATTTCCCGGCCTGCGTTTCCGCCACGGGAATGCCGTGGCGCGCGGCGAATGCGGACAAGGCGGCCTCGGCCCCGGAATAGATCACGCCGCCCCCTGCGACGATGGCGGGGCGTTGGGCCGCGCGGATCATCTGGGCCACCTGCGCCAGTTCCTGCGCGTCGGGTTCGGGGCGGCGAATGCGCCAGACGCGCGGTTCAAAGAAATCCGTTGGCCAATCAAACGCCTCGGCCTGCGTATCCTGACAGAAGGCCAGACAGACCGGGCCGCAATTGGCCGGATCGGTCATCACCCGCATCGCGCGGGGCAGAGCGGTCAGCAGCTGTTCGGGCCGCTGGATGCGGTCGAAATAGCGCACCACCGGGCGGAAACAGTCATTCGCGCTGACCGTGCCGTCGTCGAAATCCTCAACCTGTTGCAGCACGGGATCGGGGCGGCGGCTGGCAAAGACATCGCCCGCGATCAACAGCACCGGCAGGCGGTTCACATGCGCCAGCGCGGCGGCGGTGACCAGGTTCGTGGACCCCGGCCCGATCGAGCTGGTGACGGCATGGGCCCGACGACGCTTTGACGCCTTGGCAAAGGCAATCGCCGCGTGGGCCATGGTCTGTTCGTTCTGGCCGCGCCATGTCGGGAAGGCATCGCCGATGCCGTGCAGCGCCTCACCGATGCCTGCGACATTGCCGTGGCCAAAAATCGCCCAGCAGCCTTCGATGAACCGATCACCCTCATCGGTCATCTGCACCGAAAGCCAGCGCACCATCGCCTGCGCCGCCGTCAACCGGATCGTATTCATTGCGTCCCTCATTTTCCTTGCACCCCTGCGCGCGCCCTGTCCCAGATCGCGCACAGCCTGTTGTATCGTTGGGCCATTTCCGCGACCGCCTCATCATCGGCCAGATCGCCTTCCAGCCATGCCCGCGCGACGGCGCCAAATATCGTCCGCCCCACCGCAAAGCCGCGCACCAGCGTAAAGCCCGCCGCGACCTCGAAACTGCCCTTCAGTTCGGCCTCGGGCGCATCAAGCCCAAGCACCACGATCCCGCGTGTGTTGGGGTCGTTTTCCTCGATCGCGGCGATGGCTTTGCGCCATGCGGCGGGTTGGGTCATCGGTTCCAGCTTCCACCAGTCGGGATAGATGCCCGCCGCATAGAATTGCCGGATCAGCGTGGCGGTGGTCTCGTTATCGATGGGTGCGACCTTGGACGGGATGATTTCCAGAAGGAATTCCAGATCGTTGCGCCGCGCGGCCTCGAACAGCCGCTTTACAGTGCGTTCCTGCCCTGCGCGCGTCTCGGCATCATCGGTGGGGTGGCAGAAGCACAGCACCTTCACGACATTTTCGCGCGCCCAGCCTTCAAGCCCCCCGCAATCGAGGCCCAGCTCAGGTTCCAGTTCCAGCGGCCGCGATCCCGGCCATTCGGCGGGGCGCCCGATCCACAACCCCGTGCCCGATGCCGCGTGCAGCGCGTCGCGCCCGATGCGATTGTCGCACAGGATGCCATAGCCGGGCCTGCCGCCCTGCACGTGCAACGCCGCCTGCAAGCACAGTTCCTTGAACGCGCCACCCTTGGCGGGGGTATAGCCGGGCATCTGTTCAAGCTGCATCCGGTGATCGAACGCAAAGACCCGCATCGTGGACCAGTCGCCATTGTTCCGGCGCTGGCGGTTGGTGGCCCAGTGGATCTGTTCCAGTTCGGGATCATTGCGCAGATCAGGGCGGATCACGCCGCGCTTCAGGAAAAAGTCCAGCTCGGCCAGTGACGGATAGGCAGGGGTGCAGCCATGGCGGCTGACGGCCAGCGCGCCACAGGCATTGGCGTATTCCAGCGCGCGCGGCCAGGGTTCGGCGTCCAGCCAGCCCTTCATCAGGCCCGAAAAGAAACCGTCGCCTGCGCCCAGCACATTGAACACCTCGATCGGGAATCCGGGGCCGGTTTCGCCATCATCAAGGGCGTCGGGGATGGCGCCGGTAAAGGCCACCGCGCCCGCCGCGCCGCGTTTGCAGATCAGCGTGGCATTGCTGACGGCGCGAACGGCCCGCAGCGCGGCGATGGTATCGGTCGATCCGCCGGCGATGTGGAATTCTTCTTCGGTGCCGACGATCAGGTCGAACAGATGAAGGCTGGATTGCAGCTTGGCGGTGACGGCGGCGCTTTCTACAAAGCGGCTTTCGCCCGCGTCATGCCCCGCCAGCCCCCACAGGTTCGGGCGATAGTCGATGTCCAGCGCGGTGCGCGCGCCATGTTTGCGGGCAAGGTGCAGCGCCTTCAGAACCGCGGCCTCGGTCCGGGGGTTCGACAGATGCGTGCCGGTGGCCAGAACAGCGCGGGTTTCGGCGATCAGCGGTTCGGAAATGTCATCCTCGCACAGCGCCATGTCGGCGCAATCGGCGCGGTAAAAGATCAGCGGGAACTGTTCCTGATCGCGGATGCCTAGGATCACCAGCGCCGTCAGCCGGTCAGGATCGGTCGCCACGCCGCGCACATCCACGCCTTCGCGGATCAGCTGTTCGCGGATAAAGCGGCCCATATGTTCATCGCCCACGCGGGTGATCAGGGCCGATCGCAGCCCAAGCCGTGCGGTGCCGCAGGCGATATTGGTCGGGCTGCCGCCGATATATTTGCGGAACGACCCCATATCCTCAAGCCGCCCGCCAACCTGCGCGCCATAAAGATCGACGCCCGCACGGCCGATGGTAATCAGATCAAGGGATTTGGTCATGGGATCGGTCCTGTCTAAAGGTCAGAGATTGGCGGACACAAAGGTCATGCTGTCTTGCAACGCGGCCTTGGGATCGGGGGCGGTGTGAACCTGCGTCGCAAAGGGTTCAAAGCTGAACGCGCCGTCATAGCCGCCTGCCAGCAAGGTCTTGATCTGCCCGATGTTTTCCAGCCGGTCAGCAGCATCGACCAGCACCCGGTGCGCGTCCAGCATGTCATCGACCGCCACGCCCGGATCATCCACGCCCGAGATATGGACAAGGCCGGTCCAGTCCGGGAAGAACTGGGTTTCGCCCGCAAGATGGTGGTGGAAGGTGTCGTGCATCAGCTTGTAGGTGCCCTGCCCGCCTGCGGCCTGAATGGCGCGAACCGCCTCGGCCTTGGTGCGCAGGGACGACACCGGGAAGCCCAGTGGTTCAACCAGCCCGGTCAGGCCGCGTTCGTCCAGAATGGGCTTCATCGCGACCAGCGCCGCGACCAGGTCATCAAAGCTGACCGGCGTGCCGTCGTTCAGCGGACACATGACCAGCGCCTTTGCCCCGCTGGCGGCGGCGTAATCGGCCATCGCCACGGCCCGTTCGGGCAGATCGCCCGACCAGACGTTGAACGGGTAAAGCGCGTTGATCGACAGGATGGTGATGCCCTGACGGGCGGCCTCGGCCTTGACCTCGGCCGGGGACCAGCTGCCCAGCACATCGGGCAGGTCGTTGCGGATTTCCACTTCGGTGGCGCCAAGCTGGCGCACCATGGCAAAGAAATCGGGCAGCGGCAGGCCGGGTGCTGCGATATGGTTGATGGCGAAACGCATGGATCAGCCTTTTCCGTAAAGGGCAGGACGGGCGGGATAGGTGATGGCGATGCTGTCGCCCTCGGCCTCTTGCGCGGCGACGCAGGCGTCGGACGCGACGGCGGCCATATAGCCATCCCATGAGGTTGGGCCAGACGCCGTGCCCTGTGCCGCCGCCCGCAGAAAGTCCTGCAATTCAACGTCATAGGACGCCACAAAGCGGTCTTTCCAATCGGTCAGGATCGGGTTCGACAGGGTGGCGTTCAACCGCGTCCTGATCGCCATCGGCTCGGGCAGTTTGGCGATGCCGTCTTCGCCCACCACCTCGCACTGGATGTCATAGCCGTAATGGCAGTTCACGAAGATTTCCGTGTTGATCACGGTGCCCTTGGCGGTCACCAGCGTCACGATCTGCGGATCGCGCAGTTTCGCATGGGTGCGCGCGCAGGACCGCGGAAAGGTCACGCGGGCCGACACATAGTCATCGTCCAGCAGCCAGCGGAACACGTCGATTTCATGGATCAGCGTGTCGTGGATCGCCATCGGCGTGGTATAGGCTTCGGGAACGGTGGGGTTGCGATGCGCGGCGTGAACCATGATCGGCGCACCGATCTGGCTGTCCGTGACCTTTTTCAGCGCGACATAACCTTCGTCATAGCGGCGCATGAAGCCGACCTGCACCAGACGGGTGCCATGGGCGACCTCGGCCTCGACGATGCGCTTGGCACCATCAGCCGTCGTGGCCAGCGGCTTTTCGCAAAAGCACGGCTTTCCGGCGGCAATCGCGGCCAGCACATATTGTTCATGCGTGGCGCCCCACGACGTGACCAGCACCGCATCCACATCCGGGCTGGCGATCAGTTCTTCGCCCGTGGCAAAGACGGTCGCATCGGGGGCGATGTCGGCGCGCACCGCATCGGCCGAGGCGCGGTTGACATCCGACAGCGCGGTAATCCGACCGCCTTGCAGCACCTGGTTGATGCGGCGGGCGTGATCGCGGCCAATGGCTCCGGTGCCGATGACACCAATTCTAAGGGTCATGATGGATCTCACTTCCAATATTTTTCAACGTATTGTTTGGTTTCGCGCAGCATAAAGCGGGCGCTGTCCTCGGCCCGGTCCTCCCATGCAAAGACGCAGTTCGACAGCACGCCGTCGAATTTCATGTCGGCCAGCGTGGCGAAGAAGCTGTCCCAGTCGATCTCACCCTGGCCGAAATCGACATGCTGATGGACGCGGACCTTCGATCCCGGCGGGTTGACGATATAGCGCAGCTGCGACGACTTGTTGTGGTCATAGGTATCGGCCAGCCGGACATGTTCCAGGTAGCCGGCGGTGGCGCGCAGGTTCGCCACCATGTCGGGGCCGTAAAAGAACGTATGCGGCGCGATGAAGGACGCGCGGATCATCGGCGAATTGATGGTCTTGATGATGTCCATCGCCGGGGCGATTTCTTCCAGCCAATCCTCGGGGTGGGCTTCAAGCGACAGCTTGATGCCTTCGCGTTCAAGGATCGGCACCAGCACATCCATGGCGCGGAAGAACGCGCCCTCGCAGGTTTCCGGGCGATGCAGGCCGGACCGGTCGTTCAGGCTGCGATCAGGGCTGCCGCCGCGACCGAATTCGCTGACGAACAGCGGGCATTCCAGTTCCACGGCGAATTCGATCGCGCGTTTCCAGTTGTCGATCGCCACATCCCATTCGTCGGCATAGGGGCTGGCCCACCGATACATCGGCTGGATCGACGCCAGCCCGACATTGTTGTCGCGCAGCGCCTTTTTAAAGCTGCGGATCCGGTCGGGATACAGCTTGGGCCGCGTCCACCACGAAAAGAAATCCGGGCGGGGCGACATTTCAATGTGATCATAGCCCAGTTCGGCCACCTTGCGGACCGTGTCTTCCAGCGACAGGTGGCGGATCATATGCGGGTCAAGCGTGTGTTTCATCTGGCGTCTCGGGCGAGGGTTCATCGGCGGGCGGGACATGGGTTGCCCCGCCCTGCCTTTTGGCCACCTGTCAGGGAGGAGAAGACCGGGTGGCCGTGTCGGATCAGTGCTGGTATTCCGCCATGTTTTCCAAGGTGACGGGTTCGAACGGGATCCAGTTTTCGGGTTCGACCTTTTCGCCCGCGGCAGCGCTGATGGCGGCCTTGACCGCCTGTTCGCCCTGTCCGGTGGCGTTCTGATAGACGGTGATGTCCATCTGGCCCGCCTGCATCGCGGCCAGTCCATCGGCGGTGGCATCAATACCCGCGATGATCACATCGCCCTTGCCGGTGGTGGCAGCCAGCGCCTGTGCCGCGCCGATGGCCATTTCGTCGTTATTGGCAACGATGGCATCGAATTCCAGACCCGCGGTCATCCATGACGTGACCAGATCCTGCGCCTGCACGCGGTTCCAGTTGGCGACCTGTTTTTCGATCACCTCGACCTGACAATCGGGCTTGGCAAAGGCTTCTTCGACCATCTGGGTGCGGACGATTGCGGCGTGGTTTTCCAGCGGCCCCATCAGGATCACGGCCTTGGGTGCCTCGCGGCCCTTCAGCGCCGCACAGACGGCGGCGGCCTCAAGGTTGCCGGCATCGGTTTCTTGTGAGCCAACATAGGCGGTGCCTGCGGGCATCCCTGTGTCCAGCTCCATCGGGGGGTGGTTCACATAGATCAGCGGGATGCCCGCGCCGGTCGCGGCAGCGGTGATGGCGGCGGTGCTGTCGCCGTCAACCGCGTTCACGATGATCGCATCGACGCCGTTGGCGACAAAGTTCTGCACCTGATTCAGCTGCTTGGCGACATCCAGCTGGGCATCCTCGACCGACAGGGTAACGCCTTCGGTGGCGTCGGCTTGGGTGCGGATGCCGTCCAGCACGATGGTCAGGAACGGGTTGTCGAACGAGGTCATGCTGACGCCGATCTTGGTTTCAGCCAGCGCGGGCGCGGCCAGCGACAGGCACAAGGCGGTGGAAGCAATCAGTTTGTTCATGGTGATCCTCTTGCGATAAAGACGTGGGTGATGAACCGGCAGGGGCCGGGTGCGGTCCGATGGTCGGGCCGCGCCTTTGATTCAGCTGGTCTTTCGGCGTTTCTGCTGGCGATGCACGTCGGCCACCACGGCGGCCACGACAATCGCACCCTTGATCATTTCCTGATAATAGGCGTCCAGCCGCAGGAAGGTGAAACCGGATATGATGACCCCAAAGATGACCATGCCGATGGCCGTCCCAAGGATCGACCCGCGTCCACCATTCAGCGACACGCCGCCAATCACGGCCATGGCGATGGCGTCCAGTTCATAGGCAAGCCCCATCCCGGCCTGTGCCGTCTGACCGCGCGCGGCAACCACCATTCCGGCAAGGGCTGCCAGCATCGCGGCGATGACATAGACCTTGACCAGATGGCGTTCGACATTGATCCCCGACACGCGCGCGGCCTGTGCATTCGCGCCGATCGCATAGGTGAACTTGCCATAGCGGGTGTATTTCATCGCGACGTGAAAGATCACCGCGACAAGGATGAAGATGATGACCGGCATCATGCCCGACCCGATCCAGGCAAAGCCTTCGGTCGGAAAGCTGACCGGCTGGCCCTTGGTATACCATTTCGCGAAACCGCGCACCGTGACCATCGTGCCAAGCGTGGCAATGAATGGCGGGATCTTGGTATAGGCGATCAGCCAGCCGTTGATAAAGCCGACGATGGCGCCGCAGCCCAGCCCGATCAGCAAGGGCACGATGACCGGCAGGTCGGTCAGCGCCGGATAGACCGCGCGGGCATAGCTTGACACCTGCGCGAACGACATCGCGACCATGGCGACGGCGCCGACGACAGACCCCAATGACAGGTCGATCCCGCCCGAAATGATGACCTGC
>QIRE01000181.1_pt1 | contig 14858 bp, 5 predicted proteins | sample 2940141 | NCBI WGS metagenome assembly QIRE01 (sample SAMN09273532, study PRJNA473421) | Gut metagenome, whole genome shotgun sequencing project. | isolation source: gut tissue | host: Folsomia candida VU population | place: Netherlands: Amsterdam | collected 2016-03-06
CGATCTCCAGCACCGCCTATAACATGATGACAGTCCTGCGCCTGTCGGGACCGCTGGATGTGGCGGCGATGCAGGCGGCGTTCGCGGCGCTGACCGCGCGGCATCAGGCGCTGCGCAGCCGCTATACCCCCGGCACTGACGGCACCCCACAGCAGGTGCTGGACCGCGCGCCCGATCTGACGCTGATCGACCTGACGGGCCAGCCGGATACCGTCCATGACCGGATTGCCCAGATTACCGCGCAACCCTTTGATCTGACACAGGTTCCGCTGCGAGCGGGGCTGCTGCGGCTGGCGGCGGATGATCATGTGCTGGCCATCGGGCTGCACCATATCGCCGCCGACCGCTGGTCGCTTGGGATCATGGTGCGCGATCTGGCGGTGCTGTATGACGCGGCCAGCCGTGGGCAGGCCAGCCCGCTGCCCCCGGCCCCACTGCACATGCCCGATTTCGCGGCGTGGCAACAGGGCCGCGCGGATGATGCGGAACGCCAGCTTGATTACTGGCGCGCGCGGCTGTGCGATGCGCCCGCGCTGGACCTGCCGCGCGATTTCCGCCCACAGGCGGGCGGTGCCGCGCCGGGCGGGTTCCTGCCCTTTGCCCTGCCCGCCCCGCTGGCGCAATCGGCGCGCGACATGGCCGCGCGGCGCGGGATCAGCCTGTTCACACTGATGCTGGCGGCGTTCAACGCGCTGCTGACGCGGTATTGCGATACGGGTGATGTGGTGGTGGGCAGCGATGTGTCAAACCGCGACCGCCCCGAAACGCAGGGGATGATCGGCCCGCTGGTCAATACCCTGACGCTGCGCAGCGACCTGTCGGGCCGGCCTTCATTCACCGATGCGCTGACCCGAACGGAATCCACCCTGCGTCAGGCTTTCGCCAATCAGGACGTGCCGCTGGATCAGGTGGTCGAGGCACTGAACCCCGAACGCCGCGCCGCCGAGGCCATCCCCCTGTTCCGCGCCAAGTTCGACCTGCAACAGGCCGAACGCCTGCCAGATGCCATCCACGGCATCCGCTTGCAGCGGTTTCCCTATCAGGAACATGCCGCGAAATACGAACTGCGCTTTAATCTGGAAGATCACGGCGACCGGATCGCGGGCCGTGTCGAATACCGGGCCGATCTGTATCGCCCGGATACCATCGCCGCGATGGCGGCTCATTACCAACATCTGCTGGCGCTGATGCTGGATCAGCCGGACTGCGCGATTGCCGATCTGGCGATGCTGTCGGCCAAGGAAACCGCCGATCTGCTGATGCTGGCGCAGGGGCCGGACCTGCCGCCCCATGCCGACACGCTGCACGCCGCGTTTCAGGCGCAGGCCGCCCGCACCCCCGATGCGCCCGCGATCTGGCATCAGGGCGCGACGCTGACCTATGCCCAGCTGGACGCCATGGCCGATGCGGTGGCGGCGGCGCTGACGGCGCGCGGGCTGGCGGCGGAAACCCGCATCGGCATCTGCATGGCGCGCACGCCCTTGCTGATCGCGGCGATCCTTGGGACGCTGAAGGCGGGCTGCGCCTATGTGCCGATGGACCCGGCCTATCCGCAGGCGCGCATCGCCTTTATCGCGCAGGACAGCGGCGCGGAACTGGTGCTGACCGATGGTGCGCAGGTGGTGGACGGCGTGCCGGTGCTGGACGTGACCGACCTGCCGCCCGCCCCGCAACCAGATGCGCGCGGCGCGACGGATGGGCTGGCGGTCATCATTTATACGTCAGGCTCAACCGGGCAGCCCAAGGGCGTGGCGCTGGAACATCGCAACATCCTGTCGCGCGTGGCATGGGCCGGTCAGGCGTTTTTGCCCGATGATCTGGCGGGGGTGCTGTTTGCCACATCCGTCAGCTTTGATCTGTCGCTGTTTGAAATCTTTGCGACGCTTGGCAATGGCGGACGTATCGTGCTGGCGCAGACGCTGCTGGACCTGCCCCTGCTGGCCGATGCGAGGGTCACGATGCTGAACACCGTGCCCAGCCTGCTGCGCGAGCTGGTCAAGACCGGCGATCTGCCCACCAGCGTCCGCGCCGTCAACCTTGCGGGAGAGTTCTTTCCGCCCGCGCTGCTGGACCGGCTGCTGCAATTTCCGCAACTGCGGATCATCAACAACCTCTATGGCCCGACCGAGGATGCGATCTATGACGCGGGCAATCCGGTGCAGGACGAACCCGAACGCCCGATGCCGATCGGGCGGCCCTTTCCCGGAACGCGACTGCATATCCTTGACCGCCACGGCAACCTGCTGCCGCGCGGGGCCCCGGGTGAGATTTGCCTTGCGGGCGCGGGGCTGGCGCGCGGCTATCTGAACCGGCCCGATCTGACGGCGGAAAAATTCATCGCCGATCCCTTTGGTCCGGGCCGCATCTATCGCAGCGGCGACCGCGCGCGTTGGCGCGCCGATGGGCGCATCGACATCCTTGGCCGCATCGACGGGCAGGTCAAACTGCGCGGAATGCGGATCGAGGTCCGAGAGATCGAGGCCACGCTGGAAGCCCGCACCGATGTGGCGCAGGCCATCGTGCTGGCGACCGGCGATCCCGGCGACAGCGACCGCCAACTGGTCGCGCATATCGCGCCACAGCCGGGCTGCACCGTGACCGGCGATCTGCTGCGCGCCGATCTGGCGGGGCTGCTGCCCGCGCATCTGGTGCCACAGCGCTGGAACGTGATGGCGGCGCTACCGCAGATGCCCAACGGCAAGATCGACCGCCGCGCGCTGGCGCTGATCGTGGCCGCGACCGCCGCCCCCACCCCGCCCGCCAATGATCTCGAGGCCCGCGTCATCGCCATCTGGTGCGAGATGCTGGAACAGGACGACATCGGCGCGACCGATGATTTCTTCGCCCGTGGCGGGCATTCGCTGCTGGCGATGCGGCTGCTGATCCGGCTGAAGGACGAGTTCGCCGTCGATCTGCCGCTTGGCGCGCTGTTTGACGCGCTGACCCCGCGCCTTCAGGCCGATCTGATCGGTGCCGCAACCGCACAGGACGCGCTGGACGACGATCCCACCGCCGGCCTGTCAGACGCCGAGGTCGCAGCCCTGCTGGACCAGATGACCAAGGAACCGACCCCGTGACGCAAATCGACCTTGCCACCCTCGATCCCGCCGCGAAACGCGCGTTGCTGGCGCAGCGGCTGAAGGCTGCGGCCCGTGCAGGCGAAACCGCGCAGGCGCCGCTTAGCCTTGCGCAGCAACGGCTGTGGTTCATCGACCAGATGCAGCCGGGGCAGTCGGTCTATACGATCACCGCCGCGCTGCGGCTGGCCGGGCCGCTGGATGTGGGCCGCCTGACGGATGCGCTGAACCGGACCCGCGCGCGTCACGGCGCGCTGCGCACGCGGATCGTGGATCGCGATGGATCGCCCCTGCAACTGATCGACCCGGCCGCGGCCCTGACGCTGGAGCCGCTGGACAGCGACGCCGCGCTGGCGGAATTTGCCGCGCGGCCCTTTGATCTGGCGACGGGGCCGCTGGTGCGATGCGGGCTGCGGACCTGCGGGCCGGATGATCATGTGCTGGCCTTTGCCGCCCATCACATCATCGCCGATTACCAGTCGTTGCAGATCATGATCGCCGAACTGGCCGCGCATTATGACGGGCGCGGCGCCATGCTGCCGCCGCTGACGGTGCAATATGGCGATTACGCCCTGTCACAGCGCCGCCGCCTGTCGCAGGGTCAGGCGCAGGCCGATTACTGGCGCGACGCCTTGTCCGGGCTGGCGCCGCTGCTGGACCTGCCGACCGACCGGCCGCGCCCGCCCCGGCAGGATATGACCGGCGCCCGGCATCGCTTTGACGTGCCGGATCACATCGCGCAGCGGCTGGACGCGCTGGCCCGTGATCGCGGGGTGACGCCGTTTCAGGTGCTGCTGGCGGGGTTTCACGTCCTGCACGCGCGCTATTCCGGCCACGCGGATATCTGCATCGGCACCACGGTATCGAACCGCGACCGGGCCGAATTGCAGGCGCTGGTGGGGTATTTCGTCAACACGCTGGCGCTGCGCTGTGCGGTGGAGGCGGATGACAGCTTTGACAGCCTGCTGGCGCGGATGCGGACCTGCGTGACCGGCGCAATGGCGCATCAGGATTTGCCCTTTGAACAGGTCGTAGATATCGCCGCGTCCGGGCGCAGCCTTGCCCACGCGCCGCTGTTTCAGTCGATGTTCAACCTGCATGAAAAGCAACCGGCGCAGCTGGCGTTTGGCGGCGTGACGGCGACCGCCCTGCCGATGGCGGGGCAGACGGCGCGGTTCGACCTGACGCTGGACCTGTTCCGGGGCGACCAGATCACCGGCGTGCTGGAATATGCAACCGCGCTGTTCGACGCCGACACGGCCGCGCGGATGGCCCGCGATTACGTCCGCATTCTGGACGCGACCAGCGCCGATCCGGCCGCCCCGTTGGCGGGCATCGCGCTGGTGACGGATGATGATGCGACCCGGCTGGCCGCGCTGAACGCCACCGCCGCGCCGATCCCCGATGCGGATCTGGCCCGCCTGATCGCGGCGACTGCCGCCCGTCGCGGCGATGCGCCCGCGCTGATCGCGGGGGACACCCGCCTGACCCATGCGGAACTGGACGCCGCCGCCGACCGGCTGGCGCGCTATCTGGCGCCGCAGGTGCGCCAGGGCGCGCGGATCGCGATCTGCCTGCCGCGCGGCGCCGATCTGGTGGTGGCGCTGCTGGCGACGTTGAAGCTGGGCGCGGCCTATGTGCCGCTGGACCCCGGCCATCCGCCTGCGCGGCTGGCGATGATCATGCGCGATGCGGCGCCTGCGCTGATGCTGTGCGCGGGGCCGGCGCCGGTGGATGCCGCCTGCCCGGTCGTTGATCCGGCTGCGGCGCGGGACGCGCGCCTTGCGCCGCCGCTGGCCCGGGTGATCGGGCCGGACGATCTGGCCTATGTCATCTTTACCAGCGGCACGACCGGGCGGCCCAAAGGCGTGCCGATTACGCAGGGCGCCTTGGTCAACCTGTTGACCAGCATGGCCATTCGACCCGGCATGACCGAAACCGACAGGCTGCTGGCCGTTACCACGCCCGCCTTTGACATCGCCGCGCTGGAGCTGTTCCTGCCGCTGCTGACCGGGGGCACGGTGGTGCTGGCGGGGCGCGATGACGTGATCGACGGCCACGCGCTGACCCGCCTGATCGCGCGCCATGAAGTCACGCTGATGCAGGCCACGCCCGCGACATGGCGGTTGCTGCTGGACGAAGGCTGGCGCGCGCCCGATGGTTTCCGCGCCCTGTCCGGGGGCGAGGCACTGGACCCCGCGCTGGCCCGCGATCTGCTGGCAACTGGGGCGCAGCTTTGGAACCTCTATGGTCCGACCGAAACGACGATCTGGTCGGCCTGCGCGCAGATTACCGGCGCCATCGATCTGGGCCAGCCGGTGGCCAATACCGTCCTGCATGTGCTGGATAAGGGCGGGCAGTTATGTCCGCCGGGGGTGGCGGGCGAATTGCATATCGGCGGCGCGGGCCTGTCACCCGGCTATCTGGACCGCCCCGACCTGAGCGCGGATCGCTTCATCACCTGGCGGGGCCAGCGCCTTTACCGCACGGGCGACCGGGTGCGGCGGTTGGCCGATGGCCGCCTGATCTATCTGGGCCGTCTGGATTTTCAGGTCAAACTGCGCGGCTTTCGCATCGAACTGGCCGAGATCGAATGCCAGCTGACCACCGATCCCGCCGTCGAACAGGCCGTCGTCACGGTCCATGGCAGCGGCGATCAGGCCGCGCTGATCGCCTATCTGCGGGCGCAGGCCACACCCGATCTGGAACCGCGCCTGCGCGCCCATCTGGGTCAGACCCTGCCCGGATATATGATGCCTGCGGGGTTTGTCGTGCTGGACGCCCTGCCGCTGAACGCCAATGGCAAGGTCGATCGCGCGCGCCTGCCCGCGCCCGCCGCGCGTGGCACCAGCATCACCGCGCCGCGCACCGCGACCGAGGCGATCATCGCCCGCCTGTGGCACGATCTGCTGTCCGTTCCCGCGCCCGACAGGGATGCGGATTTCTTTGCCCTTGGCGGGCATTCCCTGCTGGCCATGCGGATGATCGCACGCCTGCCGCACAAAGGATCACGCGCCGTGCCGCTGCGCCTTCTGTTTGAAAACCCGCGTCTTTCGGATTTTGCCGCAGCCTTGGACGGGGCCGGGCTGATCACCGATGGCATCACCGCGCCGATCCCGCGCCTGCCCGATGGTGCGCCCCGCCCGCTGTCCCATGCACAGGCGCGGCAATGGACGCTGGCGGCGCTGGACCCCGGCCAGTCGGCCTATAACCTGCCCGCCGCCGTGCGGATCACCGGCCCGGTCGATGCCGACCGTCTGGCCCGCGCATGGCATCTGATCTGTCAGCGCCATGACGTGCTGCGCAGCGCCTATCCGGGCGAGACCGGCACGCCGCGAGTGACCGTCGGTGCCCCGCCGCCGATGGATACGGCCACGGTGTCGGACGCGGACCTGCCCGATCATCTGCGGCAGGCGGCGGCGCGGCCCTTTGATCTGGCGCGCGGGCCTCTGGCGCGGCTGACGCTGTTTGCCACCGGCGCGGATCATGTGCTGCTGCTGGTGATGCACCATATCATCGGCGATGCGATGTCGCTGGAACTGGTGCTGCGCGATCTGGCGGCGGCGTATCAGGCGCTGGCCCAAGACCCCGATCACCAGCCCGCGCCGCTGCCGGTGCAATACGCCGATTTCGCGGCTTGGCAGCGGGGGCAGGATCTGGACGGCCATGTCCGCTATTGGGTGGACCGGCTGCGCGATGCGCCGCCGCTGCTGGACCTGCCGACCGATTACCCCCGCCCCGCGCGGCAGGGTTTCGCGGGCGGCAGCGTCGATTTCGCCGTGACCGGCCCGGTGGCGCAGGGCCTGCGCGATCTGGCGGCGCGCGCCGGGGCCACGCCCTATATGGCAATGCTGGCAGCCTATGCCGCGCTGCTTGGCCGCTATACCAGCGCGGCCGAGGTCGTGATCGGCACCCCCGCCACCAGCCGCCCCCATCCCGACCTTGACGGCGTGGTGGGAATGTTCGTCAACACGCTGGCATGGCGCCTGCCTGCGGGGGATGACGGCGGCTTTGCCGCGCTGCTGGCCGCCTGCCGCGACCGCGTGGTCCAAGGCTTGCAGCATCAGGACGCGCCGTTTGAACGCATCGTGGACGCGCTGGAACCGGAACGCACGCTTAGCCATAACCCGGTGTTTCAGACGCTGTTTTCGTGGAAAACCCGCGCGGATAACCCCGACACGCAAACGTGGCAGGCGCTGCCCATCGACAGCACCACGGCCAAGCTGGATGTGACGCTTGGCATTCTGGATACGGGTGGCGATTTCGCCATGCGGCTGGAATACCGCCGCGATCTGTTCCACCCCGACAGCGCGCAGAACATGGCCCGCACTCTGCAATCGCTGATCGCCGCCGTGGTGGCCGCGCCGGATCTGGCGACCGGGCGGCTGTCGCTGATCTGCGCAGATCAGGCCGCGCAGATCACCGCGTGGAACGATACCGGCAGCCTGCCGCAAACCGGGCCGCGGACGCTGCACGGGCTGTTTGCCGCCCAAGCCGCACGGACCCCGGACGCCGTGGCGCTGCGCGATATGTCCCGCAGCCTGACCTATGCGGATCTGGACCGGCACAGCGACGCGCTGGCCGCCCATCTGCAATCACGCGGCATCACGCGGGGCGCGCGCGTGGGCATCGCCCTGCCGCGCGATGCGGGGCTGATCGTGGCGTTGCTGGCGGTGCTGAAATCGGGCGCCGCCTATGTGCCGCTGGACCCGCGCTATCCTGCGGAACGCATCGCCTATATCGCGGCGGATGCACAGCTTGCGCTGGTGCTGGATGACCTGCCCGATGTGCCGCCCGCACAGCCAGCGCCCGTCGCCAGCACGCCCGACGATCTGGCCTATCTGATCTATACCTCCGGCTCGACCGGCAGGCCCAAGGGCGTGGCGATTGCGCATCGCAATGCCGCAGCCTTGGTGGCCTGGGCGGAAACCGCGTTCACGGCGGATCAGATGGCGGGGGTGCTGGCCTCGACCTCGGTCTGTTTCGATCTGTCGGTGTTTGAGGTGTTCGCAACCCTGTCGCGCGGCGGCACGGTGCTGCTGGCCGATGATCTGTTCGCCCTGCCAGACGCGCCCTTCGCGGGTCAGGTGACGCTGATCAATACCGTGCCGACACCGATGGCCGAACTGCTGCGCTTGGGCGATCTGCCTGCGAATGTCCGCACCGTCTGCCTTGCCGGAGAGGTTCTGCCGCCCGCCCTTGCCGCCCGGCTTTACGCCATGCCGCAGGTGGCACAGGTCTGGAACCTTTACGGTCCGTCCGAGGATACGACCTATTCCACCGGCATGATCCTGCCGCGTCAGGGCGGTTTCAACATCGGGCGCCCGATCACGGGCACACAGGCGCATGTGCTGGACGATCACGGCCAGCCGGTCCCCCCCGGTATGCCCGGAGAGCTGTATCTGACCGGCGCAGGCGTGGCGCAGGGTTACTGGAACCGCGACGATCTGACGGCGGAACGCTTTGTCACGCTGGCCGGTCAGCCCGCCTATCGCAGCGGCGACCGGGTGCGGTGGGCGCCGGGCGGGACGCTGGATTATCTGGGCCGGGGCGATGGTCAGGTCAAGCTGCGCGGCTTTCGGATCGAACCCGGAGAGGTCGAATCCGCCCTGACCCTGATCCCCGGCATCACCGGGGCCGCTGTCGGCATCTGGCGCGACGCCGATGGCAACGCGATCCTGACCGCATGGGCCGAGGGCGCGGCCAACCCCGCCGATCTGACCGCGCGCCTGTCACAGCACCTGCCCGCGCATCTGGTGCCCGGTCGCATCGTCATGCTGAACGCGCTGCCGCGCCTGCCCAATGGCAAGCTGGATCGGGGCGCCCTGCCCGCCCCCGATCAGACCGTGACGGTCGCGGGCGGCGATGCCCCGCAGCCCGGCGTTGAACGCGATCTTGCCGCCATCTGGGCGCGGGTTCTGGGCCATGACCACATCACCCGGCAAGATAATTTCTTTGCCATCGGCGGCGATTCGATCCTTGCCATTCAGGTGGTGGCACAGGCGCGGTCGGCGGGAATGGCGCTGTCGCCGCGCGATCTGTTCCAATATGCCACGCTGGCCGGGCTGGCGGGGGTGGCCGCCGATCGCGGGCTGGTGGGCGACGGGCCGCAACCCGCGACCGGGCCGCAACCGCTGACGGCGGCGCAGGCATGGCTGCTGGCCCGCGATCTGCCGCAGCCTGCGCATTGGAATCAGGCCATGGTGCTGGCGCCTGCGCGCCCGCTGGACGGGGGGCTGCTGCAACAGACGCTGGCGATGCTGTCCGATCGGCACGATGCGCTGCGCGCCCGGTTCATCCGCCGCGACGATGGCTGGCATCAGGATTACACCGCCCCCGGCGCGCCGGTTCTGCTGGTGCAGGGCGCGGGGGATGTGACAGCGATTGCCGCGCAGATGCAGGCGGGCTTTGATCTGACCCACGGTCCCCTGTGGGGCGCGGCACTGGTCGAGACGCCTGCGGGGCAGCGGCTGGCCGTCGCGGCGCATCACCTTCTGGTCGATGGGGTGTCCTGGCGCATTCTGCTGGACGATCTGCAAGCGATCTATGCCGCGCTGGCGGCGGGGCAGACACCCGCCCCGCCGCGCCGTGGCACAGGCGCGGGCGCATGGGCCGCCCATCTGGCCCAAAGCCCGGCGATCATGGCCGAACGCGAATATTGGGCAGCGATCCCGTCGCAGCCGCAAGCCGATGCCGGGACCGAAGGTCAGGCCGCGCGCCATGACCAGATGATCGCCGCCGATCTGACGCGGCAGGTGCTGGACGATGTGCCTGCGGCCTATCCGGTCACGACCACGGAACTGCTGGTCGCCGCGCTGTATCTGGCGATGCGCGACGTGACCGGGGCGCAGGCGCTGACGGTGCAGATGGAAAGCCATGGCCGCCCCGATCTGTCGCCCGATCTGGACCTGTCGCGGACGGTGGGCTGGCTGACGGCCCTGTATCCGGTGCATCTGGGCACGTCTGATGCCACCCCCGACGCGACCCTGCGCATGGTCAAGGACCGCCTGCGCCGGGTGCCCCATGACGGCGTGGGGTATGGCGTTCTGCGCGCGGCGGGGGCGATTGCGCCGGTGCAGGCGGCAGTGCGCTTTAACTATCTGGGCCGGGTGGCGGGGGCGCTGGACGGCGCAGCTCTGCGGCCTGCCACGGAAAGCGCAGGCCCTGCGCGCGGGCCGAAGAACCCCCGCGATACGACACTCGAGGTGAATGTGCTGGCCACCGATGCGGGCCTGCGCCTTGGCTGGCATCACCCGCCCGCGCAGGCGGTCACGCCGCTGGCCGATGCGTTTCAGCGCCACCTTGCCGCCCTGACCACGCATTGCCTGACCGGCGATGACGCCGGCCTGACGCCGACCGATTTCCCGGACATGGATCTGGGCGCGGATGACCTTGAAGACCTGCTGCGGAGCCTGTGATGACCCAAGACGACGATGCCGCCCGCCGGCGCAATATCGAAAACATCTACCCCTTGGCGCCGTTGCAGGAAGGCATCCTGTTCCACAGCCTGATGGCGCCGGGCGCATCTGGCGTCTACATGCCGCAGATCGCGTTTCACCTGTCGGGACGGATCGACCCCACCCGCCTGCGCGCGGCGTGGGAACAGGTGCTGGCCCGCCATTCCGCCCTGCGCAGCAGCATCCACTGGCAGGAACGGGACGAACCGTTTCAGGTCGTCTATCGCCAGCTGCCGCTGCCCTGGACGGAACTGGACTGGCGCGGGCAGGACGCGGATGCGGCGCTGGCGGCGCTGTTTGACGCCAACCGCGCGCAGCCCTTTGATCTGCGCCGCCCGCCGCTGATGCGGCTGCATTTCGCGCGCATCAGCGATGACCGGCAAGTGCTGGTGCTGTGCCATCACCACATCATTCTGGACGGCTGGTCGCAGGCCCGGATGCTGGAAGACGTGATGGCAATCTATCACGGTGTGGCGCTGCCCGAACCGAGCCCCTATGCCGAATTTATCCGCTGGCTGAAACGACAGGACCGCGATGCATCAGTCGCGTTCTGGCGCGACTATCTGGCGGGCACGCCGGGCGCCAGCATCACCTTTGGCGAGGCCGGGACGCGGCCCGATTTCCACCGCGGCGAATGGGCGTTTCCCGCCGATCTGGCCGCCCGCGTCACCGATTTCTGCGCCACGCGCGGGGTCACGCTGAACACGCTGTTGCAGGGCGTGCTGGGGCTGGTCATCGCGCAACGCATGGGGCGCACGGATGTGCTGTTCGGTGCGGCGACGGCGGGGCGGCCCGCCAGCCTGCCCGGCGCCATGTCGATGGTGGGGCTGTTTCTCAACGCGCTGCCGGTGCGTATCCGTCTGGACCCGGCGCAGGGCGTGGCCGCGTGGCTGCGCGATTTGCAGGCCCAACAGGCCGCGACCATCGACCATGAACATCTGTCCCTGCGCCAGATCCAGGGCCAGATGGGCACCCTGTTCGACACGCTGCTGGTGGTCGAGAATTACCCCGTCACCGCGGGCAAGGACGCGGTCGATATCCACCTTGACCGGATCGAATTCGACGAATGGACGCATTTTCCGCTGACCCTTCTGGTCGCGCCCGCCAGCGCCGGGATGAAGCTGATCCTGCGCCATGACCGCAGCGTCATCAGCGATGCCGATCTGGCCGATTTTCTGGACCGCTTCACCACCGCGCTGGACCGGATCACCCGCGCGCCCGACGCGCTGATCCTGTCGCTGACCGGGCCGCTGAATCGGGCGGCGACGGTGTCCGCGACCCCGGACGGGATGGCCCCCCGCCCGGTCAGCGGCGCCACAGAACAGGCCATCGCCGCCATCTGGGCCGAGGTGCTGAAGGCCCCGCACCCGATGGCCCATGACAACTTCTTTGCCATCGGCGGGCATTCCCTGCTGGCCGCGCGGGTGGCCACCCGCCTGCGTCGCGATCTGGATGTGGATATCGGCCTGCGCGCGGTCTTTGATCATCCGGTGCTGGCCGATCTGGCCGCGCATCTGGATGGATTGCGCGCCCTTGCGCCGGATCAGATCATGGTCGAATTCTGATGCTGATCTGCCTGCCACCCGCTGGTGCGGGGCCGTCGATCTTTCGCCCGTGGCAGCGGCTGGATGCCAGCGTCATCGCCCCACAGATTCCGGGGCGTGAGACGTTGTTCCGCGACCCTCCGGCCGCCGATCTGCCGCGTCTGGCCGACCGGATCGCGGTGCAAATCGCGCCAACGCTGCCCGCGCGCTATGGCTTGTTCGGCTATTCCATGGGCGGGACGGTGGCCTTTCTGCTGGCGCGGCGGCTGATGGCGATGGGGCATCCTGCGCCACAGGCGATGTTTCTGCTGGGCGCATCGGCGCCGGACCGGCTGCATCAGGAAACCGCCGGTCTGCTGGCCCTGAACAGCACCGATTTCTGGGCCGAGATCGCCCGGCTTGGCGGCACGCCCGATCTGATCCTGCATGATCCCGATCTGCGGGCGCTGTTCGAGCCGGCGCTGCGCCATGATTTCGGGCTTTGCGCGCGGCATCGCGACGCGGGCGATCTGCGCCTGCCCTGCCCGGTCCATGCCTTCGTGGCCGATGATGATCCGCTGGTCGGCGCCGATTGCGCGCAGGATTGGGCGCGGTTCACCACCGACAGCGCGCATCTGCACCGCCTGCCCGGCGGGCATATGCTGGATGCGCCTGCCTTTGCCGCCCTTTTGCCGGTGATCCGCAGTCTGTCCGACGCGGCCTATGCCCGGTGACGCGCGCGGCCCTGCTGCCAGAACCACAGCTCCAACAGCGCGGCATACCCCAGAAAGAAGCCCCATGCCTGAAAGCGGTCAAAGCCGCCGGTCATGTCGGGCGTGGTCCACAGCCCGCCCGTCAGCCGGTCCCAGATGACGTAATGCATCCGATACAGCCATGAGGCGATCACCAACACCGTGAACCGCCAGCCCCACCGCCGATGCAGCACCCACCGTTTCGCGCGGCCAAAGCGATAGGTCTGCACCGCCGCCACCAGCATCATCACGCCATAAAGCGTCGATGACGCATCCATCATCACCCCGCCTGTCGTGCCCCGCGCCAGCGCGTAAAGAATGCCACCAAAGGCGGTGAACAGGCCAATCACCACCATCACCCGGCCCGCCCACCGATGCGCGGCAGGCGATCTGCGCCGGATCGCGGTGATCAGTTGCAGCGGCGCAATCACCGTCAGCAGCCCGCCGGTGATCATGTGCCAATACATGATGGCGGTGACGACCGGCTGGCTTTCCGACCAGAACGGATCGCGCCCGGTCAGGTCGTTTGTGACGCCCCACAGACCCAGCCAGACCGAATGCGCGATGAACCCGGACATCATCACAAACAGCAGCGCGGTCCCCGCGAACCAGCCGGGCACCCGGAAATTCTGTTGCCGCCCGGCGCTGACGCTGCGTTCCATGTTCCGATCCATGCCAGATTCTGACAAATTTGATAAGGTTTGTTTTCCGCCTTGTCAAAGACTGGCGAAACCTTGCCGCACTGCGGAAAAAACCGCCCCTCGATCACGCAAAATCATATGCGCGTGATTGACCTTCCCTACACTTTTAGTTAACTTTTTCGCAGGCACCCAACCGGCACCTTTCCCCATAAAATTCAATGAAGTTTCCTTTGGAGGAACTATGTCCAGATTGACTCTGGTGGCAGCCGCTGCGCTGACCGCCACGACCGTTTTTGCCGCCTCGGCACAAGCCAAAACCGTCATCACCGGCGGCGATGTCACGGTCGAGCTGACCTACGCACTTGCCGAACATAACCTGTGGGGCACGGCCGCATCCGGGTCGCCTGCGGCCTATCTTTCGGATGCGGGCAACCCGATCCTGACCTTCCCTGTGCAGGCAACCCGCAACGGCCGCGCCGGACCGTGGACCGGCGGCAGCCAGATCGTTGACGGCGGCTATCAGCTGTATCTGAACGGCGGCGTCTATCTGTTCGCCACCGACGCCAACGGCAATGAGCTGGAATCCTTTGACGCCGAAGGCAACCGCACCTGCTGCCGCAACGTCCTGTCGCGCGCCAGCGGGCCAAGCAGCTTCTCGATCGACACCGTGTCTGGTGAGGTGAACGCCCAGATCAACGGCGTGGCCCGTGACGGCGCCGAATTCACCATCGGCAATGCCGTCGATGGCGGATACGAGCTGCTGGTGACCGAGGCGATGGCCGGTCTGCTGAACTATGCCTACAGCGAATACAACAGCCAGTGGTTCCCGCTGTATTCGGAATGGGTCGCCGGTGGCGGCTCGCCGCTGCTGCTTGAGGCAGGCGACCGGATCGGGACGATTTCCTATGACGTGCAGATTGCCGCCGTGCCGGTTCCGGCCGCGCTGCCGCTGCTGGCCGGTGGTCTGGGGCTGATGGGTTTTGTCGCCCGTCGCCGTCGCAAAGCCGCCTAAGGTTTGTGGCGTAAATGTTGCGCGGCGCCGTGACCTGACGGCGCCGCTTTTTCCATCCGCAGAACCAGTTTGGCCCAACGCCTTGCAGGCGCACGGATTCATCTTCGCAAAAGCCATCTCTTTGCTTGCAGGAATAACCTGCGGTTGTATCATGCATCCTGTATAACGTCGCGGGACCAGCCTGTGTTGACCTGTCTGCGCGCCATCGCACAGACCCCGACGCCGCCTGATACCCGCCCCAAAAGCAGGGCATCTGATGGTCTATTCTTCCCCGTCCCGCCTGTCCGCACGACTGTTGACCTGCACGGCGCTGGTATCGGCCACGCTGATGTCATGGGCGGCACCTGCGCGCGCCATGTGCAGCTTTGCGCCGACGGCGGGCGATGACAGCCACTT
>QIRE01000182.1_pt1 | contig 14845 bp, 16 predicted proteins | sample 2940141 | NCBI WGS metagenome assembly QIRE01 (sample SAMN09273532, study PRJNA473421) | Gut metagenome, whole genome shotgun sequencing project. | isolation source: gut tissue | host: Folsomia candida VU population | place: Netherlands: Amsterdam | collected 2016-03-06
ACCCGGCGCGGGCCAGATGTAGCGCGATGCCGCAGCCGACAGCGCCGCCCCCGACGACAAGAACCTTCACTTGCGACTTCATGCCCGCGACTCCTCTGGCGTGTTGCTGTCTTCGTATCTGACATGGCAGCGGTAACCCGGTCCCATCCGCCCGACATTTGACGGCGAAAAACGACATCGTCGAGACAAAAACCCGACACCGCACCAACAGACGAATGCCGCAGCGCAGCACTTGCGCGAATCCCCTCGCCCCCGCTAGGGTCCGCACACGCCAGAGGGGGGCGCGGAGGGTGTGATGCAAATCTGTCGCAGCAAGCAGGCGATACGTGATTGCGTGGCCGATTGGCGCGCGAATGGGCAACGGGTGGCATTGGTCCCGACCATGGGCGCATTGCATGACGGCCATATGACGCTGGTCCGGCAGGCGCGGACCTGGCTTGACGCGCAGGGCGGCGGGCGGATCGTGACCTCGATCTTCGTCAATCCGACGCAGTTCGGCCCGAATGAGGATCTGGCGAAATATCCCCGCGACGAAGACAATGATCTGCGCCAGCTGCGGGCCGAGGCGTGCGACGCAGTGTTCCTGCCCCCCGTCCATGAGATCTATCGCCCCGGCGCGCAGACCATCGTGGACACGACCGGCCTGTCGCGCATTCTGATGGGGCGGCTGCGGCCGGGCCATTTCCGCGGTATGGCGACGGTGGTGACAAAGCTGTTCAACATCGTCGGCCCCGACGCCGCCACCTTTGGCGAAAAGGATTACCAGCAGTTGACGATCGTCCGGCAAATGGTCGCCGATCTGGATATGCCGGTGCAGATTCTGGGCGTGCCCACTGTCCGCGAAGGCGATGGGCTTGCCATGTCCTCACGCAACCGCCGCCTGACGGACGGCGACCGCGCTGCCGCGCCGGTGCTGGGACAGGCGCTGGACCGGGCAGAACAGATGATTGCGGCGGGCGCGGGCCTGACGGCGGTCCGGGCCGAAATCAGGCGCATCCTGCGCGCCGAACCCCGCGCCGATACGCGATCCATAGACATCCGCGATGCGGGCGATCTGTCACGTATCACGGCCATCGACCGCCCCGTGGTGATCCTGCTGGCGGTGCGCTTTGGCGATGTGCTGCTGATCGACCAACGCGTCGCTGCCCCCTGAAAGGCCGCCCATGTCCGTGCATTCCTCGATCACCCGCATCACCGCCCCCGCCATCACCGCCCGCAAGGGCGGCACGCCCATCGTGGCGCTGACCGCCTATACCGCGCCGATGGCCGCGCTGGTCGATGCACATGCCGATGTGATCCTTGTGGGCGACAGCCTTGGGATGGTGATCCACGGCCTGCCCTCGACCATCGGCGTCACGCTGGACATGATGATCCTGCACGGGCAGGCGGTGATGCGCGGTTCATCCCGCGCCATGGTCGTGATCGACATGCCCTTTGGAAGCTACGAAGCCTCGCCCGAACTGGCCTTTCAGAACGCCGCCCGCGTGATGGCCGAAACCGGCGCCGGCGCCGTCAAGCTTGAGGGCGGCGCCCGCATGGCCGACACCATCGCCTTTCTGACCGGGCGCGGCATCCCGGTCATGGGCCATGTCGGCCTGACACCACAGGCGACACTGACCATGGGCGGCTTCAAAACCCAGGGGCGCGATGCCGACACATGGCCCGCCCATGTCAACGACGCGGTGGCGGTGACGCAGGCCGGGGCCTTCAGTCTGGTGGTCGAAGGCGTGGTCGAAGGTCTGGCCGATCAGATCACCGATGCCATAACCATCCCGACCATCGGCATCGGCGCATCGGCGCGCTGCGACGGCCAGATTCTGGTGCTGGATGACATGCTGGGCCTGTCAGGCCGGGTGCCGCGCTTTGTCAAAGAATTCGGCGATCTTGGCACACAGGCGAAAGCCGCCATCGCCGATTACGCCGCCGCCGTCCGCGACCGCAGCTTTCCGGGCGCCGACCAGCTTTATCGCTGACCTACCCGCATAAACCGCCTGCCGCATCTTCTTCACTTGAATATCCTGGGGGAAGCCCCGGAACGGGGATGGGGGCAAAGCCCCCTGCCCGCTTACAACATGCTGGGCACGACCAGATCGGGCGGGCGGTGCCCGTCGGCATAGGTCTTGATGTTGATGATGACCTTTTCCCCCATCTCGGCCCGGCCCTCGACCGTGGCTGATCCCATATGGGGCAGCAACACGACATTAGGCAATTCGCGCAGACGCGGGTTGATTTCATGCCCATGTTCGAACACATCCAGCCCGGCGCCCGCGATTTCGCCCGCGCGCAGCATCCGGGTCAGGGCGTTTTCGTCGATGACCTCACCACGTGACGTGTTGACCACCACGGCCGACGGTTTCAGCAATTTCAACCGCCGCGCATTCAGCAGATGAAAGGTCGAGGGCGTGTGCGGCGCGTTCACGCTGATGACATCCATCCGCGCCAGCATCTGATCCAGACTTTCCCAATAGGTCGCCTGCAATTCGTCCTCGACCTCGGGGCGCAGACGCTTGCGGTTGTGATAATGCACCTGCATCCCGAATGCCGCCGCCCGCCGCGCCACCGCCTGCCCGATCCGGCCCATGCCCAGAATGCCAAGACGGCGCCCGCCGACGCGCCCGCCCAGATGCGATGTCGGCGCCCAACCGCCCCATCGGCCCGCCTGCATTTCCGCAAGCCCCTCGGGGATGCGGCGCGTCACCGCCAGAATCAGCGCCAGCGTCATATCGGCGGTATCCTCGGTCACCACGCCCGGCGTGTTCGTGACCAGAACGCCGCGCTGACGGGCCGAATGCACATCGATATGGTCGACACCCGCACCGTAATTCGCGATCAGCTTCAACCGCTCACCTGCCTGGGCCAGCATATTGGCGTCGATCTGATCTGTCACCGTGGGCACCAGCACATCGGCATCACGCATCAACTGCGACAGTTCTTCCCGGCTCAGCTTGCGATCATCCTCGCGCAGAACCACGTCGAACAGCTCTTTCATTCGGGTTTCGACGGCATCGGGCAGACGCCGGGTCACGGCGACCCGCAGTTTGTGGCGCGAAGGCTGCGATATCGGCATCATGGCCTCACTTTCTCGAACTCGTGTCTGGGCGCACTTTCAATGCCCGACGGGTTTTGGCAAACTGCCCGCGATAAGGGGAAGGCACAAGACCCCACGCCGCATCGCGACGGCCAGTTGAGGAATCGACCCCGCGCCCCGCGCGGCAGGTCAGGCAGGAACGGACGACAGATGACCACATGGGCGGTTTCAGGATTTGGCACGGCCGCGGCCGTGATCGTGGCGGGAATGCTGGCGCAGGCCGCGCCTGCCGCCGCGCAGTCGGTGGGCTTTCCACCGCAATCGGCCGATGCGCAGATCGTCCGCGCCCAAGCCACCGGCGATGCCGAAGGCCGCGGCGCCGTGACCAACCTGCCCCTGCCCCGCTATGTCAGCCTGAAAGGCAGCGAGGGCAACGCCCGCCGCGGCCCCAGCCTGTCGCACCGGATTGACTGGGTATTCCGCCATGCCGGAATGCCGCTGCGCGTGGTTGCCGAATTCGGCCATTGGCGCCGGGTCGAGGATAAGGACGGCGCCGGAGGATGGGTGCATTACGCGCTGCTGTCCGGCGTGCGCACGGCGCTGATCACGCAGGACATGACCGAATTGCGCAGCCGCCCGAATGCCGATTCAGACGTGGTCGCCCGGGCCGAGGCTGGCGCCATCGTCCGTCTTGGCGAATGCGATCCGGGGTGGTGCCGCATTTCGGGCGGGGGTCAGCGGGGCTGGGTCCACAAAAGCGCCATCTGGGGCGTGGACGCGAACGAGGTGCGGGAATAGGCGCCGATCAGCAGCGCGCGTAATCCCGCGCGGCGCTGCCCTCGATGATGCGCAGGCTGTCGGTATCGGCCTCAAGCCGGATATTGCGGGTGAACCGCTTGCCTTCGCCCATGCAGATCAGCGTGCCTTCGGCAGCACCCGCCTGCCCGCCCTTGCGGCCAAAAATGCAGTCGGATTCATAGAACGTGTAGCCGTCGCCCCGCACCGTCAGCTTGGTTAGCGAATTGGGATCGCTGCATCCGGCAAGGTTTTGGTCATATCGTCCATCCACCACGGGCGCGGTCGCCCCCGCGGCGGGGTCCGATCCGCCATCCGGTGCGGCATCCGGCACGCAGGCCGCCAAGGTCAGCACTGACAACAGCAGCGCACCACGCGTTGTGCTCATCTAGATCTCCTTGTGTTGCTGATGGCGTCAGATCAGGCCACGCCCGCGCAACAACGCATCAACCCCCGGCATTCGTTCCCGGAACGCCAGCCAAAGTTGATCGGCAGGCAAGGAACCGCCTTTGGACAGGATCGTTTCTTCCAGTCGGGCAGCGGTTTCGGGGTCGAAGATATCGCCGGTTTCGGTAAAGGCCGCAAAGGCATCGGCGTCCATCACCTCGGACCACATATAGCTGTAATAGCCGCTGGCATAGCTGTCGCCCGAAAACACATGCGCGAAATGCGGCGTTGCGTGGCGCATCGGAATGGCCGCCGGGCCGTCAAGCGCGGCCAGAACCCGCGCCTGAGCAGCCATTGCATCGGTGGGCGGCGCGCCGCGATGAAAGGCCAGATCGACCAGCGCGCTTTCCAGATATTCGGTCGTCGAAAAACCCGCATCGGCATTGCCTGCCGCCAACAGCCGGTCGCGCAGATCGGCAGGCAGCGCCTGCCCCGTGGCGTGGTGGCGCGCATGGGCATCCAGCACGGCAGGTTGTTCCAGCCAATGTTCGTAAAGCTGACTTGGCAATTCGACGAAATCCTGCGCGACCGAGGTGCCGGAAATCGACGGCCAGACCACATCCGACAGGATATGATGCGTCGCATGGCCGAATTCGTGGAACAGCGTGTGCGCGTCATCCCATGACAGGAAACACGGCGCACCCGCCGTTTCAGGGGGAGTAAAGTTGCAGACATTCACCACGATGGCGCGCTGACCCGCACCGATCTTGTGCTGCTTTTGCAGCGACGAACACCACGCGCCTGACCGTTTTCCGGGGCGGGCATAGAAGTCGCCCACGAACACCGCCATCGGCTGACCGTCGCGGGTGATCTGCCATGCCTGCGCATCAGCCGCCCACAGGGGCGCGTCGATCCGCTGAAAATCAAGCCGGAACAGTCGGTTCGCCACATCAAAGACCGCAGCCAGCATCGCGTCCAGCGTCAGATAGGGTTTGACCTGATCGGCATCGAAATCATGTTCGCGCTGACGCAGGCGTTCGGCATAGATGCGCCAGTCCCACGGCTCCAGCGGGCCGTTGACGCCATCGTCGCGCAGCATCGCCGTCAGCTTGGCCGCATCGCTGTCGGCGCGCTGACGGGCGGGGTGCCAGACCTGTTCCAGCAACTCTTGCACCCGGTCGGCGCTGCCCGCCATTTCCGGTTCCAGCTTGTAGGCGGCGAAATCGGCATAGCCCAGCAACTGCGCGCGTTCATGGCGCAGCGACAGGATTTCAGCCACCAGCGGCAGGTTGTCGGTCGCAGCCCCGCCTGCGCCCGCGCCCGATCCACGCGCACCCCATGCCCGGAACGCCACCTCGCGCAGCGCACGGTCGCTGGCATGTTCCAGAAACGGCACGATCAACGACCGGCTAAGGGTGACAATCTGCCCCTGCAACCCGCGTTCGCGGGCGGCGGCACGCATCGCACGGATCAGCCCGTCCGGCAGGCCGCCCAAACGATCATCCGGGATCGGCAGAACGAAATCACGTTCGTCCGTCAGCACATTCTGGGTGAATTGCGTGGTCAGCACCGCCATGCGTTCGCGGATCACCGCCATCCGGTCGCGGGCGCCGCCCGTCAGCCCCGCGCCGGTCCGGGTCAGATCGCGCAGCGCCAGTTCGGTGATGCGCCGGTCCTGCGGTGGCAGGGCATCGCCGTCCTGTGCGACCGCCTTGACGCGCGCATAAAGGCGCGGGTCCATGCCGGTCTTGCTGCCATAAGCGGCCAGACGCGGGGCGAAATCACGTTGCAGGCTTTCGCGCAGCGGGTTCGAATCGACATTGGCCAGCGTGTAGAACACCGACAGCATCCGGTTCAGCCCATCCTCGGCCGTTTCCATCGCGGCGACGGTATTGGCGAATGTGGCGGGGGCGGGGTTGGCGGCAATCGCCTCTATCGCGGCCTCGGCCGTGGCCAGTTCGCGGTCAAAGGCAGGGGCGAAATCCTGATCCGCGATCAGATCAAAGCGCGGCAGGCCCGCAGGTCCGGTCCAATATGTCAGTTCGGAATTCATCGTGACCCCCTTGTCGATTTTCGCCGAACCTAAGGGGCGTTGCCAGCAGGTTCCACCCGCGAAACGCAGACGGCGCAGTCGCTGCGCGCCATGGTGCCGATCATCCGCGTGTCGCCATAAAGCCCGTCAAAGATCAGCATCCGGCCGCGCAACCCCTGCCCCGCGCCTGTCAGGTGCTTGATCGCCTCAAGCGCCATCAGGCTGCCGATGACGCCGGGCAAGGGGCCGATGACGCCCGCCTGCGCACAAGGGGGGGCCAGACCCGGCGCGGGTGCATCGGGGAAAAGACAGCACAGGCAGGGACCACCGCACGCAGGATCGTAAAGCGTCACCTGCCCTTCCCATTGCGCAATCGCCCCCGCAATCAGCGGCACACCCGCCGCGACACAGGCACGATTGATGGCGTCGCGCGCGGCAAAACTGTCGGTGCCGTCGATGACCAGATCATGCGCGGCGATCAGATCAGCATCATCCGCGGTGATGCGCCGGGCCAACGGCGTCACGACGACATTGGGGTTCAGCGCGGCCATCGCGGCGGCTGCGGCATCGACCTTGCGTGCGCCTTGCTGATCGGTGCGGAAAATCACCTGCCGTTGCAGGTTCGACAGGCTGACGTGGTCATCATCGGCCAGCGTGATCCGCCCGATACCCGCCGCCGCCAGATACAGGCAAACCGGCGCGCCAAGCCCGCCCGCGCCCACGATCAGCACCCGCGCATCCCGCAGCCGCATCTGGCCCGGCCCGCCGATGTCGCGCAGGACCAGATGGCGGGCGTAACGGTCCAGCTCATCATCGGATGCGCCGGTTGGGGCGGCTAGGGCCTGCACCACCGGCTGCGCCCGCGACCGCAGCCTCGAAAGCACCGCGCGATAGGCCGTGATCAGCGCGAAAACCCCGCCAAACAGCGCCCATCCACGGGCCGAGCCGCCAAATCCCGCGCCAATCGCGGGCGCAAACAGGTGCAACGCCAGAATGCCAAGCCACACTGCGATCAGCGTCAGCACCACGACACGGCGGGGCTGACCAAAGATCCGGCCCGCCAGCGCAATCGCGGCCAGCAGGATCAGGCCCAGCATCAGCCGCGCCCCGTGGACCCGAAACCGCCCGCGCCGCGCGCGGTGTCGGCGACCTGCTCCACCTCGGCAAAGATGGCTTGCGGGGCGGGCGCCACGATCATCTGCGCGATGCGGTCACCATGGGCCACGACAAACGGTTCCTGCCCTAGATTGATCAGGATCACGCCCAAGGGGCCGCGATAGTCGCAGTCGATGGTGCCGGGCGCATTCGGCAGCGCGATCCCGTGTTTCAGCGCAAGGCCAGACCGGGCGCGGACCTGAACCTCCCACCCGTCGGGGATTTCCAGCGTCAGCCCCGTGGGGATCAGCGCGCGTTGACCGGGCAGCAGTTCGATACCATCGGCACGCTGCGCCGCCGGCAGGTTCGCGCGCAGATCCGCGCCCGCCGCACCCGGCGTGGCATAGGACGGCAGCGCAATCGCCGGATCACCGTCAGGCAGGCGCAATATCCCGATACGGGGGGGCTGTTGCATCGCATGGTCCCTTTCAAAGCAAAGGCCGCGCTGGCGGATGCTGCGCGGCCTTGGTCACATCCTGATCGCGGGCCTTATTTCGGCGCGATCATCATGATCATCTGGCGGCCTTCCATCTTGGGCATGGCCTCGATCTTGCCCGCCTCACCCACGTCGTCGCGGACGCGGTTCAGCAGTTCCAGACCAAGATCCTGGTGCGCCATTTCACGGCCACGGAACCGCAAGGTCACCTTGACCTTGTCGCCGCCTTCCAGAAACTTCATCACGCTGCGCATTTTCACATCGTAATCATGGGTATCGGTTCCCGGACGGAACTTGATTTCCTTGATCTCGATGATCTTCTGCTTCTTGCGGGCCTCGGCCTCGCGCTTTTGCTGTTCGTATTTGAACTTGCCAAGGTCCATGACCTTGCAGACCGGCGGGACTGCGTTCGGGGAAATTTCGACCAGATCCAGCCCGGCGTCCTGCGCCATCTGAAGCCCGACAGCAGGCGTGACGACGCCCACATTCTCTCCATCAGCGCCGATCAGGCGGATTTCCGCGACGCGGATACGGTCGTTGACGCGAGGGCCGGTGTCACGGGTGGGCGGTGCGTTATGCGGTCGGCGGGCTATGGCGATGCTCCTTGGATAGCCAAATCTTGAATAGAGGGAAAATAAGGCCCGCAGCCGCCCGATACAACCGGATTTCATGGCAAATCAGCGACGTTTTCCGGTTTTGCAGGCGTTTCCTCGCAACCGGGCCGTGCGCGCGGCGGGTTTCGCCGCCACTGGGCTTGTGCGATACAGACGGCAACACTGTGTTCTGGAGGCTGGCCGATATGGGCAAACTGTTGCCGCTGATTGTGATTCTGGTGCTGGCCGGTGGCGGCTGGTGGTGGTGGCAGGATCGTCAGGCCGATACCGATGTCGTGGCCCAGACCCTGCCAGACACCGCCGCGGGCGACGCCGCAGCCACAGCCGAGGCTGCGGCCCAGAACGCCCAGGCCATCGCCACCCAGACCGCCGCCGATGTCGCGCAGGCCCCCGCCGCCGTTGACGCGGATGCCGATGCCGCAGCCGACGCCGCCGCAGATGCCGCAGCCATTGCCGCCGATGCCGCAGCCGAAGCTGTCGCCGCGTCCGATGCCGCCGGGGTCGAACCCGCCAGCGAAGCCGCAGCCGAGGCTGAGGCCGCCGCCGAAGCAGCACTTGCCGCAGCCGACCGCGCCGCAGATGCCGCCGCGACGGGCGCTGCGACAGGCGCCGCCCAACCGGCCGAAGCCGCAGCCAGCGCCACCAGCGATGCCGCCGCCGCGACCGAACAGGCCGCATCCGCCGCCGCCACCGCCGCCCAGATCGAATCGCTGCTGACGCCCGAAGGTTTTGACACCACCCGCGTCAACGCCCTGATCCAAGGCGCCGCGATCCCTGATGCGCAAAAGGCGACGCTGAAACGGCTGATCGAAACGGCGGGCAGCAACCCGGACCTGCTGCGCGCGGCCTTGGCGCAGGTAAAGGTGGTGATGCAGTAATGGCGGCGCGCTCGCTGGATGATTACCTGTCGCGCCGACCGGCGCATCTGCGCCGTGGTCCCATCGCCATTATCCTGATCGAAGACGATGCGGCCGTTGTCCAGACCCTGCACCACCACGCCAATCTTGGCTTTCGCCACATCCTTGCGCTGTCGCCTGCGCCGCTCGACCTGCCCGATACGCTGACCGCGCGCGTGACGAACCTGATCTGCAACACCCGCCTGCCCGATGCCCATGTTGATACGGTGAACCGGATCATTGCGGCCTGCCCGGATGGGACATGGCTTTACTATGGCTATAACGCCGAATTCCTGTATTTCCCGTTCTCGGAAACCCGCACGGTGGGCGATCTGCTGGCCTTTCATGCCGAAGAACGGCGTGACGCGATGCTGTCCTATGTCGTTGATCTATATGCGCCCGACCTGACGCGTTGGCCCGATGCAGTCAGCCTTGGCAGCGCAATGTTCGACAGCACCGGATATTACGCGCTTAGCCGCAAAGACCCGGGTGGCGTGCCGTTGGAACGGCAGCTGAACTTTCACGGAGGCCTGCGCTGGCGGTTCGAGGAACATCTGCACCCCGACCGCCGCCGCATCGACCGCATTGCGTTGTTCCGCGCCAAAGCGGGGCTGCGCCTGAATGCGGATCACCTGTTCAACATCGCCGAATACAACACCTATGCCTGTCCGTGGCACAACAACCTGACCGCCGCCGTGGCGTCATTCCGGGTGGCCAAGGCGCTGGCCACGAACCCCGGATCGCGCGATGTGGTGCGTGACTTTACGTGGCGACACTCGCACCCTTTCGAATGGCGCGCCCAGCAACTGATGGAATGCGGCCTGATGGAGCCGGGGCAATGGTTTTGAACGCCACGACAATTTCCGCACAGATAAGGCACCCTGATGAGCGATGATGACTATGTCTATGACGAGGCCACGGGCGAATGGCTACCCCGCGCGCAGCTGACCGCCACTGCCGCGCCTGTCGTGCGGGACGCCAGCGGAACGCTTTTGGCGGATGGCGATGCCGTCGTTCTGGTCAAGGATCTGAAGGTCAAGGGCGCGGGTCAGACGCTGAAACAGGGCACCGTGATCCGGTCGATCCGCCTGACCGATAATCCCGATGAAATCGACTGCCGCCATGATACGATCAGGGGGCTGGTGCTGCGGACCGAATTCGTGCGCAAGCGTTAGACCGCGCCTGCGCCGCAATGCGGCGTGGCTTGCCCTTGCACGGGCTTTGCCCCGGATGCTAGACGGAACGTCAACTTGGACACGGACCGGTGACCGGTTCACGATGAAAGGCGCGACCCGCATGGCGATGCAGAAAACCAGCTTTGACCGCGACGATCTTCTGGCCTGCGCCCGCGGAGAGCTGTTTGGCCCCGGCAATGCGCAACTGCCCGAACCGCCGATGCTGATGATGGACCGCATCACCGAAGTATCCGAAGATGGCGGCGCGCATGGCAAGGGCCATATCGTCGCCGAATTCGACATCAACCCCGACCTGTGGTTCTTTTCCTGCCACTTCCCCGGCAACCCGATCATGCCGGGCTGTCTTGGCCTTGACGGGCTGTGGCAGCTGACCGGCTTTAATCTGGGCTGGCGTGGCTGGGAAGGTCGCGGCTATGCGCTTGGCGTGGGTGAGGTCAAGCTGACCGGCATGGTCCGCCCCGACCGCAAGATGCTGCGCTATTACGTCGATTTCACCAAGGCCGTGCAGACCCGTCGCCTGACCATGGGCGTGGCCGATGGCCGCGTCGAGGCCGATGGCGAGGTGATCTATCTGGTCAAGGACATGAAAGTCGCCTTGTCGGCCGCTTAAGTTTTTTATTCAGGAGGAGGCCCCCATGCGCCGTGTCGTCATCACCGGGCTTGGTATCGTTTCGCCGATTGGCAACAATGCGGATGAAGTCACGGACAGCCTGCGGGCCGGACGATCAGGCATCGTGTTCGCGCCGGAATATGCCGAACACGGCTTTCGCAGCCAGATCCACGGGATGCCGCAGATCGTGCTGGAAGATCACATCGACAAGCGCGACCTGCGCTTCATGGGTCCGGGCGCGGCGTATAACTTTATCGCCATGGAACAGGCGATCAAGGACAGCGGGCTGGAAGAAAGCGACGTGTCGAACCCGCGCACCGGCCTGATCATGGGGTCGGGCGGACCGTCCACCTCCAATTTTTTCCAAGCACATCAGACCGTTATCGAAAAGGGCGCGCCCAAACGCATGGGACCGTTCATGGTGACGCGCTGCATGTCGTCCACCAACTCGGCCTGTCTGGCGACGCCGTTCAAGATCAAGGGCGTCAACTATTCGATCACCTCGGCCTGTTCGACATCCGCGCATTGCATCGGCAATGGCGTCGAACAGATTCAGATGGGCAAACAGGACATCGTCTTTGCCGGCGGCGGCGAGGAACTGGACTGGACCCTGTCCTGCCTGTTCGATGCGATGGGCGCGATGTCGTCGAAATACAATGACACGCCCGAAGCCGCATCCCGCCCCTATGACGCGACCCGCGACGGGTTTGTGATCGCGGGCGGTGGCGGCGTCGTTGTGCTGGAAGAACTGTCCCATGCGCTGGCGCGCGGTGCGAAAATCTATGCCGAGGTCACCGGCTATGGCGCGACCAGCGACGGCTATGACATGGTGGCCCCGTCCGGCGAAGGCGGCGAACGCGCCATGCGGCTGGCGCTTAGCACCCTGCCCGAAGGCAAAAAGGTCAGCTATATCAACGCGCACGGCACCTCGACCCCGGTTGGCGATATTGGTGAAATGAAGGCGATCCGCCGCATCTTTGGCGAAGGCACGACGCCGCCGGTCAGTTCCACAAAATCGCTGACGGGTCATTCGCTTGGCGCGACCGGCGTGCATGAGGCGGTCTATTCGCTGCTGATGTTGCAAAATGACTTCATCACCGCATCCGCGAATGTCACGACGCTGGACCCCGATCTGCAACCGGGCGAAATTGCGCTGACGCGCGTTGACAACGCAGGGTTGGATTCGATCCTGTCAAACAGCTTCGGCTTTGGCGGAACCAATGCGTCACTGTTGATGTCACGCTATAACGAATAAAAAATGAGGTCAGGCATGGGCGATCTTCTGAAGGGCAAGCGCGGGCTTGTGATGGGGGTCGCCAATGAGCGATCCATCGCGTGGGGCATCGCGCGGGCGGTCGCCGCCGAGGGCGCTGAACTGGCGTTCTCATATCAGGGTGAGGCGTTTGGCAAGCGGGTCGAACCGCTGGCCGCAACGGTCGGATCGGATTTTCTGGTCGATGTGGATGTGACCGATGACGCATCGCTGGACGCGGCCTTTGGCGCGATTTCGCAGCGTTGGGGCAAGCTGGATTTCATCATCCATGCCATCGCCTTTTCCAACAAGGACGAACTAACGGGCCGGTTCATGAATACCAGCCGCGCAAACTTCAAGCACAGCCTTGAAATTTCGTGCTATTCCTTGATCGAGGTCGCGCGCCGCGCGCATCCGCTGATGGCGGATGGCGGGTCGATCATCACCCTGACCTATGGCGGATCGAACCGGGTCACACCGTTCTATAACGTCATGGGCGTGGCCAAGGCGGCGCTGGAATCCACCGTGCGCTATCTTGCCAATGATCTTGGTCCCGACGGCATCCGCGTCAACGCGATCAGCCCCGGCCCGATGAAAACGCTGGCAGGCGCGGCGATTGGCGGGGCGCGCAAGACCTTTCGCCACACCGAAGCCAACGCCCCCCTGCGCGCCAATGCCACGCTTGAGGCGATCGGCGGCACCGCCGTGTGGCTGATGTCTGATTGGGGCTCCTGCACCACGGGTGAGGTTGTGACCGTCGATGGTGGCTATCACGTTCTGGGGATGCCGCAGAGCGAGAACTTGTAACCGCGCGCCGGGGGCCAGCCCCCGGACCCCCGGGATATTTAGATGAAGAAGAAGGGCGGCATGGCGTATTTCACAGCAAGTGACGGGGCGCGGCTGGCCTATTCGGATCAGGGGACGGGGCTGCCTGTGCTGTGTCTGAACGGGCTGACGCGGAACATGGCGGATTTCGATTATGTCGCCCCGCATCTGCCGGGGGTGCGTCTGATCCGCATGGATTATCGCGGGCGCGGGCAATCGGATTTCACCGGGGCCGCGACCTATACCGTGCCGGTGGAAGGGCGCGACGCGCTGGATCTGCTGGATCATCTGGGCATTCATCGGGCGGCGGTTCTTGGCACCTCTCGTGGGGGGCTGATCGGGCTGTTGCTGGCGGCGGTTGCGCGTGACAGGTTGCTGGGCCTGTGTCTGAACGATGTTGGTCCGGTGATCGAAAAGGCCGGTCTGGCGCGGATTTTCGATTATGTCGGGCGCAACCCCGCCGCGCGCACGCATGAGGCGCTGGCCGCGCGCCTGCCCGCCGCGATGCCGGGGTTCAGCGATGTGCCGGACGGTCGCTGGCTGGCCGATGCGCAGCGCCATTATGACGAGACGCCGGATGGGTTGCGCATCCGCTATGACCCCGCCCTGCGCGAGGCGTTTCTGGCGGCTTTTGAGGGTGAGGCACCGGATCTTTGGCCGCTTTGGGATGCAACGGCCGGAATGCCGGTGGCGCTGATCCGGGGGGCCAATTCCGATCTGCTGTCGGCCGAGGTTGCAGCCAAGATGCTGGAACGCCGTCCCGATCTGATCTTCGCCGAAGTGCCGGGCCGCGCCCATGTCCCCTGGCTGGACGAGGCCGAAAGCCTGCGTGCCATCCGCGCCTGGTTGGCGGCGGTTCAGGGCTGATCCTGATCCGCCAATTGCATCGCGTGGCGCAGATCGCCCAGTAATTGCTGACGCGCCACGTCCTGCGCGGCGCTGTCGCGCAGCCGCAGGATATAGGACGGATGCCATGAGATCAGCACCTTGCCGCCATGCAATCCGGTTTCCACCCTGCCGCGCCGATCCGTCAGCGCGCGCGCATCATCGGTCAGCGCAAAGGCCGCCGTCGCCCCCAAGGCCAGCGTGACGCGCGGCGCGACAAAGGCCAGTTCCAGCCCCAGCCACGGGCGGCAATGCTGAATTTCGGTCCGGTCGGGGTTCTGGTGCAGGCGCCGCTTGCCGCGTGGCAGAAACTTGAAATGCTTGACCGCATTCGTCAGCCAGACGCGCTGCCCGTCCACGCCCGCATCGGCCATCGCGCGATGCAGCAGCTGGCCTGCGGGACCGACAAAGGGGCGGCCCTGCAAATCCTCATGATCGCCGGGTTGTTCGCCCACGATCATGAGGCGGGCATCGGGATCACCCTCGCCCCAGACGGTTTGCGTCGCCGCCTGACACAGATCGCAGCGGCGGCATTGCGCGGCGGCGGTCTGCGCCTGCATCAGCGTTTCAGGCAGATCGGCCGCCACCGGCATCGCCGCGCGATAGCGGGTCGAGACCGCCGCAGCCCCCGGACGCTGATCCGTGGCGCCCGCCTGATGCATCCGCTGCACCCGCGCCTGCGCATCGGCCAGCATTTCGGGGATCAGGCGGGTTTCGGGCAGATTCTTCAGATC
>QIRE01000183.1_pt1 | contig 14820 bp, 13 predicted proteins | sample 2940141 | NCBI WGS metagenome assembly QIRE01 (sample SAMN09273532, study PRJNA473421) | Gut metagenome, whole genome shotgun sequencing project. | isolation source: gut tissue | host: Folsomia candida VU population | place: Netherlands: Amsterdam | collected 2016-03-06
CGGGATCGACCTCATCGGCGCCGTCGATGGTCATGTCCAGCCAGCCGATGTCGTCAAGGCTTTCGATCTTGATGCCAAGGCTTTCGGCCAATGTCGCGGTGGCCTTGGACGTGGCGGCGCAGCGCAGCGTCAGCCCTTCGGCCCGGACGCGATCAGCCAGCACCTGCACCATGACGCTGGCCGTCGATCCGGTGCCCAGACCAAGGCGCATCCCGTCCTGCACAAGCGCGACGGCAGCGCGGGCCGCCGCAAGTTTGGCGGGATCGGGTTGGGTGTTTTGCGACATCGGCGGCCTCCTTGTGGCGGGTCACGATGGTTATAGGCCAAGCCGCACCGAAGGGCGAGAGGAACAAGCCCGCTGGACAGCCGCGCCCGCGCGCGTCATGGTCGCAGGTCATTTCACAGGGGGCGGCACGCGAATGGCTGCGGACAAGATGCACGACGCGCGCTGGATCGGCGCCGAATATGACGCGCCCCGGCTGCGGCTGTGGGTGATGGGCGCGGATGGCGTGCTGTTGCACCAACAGGCGGACGGTGCGGCGGATGCAACACTGGCCGCGATGATCTCCGCCCTGCCCGCGCCCGCCCGACGCCTGCCGGTGATCCGCAGCGGCTGGCCCGACGCGCCGCTGACGCCCGCCCCCGCCGCGCCGCAGATTGCGGGCGATCTGCTGGCCGGCATGTCACAGGCGCGACCCGCCGCCATCATCCGCCATCAGGTGACACAGATCGCGGGCCTGCTGCGCGCCGCGCCGCAATTCGACGGCGTTGTGCTGTCGGTCGGCGGCCACAGCGTCTGGTCACAGGTCAGCGCGGGCGAAATCGTCAGCTTTCGCGCCTTCCTGACACCCGGCCTGCTGGCCATTCTGGCGGCGGCGCCATCGCGGCAGGATGCGGATTTCACCAATGCGGTGGCACAGGCGCTGTCGCGGCCCGCCGCGCTGGCGGCGGATCTGGCATCAGCCAAGGCTGCTGCCGAATTGCAGACGGTCAGCGATGATCAGGTGGCGCAACGCATCGCAGGCCTGCTGATCGGGGCCGAGCTTGCCGCCGCAAAACCCTATTGGCTGGGTCAGGATGTCGTGCTGATCGGTGATGGCGGGCTGAGCGATGCCTATGACGCCGCGCTGACGGCGCAGGGGCTGACCCCGCGCCGCGCCGATGCGCAGGCGGTGACGCTGGCCGCGCTGTCGGCCGCATGGGCCGCGATGCAGGCATCTGCGGGCGCGGGCACCCTCAACTGACCGCGGCCAGACCTTCCAGCCGCGTCAGTTCGGCCCGCACCGCCTGCGCCAGCAGATCGGCCAGCAGCGTCAGCCTGCGCGAGGCGCGGTCATCGGCGTGGCGGATCAGCCAGAAACTGCGCCGCAACGACAGCCGGTCCACCAGCACCCGCCGCACCCCCGGCACGAACGGGATGGCAAAGTCATGCACGATGCCCAGACCCGCGCCCGCCCGGATCGCCTGCATCTGCACCGACACGGAATTAGAGGTGATCGCCGCCGTCTCGACCCCGGTTTCGGCCAGATAATCCAGCTCTCGGTCAAAGATCATGTCGGGAATATAGCCCACCATCCGATGCGCGCGCAGATCGGGCAGATCACCAATCGGCGGATGCTGATCCAGATAATCGCAATGCCCCGCAAGGTGCAGCCGGTAATCGGCCAGCCGCTGCACCACCAGCCGCCCGGCATCGGGGGGCGACACGACGATGGCCATGTCTGCCTCGCGTTTTGTCAGGTTGACGACGCGGGGTTGGGCAACGATCTGAATGTCCAGCCCCGGATGCGCGGCGCACAGATCGCGCGCCACCTGTGGCAGCAGATAATTGGCGCAGCCATCCGGCGCGCCGATGCGCAACTGCCCGGTCAACCCGGCCTCATGGCTGGTTGCCTCGGCCGCGGCGGTGGCGGCTTTTTCGGCAGCCTCGGCCGGGGGAACCAGCCGCGCGCCTTCCGCCGTCAGGCTGTAGCCTTGCGGCGTCTTGGCAAACAACGCCGCGCCGACCGCGCCTTCCAGCCGGGCGATCCGCCGCCCGATGGTCGATGCATCCATGCCCAGCCTGCGCCCCGCCCCCGACAGGCTTTCGCTGCGGGCCACCGCCAGAAAGATGCGCAGATCATCCCAGTCCATCACCCACCCTTTTGCAAAAATGCAAAACCCATTTGCCAGACTTCCTCTTTTCCCGGCATTTCCGCAAGGCTAACCTGTCGCCAAATCGCATAGGAGGATGCCATGAAAGAGCTGTATCACTGGATCAACGGGCGTGAGGTCAAAGGCACCTCGGGTCGGTTTGCCGATGTCATGAACCCCGCCACCGGCGAAGTGCAGGCCCGTGTGCCGCTGGCCAGCGCGGACGAACTGAACGCCGCCATCGAAGGCGCTGCCCGTGCGCAGGTCGATTGGGCCGCAACCAACCCGCAGCGCCGCGCCCGGGTGATGATGAAGCTTGGCCAGCTGATCAACGACAACATGGACGCCCTGGCCGAGCTGGTCAGCGCCGAACATGGCAAGACCCTGCCCGATGCACGCGGCGACGTGCAGCGCGGGCTTGAGGTGATCGAGGTGTGCATGGGCGCGCCCGCGATGCTGAAGGGCGAATTCACCGACAATGGCGGTCCGGGCATCGACCTCTATTCCATGCGCCAGCCGCTTGGCGTCGTTGCCGGCATCACGCCCTTCAACTTTCCGGCGATGATCCCGCTGTGGAAGATGGGACCGGCGCTGGTATCTGGCAACGCGATGATCCTCAAACCGTCCGAGCGTGTGCCCTCGACCGCGCTGATGCTGGCCAAACTGGCGCAAGAGGCTGGCCTGCCCGATGGCGTGCTGCAGGTCGTCAACGGCGACAAGGGCGTCGTGGACGGGCTGCTGGATCACGACACGATTCAGGCCGTAGGCTTTGTCGGATCGACGCCGATTGCGCAGTACATCTATGGCCGCGCGGCCACGAACGGCAAACGCGCGCAATGTTTCGGCGGTGCGAAAAACCACATGCTGATCATGCCCGACGCCGATCTGGACAAGGCGGCGGATGCACTGATCGGTGCGGGTTACGGCGCGGCGGGTGAACGCTGCATGGCGATTTCCGTTGCCGTGCCGGTGGGCGATGCCACCGCCGACGCGCTGATCGAACGGCTGGTGCCGCGGATCGAAAAGCTGAAGGTCGGGCCTTACACCTCAGGCAGCGATGTGGATTACGGCCCGGTCATCACGGCCGCGTCGAAAGAGCGCATCGAAAAGCTGATCGCGTCCGGCGTGGACGAAGGCGCCGATCTGGTCGTCGATGGTCGCGGGCTAAGCATTCAGGGCTATGAAAACGGCTTTTTCTGCGGCCCGTCGCTGTTTGACCGCGTCACCCCCGACATGCAGATCTATAAAGAGGAAATCTTTGGCCCGGTCCTGACCACGGTTCGCGCGCAATCCTATGAAGATGCGCTGAAACTGGTGATGGACAACGACTATGGCAACGGCACGGCGATCTATACCGCCGATGGCGACACCGCGCGCGATTTCGCCAGCCGGGTCAATGTGGGCATGGTCGGCATCAACTTTCCGATCCCGGTGCCGCTGTCCTATTACAGCTTTGGCGGCTGGAAAAAGTCGGCCTTCGGTGACCTGAACCAATACGGTCCGGACGCCTTCCGCTTTTACACCAAGACCAAGACCGTCACCGCGCGCTGGTTCTCGGGCATCAAGGACGGTGTCGCGCTGAACTTCAAGGCGATGGACTGACCATCAGCCCAAATCGAAATTAAAAAGGCGGGGCAATCCCCGCCTTTTTCAATGCATCAGGCCTTGCGGCGACGGCGCAGGCCTGCCAGCCCAGCCAGACCGCCAAGCAGCAGCACGCCCGCCGCCGGAACCGGGACTGCGGCAACGGACGGGTTGGCCGTCACGTCGATATTGTCAAAGCGCATGTTGCCTTTGCCGTGGCCGGTGCCTGCCTTGCCAAGCGAGCTGTCAATGATCTTGAGGAAGCTGACATTGGCAAAGAGGCTGTTCGCGGCCAGATCCAGGATATAGCCCTTGCCCATCTGAATGGCGGTGCCGTTCAGCAGATCACCGATGGCGAAGCTGGCCTTGCCCTTGTTCGTCACCAGCGTGAACGGGCTGGCGTTCGACACCAGGCTGAACCACATGCTGCTGACGTTGAAGGTGTTACCTTCCACATGGGTCATGGTGGTGTCGCGAAACGCGTTTTCGGCGGCACAGGGCTGAACCGGCTTGGACGCGCAGGACGCGCTGACAAGGCGCAGCTTGTCAAAGGTAAACGCCTGCTGAACATAACCCGTATGCGTCCCAAGCGAGCCGCGATCAAAGTCGATGACCGTTGCCGATGCGGACCCTGCGATAAGCGCCAGTGCAACGGCGCCGAATACATTTTTAAAGTAGGACAAGTGAACCTCCAGAATCCACCGGTTAAACTGAAGGCATTTTAATTGTCGGCGGTGATACCCGCTAGGTGGCTGAAAACGCTGAAAAGATGCCTGGAAATATTTTGCGGCGCATAGATTGGTTAAATTTGCATTAAATGCATCCGTTAAGGAAGGTTAAGGAATGTATTTTGCCAAAATTATTTGTAATTGTTAGATAATTTTTAGCGAATTTGTTAAGTCGGCTACCGGACACTTAACGAATGCATCTGATCGCCGCATTGAATTCCGCAGGCTGACACATTTTCGCAACACCCCCGACAACCGCCGTTGATGCAGCCCTGTGCAGGCTTCATCCACGGGCTGAAAAAATGCCCCTGCGTCACGGATGGCGGAACCATTTCGCATCCCGTTCGCTGTGCTGGGCGGACGAATCAAGCGCGGGACATATCATGACGGACCAGCCAGACCTGACCCTTGGGATCGAGGAAGAATACCTGCTGGTCGATCCCGAAACCGGCGATCTGGCGGATGCCCCCGCCCCGATGATGGCGGCATGTCAGGAATTGCTGGGCGATCAGATCAGCCCCGAATTCCTGCGCTGTCAGGTGGAGATCGGCACGCCGGTGGCGAAATCCATCACCGAGGCGCGCGGCCATCTGGTCCGGCTGCGTCACGGCGTGGCCGATATCGCGCAGGATTACGGGCTGGCGCCGATCTCGGCCTCGTGCCATCCCTTTGCGGGCTGGCGCGATCAGGTTCACACCGACAAGGATCGCTATAACGATCTGTCACGGGCGATGGGTGCGGTGTCACGGCGGATGCTGATCTGCGGGATGCATGTCCATATCGGCCTGCCCGACCCGGCGATGCGCATCGACCTGATGAACCAGTTCGGCTATTTTCTGCCGCATCTGCTGGCGCTGTCGGCCTCTAGCCCGTTCTGGCAGGGCGAGGATACCGGGCTTGCGTCCTATCGCACGACGATTTTTGGCAATATGCCGCGCACCGGCCTGCCACCGCAGTTCTCGGGATGGGGCGAGTTTGAACGCTCGGTCGCCGCGCTGACGGATCTTGGCGTTATCGAAGACAGCAGCAAAATCTGGTGGGATCTGCGCCCATCATCGAAATTCCCCACGCTTGAAACGCGCATCTGTGATGCCAGCCCGCATCTAACCGACACGATCACGCTGGCCGCGCTGATTCAGGCGACGATGCGGATGCTGTGGCGGCTGTCGCGCACGAACACGCGCTGGCGCAGCTATGACAACTTCCTGATCGGCGAAAACCGCTGGCGCGCGGCGCGTTATGGCACGACCAAGGGGCTGATCGATTTCGGCGCCGGCAAGATCGTGGGCTTTGACCAGTTGGCAGAAGACTGGCTGGCACTGATCGCCGAAGATGCCGACGCGCTGGACAGCCAGCCCGCCGTCGCCCGTCTGCGCGATATGGTGGCACAGGGGACCGCCGCCCAGCAACAGCGTCAGGTCATGGCCAATGCGCTGGCGGCGGGTGCCAGCCAGGATCAGGCCCTGCAGGCGGTCGTAGCGCATCTGATCAAAGCCTTCCGGGCAGATGCCTCGCCGCGACCAACTGCCCTTGAACGCCCGCATGTCGCGTGATCAACTTGCCCCGTCGGGGAGGACATATTCATGGATTTTTCGCTTAGCGAGGAGCATTTGGCGATCTTTGGGATGGCGTTTGACTTTGGCCAGTCCCGGATTGCGCCTTTTGCCCGCGGGTGGGAGGCTGCGGGGACGATCCCGAAATCGCTGTGGCTTGAGGCAGGCGAATTGGGTCTTGGCGGCATCTATGTGGCCGAGGAATTCGGCGGATCGGGCCTGTCGCGTCTGGATGGCACGCTGATCTTCGAGGCTTTGGCGATGGCCTGTCCGGCCGTTGGGTCATTCCTGTCGATCCACAACATGTGCGGCGGCATGATCGACAAGTTCGGCGACGACGACGCCCGCGCCCGCTGGCTGCCGGGTCTGTGCCGCATGACCACGATCTTCAGCTATTGCCTGACCGAACCGGGCAGCGGATCGGACGCCGCCGCCCTGCGCAGCCGGGCTGACCGCACGGAGACCGGCTGGCGGCTGAACGGGACCAAGGCGTTCATCTCGGGCGGGGGGTATTCCGATGCCTATCTGACGATGGCGCGCACCGGCGGTGATGGCCCGCGCGGGATCAGCGCGGTGATCGTGCCGGACCGCACGCCCGGCCTGTCCTTTGGCGCGGCCGAGGACAAGATGGGCTGGCGCGCCCAACCCACCGCGCAGGTGCAGTTCGACGATTGCGACATCCCCGCCGATCACCTGCTGGGCCAGGAAGGCCGCGGCTTTGCCTATGCCATGGCCGGGCTGGATGGCGGGCGGCTGAACATCGCGGCGGGGGCGCTTGGCGGGGCGCAGGCGGCGTTGAACGCGACACTGACCTATCTGGGGGAACGGCGCGCCTTTGGCCAAAGCCTCGATCAGTTCCAGGCCCTGCAATTCCGGCTGGCCGATATGGAAACCGCGCTGCAATCGGCCCGCATCTTTCTGCGACAGGCGGCATGGAAGCTGGACACCGGCGCGCCGGACGCGTCCAAATTCTGCGCCATGGCCAAGCTGTATGTCACCGACCGCGCCTTTGATGTCGCCAATCAATGCCTGCAATTGCATGGCGGCTATGGCTATCTGGCCGATTACGGGATCGAGAAGATCGTCCGCGATCTGCGCGTGCATCAGATCCTTGAAGGCACCAACGAAATCATGCGGCTGATCGTCAGCCGCGCGCTGCTGGCTGAACGAGGTTAGGTTTTGCAAGATCTGGATATCCGCATCACGGGCCGTGCAGGCCGCATCACATTCACCCGTCCGCAGGCGCTGAACGCGCTGACCCATGACATGGCGCGGGCGCTGCATGGGGCGCTGGACGATTGGCGCGACGATGATCGCGTGGCGCTGGTGATCATCGACGCGCAGGGCGAGCGCGCCTTTTGCGCGGGCGGCGATATTGCGGCGGTCTATCGCGCGGCGCTGCAGGGCGACCACGGTGTGGGGCGGGCGTTTTTCCGCGACGAATACTATATGAATGCCGCGATTGCGGATTATCCAAAGCCGGTCGTGGCCTTCATGCAGGGCTTTGTGATGGGCGGCGGCGTCGGTGTCGGCGGCCATGCGCGCCACCGCATCGTGGGGGCCACGACACAGATGGCGATGCCCGAAGCGGGGATCGGCCTGGTGCCGGATGTCGGCGGCACATGGCTGCTGGCGCGGGCGCCGGGGCGGATCGGCGAATATCTGGCGCTGACCGGGGCGCGGATGGGTCCGGGCGACGCGATCCATGCGGGCTTTGCCGACCACTTCATCCCCGAAGATCACTGGCCCGCGCTGATCGCGCAGCTTGAAGCCTCGGGCGATCCGGCGCTGATCCATGGCCAGACCCCGCCGGAGTCGCCTTTGGCCACGCGCGATCTGTCGGCCTTTGGCAGCAAGACCGTGGCCGAGATCATCGCCCATCTGGAACAGGCGGGCGATGAACCGGCGCTGGCGCCGCTGCGGCGCAACTCTGCGCTGTCGATGGCGGCGGGGCTGGCAATGGTGCGGGCCGCGCGCGGCGACGGGCGGGTGCATGATTCACTGGGCCGCGAACATCGCTTTACCCACCGCGCGACGGAACAGGCCGACTTTATCGAAGGCGTACGTGCGCAGATCATCGACAAGGACCGCAACCCCGACTGGCGGGCGGATGCGTCGGCAGCCCATGTGCAGGCGATGCTGGCCGATCTGGGCGAACAGGAACTGCAATGGAGGGATGCGCCATGAAGATCGGCTTTATCGGACTGGGCAATATGGGGGCCCCGATGGCCGCCAATCTGGCAGCGGCCGGGCATCAGGTGGTGGGTTTTGACACGGCCGCCCCCATGCCTGCGGGTGTCACCGCCGCCAGCCGCGCGGCAGATGCCGCGACCGGCGCCGATGTGGTCATCACCATGCTGCCAAATGGCCAGATCCTGCGCGCGGTCGCAGATCAGGTGATCGCGGCGATGACGCCGGGCGCGGTGCTGTGTGATTGTTCCACCGTTGACGTGGACAGCGCCCGGGCGGTGGCGCAGCAGGCCGGGGCGGCGGGGATCGGGGCGCTGGATGCGCCGGTATCCGGTGGGATCGGCGGCGCGCAGGCCGGCACGCTGACCTTCATGGTGGGCGGCGACGGGGCGGCCTTCGATACGGTGGCGCCGCTGTTGCAGATCATGGGGCAAAAGGCGGTGCATTGCGGCGCATCGGGGGCGGGACAGGCGGCCAAGATCTGTAACAACATGATCCTCGGCGTGACCATGATCGCCACATGCGAGGCCTTCGCGCTGGCCGACAGGCTGGGCCTTGACCGGCAGAAGATGTTCGACGTGGTGTCCACCTCATCGGGCTATTCCTGGTCGATGAACGCCTATTGCCCGGCCCCGGGCGTAGGCCCCGCCTCGCCCGCCGATAACGGCTATAAACCGGGCTTCGCGGCGGAACTGATGCTGAAAGACCTGCGCCTGTCCCAGGACGCCGCCCAATCCGCCCAGGCCGACACCCCCATGGGCGCCCTTGCACGAGACCTCTATCAAAACTTCGTCGATCATGGCGGAAAAGGCAGAGACTTCTCAGCAATGATCGAAACATTCACAGAAAAAAATAGAAGAGGGTGAAAAATTTTGCGGAACTTTTGGTGAAGTCACGGAACCGGATGCATCGTCGGGTGTTAGCGTCCTGACTGAACAATAAAACGATCCGTGATATGACAATTAATAAGCCCGTCGCATGGCTCGCGGCGCTGCTTGCATTAGGCATACTTGGCAGCCAGATCCTGCCGCGACATGTGATTCCACAAGTGCCTCTGGTCAGTCAGGCCGAGGCAGAGATGAAGGGCGTCGAAGCGGGTGACATGCCCGATGCCAAGGATGTGCATCTGATCACGCAGCCTGGCCGCTATGGCCTTGGGTCGGAACAATCTGAAAACCGCTATGCGATCATCGGCGACACCCTTGTGCGCGTCGATGCCAAGTCGTTGAAAGTTCTGTCAGTTATGCGAAAGCCCGTCGAAATTCTGGATTAGGTTTCGCCGCTGCGCGGATGTGCAATGCAGCATTGCGGGAACCTTAGACGACGCGTTCCGGTTCTGTTGGTGAACACACCGAAAGGACCTGGACGTGAAATCGCCTCTTTACATCATCGCTGCAACGGCGGTTTTGGGGCTGTCCGTGATCTCATACACCGCCGTCGCAGAAGACCAGACCGCCCCGCAGGACAGCACAGCGACGCTGCGCCTGCTGGCAGGATCGGAACAGCCCGTGGTGCCGCTTGATCTGCGCGTGGGCGACCGGGTTGACGACGCGGTTTTGCAATTGATCGACGCGCCGGGCACCTATGGGCTTAGCTTGCCGCCTGCCGGGCACCGCTATGCCATTGTCAGCGGCCATATCGTCCGCATCGACCCGCGAAATGGCAAGATCCTGTCGATTCTTCGACAGATCGACCCGGACCGGCAGTAGTCAGCCCCTGATCAGCGCCTGCGCGGCGGCTGTCGCGGCACCGGTGATCCGGTCGCCCGACAGCATCCGCGCGATTTCATCGACACGTTGGTCCGCATCCAGCGGCGCAACGGTCGATGTTGTCATGCCATCCGCCACCGACTTTGAGACACGGAAATGATGGCCGCCAAGCGCCGCGACCTGCGGCGAATGCGTCACGACAAGAACCTGTGCATCATCGGCCAACTTTTTCAGCCGCCGCCCGACGGCGTCCGCAGTCGCGCCGCCAACACCCCGGTCGATCTCATCGAAAATCAGCACCAGCGCGTCATTTCCGCGCGCAAGGCAGACCTTTAACGCCAGAAGAAACCGCGACAATTCCCCGCCCGAAGCAATCTTGTCCAGCGGGCCCGACGGCGCGCCGGGATTGGTGGCCACGGTAAAGGCGACCGTGTCCTGCCCGTCCGGGCCGGGTTCGGCGGTCGACAGGCGGGTTTCGAACACCGCGCGTTCCATCCGCAGCGGGGCCAGTTCAGCCGACACCGCCTTGTCCAGCGCCTTTGCCCCCTTGGTGCGAGAACCGGTCAACGCATCTGCGGCGGCACGGTAATCGGCATCGGCAGCATCCGCCGCCTTGCGCAGACCGGCCAGCGTGGCATCGCCCGCGTCGATCCGCCCCAGACGGTCACGCAGCCCATCGGCCAAACCCGCCAGATCATCGGCCAGCACGTCATGTTTGCGCGCCAGCGCCCGCAGCGCGAACAGGCGTTCTTCGGTGCTTTCCAGCGCCTGCGGATCGAAATCCAGCGCCGCCAGCGCATCTTCGACCCCGCCATGCGCCTCACCCAGCTCGATCAGCGCGCGCGACAGCGCCGCGATGGGCGCGTCCAGCCGCCCGTCCGCGCGGTCTGCGGCAGCCTCAAGCCAGCGGTTGGCGTCCAGCATCGCGCCCTCGGCCCCCTGCGCGCCCAGCATGTGCAGGGCGCGGGCGACATCCTCGCGGATGCGTTCGGCGGCCTGCATGGTGCGGCGGCGGATGTCCAGTTCGGCCTCTTCGCCGGGCTGAGGGGCCAGCTTGTCCAGTTCGGCCACGGCGTGACGCAGGAAATCTTCTTCGGCACGGGCGGCCTGCATCTGGGCTTCGGCCTCGGCCAACGCTTTGGCCGCGTCACGGCGCGCGCCCCATGCACGGCGCACCGGCGCCAGATCCACCCCGGCAAAAGCATCCAGCAAAGCCCGGTGGCCGCGCGGGTTCAGCAGCCCGCGATCATCATGCTGGCCGTGCAATTCGACCAGCGTTTCAGACAGTTGCCGCAACACCTCGCCCGAAACGCGGCGGTCGTTCACAAAGCCCGTCTTGCGCCCGTCGCCGCCATTGACGCGGCGCAGGATCAGTTCGCCATCCTCGATCGTGATGCCCGCATCGGCCAGAACCGTGTGGCCCGGATGATCGGCGGGCAGATCGAACACCGCCGTCACCTCGCCCTGCGCGGCGCCTGCGCGGACCAGATCGGCCCGCCCACGCCAGCCCAGCACAAAGCCAAGACAGTCCAGCAGGATCGACTTGCCTGCCCCGGTTTCGCCGGTCAGCACATTCAGACCGGGGCCGAAGGCAAGCTCCAGCCGGTCGATCAGCAGCATGTCGCGAATGTCCAGCGTTCGCAGCATCGCGCAGGCCCGGCGCGCGTTAGCGCAGCCGCCCCCGCATCACAACCAGCGCCCTTGGATGGTCTGGCGATAGACGTTGGTCAGCCAGCTGTCGCCCCGCGCCTCGGGGGCAAGGCCACGGCCGCGCAACTGGCGGTAGGCGTCCTGATAGAAGGGCGATGACTGGAAGTTATGGCCCAGAATCGCACCCGCCGTCTGTGCCTCATCGGTCAGGCCAAGCAGTAGATACGCCTCGACCAGACGCAACAATGCCTCGGGCGCCTGCGTGGTGGTCTGGAATTCCTCGACCACGACGCGGAAGCGGTTGATCGAGGCGGCATAGTGCCCGCGCTTCAGGTAATAGCGCCCGATTTCCATTTCCTTGGCGGCCAGATGGTCAAAGGCCAGGTCGAATTTCAGAATCGAGCTGCGGGCATATTCGGTGTCGGGATGCTGTTCGATCACCCCGCGCAGCCCTTGCAGCGCCTGAAAGGTCAGGCCCTGATCGCGACCGACCTCATCAATCTGATCGTAATAGGACAGCGCCAGCAGATATTGTGCATAGGCCGCATCTTCGTCGCCCGGATAGGTATCAATATACCGCTGCGCCGCACCGCGCGCCTCTTCATAGTTTTTGGCCCGGTGATTGGCATAGGCCTGCATGATCAGCGCGCGCTTGGCCCATTCGGAATAGGGGTAAAGGCGTTCAACCTCACTGAAATAGAATACCGCATCATCGGGCTTGCGGCTGTTTTCCAGCTCATACTCGCCGCGCTGATAGATCTGTTCGGCGGTAAAGCGGTCCAAATTCTGACGCTCACCCTGCTTGGACCCGAATGACGAACAGCCAGCCAAGGTCATGGCCGCAACGACCGCAGCCATCATGGTTGCCGAGATTTTCGAGCGCGCCATCTTTACCCTGCCCTAAGCTTCTTCTGTTCGGCGGCCCGTCTGTATCGGGTCAGCCCGGACCTGTTAGCACAGAACATCGGGGGGCGCAAAAGGGCAATCCCTCGATTTTCTTGCGGGATTTCAGAGGGTGCGCGCGCCCTGCGCGAGGCTGGGCGCGATCATGCCAGCTTACGCGGGAACGCGCAGACCCGAGTCGGCGTCATAGGCCGACACCCCTGCCCCCGGCAGGCGGTTTTCCAGCGCGGGTGAACAGGTTTCCCATGTCCAAGCCGCCCGGTCGGCAAACAGCGCACGCAGCAGCTTGTTCGTCATCGCGTGACCCGAACGGTTGCCCGTGTAACGCGCCAGCAGCGGCGCACCGGCCAGCGCCAGGTCGCCCATCGCGTCCAGCATTTTGTGACGCACGGCTTCGTCGGCATGGCGCAGACCGCCCGGCGACAGAACCTGCGCGCCATCAACGACGACCGCGTTCAGATAGGTGCCGCCAAGCGCCAGCCCGTTCTTGCGCATCAGTTCGACATCGGCCTGACGGCAGAAGGTGCGGCTGTCAGCCAGTTCACGCAGGAATGCGCCGTTGGCCATGTCCAGACGCTTTTCCTGATGACCGATGGCCGCATCCACAAAATCGATCTGAAAGTCGATTTCCAGATGATCAGCCGGGGTCAAGCGGGCAAAAGCCTCACCCTCGCGGTATTCCACAGCGCGCAAGACACGGATCGCGCGCAGCGGCGCGTTTTGCAACAGAATGCCCGCGCGCAGGATGCCACGCACGAACGGCGCGGCCGAACCGTCAAGGATCGGAACCTCGGGCCCGTCCACCGTCACCAGCGCATTGTGAATGCCGGTGCCGGCCAGCGCGGCCATGACATGTTCGACGGTGGACAGGGTCGTGCCCTTGCCATCATCCATCAGCGTGCAAAGCTGCGACGGCGTGACATGATCCCACAGCGCGGGAATATCGACAGCAGGGGTCAGATCGACGCGGCGAAAAACGATACCAAAGCCAGCAGGCGCCGGATGAATCTCAAGCCGTGCGCGGGCGCCGGAATGCAGCCCCACACCCGTAAATGTCACCTTGGTTTTCAGCGTCGCCTGCATGATATGCCTGCCTCATCTTCCATTCCCCGGAATCATCCGCTCCGGTTCACTTCAGCTAGGCCCACCTGCATTTTCATTCAATTAACGAATTGTAACGGCGTGAAACAATTGGGCCGCCCTCGCAATGGAACCGAACCATGCACACCGCAACCCCCTGATCTTAAATAGAAAAGAGCCGCAAAAGCGGCTCTTTTCGGTGCAGATTGCGACAGATTTGTGATCGGTCTTAGTTTGCCTGACGGCGCAGGAAGGCCGGGATTTCAACATTGTCCTGCGCGCTGTCCGGGCTTGCCAGGTCGTCGAAATCGGCTTCTTGCTGACGCGCACGAACTGCCACACGCTCATTCACACGTTCGGCGATGGACGAGGCGGCGGGTTTCGCAACGCCCTGATCGGTCGTGTGACCGGCCATGCGTTCCAGCATCCGGCCAAGGCCCGCCATGCGGCTTTGGTTGCGGGCGGGTTCGGATTGAACCTGCGGCTGCGGAGCGGCCTGACGCTCGTTATGCGATTCGACGGCACGGCGCAGACGGTCCATCACCTCGGGGGCGGCATCGCCGCTGCGCGGTGCGCGCGGTGCCACGAACAGGCTGGGATCTTCTTCGACCTGCATGGCGACGGGGCGTGCAGCCTCGCGGCGCTTATAGGCCGGTTCCGGCATATCGGCCGCAATCGGTTCGACATGCGCGCGCGGCTCGACGACCGGGGCCGGGTTGCGGCGCGGCGGGATCGACAATTCGTCCTGCGCCACCGGTTCCGCCTTCAGCGTGGCCGAGGGGTTCTGGGTCAGCGGCTCGGCGATGCTGCGGCGCGGGGCGGGTGCCTCGGCTGCGGCGGTGACGGCGGCATCGATGCCCGTCGCCACGACCGACACGCGGATCGAACCATCCAGGTCCGGGTCCAGCGTCGAGCCGACGATGATGTTGGCATCGCTGTCCACCTTGTCACGGATGACATTGGCGGCCTCGTCCAGCTCGAACAGGGTCATGTCATAGCCGCCGGTGATGTTGATCAGCACGCCTTTGGCGCCGTTCAGGCTGATCTCATCCAGCAGCGGGTTGGCGATGGCGCGTTCGGCCGCCTCTTGCGCGCGGTTTTCGCCCGCAGCCTCGCCGGTGCCCATCATCGCCTTGCCCATTTCATCCATCACGGCGCGAACATCCGCGAAGTCGAGGTTGATCAGGCCCGGACGGACCATCAGATCGGTCACACCCTTGACGCCCTGATACAGCACGTCATCGGCCATCGCGAAAGCGTCGGTGAAAGTGGTCTTTTCGTTGGCCAGAC
>QIRE01000184.1_pt1 | contig 14780 bp, 17 predicted proteins | sample 2940141 | NCBI WGS metagenome assembly QIRE01 (sample SAMN09273532, study PRJNA473421) | Gut metagenome, whole genome shotgun sequencing project. | isolation source: gut tissue | host: Folsomia candida VU population | place: Netherlands: Amsterdam | collected 2016-03-06
GCATGGAGGCGATGCCATCGGTCACCACAGTTTCATGCAGCATCGGCATTCCGGCCGCAGAGGTTGAGATGCCGACAAGCGCATCATCCGCGCTGCCGTTATTCTTGATCTCGACATAGAACACCCCCGGCCGGTCGGCACCGATGGTGGCGCGGGACCAGGCATGCTCGATGGTCAGGTCGCCAAGGGTGAAGGTCTCGCAGGCCAGCACGGGCGCAGCAGGCAGGGCGAGGACAGCGAAGAGGATCAGGGCTTTCATGGGATTCACAATCTCGATTGAAGGTCGGCAAGGATGTCGGCGGCGGGCGTGCCATAGGTGAACTGACGCAGCCAGTCACCCTCCGGACCGATGAGGTAAAGCGCCGGGCTGTGCGACATGGTGTAGCCGTCGGGTGCTGCAGCGTCGTCCTCGCGCGCAAAGTAGATGCTGAAACTGTCCGCCGCCGCGCGGGTCTGCGCTTCGTCTCCGGCAAGCCCGATGATCGACGGGTGGAACGCCGCCGTGAATTCGGCCAGCCCCAGCCTGCGATCCCGCTCAGGGTCGATGGAGATGAACAGGGGCTGCACGAGGTCGGCATCGTCCCCAAGTTCGTCCATGACCTGCGCGACCTCTGCGAGGGTCGTCGGGCAGACATCCGGGCAGTTCGTGAAACCGAAGAAGACAAGCAGATATTTGCCCGCAAAGTCCTGGGACGTTCGCTGCAGCCCCGCTGCATCCGGGAGTGCGAAGGACGGTCGAAAGGCGACCCCCGTCTCCAACGGCACACGGTTTGGCAAAACCATCAGCACACCATAGGCAAGCGTGGCAGCCCCAGCCGCCGCCCAGAGTATTTTCTGCAGTCTTGTCAAACGCATCCGCCACCCACTCCGCAATTCTTTGCGTCTAAACCCTCCAGTAGCTTGAGCTACAAGCCGGAAATCACACCTTCACCGAAGGGTGAAGGGTCAGCCCAGAAGAACGGTCGACAGCAGGTTCACGTTCAGCACGATGATCAGGGCCGCAATCAGCCAACAGAGGCCGGTCAGCCAGCGGGGTGCGACCAGTTCGCCCATCTTGGCGCGGCTGGCGGTGAACATCACCAAGGGCACGATGGCAAAGGGAAGCTGGAATGACAGCACCACCTGGCTCAGGATCAAAAGCTCACCCACGCCTCCGCTGCCGTAGAGCAGGATCACGAAGATCGCCGGGATGATGGCAAGGCATCGGGTGATCAGCCGCCGCGCCCAAGGGGCGATGCGCAGGTTGATGAAACCTTCCATCACGATCTGTCCGGCCATGGTGGCGGTGACAGTGGAGTTCAGGCCAGCGCAGAGCAGCGCCACGCCGAACAGGACCGGCGCGAGCGACGAGCCGAGCAAGGGCTCCAGCAATAAATGCGCCTTGTCTATCTCGGCGACGTCGTTTTGCCCCACGGTGTAGAAGGCTGCGGCGGCCAGGATCAGGATCGAGGCATTGATCGTCAGCGCGAACATCAGGGCTATGGTGCTGTCCCAAGTCGCCAGCCGCAGCGCCTCGCGTTTGGACGGAAGATCAAGCCCGAAGGCGCGGGTCTGCACGATGCCGGAATGCAGATACAGATTGTGCGGCATGACCGTCGCCCCGATGATGCCAAGTGCGAGGTAGAGCATCGTCGGGTTGTTGAAGATCTCGCGGCTTGGGGCAAAGCCTGCGATGACCTCGCCCCAGACCGGATCGGCCTGCGCGATCAGCACGACAAAGCAGGTGGCGATCAGCGCCATCAGCGAGATGATCAGCGCCTCGATCCAGCGAAAGCCCTTGTTCTGCAGCCACAGGATCAGGAACACATCGGCGGCAGTGATGAAGATGCCGATCTCCAGCGGAATGCCGAACAGAAGGTTCAGGCCGATGGCGGTTCCGATAACCTCGGCCAGGTCAGTGGCGATGATCGCCAGTTCGGCAAAGATCCAGAGCGGGACCGACATCCATTTCGGGAAGGCATCGCGGCAGGCCTGCGCCAGATCGCGGCCCGAGGCGACTGCCAGCCGGGCGCACAGCGACTGCAGCAGGATCGCCATGATGTTCGATAAAAGCGCGACGAAGAGGAGCGTGTAGCCGAAGGCCGCCCCACCCGCCAGCGAGGTCGCCCAGTTGCCGGGGTCCATGTAGCCCACCGCCACCAGATAGCCGGGACCGATGAAGGCGAGGAACCGGCGGAAGCGGCTGGTGCCGCCGTTGCCGACGGCGATCGTGCGGAACACTTCGGAAAGCGACGGCGTCTCGCGCTCCTGCCGCCAGGCATTGGTCGTCATGGCTCTTCGCACTCCTGGCTTGACCACCATCCCGACAAGACGCGGCGCACAAAGTTAGACAGTGCTAACAATCTGCCCCGCGCCTTTACTTGTCAATCCATCCCGTGCGACACTCAACGGATGACAGAGTTCGATCCTGCACCCCAAGCCACCTCGGATGACCGCACTGCGGACCTGCGCGCCGGGGCGTTTCAGGGTGTGCGCGAAGCCCGACGCAATGAACTGGCCGAGGACTATGTAGAGCTGATCGCCGAACTGATCCACGATCAGGGCGAGGCGCGCCCGGTGGACATCGCCGCCCGGCTTGGGGTGAAGGTGCCGACCGTGAGCAAGACCCTCGACCGTCTCGCGCGAGAGGGGCTGATCACCCGCGCGAAGTATCGGTCGGTCTTTCTGACAGAGGCGGGCCGCGCACTGGCCAAAGAATGCCGGCGGCGGCACGAGATCGTCCTGCGCTTTCTCATCAGCCTCGGCCTTGACCCCGAGACAGCGGAACGCGATGCCGAAGGCATCGAGCACCATGTCAGCGAACGGACACTGGCCCTGTTTTCGGCCTTCGCCAACCGGTCCTGAACGCCGTCAGCTATTCTCGACCGCGAACCGCACATCGGCGATCAGGCTCTCGGCGCTGAAGTTCTCCAACCGATTGCCGTTCAGGAAGAAGGTCGGTGTCTGGCGGATGCCCAAGGCTTCGACATCGGCGGCATCCTGGTTCAGAATCCCGGTAATCCCCGGAAAGAGCTTGTCGGTTTCGGCCTTGTCGAGATCAAGACCGGCAGAGCCCGCAATCTCCCACGCGACGTCCAACTGCGGGGCGCCATGCACGGCCCAACCCGGCTGCTGCTCCAGCAGAGCATCCAGAACCGGCTCGAACTTGTCCTGCATGCGCGCGGCCTCAAGGATGCGCACCGCCTCGTCAGAACCCTCGTGAAACACGGTATAGCGCAGGACGACGCGGACCTGCGTCGGGAACTGGCGGCGGATTTCCTGCACCACCGGGTGATAGGCGCGGCAGGCTTCACAGGATGGGTCGAAGAACTCTACCAACGTGACAGGCGCATCCGCAGGGCCGAAGCTCGGGGAATGGTCGCGGATCAGCAGGGCGGCGTCGGCCGCAGGCGTCGCCGCAGCGGCGGCTTCTGCCTCGGCGGTGCGGCGCTGGTTCAGCATGTATGCGCCACCAGCAAAGGCGGCGAGCCCGAGGGCGGAGGCCCCGAGAAGAAGGATGCGGCGGTTCATGAGCGGTGTCCTTTCGGCAAGACGAGGCAGGCAAGGATCGCGGCAAAGGCTGCCAGCGACAGGTAGGGAATGGGCAGGCCAAGGATCATCTGAGCATCGCCGGTGCAGGACGGGCCATCTTGGGTGCAGGGCACGATTGGCGCGGGCAAAAGCCCTGCATAAAGGCCGGAATGCCAGGCGGCGAGAGCCATACCTGCCAGCGCCAGCGGCAGCCCATAGGCCTTTGCCATCCCGTCACCACGCCAGAGAGAAAGCCCGAAAATCAGGACCAGCGGGAACATTGCAATGCGCTGATACCAGCAGAGCGTGCAGGGCATCTGCCCCAGCACCTCGCCGATGAACAGCGCGCCAAGGGTGGCAGTCAGAGCGATCAGGAACGCTGCCGAAAGGGACATGTCGTCGCGCGACAGGGTCTTGGAATCAGTTTCTGTCAAGAACCGGCTCCTTGCGGCGATGTGACGGAAGAGAGGCTGCGAGGATGCATAGCGCTCCCAGCGTGATGGCGATATCCGCGCCGTTGAACGTGGGCCAATGCCAGTCGCGCCAGTAAAGATCAAGAAAGTCAGTCACGGCACCTTGCCGCAGCCGGTCGATGATGTTGCCAAGCGCACCTCCCACGACTAGCGCCAGACCTGCACGCTCCAGCGGGCGACGCGCCCGAAAGGCCATGACGGCAAAGATCAGGGCCAGCGCTCCGGTCAGCGCCGCCATCAGCAGGGGCTTGCCTGCCATGACACCGGACAACAGGCCAAAACTCGACCCCTCGTTGAAACCGAGGGTCAGGTTGAAGCCCGGAACGACAGGGACCGCAGCCCTTTGCGACAACAGCGACAGGGCCGCGGCCTTTGTCAGTTGATCGACCAGCACCGAGGCGGCAATCAGGAAAATCAGGGTAGTTCTGGTCATGGCGCGGCCTTGGGTCCAATGCCAATCCAGCGCGGGACGGATGCGGCATAGCGGTCATACTCCGGCCCAAGCGCCGCGCGCAGGGCAGCTTCTTCCGACCGGACTTGTGTGCTCGCGGACCAGAGAAACAGGATCGGCGCGAGGGTCGTCGGGATGGACGGAACCGTCAAAGCAACTCCGACCAACAAGGCAGCCTGGCCGACAAATGTCGGGTTGCGGCTGAACCGGTAGAGCCCGCCCGAGACGAGATCGCCGGTCTCACCGCCCACCACACCGACGCGCCACGAGGAGCCCATCGACATCTGCGCGGCAAAGGCGACCATCGCACCAAGGCCCGCGATGAAGATGCCGATCAGGCCCAATACTATGGCATTTCCTTCCGTCCAGAGCGGATCGACCTTGTGCAGCATTGGCACGGCCAGCCAGAGAAGCGGCCCGAAGAAGGCGAGCGCAAAGGCCGCGCGGAACCCGATGGCGGCAAGCTGGTCACGCCCTTTGGCCCGCGCAAACAGCCAGACGGGCCGACCTGCGGCTTGGGCCGCAAGGGCGCTACCCCAGAAGAACAACGCCAGATAGCCAAACAGGAGGGCCAGCGCGGCCCAGCCGAAACCCGAGATCATCGCCCTACGCCTCGCGGTCCGGGTTGAACCGCAGCAGACGCAGCGCGTTCAGCGTGACCAGCACCGTCGCACCGGTATCGGCCAGAATGGCGATCCAGAGGCCGGTCATGCCCATCACCGTCGTCACCAGAAAAACCGCCTTCAGCCCAAGCGCGATGGTCACGTTCTGGCGGATGTTGGACATGGTGGCACGGCTCAGCCGGATCAGCCCGGGCACGTCCGTCACCTTGTCGCGCAGAATCGCGGCATCGGCCGTTTCCAGCGCCACATCGGTGCCCGACCCCATCGCCACGCCAACGCTTGCCTGTTTCAGGGCGGGCGCATCGTTGATGCCGTCACCGATCATCATCACGCCGCCGCCCTCGGCCATCGTCTTGATGAAGTTCAGCTTGTCCTCGGGCATCATGTCAGCGCGGAACTCCATGCCCATGCCGCCCGCGATGGCCGCCGCCGTGCGTTCGTTGTCGCCGGTCAGGATCACCGATCCCACGCCAAGCGCCTTCAACTGCTGCACCGCCTTCACCGCGTCGACGCGCGGCTCGTCGCGCATGGCGATGATCCCAAGGCCACGACGCTCACGGTAGATCACCACCGCCGTCTTGCCCTCTTCCTCCAACTGCGTTGTCCGCCGCAGGCCAAGCCCGTCCAACGCGACCGCATCGGTGGCATGGCGGGGTGAGGCAACCCACGCCTTCGCGTCACCTACAATGGCCTCGACGCCCTTGCCGATGATCGCCTTCGCTTCGCGCGACGGCAGCGCGGCGATGCCCGCCTCCTTGGCCCGGTTCAGTATAGCGATGGCCAGCGGGTGGCTTGAGCCGTTCTCGACCCCGGCAGCGACGGCCAGCAGTTCGGCCTCGGTCACGCCGTCGAAGGCGATGACGTCGGTGACCACGGGGCGGCCATGGGTCAGCGTGCCGGTCTTGTCGAAGGCCACTTTCGTCACCTTCGCGGTCGCCTCGATCACGGCACCCCCCTTCATCAACAGCCCGCGCCGAGCACCTGCCGACAAGGATGAAGCGATGGAAGCGGGAACCGAGATGACCAGCGCGCAAGGGCAGCCGATCAGCAGCAGGGCCAGACCGCGATAGATCCAGGTGTCCCACGCCTGACCAAAGGCCAGCGGCGGCACCAGCACGACGAGCAGCGAAACGCCGACAATGGCGGGCATGTAGATGCGGCTAAACTTGTCGATGAACCGCTCGGTCGGCGCACGCGAGGTTTCGGCTTCTTCCACCAGCTTGATGATCCGCGCGATGGTGTTGTCCTCGGCGGCCTTGGTGACCTGCACGCGCAAAGCGGCCTCAGTGTTGATCGAGCCTGCAAAGACCGCATCGCCCGGCCCCTTGGTCACCGGCATGCTTTCGCCCGTCACCGGGCTGTCATCGACGCCCGACGTGCCCTCGACAATCTCACCATCCGCAGGAATCCGGTCGCCGGGGCGGACCAGCACCCTCTGGCCGATGCGCAGCGTGTCGGCGGCAACCTCGCGAGTGGTACCGTTCTCCTCGACCAGCGCGGTCTTGGGGATCAGGTTTGCCAGCGCCCGTATGCCGTCGCGCGCCTTGTTGGCCGCCACGCCTTCCAGCACCTCGCCGACTGCGAACAGGAACACGACCAGCGCCGCCTCCTCCGCCGCCCCGATGAACAGCGCACCGACGGCGGCAATGGTCATCAGCATTTCAATGGTGAAAGGCATTCCGGCTTGCAGCGCCGAAAACGCCCGCCGCGCCACCGGTGCCACACCGATCAGGCAGGCCGCGATGAACGCCCAGTTTGCGATGTCTTCGGACGCCAGCAGTTTGACCGCCCAAGCGGCACACAGCAGCAGGCCGGTACCGATGACCAGGCGGCCTTTGCCGGTTTCAAACCAGCGCTTGCCCCGGTCGGCAGGGTCGTTGTGGATGTGGCCGGGCGCGCCATGACCATCCTCGCTGTCGACAGGGGCGGGGGTGACGTTTGCCATCGTGTCGGACGAAGCGACGTGGTCGTGACCGACATGGTCGGCGTGATCAGGTCCAGCGTGGCCATCGTCTTTCCCGGCGTCCAGCGCACCGGGCATGACGAACGCCTTGGCCTTTTTGGCCTTGGTGGCCCCGATGCCAAAGCCCAGCTTCGTCACCGCCGCCTCGATCTTGTCGCGCGGCGTGGTGCCAGGCTCCAGCTTCAGCGTCAGCTTTTCCGCCATGACCGCTACGTTGACGTCGCTGACCCCCGGAAGCCGCTCCACAGCCGTCCGGATCTTCACGGCACAGGATGCGCAATCCATCCCGGTGACGACCCACTCCTGCGATTCGGCCTCTGATTTCTGTGCCATTTCAAGCCTTTCTCACCGGAGCCTTAGCGCCGGTTGCAACTGTTCAGGCTCCTCTGTAATCTCTCTAGTAACTAGAGGTGCAAGGACAAAACATGCTCACCATCGGAAAACTGAGCGATGCCGCCGGGGTCAAGGTGCCGACCATCCGCTACTATGAAGAGATTGGCCTTCTGCCCGAGGCCGAGCGCAGCGCAGGCAATCAGCGGCTTTATGGCCAAAAGGCACAAGAGCGGCTGACCTTCATCCGCCATGCCCGCGAACTCGGGTTCCCGCTGGATGCAATCCGCGACCTCCTTAGCCTGTCGGACCGGCCAGACCAGTCCTGTGCGGCGGCCGATGCCATCGCCTCGGCGCAGCTTGCAGCGGTCGAAGCGCGCATTGCTCGGCTCGTGGCGCTCAAGGCCGAGCTGGAGCGCATGCTGGTTCAGTGCGCGGGGGGCGTGATTGCCGATTGCCGCGTGATCGAGGTCTTGGGCGATCATGCAAAGTGCCACGCGGACCATGCCCACGCCGGACACCTGATCGAGGTCGCCGGATGAGTTCCGCCCCGACCGTGGCGCTTTATGCCCTTGCCGCACTGGCCGAGATCGCCGGGTGCTTTGCCGTCTGGGCCTGGATGCGGCTTGGGGCCTCGGCGCTGTGGCTTGTGCCGGGTCTTGCCTCGCTTGCTGCCTTTGCCTGGCTACTGACATTGGCCCCGTCCGATGCTGCCGGGCGGGCCTATGCAGCCTATGGCGGCGTCTACATCGCCGCATCGTTGGTCTGGCTTTGGGCAGTCGAGGGGCAGCGCCCGGATGGCTGGGATGTTACCGGGGCTGCGGTCTGCCTGCTCGGGGCGGCGATCATCCTGTTCGCGCCACGAGCTGCATAAAGGATTTCCCTAGCGCAGAACTCGACCGCCCTGCCTTAGATTGGCCCGAAAACAGTATGTTGCGCGGCCAAATTCACCTCCGGAGCCAGAGAAGGTTCGACCGTAGTCGCGTTCCCTCCGCCACTTGCCCCAGCGAAAGCTTTCTCTTCGTCCGGCTGCGGCCGGATTTTTCCGTTGTTTTCGAGGGTTATGCGGGCGGAGCTGAGCACTGGCCCCGGTGCGAGGAGGCCCGAAAGCAGTCTCTCAGGGCCGATATTCTCCGGACCTCATGACTGCGCCGATTTAGTGAATTTTTTGTAAGCAGTTGTAATACATTGCCTTTTTCTAGATCGCGGTTGAGCACTTCGATGCCAGTGGCGTTCGTCAAGAAGGAACAGAAATCGAACTCATCGCAGCGCGACGAGTACATTGGGTATAGACAGGCGGACAAGGTAGTTTGAGATGCTCCGCCGCGTGCGTCCCGCTTCCCGGTTGTGGCACCGCTCCCGCACTAGCTCTTGCTGCTTGTGCTTCGACATAAGCGGCTGATATTCGTGCGATATCCCCCGATCGGAGTGAGTACCCTTGCGATACATTGACTCAGCCTCTCGAAACACGTCGGACGTACTCGGTGACTGGCTCGCTAGCTTTAATCCGCAGGCTGTCGACGCCCTACGCTGGCAAACCGGATACTTCAGTGCAGACGGATTGGCTCCTTTGGTGCCAGTGCTCAATGAGCTCAAGGCGCAAGACCGTTTGACGAACTGCGTGATCGGATCAAACGGCGGAGAAACTGGAGAGCCCGACATCGAAGCACTGGTCAATCTCGTTGGAAATCCAAGAACAAATGCTAAGATCGGGGTCGTCAGCTTCTCCGCGGGACTATTTCACCCAAAAGTCTATCACTTTACACGACAGGATGGCTCGCAGGCGGCATATGTTGGATCGGCAAATCTGACCACTCCGGGCATTTCCGGTATGAACATCGAGGCGGGATTGCTTTTGGATTCGTCGGCCGGTGATCCTGCAAACGTTCTTGCGGACGTCGCGGCCGCGATTGACGCTTGGTTTAATGGAACTCGACCTGGGCTCTCAACGGTGTCCTCGCTTGCCGACCTAGCGCCACTTGTTGCCGCTGGAGTACTTGGTGTGGCCCCTACACCACGTACCACGCAGTCCAGTTCCACGAGCAGTGGGGCGGCGACGAGCAAAGTTGGTCTCAAGCCGCTGATCAAGTTTACTCCTGTCTCGGTCAAGAGCAGCACCGCCCCGGCTGCAGCCCCGCCGGCTGTTACGCCGCCGGCAGCAGCACCGTCTGCTCCGCCCGGCGCGGCGACTGCAACTGTCGGACCGCTTGCATCTAGCCCGCGCCCGCCGTTCCCCCCATACGTACTCTTCGCTCCAGGCATCGCGACGCCTACTCAAGGTGCAGCAGCTTTGACCGGATCCGCGCTGGCGGGTGGCGCTGCTGGATTGGTCATTCGCCTAAACCGTGATAGTGCGAGGCACTTCACTGGAGGTAGCGGGACCGCAAATGTAAGTGTGCCGGTTGCGACCATTGGCACAATGCGGTTTGGCGTATTTCAAGGAAAGTATCAGAGGCCGCGCGCCGAGTTTGACCTTCGCATGCGTTATGTCTCAACTCCGGCCGCCTATGAAGTACCTGCATCCAGCACCAATATAATGGTTTACGGATACGCGCCTGGTGAATCTGGCCACGGTGATGTGAGGATGGTCGTGCCGGCTGCGCCCGCGCGCGCCATCCGGGATCATGCCGCCACACAAGGTTTCCACCTCCCGGACGCCAATGATCCAATGATCCTAGAGTGGCCCACTCCATCCGACCCGACATTCAAGGCGACATTCATCGATCCAGCTGATCCGCTCTTCGCCACTGTTGACGGAATGCTTACCGCTGCTTCAACGAGTGGTGCGCTAGTCGGGCAAGGTGCGTGCTGGTTGCCTGCGGGTATCTCGCCGCAGTGGTGAACTAAACAGGCGACAAGGATGCACTACTCTTTCCGAAGAATGATCATCGTCTCGGCAGCAACCGCATTGCTCACATGATATCCATAGCGGCGATAGGTTTGCAGCGGGATGAGTTCTTCAACTCTCCAGCCAACGGACTCCGCCAGTCTAGACAAATGCAATGGAGTATCGATGTCGTGGCGAATACCCCCAATTGTCGTGTGGTTGTGACCCACAATTAGAGCGTAGGGAGCCCCCTCCTTCATCAGCGTATTCACTGAGCTGAAGTTTGCCTTCATTGATGCGAAGTATCGATAGAGAAGCACCGGAACCGCTCGTCTCCGAAAACCGTCATCTTCACCGAGCAAATTTTCAAGATTGATGCAAAGCTGGTACTCTTCATCGGGCAATTCGGCATCATTTGCCGCGAGCAATTGAGGCAGTTCACGCTTGGAATTTCCACGAAGTTCTCTGCTTCCGATCAATGATGCCTCAAGCTCGAGAATCTTATCAGGCGCCAGGAGATCAAGCCAAACCAACGAAAGGCGCTGCGTGTCAATATATGGCAGTGCCATAGCATATGGCGGACTGGTGATAGCGGCGTCGAACTGCGTCATGCTATTGTCTACCGTCAATTCAGATACGTCGCAGAGCACCGCCCGACAAATAGGTGTCCGTGACCCAACAAGTTTCCGCGCAGCAAGAATTCGATCAATAGTCTGGGGAAGCGCATCCAAGAGCGCTGATGTGAATGTCTTGGAAGGAAGCGGTGATGTTCTCCTCCGAATCCGTAAGTCTCGTGGATCCTGCTGCGAGTACTCACGAAGGAGATTGCTGGCGATAGACAAGAAAATCGGCGATAGATCGCCGGCAGCATCAACAATTATAGCCCGAACGTTTTCAATTTCCTTGTAAATCTCGTGGTCGAACCATTTGAGCAGATACTCCCGGCGCGCATCTGAAGACTGTGGGGCTGTCTTAAGACCGAAGGACCGCAGCTGAGCCGAGATGCTCTTGTGCGCATTCTCAAGTTTACCAGGCTGTACTGACAATCCAAGCAGCTTTGCATTCGACAAGAAGACCGCGAGAGGATTTATGTCGGTGCCGATCGCGCCGACGCCCAGATGGCAGCCCTCGACCAGAGTCGTGCCGCTACCACAGAACGGATCAAGGACGGACTGCCCAGGCTCTATTTTGAAGATGTTAAGAAGCGCTCTGGCGACTTGTGGATTGAATTTCCCTTTGTATTCATGGAGGCCGTGAACTGAATAACGTGTGGCCTGACGGTTTTTCCCGTTTCGCGCGGTTTCCTCCAACTGTGCTTGCACTGTTGAAATGAAGCCGGAACCATTCTCATAGCCCTTGAAGTAGGTTAGGCGCTTCAAGCCAGAACCTGAGGTTGCTGCGCGCAAGTCCAGGCCATCCGGCATTTCAGTGGCTTCTGGAGGATCGATTAGCGACGTTACCTCTCGAGAGGCAAGCTCTTTCTCGTAGGGGTAATATTTGTAATCATGCCAGCGAAGACGCATCACTCGACCTCCTTTCGCAAGACCAAGACAGTTTCCGTCTTAATATTTGCGTGAGATAGGTTGAACGACTTTCGATTGGCTGACAGTATTCGCTCTGTCACGAAAAACGGCTTGAAACCCAGAGGCGCAGCCTCATCGGTGATGATTTTTGCGTTATCATATACTTTTCCATGAATCTTCGAGCGGCCGACCACGAAACTCGCGAAGCCGCCCTTGACTATGACGCCATCCAGAAGTGTGAGCGTTTGCCTCATTTGTCGCGCGAAGTCTTCAGCCGTGTGATGGTTTTTCTTGAAGAAGTGAGCTCGAGCACCAATCTCATCAGTCTTGACTTTTAGTGGGTCATATCCAAGCCACCACATCCGATATTTGTGATAAAGCCAATACTCATAGGCGTTCGGGTAGGGTGGAGATGTCACAACCAGTCCGATCGGTCGCTCAATCACACTCGGTTCTACTTTCAGGATGTCGCTCTCAACAACCTCCACGGGGGTCAACGGGTAGTTTCGTTTCTGGAGAGCAGCATTGATGCGATTTACCGCGCGCAAGAAAAGCCTGGGAACTGTGGAAGGGTCCACGTCCTTCTTTACTGCCGCATATCGGGTATCGCTCTCCTGATTGGATACTCTGACAATAATACTCGAAAGCGCTAGCTTGAGCGCATCGCGGGCTTCACTTGGGGCGGCCACGATAGACCGAGCAATCCTGTTGATCTCAACCTGGACGTTTGGCTGGAACCAGTGATCAAGATTCGGGATTTCGGGAATTTCAATGTCTGTAGTTTCTTCAGAACTCAAAGTAATCCGTGTTGCATGCTGCTCTAAATCAGTCGGGCAGGCCATGGTCTTTACGCGTGACATCAGGCAAGCGATAGGGTTCAGGTCGATTCCGACAGCGGGAATGCCTAGTCGTTGGCTTTCGACCAAAGTACTGCCGCTCCCGCAGAACGGATCCAGCACGGCACTGTTGCGAGGCAGCGGCAAATGGCTGATGAGTGCCCTTGGGATTTCTGAAATAAACTTGGCAGGATAAGGGTGGACGCCTTCGATTTCGCTGTGACTACGCCTGTCAGGGAAGCCCCAATCAACTTCTGACAAAGATGATTTTTCTTTTGTTCCCGCATCTACGGAAGCTGGCCAGCTATTCGCATCATTCAGGGAGGGTTCTTGTGTTCCGTGCGCCATTAGTTGTCTTCTCTTTGCGGGCGCACCAGAGGGAGCGAGCCTTGATCTATATTGGGTTCCATGCGGTTTAGGAAGTCGACGACCGCCTTTCTAGCAACCTGCGCCACTGGCGCGTCGTCACGATCCGCGAGGGCGAGCAACAGGGCGTAGGCTCGCTCATCCAGGTTGATGGTTACCCTGGCGGTCTTCGTTCGTCCCTTCGGTCGTGCCATAGGGTGTGTTTAGTGCAGCAAAAAACTGTCAGCAAGGCGTATCTTCACTTGATGCGCCTGCTGCAAAGGGAAGGTAACTGGCCGTCCCACTCTATCGGGAATGGTTCCATTACCCGCGCCAGCGTCACCTCCGGCCCCTGCTTCCCGTCCAGGATCGCCTCGACAATATCGGGTGCGAGCAGCGTGAGGCGAAGGACGCGGGTCATGTAGGACGGCGCGATCCCCTCGCGATCGGCCAGTTCCGCGATGGTGGCGAACTCTCCCGACTCGAGCATCCGCTTCCAGCGGAAGGCGCGGGCTAGCGCCTTGACCAGCGTGTTGTCCGTCCGGCATGGCGGCGCGGCGCCGTCCGGCAGCAGCATCTCTTTCCGCCCGCCGCGCTTCACGACGCGGAACGGGACGCGGAGTGTTACCGTGTCGGGGATAGGTGTCCCGCGGGTCATGCGGCAGTTCCTATGTCTCCAGCCAGCATCTCGCGTGCGAGGCCGCCGAGACCGTCGACGCGGACTCGGACATTGAGCCCATCCGTGCCGATGTCCACGCGCTCGACCACCAGTGACGCTATGCGGGCTTGCTCTGCGGGGAACAATTCGTCCCACAGCGGGTCGAGCTGTTGAAGGGCCGCGTGGGCGTCGGCCTCGGTGATATCGTCGTCCAGCGTCCGCGCCGCTCTCAACGTCCCCGCCACGATCTCCGGCTCGCGGAATATGGCGCGAAGCTGGTCGATGACGGCGCCCTCGATCTCGCCCGCAGGCACGCGGCCGACCGGACACGCACCAGCACCATGCTTCAGCACGGTCTGGCTGACATAGTACCGGTAGAGCCTGTCGCCCTTCCGAGAATGCGTCGGTGAGAACGCGGCGCCATCGGGGCCGAACAGCAGCCCCTTCAGCAGCGCGGGTGTGTCGGCGCGTGTGCGGGCGGCGCGCTTGCGCGGGCTTTCCTGCAGGATGGCATGAACGCGGTCCCATGTCTCGCGGTCGATGATTGCGTCGTGCTCGCCGGGGTAGCTGTCGCCCTTGTGGACCGCTTCCCGGCGATGTACGGCAACTCCATCGCCCAGCTGGAGTCGGACGTGGTCTGGGGCATCATCACTGCCAACCCGGCGATGGCCGACGGCAACGCGCTCTTCCACACCACCCACAAGAACCTCGCTGGCACCGGCGCGGCGCTCGATGTGAGCAGCGTCGGTGCGGCGCGGGCGGCGATGGCCAAGCAGACCGGCCTCGACAAGAAGACGGTGCTGAACGTCCGCCCCGCCTTCCTGATCGTGCCCGCCTCGCTGGAACTGAAGGCCGAGCAGCTGGTCGCCCAGAACCTTGTGCCCGCCGCGACGTCCAGCGTCGTGCCGCAGTCGATCCGCACACTGGCGCCGATCAGCGAGCCCCGGCTCGATGCGGCGAGCGAGACCGCGTGGTATCTGGCGGCCAGCCCGAACCAGATCGACACCATCGAATACGCCTATCTCGAGGGTCAGCAGGGCGCCTACATCGAGACCCGCAACGGCTTCGACGTGGACGGCGTCGAGATCAAGTGCCGCCTCGACTTCGGCGCCAAGGCCATCGACTGGCGCGGCCTCTACAAGAACGCTGGGGCATAAGGCTCAGAACAGGCCGTAAAGGTCACGCCGGCCGTGGACGGCGCGGACGATCTCGATGCCGTCTGCCTCGATCCGGTAGAGCAG
>QIRE01000185.1_pt1 | contig 14737 bp, 15 predicted proteins | sample 2940141 | NCBI WGS metagenome assembly QIRE01 (sample SAMN09273532, study PRJNA473421) | Gut metagenome, whole genome shotgun sequencing project. | isolation source: gut tissue | host: Folsomia candida VU population | place: Netherlands: Amsterdam | collected 2016-03-06
GTGTTGACGGCGGCGACGGTTGCGGTGGCGGCGCTGATCGCGGCGACGGTGCGCGACCCGGCACGCCTTGGGTCCGAGCATCCGCAGGGCAGCCTGCGCGAATTGCTGTCGATCCGGGCGCTGTGGTTCATCCTGCCGCTGTTTTTCTTTAATTACTCGGCCTCGGCGGCGATCCGGGGGCTGTGGGCCGCACCCTATATGGAGCAGGTGTTTCAGGCCGATACGGTGATGATCGGCCGCGCCACGCTGGCCATGGGGCTGGCGATGATCATGGGCAATTTTCTGGTGGCGCCGGTCGTGCGGGCCTTGGGCAGCCTGCGCCGCACGATCCTGATCTTTACCTTTGCCACGCTGCTGGTGCTGGGCTTTCTGGTGCTGCGCCCTGATCCGGGGCTGGTCGTTGCCACGATCATGCTGGCGCTGATCGGGCTGTCGGGCGCGGGCTATGTTCTGCTGATGTCGCATGGCCGGTCGTTTCTGCCACCGCATCTGGTGGGCCGGGGCGTCACGCTTTTGAACATGTTTTCGATCGGCGGGGCAGGGGCGATGCAGTTCGCGTCCCGCCCGGTTTATGGCGCGGCGCAGGCGGCCTATCCCCCGGCGACCGCCTTCGCTATGCTGTTTTTGTTCTTCCTGATCCCGCTGGTGGTTGGGTTCGCGCTGTATTTCCTGACGCCCGAGGCCGAGAATGGCTGAAACGCCGCTGATCATCGCCCCCAATCTGAAGAAACGCCTGTCGGGCGTGACGGCGACCGTGGTGCGGCTGATCCCGGTGCAGGCGCGGATGATCGCGATCAGCGCGACCGGGCCGGGTCTGCCGCCCGAGGTGCCGCATATCCCGCTGATCCGCGCGGCCACCCTGCCGCGCGACCGCTGGCGGGTCTGGCACGCGCGGCGCAACACCGAAATGGCGCTTGGCCTGATCCTGCGCCGGGTGCTGGGGCGCAAATACCGGCTGATGTTCACCTCTGCCGCGCAGCGCAGCCATACCGGCTTTACCCGCTGGCTGATCGGGCAACAGGATGCGCTGGTCGCCACAACGCCGCAGGCGGCGGGCTATCTGCAACATCCGGCGACGGTGGTGATGCACGGTGTCGATACGCAGGTCTTTCACCCCGCGCCTGATCGGGCGGGGCTGCGGCGCGATCTGGGGCTTGATCCCGATGCGGTGCTGATCGGCTGTTTCGGGCGGGTGCGCGAACAAAAGGGCGTCGATCTGCTGGTGCGTGCGGGGCTGCGGCTACTGCCCACGCGCCCGCGCGCGCAGATCATTTTCACCGGCCGGATCACGCCCGATCATCGCGCCTTTGCCGATGGGCTGCGCGCCGAAATCGCGGCGGCCGGGCTGTCGGACCGCATCCGTTTCTTGGGCGAATTGCCGTGGGATCAGCTGGTGCGCCATTATCAGGCGCTGGACCTGTTCGCCGCCCCCGCCCGGTGGGAGGGGTTCGGCCTGACCCCGCTTGAGGCGATGGCCTGCGGCGTTCCCGCCATTGGCGCCCGCGTCGGCGCGTATGAGGCGCTGATCCGCGATGGCATCACCGGCAGTCTGGTGGCGACCGGCGATCTGGATGCGCTGACCGATGCGCTGGCCCGCTGGCTTGACGATGATGCCGCCCGCATGACCGCAGGCGATGCCGCGCGCGCCCATGTGGGCGAACATCACAGCATAGAGACCGAGGCCCGCACCCTTGTCGGCATCTATCACGACCTGTTGGCCCGGCCATGACGCCGCTGCGCTTTTATACCGCGCGCCTGCTGCGGGATGAGGATGCCTTGCTGCGCATGTCTGTGGCGCAGGGAAATCTGCTGGCCGATCTTGAAGGCTTGCGCGTGGCGTTGATCGGGAATGCCCGCGCGCTGGCCAATACGCGGCAGGGTGCCGCCATCGACGCCGCCGATCTGGTGATCCGCATCAACCGCGCGCCGATGCCCGCAGCGCACAGCCACGGCACCCGCACCGACTGGCTGGCGCTGGCCACGCGGCTGTCTGATGACGATCGCGCCCGCATCGCACCGCAGCGCATTTTGTGGATGTCGCCCAAACGCAAGCGGCTGGACTGGATCAGTGCGACCAGCCCCGGTTTCTATCTGCATCCCTTGGGTGATTACGACGCGCTGCGGGGGCGTCTGGCCGCGCCGCCCACCACCGGTGCGATGATGATCGAACTGCTGCTGCGGTCACGCCTGACCACGCTGACGCTGCATGGGTTCGACTTTTTCGCCAGCCAGAGCCTGTCGGGGAGCCGCACGGCGCAACAGGTGCCGCATGATTTCGGGTCCGAGGCCGCATGGGTCGCCGACATGACCCGCCGCGACACGCGGCTGATCGTCACGCCGACCGATGGATGACGCCGCTTTCGTCATCGACGGCAATCGTTTCGACGACATTCCGGGCTTTTATGCGGAAATCAACTGGCTGTTCATGGCGTCCGAGGATTGGCAGCTTGGCAACAGTTTGGATGCGCTGGACGACATGCTGCACGGGGGCTATGGCGCGCTGCAATCGCATCCGGTTGCCACGGTGACATGGGTCAACTTTGCCAAAAGCCGAAGCGATCTTGGCGTTGATGCCACGCGCGACTGGCTGCGGGCCAAGCTGGACCCGCAGGGCGGCTTTGACCGCCGCGCGATCCATGCGCAACTTGCCGCGCTGTCGGCAGGCAAGGGGCCCACTTATTTCGATCAGATTGTCCAGATTTTCGCGGATCATCCCAACCTGCGGCTGATCCCGGCCTAATGCGCGCCCCCTTCCATCCACACCCTGCTTTTGCTAAATGCGCGCGACCGTATCTAAAGGAATCCAGACATGGGGTATAAAGTCGTCGTCGCAGGCGCCACCGGAAACGTTGGCCGCGAAATGCTGAACATTCTGGCGGAACGTCAGTTCCCCGTGGATGAGATTGCCGCACTGGCTTCGCGCCGTTCGCAGGGCACCGAAGTCAGCTTTGGCGATAAAACCCTGAAGATTCAAGATATTGAGCAGTTCGATTTCACCGGATGGGACATTGCCCTGTTCGCGATCGGGTCGGACGCGACCAAGAAATATGCCCCCATCGCGGCGAAGGCTGGCTGTGTCGTGATCGATAACAGCTCGCTCTATCGTTATGACCCGGAAATCCCGCTGATCGTGCCCGAGGTGAACCCCGACGCGATCATGGGTTACAAGAACAAGAACATCATCGCCAACCCCAACTGCTCGACCGCGCAGATGGTTGTCGCGCTGAAACCGCTGCATGACCGTGCGCGGATCAAGCGCGTCGTCGTCTCGACCTATCAATCGGTCAGCGGCGCGGGCAAGGATGGCATGGACGAATTGTGGAACCAGACCAAGGGCATGTATGTGCCGGGTCAGGAGGTCGCGCCGTCCAAGTTCCAGAAACAGATCGCCTTCAACGTGATTCCGCAGATCGATGTCTTCATGGAAGACGGCACGACCAAGGAAGAATGGAAGATGGTCGCCGAGACCAAAAAGATCATCGACACCTCGATCAAGATCACGGCAACCTGCGTGCGCGTGCCGGTCTTTGTCGGCCATTCCGAAGCGATCAATATCGAGTTCGAGGATTTTCTGGACGAGGACGAGGCCCGCGACATCCTGCGTGAAGCGCCGGGCATTCTGGTCATCGATAAGCGTGAACCGGGCGGCTATGCCACGCCGATCGAATGCGTCGGCGAATACGCGACCTTCATCAGCCGCATCCGTCAGGATTCGACCGTCGAAAACGGTCTGAGCCTGTGGTGCGTCAGCGATAACCTGCGCAAGGGCGCGGCGCTGAACGCGGTGCAGATCGCGGAATTGCTGGGTAATCGCGTGCTGAAAAAGGGCTGATCGCGGCCACGGAATGACAAGGGCGGCGCAGGGTTTCTGCGCCGCCCTTTTTCATGTCCGGGTCAGATCAGGCCCCATCTGTGGCCATCATCTTCGGCCTGAACCAGCGTGCCGGTGGTGATGTCATGGACCAGCCCGTGCAGCGACAGATCGCCCGCCTCGACCGCCGCTTTGACAAAGGGGAAGGTCAGCAGGTTTTCGATGGAAACGACCACAGCTTCGCGTTCAAGCGCGCCGACCTGTTCGGCCTCGGGCAGGTCTTTGATGCGATCATATCCGGGGCGCAGAATATCCATCCAGCGCCCGACAAAGCTGGATTTCTCTTCCAGTTCAGGGGCATGGCCTGAACACATCGCATGACACCCGGCGACGCCGCCACAGGACGTGTGGCCCATCACGATCAGATGCGCGACCTTCAACGCCGTCACCGCATATTCGACCGCAGCCGATGTCCCGTGCTGCAACCCGTCGGGCGCATAGGGTGGCACCAGATTGGCGATATTGCGGTGGATGAAAAATTCCCCCGAATCAGCGCCAAAGATGCTGGTCACATGCACCCGTGAATCGCAGCAGGAAATGACCATCGCCCGCGGACGCTGACCGTCGGTGGCAAGCCTGCGATACCAGGCGCTGTTTTCTGAATACGATGTGGCACGCCAGCCGTGATAGCGGGTGACAAGATATTGCGGCAGGGGGCGGACTGTTGGCATGGCTGACCTCGCGCGTTTCGCGCCTTGATAGGTCGTGATTGAGGAAAATTCGAGGAGTTTCTACATCCGCGATCAAGGCTTTTTTCATCCGTTCACGCCATGTTGCCCACATGTTGACGTTACGGGCAGAGTGGAGAAGCGGATGGCACATGTAAGGGCGCTTGCCCTGACCGAACCGGTGCGGGTCGATACGCGGCGGGTCGGGGATATCGTCCGCGAGCTGGGCGAAAGCGCCGCCCAGAACGTGATCGGGCTGGCGCTGGAACAGCTGGCGCAGACGCTGACGACGCTTGAAACTGCGTGGCAGACGGGCGACCGGGCGGTGACGGCGGAACAGGCCGAACGCCTGTCGCGCCTGTCATGGCAGGTGGGCCTGCTGTCGCTGGCCGGGGTGGCGATGGATCTGGGCCTTGCGATCGAACGCCGCAACGATGTTGCAACGGCGGCGATTCACGCGCGGCTGATGCGGGTGGGCAACCGTTCCCTGACTGCCATCTGGGATGTGACCGATCTGGGTTAAGTCGCGCCCTTGCGAGGGCGGGCGCAGGATGTAGTCTGGCCCCGCAATCGCAAGGAACCCGATATGGCCGCCGAATTCGCCCCGCTCTCTGATGATGCCCTGCCGCTGTGGCCGCTGTGGAAGGGCGATCCCCTGCCGGATGTCGCGGCGGGCTGGGCTGCGGTCTGCGGCTTTGCGGCGGGTGTCGGGGACATCTGCGTGCTGCCCGATGGCACAGGCGGGATCGCGGGGGCGCTGATCGGTCTGGGCGACCGGGCGCAGGCGGGGCGGCATCGGTTCACGCTGGCCCGCGCCACCGCGCTGCCCAAGGGCACATGGCGGCTGGCGGCGCTGCCCGATGGGCTGGACGCGCAGGAAACCGCGCTGGCGCTGCTGCTGGGGCAGTATCGGTTCACGCGCTATAAGGGCGCGGCCTATGATGGGCCGCGCTTTGTCTGCCCCGATGGCGCCGATGCCGCACAGGTGCAGGCAATCGCGGCGGCCGAATTCCTGACACGCGATCTGATCAACACCCCCGCCAGCGATATGGGACCGGCCCAGCTTGAACAGGCTGCGCGCGACGTGGCCAGCCATGTGGGCGCACAGATACAGGTGATCACAGGCGATGCGCTGCTGACGCAGAATTTCCCGATGATCCACGCGGTTGGCCGCGCCTCGGACCAGCCGCCGCGCCTGATCGATATCCGGCTGGGCGAGACCGGCCCGGCTGTGACCATCGTCGGCAAGGGCGTGTGTTTCGATACCGGCGGTCTGGACATCAAGCCGCCATCCTCGATGGGACTGATGAAAAAGGATATGGGTGGCGCTGCGACTGCGCTTGGCCTGTTGCAGATGCTGGCAGATACCGGCGCCGCGCAGGGGGCGCGGCTGCGGGTGCTGATCCCGGCGGTGGAAAACAGCATCTCGGCAGGCGCGTTCCGCCCCGGTGACGTGCTGACCGCCCGGAATGGCCTGACGGTCGAGGTGAACAATACCGACGCCGAAGGTCGCCTGGTTCTGGCCGATGCGCTGGCCTTGGCGGGCGAAGATGCGCCCGACCTGATGATCTCGCTGGCGACGCTGACGGGGGCCGCGCGGGTGGCGCTTGGCCCGGACATGCCGCCCTTTTACACCGATGATGACGCCGTGGCGCTGGCCTTGTCGGATGCCGCGACGCAGGTGCGCGACCCGCTGTGGCGGATGCCCTTCTGGGCCCCGTATGAGGCGATGATCGAACCCGCCATTGCCGATCTGGACAATGCACCCTCGGGCGGGATGGCAGGGTCGATCACGGCGGCGCTGTTCCTGCGCCGCTTTGCCACGGGCGCGCGGCGATACGTTCATTTCGACATCTATGGCTGGCAGCCCAGCCCCGCAGCGGGCCGGCCCAAGGGCGGCGTCGGACAGGGCGCGCGGGCGATCCTTGCCGCACTGCCGGGGATCGTCGGATGACGCTGGACCGCCGCCTGACCCCCGCCACCGATCGCGTTGCCCATGACAGCCTGCGCGGGCTGCTGACGCGCCCCGCCTATACCGCCGGGCAACCGGCACGCCTTGCGGTGCCGCTGGCCGACCTGCTGACCGCGCCCGGCGCGCGGCGTGATCGTCAGATCAACTTTGGCGCCGACCTGACGGTGATTGACCTGCAAGATGGCTGGGCCTTCGTGCAGGCCGCGCTTGATGGCTATTGCGGCTGGCTGCCCGATGCCGCGCTGGATCGCGACACCCTGCCTGCGATCACCCATCGCGTCACCGCGCCCGCAACCCATGTCTATCCCGAACCCGATATGAAGCGCGCGGAAACCCTGTCGCTGTCGCTTGGTGCGCGGCTGTCCGTCACGGCCATTCAGGGCCGCTTTGCACAACTGGCCACCGGCGGCTACGTGCCGGTCCAGCATATCGGCGATACGGCCGCCCCCGATCCGGTCGCGGTCGCCGAAAGCCTGCTGGGTACCCCTTATCTGTGGGGCGGCAACAGCCGCGCGGGCATCGACTGTTCGGGCCTTGCACAGGCGGCACTGACGGCCTGCGATATCGCCTGCCCCGGCGACAGCGACCTGCAACGCGCGGCTTTTCCGCAAACCGACGATATCCGGCGCGGCGACCTGCTGTTCTGGCCCGGCCATATCGCGATGGCCTGTTCGCCTGATCTGATGATCCACGCGACCGCATGGCAGATGGCGGTGATCCACGAACCGATCGCCACAGCCATCGCCCGGATCGACGCAGCAGGCGATGGCCCGTTCCTTGGCGCATATCGCCCCGGCTGAACCATCTCCTTTGTGAAAATATCCCGGGGGAGTCCGCAGGACGGGGGCAGCGCCCCCTGCTACAGGTTGAACACGCGTTCAGGCTGAACCAGCCCGCCCTGATAGCGGCCAATGCAGACCGGCCCGGCCGCGTCCGTGACCCAGACCAACTCACCCCACTCGGCGGTGCCTGTCACTTCTCCGGGGTTGCCGTTGCGGATGCGCGCCGCACCTTCGGGTGTGGCGCGCAGCATCGGCACATCGGTCAGCGCCGCCTCAAGCGGCAGCAGATGTTCGGCCAGCCAGTCCTGCGCATCGCGGTCAACCTTGGCGAAATCCACCGCCTCGGCCACGTCGAACGGGCCTGACCAGGTGCGTCGCAGATGCGCGACATGGCCCAGACAGCCCAGTTCCCGGCCCAGATCACGCGCGATCGACCGCACATAGCCGCCCTTGCCGCAGACCATTTCCAGCCGTGCCCAACCCTCGCCTGCCTCAAGCAAGGTCAGGCTGTCTACCCACAGGGGGCGGGCGGACAGTTCGACCGCCTCACCCTCGCGCGCCAGATCATAGGCGCGTTCGCCATCGACCTTGACGGCGGAAAAGGCCGGGGGAACCTGCATGATCTCGCCCGTGAAACCGGGCAGCGCGGCGGCAATCGCATCCGCTGTCGGGCGCATGTCCGACTGTCGGACGACCTGACCTGTTGCGTCGTCCGTCGTCGTCTCGGACCCCCAAGTCACGGTGAAATCATAGCATTTCAACGCATCCGTCAGGATCGCGACGGTCTTCGTCGCCTCACCCAGGGCCACGGCCAAGACCCCGGTCGCATCCGGGTCCAGCGTGCCGGCATGTCCTGCCTTCTTGGCGTCAAAGGCCCAACGGACCTTGTTCACCACCGAGGTCGAGGTCATGCCCGCCGGCTTGTCCACGACCAGCCAGCCGTTGATCTCGCGGCCCTTCTTGCGTGCCATGCACACCCCCTGCAATCCGAAGGCGGCGGCATAGCGGGGCCGCGCGCGCGGGTCAACCGCGGCTTAGCCCGCGTCCTGGACCAGACCGATGATCGGTCCCATGCTGCGCCCGAAATCGGCCCGGTTCAGCGCGGGCGCATACAGCCTGCTGATAGAGCCGTCGAAATACAGCGCATCCCGCGTCCCAAGCCCGTCGCGGAACAGCCGTCCGAATTCGTGAAACGTCACGGGTCGGTCGGAAATCGCAAACCACGCCGTCTGCCCATCCGGCGAGACGCCAACGCCATTACGGATATAGCGGCTGTCGGAATCGACCAGAAAGCGCGGGTGCAATTCGCCGTCGATCACCAGCATCGGACCCGATTGCGTCGCCAGACGACAATCCGGTCGGGCCTGGGCAAAGGCGCGGCTTTCGATCACCTGAAAGGGCTGCGCCCCACCGCTGCAAAAGACGCCATTCGGCCGCATTCCGAAATTGCCCTCGCTGCCTGCGGTCACGATGGGCGACAACTCCTGCCCGTCAATGACCAGCAGGCCGACAGGGCGGTAATCGGGATGAAACATCCCGGCATTCATCGCAAATGACAGGCTTTCGCCCGCATCCAGACTGCGCCGGACATTGTTGAAATTGCGCAGGGCGGTGCCGTCCTCGCCGTCCTGCCACAGGCGCAGCGCCGGTTCCTGCGCGGCCGCGACCTGACAGACGACATAGCCTTGGCCGTCGTGATCCATCCGCCCGCAGCCCTCCGCCGCGACCGCGGGGATGGTCATCGCCAGCAGCATTCCCGCCGCAACGCCAAGACGGCGTTGCAGATCAATCCGCATCAGGGCTGTCTTCGTCATCCGCACCAATATCGCGGCGGACACGTTCGTCGGCGAACATGCGGCGGGTGTCGTCCATGCGGTCGAAGGTTTCGTCCAGCTGAAAGCGCAGCTGCGGCGCGTATTTCAGCGTCAGTGCCTTGGCGACATGGTGGCGCAATTCGGGCGTGTTGCGGCGAAGCGCGGCAAGCGCCTCTTCGGCGTCATGCCCGCCAAGGGGCAGGACAAAGGCAGTCGCGACCTTCAGATCGGTCGAGGTCCGCACCTCACCGACGGTGATCGAATGCCGGTTCAGATCCGGGTCATGCACATCGGCGCGCAACAGCACGTCCGACAGGGTGCGGCGGATCAATTCACCCACCCGCAACTGACGTTGCGTGGGACCGGAGCCTTGGGAATAACGGTTCTGTGCCATGACCTCCGATGTAGGGGGTCGCGAGCCGCGCCGCAACGGGGTAAAAGGCGCAAAAAGCACGGGTGCAAGATGAGCGATTTTCAACAGACCGACCGGGGCCATTTGCCGGGCATCGTCGTGACCGGCGCGTCCGGGCGGATGGGGCAGATGCTGATCCGCCTGATTCTGGACAGCGATGAATGCCGCCTTGCGGGCGCGCTGGAACGGGCGGGCCATGCATGGGTCGGGCGCGATGTGGGCGAATGTCTGGGTGGTGCGCCGGTTGGTGTGGCCGTCAGCGACGATGCGGTGGCCGTGATCGCGCAGGCGCAGGCGGTGATCGACTTTACCGCCCCCGCCGCCACCGTTGCCTTTGCCGAACTGACGGCGCAGGCGCGCGCGGTGCATGTGATCGGCACGACGGGCATGGAGGCCGCGCATCTGGAACGGCTGACCGCCGCCGCCCGTCACGCGCCGATCATCCGGGCCGGCAATATGAGCCTGGGCGTCAACCTGCTTGTCGGTCTGACGCGCAAGGTCGCCGCCGCCCTTGGCACTGATTGGGACATAGAGGTGGTCGAGGCGCATCACCGCATGAAGGTCGATGCGCCGTCGGGCACCGCGCTGATGCTGGGCGAGGCTGCGGCACAGGGTCGTGGCGCCGCGCTGGCCGATCTGCGCACTCCCGGAAGGGAAGGCATCACCGGCGCCCGGACCCCCGGCAGCATCGGTTTTGCCGCGATCCGGGGCGGCGATGTGGTGGGCGAACATGACGTGATCTTCGCCACAGAGGGGGAACGGATCGTGTTGCGCCACCTTGCCACCGACCGCGCCATCTTTGCCCGCGGCGCCATCCGCGCAGCCATCTGGGGTCAGGACAAGGGTCCGGGCGAATATGACATGCAGGATGTGTTGGGGCTGGGCTGACACGCCGCTGACAGACGTTCGGCAAAGGCCATCGCCTTTGCCGCGCGATGCGGGTGCCATCTGCACCGCCGGGCCACGAAGGCCCGGCCAGCGCCCGCCCCGCCATTGGCGGGCGCTTCGCCCCCGCCGGGGCAGGCACTGGCCTGATGGGGCAGGCGCGGCACTGACTTGCGGTGGCGCCCTCACGCGCGGGCGGGGAAACGTATACGTTTCCTGATCCGCCCGAATCGGCGTGTCGTTTTACGCGGAATTGCCCGGCAACTTGCTGACCAGCAGTTTGTCGATGCGGTGGCCGTCAAGGTCTACGACCTCGATCCGCCAGCCGCCGATATCGACATGGCTGCCGACCGGCGGCAGCATCCCGGCCGCGTCGATCACCATGCCCGCGACCGATGCAAAGTCGCGTTCCGGGCGCAGCGTGATGCCCGTCAGGTCGGCGAATTCGTCAACCGGCATCCAGCCCGCGACCAGCATACTGCCATCATCGCGCGTGACCATTTTCGGTTCATCATCGTCATGATCGCTGAATTCGCCGGTGATCGCCTCTAGCAGGTCCATCGGCGTGACGATGCCCTCGAAATGGCCGTATTCGTCATAGACCAGCAGCATATGGGCGGGCGCATTGCGCAGCCGCTCGATCACGTCCAGCGCGGGGGTGCCGTCGCGGACCACCGGGGCGGGCACGATCAGGTCACGGATATCGACCGTATTGCCCGATTGCGGACGATACAGAAAATCGCGCCACAGCAGCACGCCGATGATTTCATCGTCATTGCCGTCCCGCACCGGCAGCCGCGACCGGCCGCTTTCGCGGAACCGGCGGCGCGCGGTTTCATGGGTGGCATCGGCATCAATCGTCTGCACATCCCTGCGTGAGGTCATCAGCCCGCGCGCCGTACGGTCGGCAATGCGCATGACACCGGCGATCATCTGCGTTTCGGCATGTTCCATGACGCCTGCGTTGCGGGCCTCGGCGATGACCATCTTGACCTCATCATCCGAGATCGACGGCTCATCCTCGCCGGCCTGACCCAGCAGCCGCAGGATCAGATTGCCCGATTTATCCAGCAGCCAGACCAGGGGCGCTGCGACCAGTGCAATCGTGGCGATGATCGGCGCCACCTTTGCGGCCACCTTTTCCGGGGCGCGCAGGGCGATTTGTTTGGGCACCAATTCGCCCATGATCAGCGACAGATAAGTTATCAGCACGACTACGCCACCAACCGCCAATGTCTGTGCCAGCGCAGGCGCGATGCCGCGTTCGATCAGCGCGGCAGTCAGCCGCACACCAAGGGTGGCGCCGGAAAACGCGCCCGACAGAATGCCCACAAGGGTGATGCCGATCTGCACGCTTGAGAGAAACCGGCCCGGTTCGGCGCCAAGGCGCAGGGCGGTCGCGGCGCCCTTGCTGCCTTGTTCAGCCATCACCTTCAACCGGGGCGACCGGGAAGACACGATGGCAAGTTCGGACATGGCCAACAACCCGTTGATCAGGGTCAGGACAACGACAATCGCAATTTCAAGAAGCATTAGCCTGTATTTCGATTGGAACAAAAAGCGCGGGACCGCGCCTGAAGCCCACTTTAGCGGTCGGAAATGACGACTTACAACGGATTCCGATGTCGCAGGGTCCGTTGCGCCGGAAAAAAAATCGGTGGATTCTGGCGAAATCCCGCCGGACGGATTACTTGGCAGCGGCCGCGGCGGGCTGAATGGTGCAGCAGCCGGTCAACAAACGCGGGCTGTCGCCCCGCTGGACCAGCGTTGCGCGCAGGCCGAACAGGCGGTCCGACATGCCGTCGGAGCATTGCCCCGGCGTTGCGATCAGCGTGATGTTTTCGCCCAGAACCGCGCGCATCGGGTCGCGCGGGATGCCCCGGTCCATCACCGCGATCAACGGCTGCGGGTCGCCGTCGTCCAGATCGCGCAGGGTGATCTGGGTCTGATCCGCCGCCACATCCCAGAACGGCTCGGTCCCGAAGCAGCGGAAATCGGCGGGCAGCTGGCCTGTGGTCCAGACATCAGGGCGCGGGGAAAGGTAACGCATCGCGACCCAGCCCGAGGCCTCACCGCTGTTCACCCGGCCCCAGCCTTGGCTTTCCGCGACCACTTCGATGGCGGTGGTATTGGCGGGCAGGGTGCCGATTACCGGCGCAGCGGCGTCGGGCATCTGGCGGATGTTCAGCACATCATCCGCCGCCACGCCGGTCACATCAAACAGCGTCGGCAGGATATCGTCCGGGGTGGCGGATGCCGGGCCTGCCAGTAGCAGACCAAGGATCAGAACAAGGTGGCGCATTGCGGACCTGCGGGTTCATTGGCCGCCAGTCTGCCACATCGCGGGCGGTGTTGCACGGCCTGTTCCCACGGCCCGCGCCAGCGGCTAGAACGGGGCCATGACCATGCTGATCGCTGACCAAGACATGACCTCCGCACTGGCCCGGATGCTGGCCGCAACGGCCCGACCAGGGGATGTGATCCTGCTGGACGGGCCGGTCGGCGCGGGCAAGACGCATTTCGCCCGCGCCTTTATCCGCGCCCGCCAAGGTGCCGCGGCCGAGGACGTGCCCAGCCCCACCTTTACCCTTGTGCAGACCTATGACGATCCCTTGGGCACTGAAATCTGGCACGCCGATCTGTATCGCCTGACCGACCCGGCCGAGCTGGTCGAGCTTGGCCTTGACGACGCCCTGTCGGATGCCATCTGCCTGATCGAATGGCCCGACCGGCTGGATCAGGCGCCGGCGAATGCGCTGTGGATCACGATTGCGGGTGATGACGACCCGGATTTGCGGCGGATCACGCTGTCGGGCGGGGCGGACACGGCGCGGATTGCGGCGCGGGCTGCGTTTGTGGCGGGGGCTGGCTGGGCCGATGCGCGGGTGGTCCCGCTGGCGGGCGACGCCTCGGCCCGGCGCTATTTCCGGCTGACGGCAGGGGCGCATGATGCGGTGCTGATGGATGATCCATCAGGGGCCTGCGCGCCGTTTGTGGCAATGACCGACTGGCTGCGTGGCCACGGTTTCGGCGCGCCCGAGCTGTTGGCAACCGACATGCAGGCGGGCTTTCTGCTGGTGCAGGATCTGGGCGATGATCTGGTCGCCCGGGTGTTGGAACGCGTGCCCGATGCCGCGCCGGTGATCTATGACCGGATCACCGATTTTCTGGTCAGCCTGCATCGCCACCCTGTCCCTGATTTCGTCGCCCCGCTGGACGGGGCCGCGCTGGCCGATCAGGTGGGCCTGTTTGCGGACTGGTATCCGCAGGCGGTGGGCGCCGCCCCCGATGCGGCGGCAGGCATCGCGCCCCTGATCGCCGCGCTGCACCGGGATTGGGCATCCGATGTGACCCCGGTTCTGTGCCTGCGCGATTTTCACGCCGAAAACCTGATCTGGCAGGGTGACGCCCCGCTTGGGCTGATCGACTATCAGGACGCGGTGGCCTGTCATCCGGCCTATGATCTGGTATCCGCCCTGCAAGACGCCCGCCGCGACGTTGACCCCGCGATTGAAGACGCCTGCATCGCCCGCTATCTGGCCGCGACCGGGCTGGATGATACGCGGTTTCGCGCGGCGTATGCGCTGCTTGGGGCGCAGCGCAACCTGCGCATCATCGGCATTTTCACCCGGCTGTGCCTGCGCGACGGCAAGCCGCGCTATCTGGATTTCATGCCCCGTGTCTGGGCCTGCCTGATGCGTGATCTGTCCCATCCGGCGCTGGCCCCGCTGGCGCAGGTGGTTCACGCACTGCCCGCCCCGGATGGGACAGCCATCGAAAGGATACGCGCCCGATGCGCCAGCCGCTGATGATCTTTGCCGCGGGGTTTGGCACGCGGATGCGCCCGCTGACCGACAATCTGCCGAAACCGCTGATCCGGGTCGGTGGGCAGACGCTGCTGGACCGGGCGCTTGATCTGGGCCGCGATGCGGGTTGCGCGCCGATCGTGGTCAACACGCATTATCTGGGCCAGCAGATCGCCGACCATCTGGCCGGTCAGGACGTGTCCATCAGCCCCGAGAATGGCACAATTCTTGAAACCGGTGGCGGTCTGCGCCATGCCCTGCCGCTGTTGGGCGGTGGGACGGTGCTGACGCTTAGCCCCGATGTGGTCTGGACCGGGCCGAACCCGCTGACGGCGCTGTGCGCGGCATGGGACGATGCGCGGATGGATGCGCTGATGATGCTGGTGCCGCTGGCCCGCGCCACCGCGCGCAAGGGCGGCGGTGATTTCGCGCTGGACGCGGCGGGGCGCATCGCGCGGCGGGGCGATTACGTCTATGGCAGCGCGCATCTGCTGCGCACCGACCGGCTGGCCGGGATTGAACAGATC
>QIRE01000186.1_pt1 | contig 14682 bp, 17 predicted proteins | sample 2940141 | NCBI WGS metagenome assembly QIRE01 (sample SAMN09273532, study PRJNA473421) | Gut metagenome, whole genome shotgun sequencing project. | isolation source: gut tissue | host: Folsomia candida VU population | place: Netherlands: Amsterdam | collected 2016-03-06
TCTATATCCGGGCGGGGGCAGCGGCGCGTCGGGCAGATGGCCGTTGTATTTCGACAGGTCCAACGCCCGCAGGCGGGCAATACCGTCGCGCGCGCGATCATGCAGCCCCGCCGTCGCGCCCGACGTGATCAGCCTGCCGATCATCGACGGGTGTGAGGGATCAAAATGCAACCCCTGCGGGTCGATCAGCAGTCCGATCGGCCCCCGCCGGGCCACATGTCCCGATGCCCGCCCCGGCAGAACGGATCGCAGAAAAGCATCCTCGACCGTGATCACGGGAACGCCCCGGCGCGCGGCCACGGCGCGTCCCCGCCACGCGGTGGGGCTTGCGCCCCAGACGGCCACCGCATCGCCCGGCCCCGGCAGCCCAAGGCGCAGATCATGGCCCGCCAGCGTCAGAATCCGGTGCAGACGGGGCTGCCGCCAGAAGCCGCCGCTATATGCAAAAAGCCGCCGGGACTGGTTCCCGGCGGCAAGGACATCACCCGTCATGTGCCGTCAGTTGCCCAGACTGGCCAGACTGTCGGCCTGAACGACCGGGCCGGTGATCGCGCTTAGACGTTTTTGCCACTGAACATAGGGCGCCTCGGTGACATAGACGGTATCATCGTCGCGGATCAGGAAATCGCGCGCCATGAACAGCCCGTTGGGGCGCGTCAGGTCCAGCACATAGGCCATCCGCTGCGACCCGGTGACGGGTTTGCCAAGCACCCGGCTGGCGACCGATTCCGGTTCATCGCGCAGGATGAACACACCCGTCGGATCGGCGAGGTTCGAGCTGAGACCGCCGACCATCGCAATCGCCTCGACCGCGCTGACGACATCATTGCCCAATGGCACCCGCGTCTGGCCACCAAGCGCGCCGATGGCGGTGAAGGTGCGCTGATCTTCCTCGACCAGCACCACGTCGCCGGGGCGCAAGGCGATATCGTTCTGCCCGGTATACAGATCGGTCAGCCAGACCTTGCCGCGATCATTGCCGCGCTTGACCGTGACGACGGCGATTTCAGGCTCGATCGCGACGCCGCCTGCACGGGCCAGCATCGCCGACAGGGTGCGCGTCGGACGTTCGATCGGATAGACGCCCTGCGCACCAACCTTGCCCATCACCGACACCGTCGCCCCGTCGCCCGCAACGCGGGCCACCGTCACCTGCGGATCAGGGGTCTGCGACGATAGCCGGTCGGTGATCACCTGACGCAGCTGTTCGGGTGTGCTGCCCGCCGCAAGGACGCGACCCGCATAGGGCACGAAGATATAGCCACCGCTGTCCACCTGAATCTGATGCAACGCGGTCGAGCTGTTGCCAAGCGAGGTAAGCAGCCCGTCATCGACGTTTTCCCAGATCGACAGACCCAGCACGTCACCGGGGCGAATGTCATCCGCGCCGACGGTTCCCGCGTTCCGGAAGCTGTTGGAAAATCCATAGCTTGGCACAAAATTGGTCGCGCGCGTGACATGATCATTTACGTAAATCACATGGGTGCTGCCGCCGCGTTCAATGGCGCCCGAGTAAATTTCGTTCTTGTTGGGACCGGACCGGGGCAGCGCACAGGCCGACACCAGCGTCATTGCCGCGATCATCGCCACCCGCAACATGACCGGATGGAAAATTCGAACTGTCACCTCGGGTAACTCCTGTTTCTGCATCCCGACTTTTCTGGTCGGTTTCGCGCAAATTAGCGTTTGGCGCGGTTGGTTGCCACAACTTCTTGTGGGTCAGGGCCGGTTATCGCCCAATTGATGCCGAAGGCTGATCGGACCCGCCGCCAGCGCCTGATAGGGATCATGCCCCGCGATCATCATGTCGGTGATCAGGCGCAGCGCATGGGCCCGCGACGGGCGCGAGTAAAATCCGCCCGGAACCTGACTTGTCTGCAACAGATAGTCGCGAAAGATCCGATAGGCCGAAGGGTGGGGCGGCTGCGGATCGGCCAGAAACGCGGCAAGGGACTGATCGGACACCAGACCGGGCTTGCTATAAACCGCGCGCCCCATCGCCTTGACCGGCAGGCCGCGCCACAAGGCCTGCTGCGCGGCGGTTGAATTGACGGTCACGATCGCGCGGGCATGGCCCATCATGTCGGCCAGTTTGCCGCCGCGAAAGTAATGCACCCGGTCAGCGACGCCGTGACGGGTGGCGGCGGCACGGATGGCGCGACGATTGCCCGCGCGCCCATCTTCCAATGGATGCGCCTTGAACAGCAGGTGGTGGTGGCGTGGCGCGGCGGTGGCGAAAGCCGCGACCACCTCATCCACGAATTCCCGATTGCTGCGATAGGGCGAATGACCCAGAAAACTGGAATCATGTTCCAGTTGCATCGGCACCATCGTGTAGGGATGCCCCGACAGGCGAAAGCGGCGCCATTGTATCGCGCGGGTCAGATTGTTGAGCGGTCCGATCAGAAACCGGCGCAGGTTCAGCGAAAACTCTTCCCTCACGGTGATGCTGCGGTGGGATGTCCAGCCGGGAAAGCGGCCGTTCGCGATCAGCAGCAGAAAGTGATAGAATGCGCCATAGAATTTGTGATGGCGCATGTCGCCCCAATAGGCCGGCGGCCGCCGCACCTCCAGCATGGTGTCGCGCAGCGTCGTGCGCATCTTTGCGATGGGCACGTCACGGAGGTAAGAGTTTCCATTGGACCCGCCCCGTTCATAGGTGATCCAATAGGGCCGCAGATAGCCTTCCTCAAAGACGTGAACACGCAGATTGTCGCGTTCGGCGGCTTTGCGGGCGGTGGCGTGAACCGGGCGGACATCGCCATAGATCACAATGTCGGTAATGCCCTTTTGCGCCAGAATCCGGTCCAGATGGGCAGGCCAGTCATCGGTGCTGTCCGTATGGCGGATGAAATGCGCCTTGTCTGACCAGAAGAATTCGTCGCCCGCATTGAAACCACAGCGCCAGACCGTCGCGCCCGCGTCGCGCAACATGGCCGCCAGCCGGTCGAAAAACGGCCCATGCGGCCCCTGAAGCAACAGAAAAACGCGGGATTCAGCCCCGTTTACGGGCCGCGCTGCGGAGATTCCAACCGGAAGATAATGGACAGGCGAGTCGATTTTCACAAAAAACACGCTAAGGTGGTATTCACATGCGATCCATCGCATATCTTCTGCCGCATCACCAGCATCATGAAGCTTGAATTGTCCTGATCCCTGCTGGTCTTGGCATCGCTTGCACGCGACCGGGGGATGACCTACCTGTGAGGCACGCATCCGCAGCAGGAAGGTCAGGCCATGTTCACCGGGATTATCACCGATATCGGCACCGTCAGCGCGGTTGAAATGCGCGGCGACATGCGCGCGCGGATCAACTGTGGCTATGATATGTCGGGGGTCGATCTGGGGGCGTCCATCGCCTGTGACGGGGTTTGTCTGACGGTCGTGTCCAAGGGGCAGGGCTGGTTCGACGTCGATATCTCGGCCGAAACGCTGTCGAAGACGAATATCGGCGCCGCCGGATGGACGGTCGGCAAGCGGCTTAATCTTGAACGCGCGCTGCGGATCGGGGATGAACTCGGCGGCCATATCGTCAGTGGTCATGTCGATGGCGTGGCCCGCATCACCCAGGCCCGGCACGAAGGCGACAGCCTGCGCCTGACCTTTGATGCGCCACAGGCGCTGGCGCGGTTCATCGCGGGCAAAGGCTCGGTCGCGCTGAACGGCACCTCACTGACGGTGAACGAGGTTGCGGGCACCAGCTTTGGCGTCAACCTGATCCGCCACACGCAAGAGGTCACGACCTGGGGCACGGCGGCGGTCGGCGATGTGGTCAATCTGGAAATCGACACGCTGGCCCGCTATGTCGCGCGGCTGGCCGAGGCTGACGGTCTGGACCGTTAAGCATGGCGCCGCAGAACGATCCCTTCGCGGTCGAACTTGCCGCCGCGATTTCCCCCACGGATGAGATCATAGAGGCCGCGCGCAATGGCCGGATGTTCATCCTGATCGACCACGAAAACCGCGATAACGAAGGCGACCTGGTCATCGCCGGCCAAATGGCCACGCCCGAGGCGATCAACTTCATGGCCACCCATGGGCGCGGTCTGATCTGTCTGTCGATGACCGGCGCCCGTGTCGATGCGCTTGGCCTGCCCTTGATGAGCAATCGCAACTCTAGCCGCCATTCCACCGCCTTCACCATGTCCATCGAGGCGCGTGAGGGGGTCACAACCGGCATCAGCGCCAAGGATCGCGCCCACACCATCAGCGTGGCGATTGATCCTGCGCGCGGCGCCGCCGACATTGCGACGCCCGGCCATGTCTTTCCGCTGCGCGCGCGCGACGGCGGCGTGCTGGTGCGCGCGGGCCATACCGAAGCGGCGGTCGATATCGCGCGGCTGGCGGGGCTGAACCCTTCGGGCGTCATCTGCGAGATCATGAACGAGGATGGCAGCATGGCCCGTCTGCCCGATCTGATCGGGTTCGCGCAGAAACACGGGCTTAAAATCGGCACGATCAGCGATCTGATCGCCTATCGCCTGCGCCATGACAGCCTGATTTCCGAACGTGCGCAACGCCCGGTTCACTCGCTGCATGGCGGCGACTGGATGATGCGCCTTTTTGCGGATGATACGCAGGGGGCGGAACATATCGTGCTGACAAAGGGCGATCTGACCGCGCCCGGGCCGGTTCTGGTGCGGATGCACGCGCTGGACCCGCTGCATGATGTGCTGGGCATCGGGCGCGATAAGGCGGGCAGCCTGCCCGCCGCGATGCGCGTCATCGCAGCCGAAGGCCGGGGCGTCGTCGTGCTGATCCGCGATCTGGACAAGACGCTGCCCAGCCCCGAAGATGTCGGCCCGCATACGCTGCGCCACTATGGCCTTGGGGCGCAGATCCTGTCGGCGCTTGGCCTGTCGCAGCTTGTCGTTTTGACGAATTCCGCGCCGCTGAAGGTGGTAGGGCTTGACGCCTACGGGCTTTCCATCCATTCCACGCGGCCTATCCCCGAGGACTGAGTCTTGGCCATTACCGTCACCCATCACGACCTGCCGTTGCCGCGCCTTGCTGCGCCGCTGCGTCTGCTGGCCGTGGTTGCGCCCTATTATCGCCAGATCACCGATGATCTTTTGGCGGGCGCGCGGGCCGTGGCGGCGGATGCTGGCGCCGATCTGGATGTGGTTCAGGTGCCGGGCGCGCTGGAAATCCCCACAGCCGTTGCGTTGGCCGCAAGGCGGGCGGGCTATGACGGATTTATCGCGCTTGGCTGTGTGATCCGGGGCGAAACGACGCATTACGACACGGTGTGCAAAGACAGCACACGCGGGCTGACGCTGTTGGGTCTGCGTGGTATCTGTATTGGCAACGCCATTCTGACCGTCGAAAATCTGGCGCAGGCACAGGTCCGCGCCGATCCGAACGGCCAGAACAAAGGCGGCGCCGCCGCTGCCGCCGCGCTGCACCTGATCGCGCTGTCGCGCAAATGGGGCGGCGCGGAACCGAACGAAACCCTGCCCGAACGTGACCTGATCCGGCTCGCGGGCGAACTGGACGGAGAGGGCAGGGCATGACCGGCACCCAGGACAAACGCGCAGCACAGCAGGCCGACCGCCGCGCCCGCAGCAGCGGCGCCCGGTTTTATGCGGTGCAGGCGCTGTTCCAGATGGAATCCTCTGGCCAATCCGCCGACCGCGTTCTGGGCGAATTCCGCGTCTGGCGCATCGGGGTCGAGGATGAAAACGGTCAGTATCTGGACGCTGACGACGCGCTGTTCACCCGGATCGTCGATGATGCCGTGCAATGGCAGTCGCGCATCGACCAGGCCACCGATCGCGGGCTGGTGGCGAAATGGCCGATCGACCGCATCGACCCGGTTCTGCGCGCGCTGTTTCGCGCAGCAGGCGCCGAACTGGTGACACCGCGCACGCCGCCCAAGGTGGTGATCGCGGAATATGTCCGTCTGGCCGAAGCCTTTTTCCCCGATGGGAAAGAGCCGAAATTCGTCAACGCCGTTCTGGATCACGTCGCCCGCGACCTGCGCCCCGACGCGTTCTGACGCCTGCTGCCGGCTTTCAATCTGGCGCAATACCCCTGTTGATCAAGGCTTTCGCACGTTGCGCCGACATGGTGCGACGATTCGAACAGGCATGGCCTGTGGCGCGAATGCCCGGATGGCTGCGCAAGCGATGCGCGAATGCCATCCACGCGTGTCATATGTGCAACAAATCATTCTGTCGTGCAGGTATTCAGAAATGCCTAATTTTAAGGCAGTCACAATTATGTTTCAGCTACGCCCGGTGTATATATCTGAACAAATTCGTGTAAATTTCCGCTTTTGTCCAATGAGATTAATAATTTCACGCCTTTATCGTAAGGTTCCACAAAACCACGTCACAATCATATTTCAGCGTCTTTTTGCCGTTATCACGATGCGGTCCGATCCCTCACGTTCGTGGCATCGTGGGGAATATCGGCGGGGGTCTATGAACCGAGGGGACATGGGATTAATTCATCCTCAGCAGAGATGCTCTGGCACCTGAATTAGGAATCAGACCACAAAACTCAGCTCGTGAGGAAGAAAATGAAAAAAGTAACACTCCTGACCGGCACCGCAGCCCTGTTGGCCGCCCTGTCCGCTCCGGCATTTGCACAGACCGAATTTGCAGCAGGCGGCAACGTCACGGGTCTTGGCGACGTTGATCGCGCCATCACCGACGTGCAGGACGATGTGCAGGACGATTTTGACCGCAGCAGCGATGCCTATCGCTTCGGCCCGGCCGAGCGTCGCCAAGGTCTGTCCGGCTCGATGTCGCTGAGCTATACCGGCCGCAGCAGCAACTCGGAAGCAGGCAGCGACAACCAAGATCTGCTGATCGGTGGCCGTGTGTCCTATGCAACCGCACAATGGGCACAAACCGTTGGCCTGTTGATCGAGTTCACCGAGAACGACGACGGCACCAAAGAAGAAGAAAGCGTCAAAGCTATCTATGACGCGATGTATTACATCAACGAACAAGTCTACGCCTTCGGTCTGGCTAGCCTCAACATTGACGGCATCGCCGATCCTGATGAGTTGCGTCGCGATGGCATCTTGGCGGTTGGCCCGGGCTACCGGATCATCAACAACGACACGACCGCATGGCGTGTTCAAGGTGGTGTCGGCGTACGCTATGGCAAATACGAGTCCGGCCCGACCTTTAACGGCGACTCGTACTCGGAATTTGGCTGGATCGTTTCGTCGCGTCTGTACCACCGCTTCAACGAGAATATCTTCCTGACCAATGACACCGACTACTTGGACTCCGGTGGGGATCTTCCCTACCGCCTGACCAACGAACTGGGCGTTAACTTCGCGATGACCGAACAGTTGGCCACCCGCGTCAGCTATCTGACTGAGTACACGGAAGGTACCGAAGGAACTTCCAGCCGCACCGACAACAAACTGGGCGTGTCGGTCGTTTACGGCTTCTGATCCATCCCTCTCGGATCAGTCTCTCTGGAAGGGCGGTCGCAAGGCCGCCCTTTTGCGTTGCTGTGTCAGCAATGAAAAAACCGCCGCTGCGGGGGCAGGGCGGTGCTTTCAGGTGGCGGGAACCGCTGCAACCGCGGCGACACGAGATTTCCCGAAAGCCTGATTGTCAGGTGGGTACCAGGTAACATGACCAGGATCATGTCAGAGCCAGCGCCCTCGGAAAACTTATAGGCCAGTGGAAATATGGTCCCACGCATGAAGAGCAGAAGCCCGCCACGACCACAGATAGTCCCCGCGCCGACCGCTTTCAAGCCATTCGCGGACCGTTGCCGATGTTGGCGTTTCGTTCTATTGTTGCGGCATGGATATCCCGATGCCCAACGATATGATCCTGCCAGCGATGCCCGGTCAGCGTCTTGCACGCGGGGTGGCACGCTGGCTGCGAACGCTGGATCACGCGGTGCTGACCGAATTCACGCCGATGCGCGGCCTGCGCGTCGATCTGATCAGTCAGGGACCAAAAGGCGAAATCTGGATCGTCGAATGCAAAAGCTGTCGCGCCGATTTCGCCACCGACCGCAAGTGGCAGGGCTATCTTGATTGGTGCGACCGATATTTCTGGGCGGTCGATTGTGATTTTCCGGTTGATCTGCTGCCCGAGGATACCGGACTTATTCTGGCCGACGCTTACGGCGCCGATCTGGCGCGGATGGCGCCCGAGGCGCGGCTAAGCGGGCCGCGCCGCGCCAAGGTCACGCGCGATTTCGGGCGCGCGGCGGCGCTGCGCCTGCATGGGCTGACCGATCCCGCAATGCTGCCAGTCGGCGTTTTGTGACGCGCAATCAGCGGCGGCCGGGCTTGCCTTTGGTGTTCATCTCGCGCGCAGCTTCGGCTGCGGCCAGCAATTCCTCGGCGATTTCGGTGGCTTCTTCGGGGTCGAAGTCCAGCGGCAGGTCAATGCCATCGCCCTCGACATAGATGCGCACCATGCCCTGATCGGTCGGCCCGATCTGAAGGTTGGCGGCGACATCGCTTTGGTTGTTGATACCCATGGGCGTGATCCTTGTACTGATGGATGCTTTCTCTATCCCGATGCGATTTTCGCGGCAAGTCGGGCTTGCAACCTGACGCGCGCGGGTTTACAGAACCGCCCTGTGCCGCCTTAGCTCAGTTGGTTAGAGCGCTAGATTGTGGATCTAGAGGTCCCCCGTTCAAGCCGGGGAGGCGGTACCATCCCCTCGCTGCATTATCCCCTGGCACCGCCGTTATTATTGGCGGCTTTCGGGAACCGTGGCATTGGCCAAGGTGTTTATCCTGCGAAGACGATCCGAAACGGGTCCGAATATCGCGAAAGGATGAAGAAGATGTCAAACTCGAAGCGCACCGCAGAAGATATCGAACGTGACGCCCGTGACGCCGCACGCGAGGCTGGCAACGATCTGCGCGAAGGCGCCCGCAACGTGGCAGCCGAGGTCCGCGAGACCGCCAGCCGTCTTGCCGATAACAGCGGCATCGACCGTCTGAAGGAACGCGGCGCCGATCTGGCGCAGTCCGCGCGTGAAACGGGTCGCGAATATGCCGAATATGCCCGCGAAAAGGGCGAGGAATACGCCGGTCGCGCCAAGGCCGAGGCCCAGCATCTGTATGAACAGGGTCAGCGCAAGGCCAGCGATGTCGCCCATTACGCCGAGGATCGCTATGACGACGTGTCCGACATGGTTCGTCGCCACCCGGCGCAGGCCTTGGGCATCGCGGCGGGCGTCGGCTTTCTGGTCGGCCTGATTCTGGCGCGGCGCTGAACGGCGCGCCATGTTCGACTATGTGCAGAAGCTTCAGCTTGCGCTGACAGATACGGCCCGCAGGTCCGTGATGAAGATCCTGGCGGGTGTGGTTCTGGGGATCGGCGCGGGCTTTTTGCTGGCGGCTTTGTGGTCGTGGCTTGCCTATGACCTGCAATGGGGCGGCACGCTTGCGTCGCTGGCGATCGGCGGGGGGCTTGTCCTTGCCGCGCTGATCTTGCTGGCGGCGTCGAACGGGCGCAGGCACCGGATGCCCACCGGCGACGATCTGCGCCATGAGGTCGAGCAGCGATTGTCCTTTGCCGCAGACGCCGCGGCCGAGCGCGCGCGGTCCGAGGCTGCGCGCGTGATGGACATGGCCGGTGACCGTGTGTCATCGCTGATTGATCACGCCGGCGACCGTGCCAGCCGCTTTGCCGGTGACGCCGAACGCAAGGTCGCTGACGCGGCACGTTCGGTCGGGCTGACGGCGGATAATCTTGATGCTGCCAAGGATAAGGTCAGCCGCGCCAACAACAGCAATGCCGGTTCCATGGCCAAGCTGATCGGCGCATTCGCGGTCGGCGTGACGATGGCGGCAAAGCTGCGCGAACAACGCCGCGAGCGCGATTACGACGATCTTTGATCGCAAAAACCTTTGACCGGGCGGGCCTTATGCGCCCGGCCGGTTTAGCCCTGCCAGATCGAATATCTGCCGGATATCCGCCACAAGCACCGACAGATCATCCGCCGTAAAAGGTGAGGCCAGCGACAGCCAGCCCCGTTCAGCCACATCTTTCAGGGTATCAATCCCTTCGCGGACCACGATGGCCGCGTGCTGGCCGGCAATCTGGATCAGCCCGCAGGCGTCAATCTGGGCAATGGACAGCTTGGTGATCACCACGGGTGACGTGCTGAAGGGCGGCAGCGACTGATATTCGTCAATGTCGCGCAGATGCACCACCTGACAGCCCGCAGCCGCATCCTGAAGCCCCAGCTGCATGTCCAGTGCAACGAACGGGTCTTTTTCGACGATCACGAATTTGAGGGGTTCAGGGGCCATCATCATGTGATCACACAAAGAGCCACGCACGGGCAAGTCAACATTTATCAATCGCTTAGCCGCGCCAGCCGTCAAATGACAAAGCGCCGTCGATCATCATCGACGGCGCCATATCTGATCAGCAAAGGTGGTTAAGATCAGGCGTTTGCTTCGCGGATCTTGTTTGCCGCGTCCTTGTCATAGCCGACGCCCTTTTGTTCGAACAGCTGATCCAGCTCTCCCGACAGGGTCATTTCGGTGATGATGTCACAGCCGCCGATGAACTCGCCCTTGACGTAAAGCTGCGGAATCGTCGGCCATTCCGAGAAATCCTTGATCCCCTGACGGACGCCATCATCTGCCAGCACGTTCACGTCGAGGAAATCGACGCCCATGTAATTCAGAACACCGGCCACGCGGCTTGAAAAACCGCATTGCGGCATTTCCTTGGTGCCCTTCATGAACAGGACGACATCGCTTTTGTCGATCAGATCCTGAATGCGGGTCGTTACATCGGTCATGGTCTTGATCCTTGGTCCTTGCGCGGCGGCGCTTATTCGGGCGATTTCGTTGTCAGGGCCAGCGCGTGCAGAACGCCCGCCTTGCCGTCCATCTTGCCTTGCAGCGCGGCATAGACGGCGCGCTGTTGCTGGACGCGGTTCTGACCGCGAAAGCTTTCGTCGATGACTTCGGCGGCATAATGGTTTCCGTCGCCAGCCAGATCGGTGATGGTGATCTGCGCATCGGGGAATGCCGCGCGAATAAGGTGCTCTATCTCGTGGGCTTCCATGGCCATGATGCCGTCCTTTCGTCGTCTTGCTTCAGATTTAGGGGAAGGGATGGCGGCCCGCAAGGCCGGGGCGCCTGTCCAGATGCGAAACGGCCGCGCAGGATGCCCGCACGGCCGTCATTGACGCGATGATGAGTGATTATTCGGCGGTCGCCGCGCCGATGGTGCCGCCGACCACGGCGCCAGCAGGCCCCGCGATGACCGCACCGCCAAGTCCGCCGGTCGCCGCGCGTTCGGTCGCCCCGTCACCACAGGCGGCCAGCGTCAGCAGCAGACCACCCGAAATCACCGTCAGAAAATAGCGCATGTCGTATCCTTTCCTACCGTTCTCACGGACCCGTCATAAGGGGATGACGCACAGCCAGCGGGAAAGGTTCCTTAGGCCAGGCCGCCTTTCCATTTTGAGACACAGGGAATCTTGTCCCTGTCACAGCGGTCGGCATATTTGCGGGCGATTTCCTGCACCTCGGCCAGCAGGCCATCGGCCAGCTTGATCGGTTCCAGCCCAAGACCAAGGAAACGGTCATTGGCGACATGCAGGTCGTTCTCATCCGCCTCATTGCGGGGATTGGGCAGCAGCGCGACCTGAACCCCGGTTTGGGCTGCGATCATCGCGGCCAGATCGCGCACCCGGTGGGTTTCGGTCATCTGGTTCAGGATGCTGACCCGATCCCCCTTGGCGGGCGGGTTGGTCAGCGCCAGTTCGATACAGCGGCAGGTGTCCTGAATATGGATAAAGGCGCGGGTCTGCCCGCCGGTGCCATGCACCGTCAGCGGATAGCCGATGGCCGCCTGCATCAGGAAACGGTTCAGCACCGTGCCGTAATCGCCGTCATAGTCAAAACGGTTGATCAGCCGGTCATCCAGCCGGGTTTCTTCGGTCTGCGTCCCCCAGACGATCCCCTGATGCAGATCGGTGATCCGCACGCCGTCGTTCTTGTTGTAATAAAAGAAGAACAACTGATCCTGGGTCTTGGTCATGTGATAGATGCTGCCCGGATTGGCAGGATACAGGATATCCTGACGATGCGGGCCGTTTTCGGTTTCCACCTGAATGTTCAGATAGCCTTCGGGGATCTTCATCCCGGCGGTGCCGTAACCGTAAACACCCATCGTGCCCAGATGGACCAGATGGATGTCCTGACCCGATTCCACGATCGCGGCCAGCACGTCATTGGTGGCGTTCAGGTTGTTGTTGACGGTGTAACGCTTGTGCCAGCTGGATTTCATCGAATAGGGCGCGGCGCGCTGTTCGGCGAAATGGATCACCGCATCGGGCCGTTCCTGTTGCAGCAGCGTCAGCAGCCGGTGGTAATGTTCACCCACGGTAAAGTTCTCAACCCGGATCTGATTGCCGGTCAGCTCTTCCCACGCGCGCACCCGTTCACCAAGGGGGCGGATCGGGGTCAGGCTGTTGACCTCAAGCTCAACGTCGATTTTGCGTCGCGACAGGTTGTCCACGATGATGACCTGATGCCCGCGCGCAGACAGATGCAACGCAGTCGGCCAGCCGCAAAAGCCGTCGCCGCCCAGAACGATGATTTTCATGAGAATGCCTCGGTGTTCTCTTTTCGAGGTCTGTTGTAAAACGCACAGCTACAGGATGCCAGTCTTGCAGCAACACTGTTACATGGCTGTCGTGAAGCAGGCCGGGATCAGCCGGCGATGGCGCGTTCCATATTGCTTAGATGCGCGTCGATGGCCTCTTCCAGATCGTGGAAATAGGACAGGCGGCCCTTTTCCAGAACCGCGCCAGATTGGCACAACCGGCGCAGCGTGCCCATCGAATGCGACACGACGACCGCGCCTGCATTGTTCATCCGGTCCATGAACACGCGGTTCGACTTTTCCTTGAACGCGGCGTCGCCCACGGCCGATACCTCATCGACCAGATAGGTGTCGAACGGCACCGCCATCGACACGCCAAAGGCCAGACGCGCGCGCATCCCAGACGAATAGGTGCGGAAGGGCAGATAGAAATGATCGCCCAGTTCCGCAAAGTCGCGCACGAATGAACACATCTCATTCGTGTCGATGCCATAGACGCGGGCGACGAACAGGCAGTTCTGTTCACCGGTCAGATCGCGGTTGAAGCTGCCGGAAAAGCCGACGGGCCAGCTGATCGTGCCCGTGGACAGGATGCGCCCGGACGTGGGCAGCATCGCCCCCGAAATCATCCGCAACAGCGACGACTTGCCCGCGCCGTTGCGGCCCAGCAGCGCGACGGACACGCCGGTGGGAAAGACCGCCGTGATGTTTTCGGCGACGACCTTGACCTTGCCGTTCAGCTTGTAGCTTTTGCTGATGTTTTCCAGACGGATCATCGACGGTCGCGCAGGCTGTAGAAGATCAGGACGAACACCACCCACAGGGTCAGCAGGAACCCCGCCATCATCAGCAGCAACAGGCCGCGCTGCGGGAACTCGGCACCCTGCGCCAGCGTCGGTTTGACATAGGCCGCAAGATAGCGCGACTGCCGCGCGGCTTCGGCCCGCGCGGTGTCATAGGTGGCCAATGCGGCGGTATAGCTGTGTTCAGCGAACTGCCGGTCCACGGCTAGGGTTTCATACTGACCGACGACTTCGGACAGCGCCTCGCCGGTGGCGGTGTCCGAGCCCATCTTCTGACGCTCTATCGCGATCTGTTCGCGGATGACGTTGATGCGCAATTCGGCCTGCGCCATGCGCTGATCACCGGGCTGCGAATTGGCCTGCAACAGGCCAAGCGCGACCAGTTGTTCGGCCAACTGCGCCTGCAAGGTGGACACGACGCCGATCTGCCCCTGCACATCGGCCGAGGGGTCGATCAACTGATGCCGGTTGCGGAATTCCTGCACCGCCGTGCGCGCGTCACGCAGGCGGGTCTGCGCGCGGTCCAGTTCGTCGCGGGCATAGCGCAGTGCATCTTCGCGGGCCACATCGTTCAGATCGTTGATCAGAACCGTGCCTTCGTCATAGATCGCCTGCGTGATGGCGCGGGCATCTTCGGGATCAAAAGCCAGAACCCGCAGGTCGATCATTCCGGTGTCGTAGTAGATTTTGACCTTGCGCGACCATTCCGACAGCAGATCTTCCAGCGTATTGGTGCCGGTATAGCCAAAGACCGGATCGTTTTCCGCCTTGGACCAGATTTCGCGCAGGTTCAGCCGGGCATCGACGCGCTGAACCAGATCATGGCTTTGGATGAATTTGTACAGAACATCCGTATCGGTGCTGGACCCGCTGGTCGCGCCGACGATGGAACCGATGCCGCCCAACAGCTCGGACGCCGGGCTGCCGCCGGATTCGCTGCGCACCGAAAAGCCAAGATATGATGCATATTGATCGGCGGCGCGGGCATAGAGATACCAGCTGCTGACCGCCAGCGGCAGCACCACCCCCACGAGAAACGACAGCGCCAGCGCGATGTGGCGGCGCGCGATGCGGGCGCGACGGGCAGGGCGGCGCACAGGGCCGGCAGGTGACGGCACCGGCCGTGCAGCCCCGCGGATGGCCTGCTGACGTTTGTGGTTCGCGCGACGACGCGCCAGCAGTTCGGCATCTTCGTCGGATTCTTCGTCCAGCCCCTCCATCCGGGCGCGTTTTTCGGCAAGCCGTTCCTGGCGCTGTGCGCGGGCCTCGGCCTTGTCCTTTGGCGCCGGGCTTTCGGGTTTTGCTGC
>QIRE01000187.1_pt1 | contig 14416 bp, 15 predicted proteins | sample 2940141 | NCBI WGS metagenome assembly QIRE01 (sample SAMN09273532, study PRJNA473421) | Gut metagenome, whole genome shotgun sequencing project. | isolation source: gut tissue | host: Folsomia candida VU population | place: Netherlands: Amsterdam | collected 2016-03-06
GAGCTTCTTCAAGACCGGACCCGGAGAATACGGCGAAGGCGACGTCTTCATCGGCATCGCGGTTCCGGATCAACGCAAGGTGGCAAAGACTTTTCGGGGCATCGACGCCACGGAGATCGATGCGCTCCTCGACAGCGAGATTCATGAACACCGTCTCACCGCGCTCTTTCTGTTGCGACGCGAATACGAGGCGGCGTCGGTAACCGAGAAACCGCTGTGGGTCGAGCGGTTCTACGATGCCGTCGACCGTGGGCGGGTCAACAACTGGGATCTGGTGGATTCGTCGGCCGAGTATATTCTGGGCAATTGGTGTGTGGCGCAAGGCGATAGGCAGCCACTACTGGATTACGCGAGCGATAACGATCTGTGGCGACGTAGGGTCGGGATCGTTGGTTCGGCGGCATTCACCAAAGTCGGGGACACGTCGGCGTTGCTTGCCGTGGCACCCATCGTCATCGACGATCGGCGCGACCTCATCCAGAAAGCGTTCGGATGGATGCTGCGCGAAATGGGTAAGCGCGCCGACGCAAACGCACTAACGCGGTATCTCGACGAGCACGCTCCCGCGATGGGGCGTACTGCGCTGAGCTACGCGCTCGAACACCTGACGCCCGAGGAGCGAACGCGCTACCGAGCTAAGAAGTAGCCGTCTGGTCAACACCGGAAGAGCGGCGATACACCAGCCACGCCACTACGATCATCGGGATCTGCAATGGCAAGCGCCCCAACGCAATCGCCTTCATCCAGGCCGGCTTGTTCTGCCAGAGGCGGACCATATTCACGTTCGCCGGGAAGACCGCGACGAACAGTGCTGCCGCGGCTGCCGCGGCCCAGCGTCGAGTACGGGGAACCAGTACGCCGACGCCGATCCCGACCTCCGCCACCCCGGACGCGTACGTCAGCGCGCGCTTGTCGAGGGGGATCTCATCGGGAATCAACGAGTCGAACGGCTTTGGTGCGAGGAAATGCAGCACGCCTGGAACCAGGAGAATGGCGGCCAGGACGCGGGACAGGCGATCGTTGCTCACGTGTCTCAGTCTAGAACTCGATCTTCACCGTGTCCGACGTCGGATGTGCCTGGCAGCCGAGGATGTAACCGTCGGCGATGTCGTCGGGGTCGAGCGCACCCGAACGATCCATGTCGACGGTGCCCTCGGTCAACGTGCACGCACATGACCCGCATTCACCCTCCTGGCACGAGTACGGCGCGTCGAGCCCAGCGGCCAACATGACGTCGATGAGTGTTCGCTTGCGGGGCCAGGACAGCGTGTGCGTCTCGCCGTCGAGCTCTACCTCGACGGTCGCGGCGTCGGCCTGTTCCTCAGCCGAGACCTCTTCCAACTCGACGTCTTCGAACGGATCGCCGGACAGTGAGTTGTACACCTCGGTGTGCACGTTGTGGTGATCGAATTTCGCCTTGGACAGCCCGGCGTGCACCGCGTCCATGAATGGGCCGGGACCACAAATGTAGGCGCTATGCGTGTCGCGCATCGGTGCGAACAGCGTCGCGAGCGCCTTCTCCGATGGCAGTCCTTGCACCGATTCCAGCCAGTGGATCACGGTCAGTCTGCTGGTGTATTTGGTGTGCAGCTCGCGCAACTCGGCGGCAAAGATGACGTCGGTCTCGCCGCGGTTGGCGTAGAAGAATGTAACGGGCCCGGTACCGGTGACCAGCGCCGTCTTGAGGATCGACATCACCGGCGTGACACCGCTGCCCGCGGCGATCAGCAGCAGGGGCGCGTGAATATTGTGTGGCGTGAACACACCCGACGGCGGCAGTGCCTCGATCTGCGAACCCGCCTGCAGGTTGTCGCACACCCAATTGGAGCCGTAACCGTCGGGCGTGCGCTTGACGGTTACCTTGGGCAACGCATCCGAGGCCGGCGCCGACGCGAGCGAGTAGCAGCGGGCAACCGACCCGGTCTGATCGCTCGGAATGCGCAGGGTGAGGAACTGGCCCGGCTGGTAGTCGGCGAACTTTTCCGTGTGCTCGGCTGGAATGTCGAACACAACCGACCGCGCATCCGCGGTCTCGTCGATGACGTCATTCACCGTCAAGATCACGCTGCGCTCACTGTGCGGGGTGAGGTCTGTCATCGCACCGACTTTCAAAATAAGAACGTGTTCTAGTTTTTCTAGAGATTAGCGTACCTTAACCGAGGGCCGCGACACCCTCGGCTAGCGTACGACTTCCGTTGACCAGCAGCGTGTCCAGATCGGCGTCGTCGACGGCCAACCACTGCTCATAGGCCGCAAGCGCGACGCCGAGGGTCATCCACGCAATCGCCTGAGGTTGGAAATCATCGGCGTCGACGCCCAGGCGCCGAGCGCAGAATTCAGCGATCACTTGGCGCCACTCTGCGTACATCAGCATCGAATGCGCTTGGAGCGCAGGCACTTCGAGCAGCAACTTCATTCGCCGTCGATGTCGCGGCAGTTCTGTTCCGGGCACGTTATTGAACTCGACGAGTGCGCGTTGCAGTGCGCTAGCAATCGGCAGATTGTCGGGGATGGCGTCGAGTAGTGCACGCAAATCGTCGAGGTAAATGTCGAAGTCGCCCCACGCGATCGCGTTCTTCGACGGGTAATAGCGGAACACCGTTCGGCGCGCGATACCAGCGGCCGCGGCGATGTCGTCGACGCTGGTGTCGTCGAATCCGTCGCGGGTGAACATGTCGATCGCGATGTCGCTGATGTGCGTCATCGTCGTGATGGGGCGGCGGCCAACACCAGTCACCCGAGCCTCCTACCTGGTTGAACAACGAATTTCAGTTAACGCTAGCTTTTTTGCACTGAGTGCCACTATAGTCGTCCGTGATCCACATCACTATCGAACCAGGAGGTTGGATCATGACAGATCACGCAGCGACCGGTGTCGCAGAAACCGAACTCGTCGGCGAGTCCCTCGTTGAAGAGGTGTCGATCGACGGGATGTGCGGGGTCTACTGATGTCGAGTCTGACATCGCTCGTTCCCGACGGTCGCATTGAGCCGACCGTCGGGGACGTACCCGCATTCGATGTCACCCTCGGGTGGCAGCTCAATCCCAAGGTCGCACTTCGGCCTGAACCATTCGGCGCCCTGCTGTACCACTTCGGTACCCGCAAACTGTCGTTCCTCAAGAATCTCACCGTGGTCGACATCGTGTCCTCGTTGATCGATCACCCCAGCGCCGACGCAGCCCTGTCGAGCGCGGAAATTACCGACGCGCAGCGACCCCTCTACCTGCAAGCCCTTACCGCGCTTGCTGATTCAGGGATGATCATTGTGCAGGAGGAGAAGTCGTGACGACCCTCGAACGCCCACAAGCCCCGCCGCCCCAGGTTGGCCGACTCGTCGACCAGTTTGAACGCGGCCTCGACGCCCCGATTTGCTTGACCTGGGAACTGACCTACGCATGCAACCTTTCGTGCGTGCACTGCCTGTCGTCGTCGGGTAAGCGTGATCCACGGGAACTCTCCACCGATCAGTGCAAGGCGATCATCGACGAACTGCAGCGCATGCAGGTGTTCTACGTGAACATCGGCGGCGGCGAGCCGACGGTGCGCCCCGACTTCTGGGAGCTCGTCGACTACGCGACCAGCCACCAGGTCGGAGTTAAGTTCTCCACCAACGGATTACGGATCGACGCCGAGGTCGCCGCGCGGCTGGCCGCATCGGATTACGTCGACGTCCAGATTTCGCTCGACGGCGCGACCGCCGAGGTCAACGACGCCGTGCGCGGTGCCGGGTCGTTCGACATGGCCGTGCGCGCGCTGGCAAACTTGCGCGACGCCGGTTTCAAGGATGCCAAGATCTCCGTCGTTATGACCCGGCACAACGTCGATCAGCTTGATGAGTTCAAGGCGTTGGCCGACGAATACAACGCGACGCTGCGTATCACGCGGCTGCGGCCGTCGGGTCGTGGCGCCGACGTGTGGGACGATCTGCACCCGCGTCCGGAGCAGCAGCGCGATCTTTATGAATGGCTTGTGGCACATGGTGATCGGGTGCTCACGGGCGACTCGTTCTTCCATCTCTCGGCGTTTTCGTCCGGCGGCGCTCTACCGGGCCTGAACCTGTGTGGTGCCGGTCGCGTTGTCTGCCTGATCGATCCGGTCGGCGACGTCTACGCGTGCCCGTTCGCGATCCACGAAAACTTCCTCGCCGGAAACATCTTGTCCGACGGCGGATTTCAACAAATCTGGCAGTCGTCGGACCTGTTCACGGAACTGCGCGAGCCGCAGAGCGCGGGTGCGTGCACCAAGTGCAACCACTTCGATGCCTGCCGCGGCGGATGTATGGCGGCCAAATTCTTCACCGGCCTGCCGCTTGATGGCCCCGACCCCGAGTGCGTCCAGGGGTTCGGTGAAGCGCTCCTTGCCGGCGAACGGTCGAAACCCACTGCAAACAAAGATCATTCGCGCGGCGTGCCATTGACCCTGATGACTCGGCCACCATCTCGCGACTGCGATGAGAATCCACTGGCGGGCTTCGCGCCCACCACCGCATCCGGATGCTCATCAACGTCCGGTTGTTGCTGAACGTCCTGAAAAGAAAGAACACCTCATGTCGAAGTTCTCCGAATTGATGGAGAAGAATCCCTGGCGTCGGAACCCTTGGTTCGAGACGGTCGGGGAGGCCCAGCGCCGCGCCCAGAAGCGTCTGCCGAAGACGATTTACTCGTCTCTCGTCGCGGGCACCCAGGCGGGCATCACCGTTACGGACAATGTCGAGGCGTACAAGGAACTCGGTTTCGCTCCGCACGTGATCGGTACGACGCCCGAGCGGAACCTCACCACCACGGTGATGGGTCAGGAACTCCCGTTCCCAGTGATGATTTCGCCAACCGGCGTGCAGGCCGTCAACCCCGACGGTGAAGTTGCCGTCGCGCGTGCCGCAGCCAATCGCGGCACAGCGATGGGCTTGTCGAGCTTCGCCTCTAAGCCGGTGGAAGAAGTCACCGCCGTCAACGACAAGGTGTTCTTCCAAATCTATTGGCTCGGTTCGAAAGAAGACATCTTGGCTCGCGCCCAGCGCGCCAAAGAGGCTGGTTGCAAGGGCCTCATTGTCACCACCGACTGGGTGTTCAACGTGGGTCGCGACTGGGGCAGCCCGGAGATCCCGGAACGCGTCAATCTGAGCGCGATCGCCAAGATGGTCCCGGAGATGGTCACCAAGCCGAGGTTCGCTCTGAGCTGGTTCCGCGGCGGCAAGCTGATCATTCCCGACCTGTCCGCGCCGAACATCGCGCACAAGGGTGAGCAGGGGCCGACCTTCTTCGACGTCTACGGCACCTGGATGAACACCCCGCCGCCCACCTGGGAAGACCTCAAGTGGCTCCGCGAGCAGTGGGACGGGCCATTCATGGTCAAAGGCATCACCCGCCTCGATGACGCCAAGCGCGCGGTCGAGATCGGCGCCTCGGCCATTTCGGTTTCCAATCACGGCGGTAACAATCTCGACGGCACGCCAGCGACGATCCGCGTGCTCGGTCCCATCGCAGACGCGGTCGGTGGCGACGTTGACGTTCTGCTCGACGGTGGTATCCGCCGCGGCAGCGACGTGGTGAAGGCACTTGCGTTGGGCGCCAAGGCCGTAATGGTCGGGCGCGCCTACCTGTGGGGCCTCGCCGCCAACGGTCAGACCGGCGTCGAGAACGTATTGGATCTGCTTCAGATGGGCATCGACTCGTCGCTGATGGGTCTTGGAAAGTCGGACGTCGCGGATCTGTCGCGGGCTGACCTGATCATTCCGGAAGGCTTCGAGCGCCGATTCGGCGAGTAGGAATCGGAGTCCGTACCCAAATTGGAACGTGTTACAGTTTCGCTGTCTTTCGTCAGCTAGGAGTAACAATGGGTACCTTCGACGGCCAGGTCGTCTACATCACCGGGATTGCGCGCGGTCAAGGCCGCAACCATGCGATTCGATTCGCCCGCGAAGGCGCGTCGATCATCGGTATGGATATCGCGGGCAAGATCGCCGACCATATGACCTACCCGCACGCGACCGCGGACGACTTCGCGGAGACCGTGCGACTTGTCGAGGCTGAAGGTGGCAAGATCCTTGCGCGCCAAGGTGATACGCGCGATCTGGCGTTCCAGCAGCAGCTCGTCGCCGATGGAGTGGAACAGTTCGGTCGACTTGATCACGTCGTCGCGAACGCCGGTGCGCTCACTTGGGGGCTCACGTGGGAGCAGACCGAGGAGCAGTTCAACGACCTCATCGACATCAACTTGGTTGGCACCTGGAAGACGCTCAAAGCATCGATCCCGGCGATGCTCGAGGCCGGCAACGGTGGTTCAATCACCCTGATCAGTTCGGTTGCCGGACTCAAGGCGATGCCGGCGCAGGTCGGCTACGCAGCGTCGAAGTTCGGTATCCGCGGCATCACGCAGACTGCGGCAAAAGAATTGGGCGACAAGAATATTCGGGTCAACTCGGTTCACCCATACGCGGTCATGACTCCGATGGGCGTCGAAGACACGTCCGCGATGCAGGCTTTCCGCGACCACAACCGCCACTTCCCGTCGCTGATGGATCACTACCCGGTGGCCAGCTTGGATGACCTGTCCGATGCTGTCCTTTACCTCGCTACCGCGAAGGCGGTAACCGCGGCCGAGTTCCAGATCGACATGGGAAGCTCCAAGGTCTAACCCCCACCCCCGACCCCAAAACCGCCCGTGAGCGGGGCCAAACTCCGAAATATGGATTAGGCCCCGCTCACGGGCGGTTTTGGGGGTAGGGGCGGGCTCTAGTCCTGCCAGAGCGACGCGGGGTCGGTCGCCGTACGAGCCGGGCCAACCGGGGTCTCGGTCTCCGACCGCGAGAAGCGCGGCGCAACCTGAGCCTGCATCACACCGTCAATCTCGACGAGGGTGCCGCGCGCCGCGAGGTGCGGATCGTTGGGCGCCTCGGTGAAGTCGAGGATGGCCGACGTACAGGCGTCGGTGCCGTCGAAGATGGCGGCCCACTCGTCGCGCGTCTTGGTTTTGAACTTCTCGATGAAGATCTGCTTGAGCTCGGGCCAGCGCGCAAAGTCGTTCTGCGCCGGGATATCTGCGTCGGTGAGTTCGAGGCCCTTGAGGAGCTCAACGTAAAACTGGGGCTCGATGGCGCCGACGGCCATCCACTTGCCATCCGACGTCTCGTAGACCTCGTAGTAGGGCGCGCCGGTGTCGAGGAGGTTCACGCCTCGACGGTCCTGCCACAACCCGGTGCCGCGGAAAGCCCACATCATCTGGCCAAGCACCGACGCACCGTCGACCATCGCGGCGTCCACGACCTGACCCTTGCCCGACGTCTGACGCTCGACGATCGCGGCGAGGATGCCCATCACGAGGAACATTGACCCGCCGCCGAAGTCGCCGACAAAGTTCAACGGCGGCGTCGGCTTCTCATCCGCGCGCCCGATCGCGTGCAGCATGCCGGTGAGTGAGATGTAGTTCATGTCGTGGCCAGCGAGCATCGCGCGCGGACCTTCCTGACCCCAGCCGGTCATGCGTCCGTAGACCAGAGCGGGGTTCACCGCGGCGAGGTCGTCGGGCCCAAATCCCAAGCGCTCCATGACACCTGGGCGGAAACCTTCGATGATGGCGTCGGCTTTGGCGACGAGGTTGAGAATCGTTTCGCGGTCCGCCGGGTTCTTCAGATTGGCTTCGACGACACGACGGCCGCGCAGCAACGCGTCGGCGTTGCGTCCCTCCTGCGGCAATGTGCCGGGACGCTGAACGCGGATCACATCGGCACCGAGATCGGCGAGCAGCATGGCTGCGTGCGGGCCGGGACCAATGCCTGCGAATTCAATGACGCGCACGTTGTGCAACGGACCCTTGCGGCCCGAATCGGCGCGAGCGGACGGACTGGTCATCGTTTCCTCCTGGACGTTCGATGCCACCGGTGCGTGGTGGCGCTCACATTTGAATCCAGCATCGCATGACCGATCGAGCGCTCGGACGCCTGCCCCCGGGTGGCGATCGTGTGCGTGCACAAAATCGGCGCAAACTCCGTCCGCTTTGGGGTTACGACGCTGGCGTGAACTGACTACAGTTGTGCGAATGACACGTTCGGCACAGCTGGGTCAGCGGACCTGGCCTGAGCTCGACGGCGCGGGGACAACAGTGCTGGTACCCGTCGGGGCGACCGAGCAGCATGGCCACCACTTGCCGCTGGACACCGACACACGCGTCGCGCAGGCAGTTGTCGAATCCGCGCTCGTCGCTGCGGACCTTGCCGACGTCGCGGTGGCGCCAGCGCTCAACTACGGCGCCAGCGGCGAGCATGAGGGGTTTCCTGGAACAGTCTCGATCGGTCGCGAAGCATTGGAGCTGCTGCTCGTTGAATACGGCCGCAGTGCGTGCCGCTGGGCAACGCGCGTGCTATTCGTCAACGGCCACGGTGGCAACGTCGCGACGCTAATTTCGGCTGTGCGGACTCTGCGTTATGAGGGACGCGACGTCGCGTGGTTTCCGTGTGCCCCGGCAAGCGGCGATGCGCACGCCGGACGAACCGAGACGTCGATCATGATGGCGCTGGCCCCGACTCTTGTGCGCGCCGATCGTGCTCTCGCCGGCAACACGTCGCCCATTGCTGACCTGATGAAAGATATTGGTGCACAAGGTATCTCCGGAGTCAGTGACTCTGGCGTACTCGGAGATCCGGCCGGGGCGAGTGTCGCCGAAGGACGCGCTATCGTCGACGGCTTGTCGGCAGCACTCGTCCGACGCCTCACTGATTGGCAGGTCGACGACCGGGGCATGCTCGCATGACGGCCGTCTCCGGGCGGCCAACCACCACGACCGACCACACATCTGATTTGCCGGACGGCTTCCAAGTTCAGATCGATCTGAAGTGTGTCCGCGGCGACCTGCGCTACCTGGTCGGCGGCTCACCAACCCGACTCCTTCGGCTTTCCGACCAGGCGTTGGGCATGACTTCTGCCGACGGGCGGATTGAAGTGTGCGACGACGCCACGCGCGGGTTGGCCCGCACTCTCCTGAAGTCGGGGATCGCTAACCCTCGACCCATGTTCGGGCCGTCGACCGACGAGGTGACGATAGTAATTCCGGTGCGCGACAACCAGTTTGGCGTAGACCGGCTCATCGCAGCAGCGGGCGGCCAGCGGATCATTGTCGTCGACGACGGGTCGACGACCCCCATCCACGTCGAGGGCCCAAACGCCGAATTGATTCGGCTGCCGCGCAACGTTGGGCCGGCTGCCGCGCGCAATGCGGGTGCCGCTGTGGCGACGACCGAGTTCGTCGCGTTCCTTGACTCCGACGTCGTGCCGTCCGCGGACTGGCTGACCATGTTGGTCGGCCATTTTTCCGACCCTACGGTCGCGATCGTGGCGCCGCGCATCGTCGGACTTCACACCACTACGCGTTCGTCGGTTGAGCGGTACGAGAACGGCTTTTCGTCGTTGGACATGGGTCCGCATGAGGGTCTCGTGGTGCCTGGGACGCGTGTCGCGTATGTACCAAGTGCGGCAATGATTGTGCGGCGCAGCGCATTTGACGGATTCGATGAGTCGCTTCGGGTCGCTGAAGATGTCGACCTGTGTTGGCGCAGCCATCAGGCGGGGTGGCAGATTCGCTACGACCCGGTCGCCACGGTGGCGCACGACCATCGCACCACACTGCGGTCCGTCCTGGATCGACGCCGCTTCTACGGCACGGGCGCGGCGCCACTGTCGGCCCGTCATGAGGGTATGGCGGCGCCGCTCGTGATGCGAATCCCGTTGGCAGTCGCCGTGATTGGCCTGTTGAGTCGGTCTCGAATTGGGCTGGCAATTTCGCTGGTGTGTCTGGTGCAGATGAGTTGGCGGCTCCGACGTCGGCTTGGGGGCCTTCCATCGAGCAACATGGTCACCGCCGAACTTATGGGCAAAGCGGTCGGATACGGATTCCTCCAGGCGGCGAGCGCCCTGTGGCGCCATTATTGGCCGGTGACCATCATTGCGGCGCTGATGTCGTCGCGCGTGCGAACCCTTGCCCTGCAGGTGGCCGTCGCGGAAGCATTGGTGTTGTGGTTCCGAACGCTGCTCGCCGAAGACCGCGCCCCGACTGTCGGACCGCTGACGTATTTCGTATTACATCGTCTCGATGATCTGGCGTACGGAACTGGACTGTGGCAGGGCGCTAGTCGATCGCGAGACTTTGCGGCGTTACGTCCTCAACTCATCCCGTAGATAGATGACCTACGCGCAACGCTACGACGTGGTGATCGTTGGGGCTGGCAGTGCTGGATGTGTTGTGGCAGAGCGTCTTACCCGGGATGCGCACAGACAGGTGCTACTCCTCGAACGTGGCGGCGACACGGTACGCGAACCTCGACTCAGCCGCCTCGACGTGGGGGAGGGGTCGTCGACGGCACAGCGCTATTCGACGAACATCGACGGTCTCACAGCCGTGCGCGGGCGAGGGTTGGGCGGATCGTCGGCAGTCAACGGCGGCTACTTTTTACGCTGGCACGACAGCGATCTCGACCTGGCCGACAGTCCGTGGTCGCCTGCGCAAATCGAAGACGCATATCGGGACGTTGAGTCGGCGATGTCGGCGCGGCCATGGCTCGACGAGGACCTTACCGACGTCGCGCGAGCGTTTGAACGCTACTGGTCGGAGCGGGCCCCGGTACGGAACCTGCACTCGCGCACGCCAATCGTCGGACTCAACAGAGTTGTCAGTAATCACCTTGGGGCGCAGCGTGTTTCCGCGTTCGACGGATACCTGGCTACGGCGATGCGTCGGGAGAATCTCGCCGTTGCGCGCGGCGTGCAAGTAGCGAGAATCTTGACCGACGACGCCGGTGCCGTCGGGGTGCTGCTCGATGGCGGTTCAAGCCGGGTCCGCGCGGACCGAATCATTCTCTGTGGCGGAACGCTGGGAACCGCCGAACTGCTCTTTGCGTCGGGGCTTGCAGATCAGCCACTGCCCCTCGTCGAGCATCGCGAAGTTCTGGTGCGCTATGGCCGCACGCAGCCCCAGCCGCTCCCGCCGGCACTGCTGCAGACCGTGGTACACACCGACTCCGGTTGTGAAATTCGTTGCTACTCAGACGACTTCGCCCGATTCATCGACGGCGTACCCGTGACCGGGCCGACGATCGGTATCGCCGCGATGATGCCCGGCGTCGCGGGGACGGTCCACGAACACGACGGTCATCTAGCCCTCGACCTCGGCGCGGCCGATTGGCGCGAGTGGGAATCAGCGCCGCACATCGACGCGGCAATCTCGACGGTGGCCGACATGCTCAAAGGTCCAGAGTTCGCCGAGATCGTGCTCGCCGGGTCGGTGAGCGTCGATTCGCATCCAAGTACCTCGCAGCACGCGTGCGCGACCCTTCCACTCGGCAGCGGCGTTGATTGGCGGGGCCAGCTCGCGGACGTGGCTGGGCTGCACGTGATCGACGGCTCGGTGCTGCCGCATGCCGGGCGGAGCGGACCGCACGCGACCATCATGATGGTCGCGACGTTGATCGCGGACGAACTCGCTCGCTGAGCGGGTGTCCGTCGCTACGATCGAGCGCATGGCCGTCGATCTCACAGACCTGGTGTCCGCGCTGCCAACCGGCACGGTGGTCACCGATCCCGACATCCTCGGTGCCTATCGCTACGACCGTGCCAATGATCCCAGCGCAGGCACACCTCTGGCACTCGTGCGGCCGACAAACACCGAACAAGTGCAGACCACGGTGCGATGGTGTGCCGAGCATGCCGTCCCGATCATCGTGCGGGGCGCGGGGACCAGCCTGTCGGGCGGTTCGACGGCGATGGACGGGGCCATCACCCTGTGTACGGAGAAAATGACCCAGCTGCGCATCGATGTGGGGACTCGTACGGCCGTCGCACAACCGGGGGTCCTCAACGTCGACGTGAAAGCAGCTGCGGCACAACAGAATCTTTGGTATCCGCCTGATCCCTCGTCGTACGAGATTTGTTCGATTGGCGGCAACGTCGCAACAAACGCGGGCGGGCTGTGCTGCGTCAAGTACGGGGTGACCGTTGAGTACGTGCTCGGGCTGGAAGTGGTTCTCGCCGACGGTCGGGCGGTTCGGCTTGGCGGGCGGCAACTGAAGGATTCCGCGGGCCTACCGTTGACCAAACTGTTCGTCGGGAGCGAGGGGGTGCTCGGTGTCGTGACCGAGGTGACCCTGCGGCTATTGCCCGCGCAATCGACGCCCGCGACCGTGGTGGCGAGCTTCCCGTCGGTCGTCGAAGCAACCCGCGCCGTCGTCGACATCACGTCGCAGATGCGTCCGGCGATGTTGGAGTTTATGGACGCGGTGGCGATCAACGCCGTCGAAGACATGCTGCACATGGACCTGGATCGGACTGCGGGCGCCATGCTGGTCGCGCAGTCGGACGCGGCCGGACCGGCGGTGGCGCATGAGGTGGCGATCATCGAAGAGTCGTTCCGCGCACATGGTGCGACAGAATGCTTTTCGACGACCGATGCCGCCGAGGGCGAAGCTTTCACCGCAGCGCGGCGGGCCGCGATCCCGGCGGTGGAACGACTCGGGCCGCTTCTCCTCGAAGACGTCGGGGTTCCGCTACCTCAGCTCCCCGACCTAGTGGCCGGAGTTGCCGAGATCGCCGCGACCAACGACGTCACGATTTCGGTGATCGCGCACGCCGGTGACGGGAACACTCATCCACTGATCGTCCATGATCCGGCCGACGCCGATGAGAAGCGTCGGGCGAACGCTGCATTTGGGCAGATCATGGATTTGGCAATTGCGTTGGGCGGCACCATCACTGGCGAGCATGGTGTTGGTCGGCTGAAGAAGGGATGGTTGCCCGATCAGGTTGGCCCAGATGTTATGGAGATGACCGCGCAGATCAAGCGAGCGTTGGACCCACAAGGACTATTGAACCCAGGAGTGGTGCTGTGAGTTATTCATTGGACGATCCGCAAATCCGGAGCTTCCTCGCAGAGGGCACGAGGACCGGACATCTCGCCTACACCGCCGCCGACGGTCGACCGCTGACCATTCCAATCTGGTTTGTTGTTGACGGCGATCGGTTGGCCTTCAACACCGGCGCTGGTACCGCGAAAGCTGCTGCGATGCGGCGTGATTCGCGGGTGGCACTGTGTGTTGATCTACCGGAGCCGCCGTACGGGTTCGTCCAGGTGCAGGGCACGGCCGAACTCGGCGAGGACCTCGACGAGGTGCGTCGGATCGCCGCTGCGTGCGGCGGTCGATATATGGGTGCCGACCGCGCCGACGAGTTTGGCACCCGCAACGGCGTGCCGGGGGAACTCGTCGTGTGGATCACGCCGACGAAGGTGCTAGCCCAGCTGGATGCGACCGCATAGCGACCGACGTCCTAGCGGACTAGGCCGGCGTCACCCACGTGGTGATGTCGCAGTGCACCACTTCGGTGCCCTCGGTGTCGCGAATCTCGATGCTCACCGTGACGTCGGTGCCGGTGGTGATGGCGTCGAAGTCGATGTCGGCTAGGCGCGCTTCGGCGGTCAGTCGGGTGTTGGCTTTCGCCAGGTACTGCGTGTGCATCGCCTTCGGGATCCACCGGTGCGTCGACGGTGTGGTGGCCTCCATCAACATGCCCATCGACGCTTCGGCGAGGTTGCAGGCGGCGATCGCATGAAAGGTGCCGATGTGGTTATGGACGCCAAACCAATTAGGTGCGGTGACCTTGCAGTAGCCCGGCTCCATGGCCGTGACCAACGGTAAGACCGTGCCGAAGTACGGGACTTTGGCAACCATGCCAAGGGAGAACAGGGTGTTGCCGACGACGTTGTTGGGCAGTTTCTTACGCAGCGCGTAGGTGGCGCTGGTGGTGCGCTTCTCTGACATGCCGCTACCTTACCGCACGGTAAGATAGCGGCACGCTCGATCAGCTGCTTGCGGTCGCGCAGCTGGGCGTCGGGCCACGGTCCTCGGTGTTGAAGGACTTGGCGCGCTGGCGCGACACGTTGAACTGGCGCCAGCTGGAGTCGTCGGAGTGGTAGCGACCGTAGCGCCATTGCGCGCACCGACGCTCAGTCGCCGGCAGCCGATCGAATTCATGAACCGCGTCGGCGGACAACGAGCCGAGATACCAGGCGTCGACCTTGCCGGTTGAGTCAAAGCGGTCAACGTTGTACGACGCGATGAAGCGGTCGGGGTTGGCGATCGCAAACGCCAGCATCGTAAATACGCCGACGGCGACGAGGGTACGACTCAGACCGTCGGAGCGTGCCCGCACTCCGACGACCAGGAATCCGACGATGACCGCGGCGACGAACAGCTCGGCGACGATGCCGAACAGCCGTTCCTCGGTCATCCCATACGCGTTGATGTAGCGCTCCATCCGGTGGATCGCCGACGCCCCGATGGCGAGCGTCGCCACGAGCAGTCCGCCGAGTAGGCAGCGAGCAGCCAACAGTGCGCGACGATCGTCGGCGTCGACGAAATGCCACGCGGTCATCGCGGTG
>QIRE01000188.1_pt1 | contig 14341 bp, 9 predicted proteins | sample 2940141 | NCBI WGS metagenome assembly QIRE01 (sample SAMN09273532, study PRJNA473421) | Gut metagenome, whole genome shotgun sequencing project. | isolation source: gut tissue | host: Folsomia candida VU population | place: Netherlands: Amsterdam | collected 2016-03-06
GATCTAACCGTTGCCATGACCGTCCCGCCCAGGACCGTGGCGCCGATGGCGTTGCGGCCATTCGCCCCCGCCCCCGACGACAGCACCAAGGGCAAGACGCCCAATGAGAACGCGATGGATGTCATGATGATCGGGCGGAAACGCTGGCGCGCAGCCTCGACCACGGCCTGATAGAGGGGCTTTCCGGCCTCGGACTGTTCGCGGGCGAATTCGACGATCAGGATGGCGTTCTTGCCGGTCAGACCGATGACCGTCAGCAGGCCCACCTGAAAGAACACACCATTGTCAAAGCCGCCCAGATACGCGCCCAGCAACGCGCCAAGCACCCCGATGGGCATGACCAGAATGACCGCCAGCGGGATCGACCAGCTTTCGTAAAGCGCGGCAAGGCACAGGAACACCGCGGCCAGCGACAGCGCATAAAGCAGCGTGGTCTGATCGCCGGATTCGCGTTCTTCCAGCGACAGGCCGGTCCATGCGATTTCAAACCCCTGCGGCAGTTGCGCGGCCAGACGTTCCATTTCGGCCATCGCCTCGCCGGTGCTGACGCCGGGAACCGGGCCGCCCTGGATCTGCATCGCGGGCACCCCGTTATAGCGCTTGGTGCCCTGCGCCCCATAGGTCCATTCGCCGGTCGCAAAATTCGAAAACGGCACCAGCGCGCCGGACGAATTGCGCACCCGCCATTTTTCAAGATCGGTCGGCACCGCGCGGGCATCTGCCTCACCCTGCACATAGACGCGCTTGATGCGGCCCCGGTCGATGAAATCGTTGACGTAGGACCCCGTCCACGCGATCTGCAACATCGTCGCCACATCGCTGGCGGTCACGCCCATCGCGCCGGCCTTGCGCCAATCCACATCCAGATTGAACTGTGCCGCATCTTCAAGCCCCGACGGGCGGACCTGCGCGATCAGCGGGCTTTGGCTGGCCATGCCCAACAGCTGATTGCGCGCCTCGGTCAGTTGTTCCTGCGATTGGCCACCGCGCGCCTGAAGATAAAAGTCAAAGCCCGAAACGTTGCCAAGCTCGATCACCGATGGCGGCACGATCGGGAACACCATCGCGTCCTTGATCTGCATCATCGCCGGGAAGGCACGGCCCGCAATCGCCTGAACGGACCGCGACGGATCGGCGCGATCCTTCCAGTCTTTCAACCGGATAAACGCCATGCCGGTGTTCTGGCCAGAGCCCGCAAAGCTGAAGCCCGCGACGGCAAAAACCGACTCCACGTTGTCCTTTTCGACCTCAAGGAAATAGTCGCGCACCTGATCGATCACCAGTTCAGTGCGTTCGGTCGTGGCCCCGGTCGGCCCCTGGATCAGCACGAACATGATGCCCTGATCTTCATCCGGCAAAAAGCCTTCGGGCGTGCGCATGAACAAAAGCACCATCGCCGCGCCAAGCGCCAGATAGACCAGCAGAACCCGCAGCGGACGCCGCACCATCCAGTTGACGGCGCCGGTATAGCCGATGGTCGTGCGGTCAAAGCCGCGGTTGAACAGGCCAAGCGGCCCGCGCCCGGTCGCATGTTTCTTATGCTTCAGCATGGATGCGCACAGCGCCGGCGTCAGCGTCAGCGCCACAACCACCGACAGGCCCATCGCCGACACGATAGTGATGGCGAATTGCTGATAGATCACCCCGGTCGATCCGCCAAAGAACGCCATCGGCACGAACACCGCCGACAGCACCAGCGCGATCCCGATCAGGGCGCCGGTGATCTGGCCCATGGATTTGCGGGTGGCCTCGCGCGGTTCTAACCCTTCCTCCTCCATGATCCGTTCGACGTTTTCCACGACGACGATGGCGTCATCGACCAGCAGACCGATGGCCAGAACCATGGCCAGCATGGTCAGGGTGTTGATCGAAAACCCGAACGCCGCCATGATCCCGAAGGTGCCCAGCAGAACGATCGGCACGGCCAGCGTCGGGATCAGCGTCGCGCGCCAGTTTTGCAGGAACAGGAACATCACCGCAAAAACCAGAATGATCGCCTCGACCAGCGTCTTGACCACTTCCTCGATAGAGATGGTGACAAAGGGCGTGGTATCAAAGGGGATCACATAGCTGACGCCTTCGGGGAAAAAGCGGGCGAATTCCTCCATCCGCTCTTTCACGCGGGTGGCGGTGTCCAGGGCGTTGGCGCCGGGCGCAAGGCTGATCGCCATGCCCGATGCGGGTTGGCCGTTATAGGTGCCTTCGGCAAAGTAATTCTCGGACCCGATCTCGACCCGCGCCACATCGCGCAGCAGAACCAGCCCGCCGTTTTCCTGCGCCCGCAGCACGATCTGGCGGAAATCCTCGGGCGTGGACAGCAGCGATTGCGCGGTCACGGTGGCGTTCAATTGCTGGCCGTCCAGCGTCGGACGACCGCCGAATTCGCCTGCCGAAATCTGCGTGTTCTGGGCCGACACGGCGCCCACGACATCACTGGGCGACAGTTCATAGGCGGCCAGTTTCGACGGGTCCAGCCAGATGCGCATGGCATATTTGGCGCCGAACACCTCGATGCTGCCGACGCCCTCGATCCGGCTAAGATCGTCCAGCAGGTTCGTGGTCATATAGTCCGAAAGGTCGGTCTGATCATAGTTTTCGTCGCCGATCAGGCCGATCACCATCAAGAACCCGGCCGAGGATTTCTCGACCGTGATGCCCTGACGCTGCACCGGTTCGGGCAGCAGGGACGAGGCCTGCGACAGCTTGTTCTGCACCTGAACCTGCGCGATGTCGGCATCGGTGCCGGTCGCAAAGGTCAGCGTCGTGGTCGAATTGCCCGCCGCATTGGTGTCCGAGGACATATACCGCAGCCCATCAAGCCCGGTCATCTGCTGTTCGATCACCTGCGTGACGGTGTTCGTCACCGTTTCCGCCGAGGCCCCCGGATAATTCGCGCTGACCGACACCGATGGCGGCGCGATCTGCGGATATTGCGCGACCGGCAGGGTCATGATCGACAGCACGCCGATCCCCATGATGATGATGGAAATCACCCAGGCAAAAACGGGTCGGTCGATAAAGAAACGGGCCATGTTCGTCTCGATCTATGCGCGGGCGATGAAATATGTCGCGAGATGGTCAGGGGCGCGGGCCTAGTTGGCCGCGCCACCTTCGGCAGGGGTTTCAGCCGGGGCTTCGGCGGCACCGTCAGCGGGCGCACCTTCGGCGGGCGCGGCGGCATCGGCAGCGGCGCGGTCTTCGGGGGCGACTGTCATGCCGGCGCCGATCCGTTGAAAGCCTTCGACCACGATGCGTTCGCCATCGGACAGGCCATCGCGAACGACCCAGGTGTTGCCCTGATCCTGCACGATATCCAGCATCCGTTCCTCGATCACGTTCTGGTCGTTCACGACCATCGCCACCGGACGGCCGCGGCGATCGCGTGTCACCCCCTCTTGCGGAGCAAGAATGGCGCCCCGGATCTGGCCCTGCGGGATTTCGGCCTGCACATACATCCCGGGCAGCAACAGGCCGTCGGTATTGGCAAACTCCATCCGCAGGGTCACGACGCCCGTGGTTTCATCGACATGCGGTTCAGCCGCCGTCAGCGAGCCGGTATGTTCATAGGTGCTGCCATCGGCCAGCAACAGCGTGACCGTGCGGTCAACGCCTTCGGGCAGCGCGGCATCGGCGCCCTCACGTTGCCAGCGCACGATTTCAGCTGCCGATTGGGTCACATCAACCCGCACCGGATCAATCGTGCGGATCACCGCCAGCGGATCGGCCTGACTGGCCGTGACCAGCGCCCCGGCGCTGGCCAGTGCAAGGCCGATCACGCCATCAATCGGAGAGGTGATCGTGGTGCGGTCCAGATCGATGCGGGCCGACAGCAACTGCGCCTCGGCCGCTTTGACGGCGGCATCCGCGGCATCGCGGGCGGCATTGGCGCTGTCCTGCGTCTGTTCGCTGGCGACGCGGCGGTCGCGCAAGGTGTCCACGCGGTCAGCCTCGCGCCGGGCGGCGTCGGCATTGGCGCTTGCCTGCGCCAGCGCGGCTTCGGCCTGCGCGACGGCGGCCTCATAGCTGCGGGGATCGATCCGATACAGCGGATCGCCCGCCTTGACCGCGCGGCCTTCCTCGAACAAACGCTCGATGATCAGGCCGCTGACCTGCGGGCGCAGTTCCGCCTGTGCCGAGGCCAGCACCCGCCCCGGCAGGCTGGATGTCAGGGTCGCGTCCTGCGCGTGCAGCGTCACCACCGTCACCGGGGTCGGGGGTGCCTCTTGCCCGTCTTGCTGCGCGAACGCGGCGGTGGAAAGGCTGGCGCCAACAACGCCTGCAAGAACAAGAATGCGGTTCAGCGTTACCATGCCGTCAGCCCATATGTCTGAGAAATCCAAGTGCGGGACGCATCCTGACCGCAGTCATCGCCCACGCGGCACAAGCTAATCACGCTTGGCGCGGTTCACAACCGCTTGCGATAACGTGAACGTCCGGTTTGGGAACTTTTTTGTCGCAGCCCTGCCCGGTCTGCACCCTCAACGGGCTTTTGCCAGACCGACATCCCGCCCGCGCGCCCATCAGAACGATTGCCAAACACCGAAGTCGCGATCATCCTGCCCCGACAACCAATAGGGAGGACCGCGATGCCCGTCTATCTGATTGCCGATGTCACCGTCACCGATCCCGCATGGGTGCCGGATTATGCCGCCAAGGTGCATGACATCGCCGCCCGGCATGGTGGACGCTATCTGTCGCGCAGCGGCAATATCGAAACCATCGAAGGCACGCCCCTGAACAACACGCTGATTGCGCTGATCGAATTTCCGTCGCGCGAGGCGGTGGCCGCATTTGCAAGCGATCCCGACTATGCCCCGCACGCGGCGGGCCGGAAAGCCGGCAGCATCAGCAATTTCCACGTGATCGACGACACCGATCTGGCGGGCGGCATTCCCTATCTGCCCAAGGGCTAGGCGCAATAAATTGCCCACCGGCCTGCAACGCCGCCGCGCAGGCCCGAAAGCGATTGCCCCGACGCGTTCACCATGCCACAGAACCGCAGCGTTGGGGCCATGCGCGCCCGGAACACATCGGGGCAGATGATGAAATTCACATATGACGGCCAGACCATCCGCGTGAACATGGCCGACCACCCCGCCCTGCTGGACGAAGTGACACGACGGATGCGGGCGCGTGACGGGTTTGCGCTGGCCACGATCAATCTGGATCATCTGGTCAAGCTGCGCACCGATGCCCGGTTCCGCACCGCCTATGCCGCGCATGATCTTGTTGTGGCGGACGGTAACCCTATCGTCTGGCTTGCGCGTCTTGCGCGGCGGCCCGTCACGCTGGTGACGGGATCGGATCTTGTGCTGCCGCTGACCCGGCTTGCCGCGGCCGAGGACGTGCCGATCGCCCTGCTGGGCACAACCGAACAGGCGCTGGCGGCGGCGGCGGAATCGCTGACGCAGCAGGTGCCGGGCGCGCGGATCGTCGCGCAGATTGCACCGCCGATGGGCTTTGATCCCGACAGCGCCGCAGCCGGTGACATCCTGCGTCAGGTCGAGGCAAGCGGTGCCCGTCTGTGCTTTCTGGCGCTTGGCGCCCCGAAACAGGAACGGCTTGCCGCGCGTGGGCGGCAGGATACGCCGAGCGTCGGCTTTGCCTCTATCGGGGCGGGGCTTGATTTTCTGGCCGGGAACCAGACCCGCGCGCCGATGTGGGTGCGCAAACTGGCGATGGAATGGGCGTGGCGGATGATGACCGCGCCCGGCCGCCTGATCCCGCGCTATGCCCGCTGCTTTGCGATCCTGCCCGCCGAGGTCACGGCCGCGCTAAGGCAACGCGACTAGGAAACGCAAAACGGCGCCTTAACGGGCGCCGTATTTTTCTGTCGATATGCTGGCGGTTGTCAGCAGCCGGTGCGACGCAGAACGACCGAGACGGTGCGCATCAGAATGCCGATATCCGACGACAGCGACAGCTTGCGGTCATAGCGGTCGTCATAGATCGCGCGATCCGTGAAGGATGTGCGGTTGCGGCCATCGACCTGCCACAGCCCGGTGATGCCGGGGCGCAGGCGGAAATACGCGTCGCCCGGATACATGACCTGCTGTTCCGGCAGCATCGGACGGGGGCCGATCAGGCTCATCTCACCCTTCACGACATTCCACAGCTGCGGCAGTTCGTCCATCGAACAGGCGCGCAGCAGACGGCCAAAGCGGGTGACGCGCGGGTCATGGCGCAGCTTCTGCGTCAGATCCCATTCGGCGCGGGCCTCGGGGTTGGCATCAAGATAGGATTGCAGACGTTCGTCGGCGTCCACCACCATGCTGCGCAATTTCCACATGCGATACGACTGGCCGTTCCGACCGATCCGCGCTTGTTTGTAGAAAGGATTGCCGCCGTCGCGCATCACCAGAAGTGCAAGCAACAGGATCAGCGGGATGATCACCGGCGCGGCAAGCAAGACCAGCGAAAGATCCAATGGGCGTTTCAGGACAGAGCGATAGAACCACGGCTTGGAAGCTTTGTGGAACGACGGCCCGGTCGCAGACTGGACGGTCGTGATCGTTTGGTTGTCAACAGCCATAATCGCCTACAAAATACAAAGAACACATTGCGTGATCGCAGTGGCCATTCTGCCCGCATAACACGGCACGGAACCGCCCCGGCTTTCAGCTCAGCGTGAAGTGATGGCACCTACCACAAGCACGGGCTGACGATAGCACCGCGCCACATGGGTGCATATAGATAAAATTCGACTTAAATTGCTTAGATACAATTAATCTGCGGAATCCGAAAAGGTGGATCAATCGCCGGTGTCTGCATTTTTGTATAGATCAACTTTAAATTGAATTCAGTTAATTATTAACCCGGACTGCGGCGGAAAATGATTCGCTGAATACCGATATTCACGTCCCGCTATCGCGACGGATCCTGATCAGGTTCTGCCTGCGGGGCATCATGTTCGTCAGCCCCTGTCATCGGCTGGGATGCGTGTTTGCCGCCCCGAACCCTGTTTTCGCCTGTCAGGTCCGCTTCGGCATCGGGGGTGGCGCGATCCGCCGCGGCCTGTTCCGCCTTGGCGATGCGCAAAGAATCGTCGCGGGGGGCAAAGGGAATCTCAATATCCTCGGCGTTAAAGCGATCGACGATCTGGTGCAGCAGGTCCGAGGTCACACCGATCCCCGCGCCGACATCGGACAGGATTGCCCTGATCTCAAACTCCATACTGCCGGCGCCAAGTGCGCGGAACAGAACGGCGGGCGCCGGATCGACGGTGACAAGGGGATGATCCTCGACGATCTGGCGCAGGATGCGTTCGACCTTGCGGGTATCGGTGCCATAGGCCACGCCGACAGGCACGATGATGCGCCCGATCTTGTTGTGACGGGTCCAGTTGGTGACAGGCTGGCTGATCAGGTCACTGTTGGGGACGATCACCTCGGTCTTGTCGAAGGTTTCCACCATCGTGGACCGGACCGAAATTTTCTTGACGATGCCCTGCTGACCACCCGCGCTGATCCAATCGCCCACACCCACCGGGCGTTCGATCAGCAGGATGATGCCGGATACGAAATTCGACACGATATTCTGAAGGCCGAAACCGATACCGACCGACAGGGCCCCTGCAACGATGGCCAACGATGATAGGTTGATTCCGGCGGATGTGATCGCCAGCAGCGCGGCCAGCACGATGCCGACATAGCCCAGCCCCGAGACGACGGCGTTCTGCCCGCCCGCATCCAGACGGGTCTTGGGCAGGATCGAGTTGCGGAACGCGCCCTGCATCCCGCGCGTCACGGTATAGCCGATGCCAAAGACGATCAGAAAAGTCAGCACCGAGACCGGCGACAGGCGGATACCGCCCAAGCTGGCGCCGTTCTGAAACCGGGTCCAGTATTCGGCCAGTTCTTCGCTGCGCGCGCCCCAGATGACCATGAACAGCGGCACCGACAACAGCACCAGCGTAAAGCCGATCAGCAGCGGCGCCAGCCCGTCGCGCGCGCCCTCTTGCCCGCGCTTGATCATGTTGAACAGATCGGCGGTGAAGTCCTGCAACAGGATCAGCAGCCCGACCAGCGCCAGCGTCATCATGCCGGGCCAGATGAACAGGTTGCCCAGATTGACCAGACCAAAGCCCGCCAGCACCACTGACAGCACCGCGACCAGCTGCGACAGCCTGCCGCCCCATGCCAGAATGTGATTGCGATAGGGCAGCGATCCGGCATCCGGTCCCTGCGTCAGGCGGCGCAGGCGCCGGCCCAACCGGAACAGCAGATAGCCCGCCGCCAGGATCATCACGAAATGCCAGACCGATGCCGCGCCTTCGGCAAAGTCCAGCGGCACCCGCTGCACCTCATCGCCAAGGCGCTGATACAGACCCGATTGCGGCAGAATGGCGACGGCGATGATGTGTTGGATCGCGATGACGACCGACAGTGAAATGACCAGACGCCGCGCTGCCTCGCGGTCGCGGTCGTCCATTTGCAGCGTCTCATAGGCGATGGCCTGACGCGGGAACAGCGTCCGGCCAAGCCATGTGCCGCCGAACAGCATCACCGCCGCAACGGGAACCGCCGTCAGAACCGGCGTCGTCCACGGCCCCGGCAGACCGGTCGCCTTGATGGCGCGGATCAGCAGATAGACCCCGATCATCGGCAGCGCGATCTGGCCAAGCGACGACACGAACGCCACCACCGCGCGCGAATAATCCGACGCACGCGCCGACAGGCGCGACGGCAGCCCCCCGATCCATGCGCGGCCATAGGTCAGCAGCGCAAGCGCGGCCAGCAGATAGGCCGCGACCATCGGCATCCGGGGGCGCAGATCAGCCCAAGTGCGCCCGGCGGCGTCATCGGGCGCGGCTTCTTTAGCCATCCCCTCGGCCAGTTGCAGGCCATTCGTGACCGCCAGCGCCCAGCTTGACGGCAGCAGCGGCGATGGCGAAACCCGTGCAAGTTCCTGCGCCTGCCGCATATCGCGGATGCGGTCGATATTGCCGATCACGCTGTTGGCGCGGCTTAGCGCCTCGACCGCGGTCAGGCGCGGAGCCTCAAGCGTGGACAGTTGTTCGTTCAGTTGCTTGCGGCGGTTGGCGATATCGCCGCCCTCGGCCGGTGCGCCTTCGGCGGGCGCCGGGCCAAGCGCCTCTATCTGTTGGCGAACGGTGTCGATGCGGTCGGCATTGACGTTCTGCGCGCCCTGAAACTGACCGCGCCATTCGACGATGGAATCGCGCGTGGCTGCCAGCGTCTCGTTCGTGATCTCACGATCGTCGATCAGATCTTCGGCGCGGGACGCGATTTCGTTCCAGCGGTCGTAATCCGGCAGCTGCGGCTGATCCTGTGCCAGAAGTGGCGTTGCAAACAAGGTCGCAACCGTCAGAATGACGGCTAGAAAAACGCGCAGCATTGGCAGTCCTTGTCCTTAGTCCTCGAACACTTCGGGCATCTGGGCCTTGGGTTGCGACAGCCATTCGGGCACAGGCAGGCCCTTGGCGCGCAGGAATTCGGGGTTGAACAGTTTCGTCTGATAGCGGGTTCCGTAATCGCACAGAACCGTGACGATGGTGTGCCCCGGCCCCAGATCGCGGGCCAGCCGAATGGCACCGGCGATATTCACCCCGGATGAGCCGCCAAGGCACAGGCCTTCGTATTTCAGCAGATCGAACACCACCGGCAACGCCTCGCTGTCAGGGATGCGATAGGCGAAATCGGGGGTGAAGCCTTCGAGGTTGGCGGTGATCCGCCCCTGCCCGATACCCTCGGTGATAGAGCTGCCGGGGCTGTCGAATTCGCCCGTGGTATAAAAGGAATAAAGCGCCGCACCCTCGGGGTCGGCCAAAGCGATCTTGACGCCCTTGGGCTGCAAGGCCATGCCGACGCCCGCCAGCGTGCCGCCCGACCCCACGGCGCAGACAAAGCCATCGACCTTGCCGCCGGTCTGTTCCCAGATTTCCGGCCCGGTGGTTTCCAGATGCGCCACCCGGTTGGCCAGATTGTCGAACTGATTGGCCCAGATGGCACCATTGGGTTCGGTCTTGGCCAGTTCCGCAGCCAGACGGCCAGAATAGCGGACATAGTTGTTGGGGTTCTTGTAGGGCGCTGCCGGAACCTCGACCAGCGTGGCACCCGCCAGCCGCAACATGTCCTTCTTTTCCTGACTTTGGGTTTCGGGAATCACGATCACCGATTTGAACCCCATCGAGGCCCCGACCAGCGCCAGACCGATGCCGGTATTGCCTGCCGTGCCCTCGACAATCGTGCCGCCGGGTTTCAGATCGCCGCGCGCCACCGCATCGCGGATGATATACAGCGCGGCCCGGTCCTTGACCGACTGGCCGGGATTCATGAACTCGGCCTTGCCCAGAATCTCGCAGCCGGTTTCCTCGCTGGCGCGGTTCAGCCGGATCAGAGGAGTGTTGCCGATTGCATCGGCCAGATCAGAACAGATTCGCATGGCAAGCGACCTTCCGGATATTCGTGTCGCAAATAACTACACATGCCCGGCGGGCGGGCACAACCCCGCGCCATGACGCGCGCCTCACATCGCCGACAGGTCGGCGCGCAGACGGTCGGCCTGCGCGTGCAGCCACAGCGCGGCCATCGCCAGCGGGCCATTGGTGATCTGCCCCGCCATCACCATCGCCATCAGATCGGCGCGGTCCAGCAGATGGCCGCGAATATCTTCGGCCTCGGCATCAAGGCCATGCACGCCCACGATGCCATCAGGCAGATCGGTGATGCCGATATAAAGATACAGAAATTCGCCCAACGCGCCGGGGCTGGGATAGTGGTGGATCGCCGGGATCAGGTGATCCAGATGCAGATCGGCCTCTTCGCGGGCCTCGCGGATGGCGGCGCCCTCGGGTGTTTCACCGGCGTCTATGCGGCCTGCCACGGCCTCAAGCAGCCATGGCTGCGGGTCATGTCGCATGGTGGGCGCAAGGCGGAACTGTTCGACCAGCAGCACCCGATCGCGGCGCGGATCCCACGGCAGCACCACCGCCGCATCGCCCGAGACAAAGCCCTCGCGCCGGATTTCGGGGGTCATGCCGCCCGCATGGGTCCGATGCGTCAGATGCCATGTTTCCACGGCGAAATAGCCCGCAAACGACTGATCGCAGGCCCTGACACGCACGTCATCACGCCCGCGCCGCGCCACCACATCGCCACCCGATGGGGCCATCGCCCGCGCGCGCAGACGCCCCGCCGCCCAGATGCCCATCATCGGCAGGCGGCGCGCGATATCTTCGGGCGATTGGCTGGCGGGCGCGTCAACCACCATCCGCGCGACCTCGGCCGCCAGATCGGGCAGCCAATCGGCGCGCGACCAATCGTCGCCCTCGGCCCCCGGCGCAACACCCAGAACCGCGCCATCGGGCCGCGTCACCGGCGACAGCCCCATCACCCCGGCATAGCGCCACAGCGCCGCATTCGGCGTCACGCGGATCGCCGCCACCTGCGCAGCATCATCGGTCAGCGTAGGCCACTGGCCGGGATCAATCCCCGCACGCGCGCCCCCGATCAGCCTGCCGGACAGCGCGCCGCCCTGCCCCGTCAGCCCCAGAACCGCCAGCAGTTCCGGTTCCGCCAGCGGCCCCACAAGCCAGATCGCATCCGTCATAGACGCTGCCCCTGCAATTCGCCTGCGGCCGCGCGGCCCAGTTCATAGGATGTCTGGCGAAACAGCTCTTCGAACCCGGCAAACAACAGGGCCGCCAGCGCCTGCCCCTGATCCGTGCCCGCATAGGTGACATATTCGGCCAGTTCCGCATCGCTTAGCGGCGAATAGGCCAGCATCAGATAGGCCTGCATCCAGCCCATGGTTTCGGCGCGCAATTCCGGTTCCTGCGCCCATGCATCGGACAAAAGCTGCGCCTCGGTCGGGGGCATGTCAAATCCGCCGCCATCGGCAAAGCCGCTTGAAAACGCAATGGCGGCGTTCATCCCGCCCGCGACATTGGCGCCCACCAGATCGGCGGTGTCGATCAACGCGCCGATCTGCTGCGCGCGACCCGTCCGGGTGGTTGCGGCGGCATCAAAGCGGTCGCGCGCGTCGCGTTCGGTCGCCTCATCCATCATCGCGATCCGGGCCGAGCTTTCCAGCCGGATCAGCCGCTGACCAAGGGGCGTGTCGTAAAGATCAAGCGCCGCGTCGATCTGCCCGGCATCCATCGACGGCAGGGATTTCACCATCGCCGCCCGGAACATCTTGGCCATGCGGTCGGGCGCATGTATCCGGGCCACGCGGTCCGGCCACCCGGCCGAGCCGCCCTGCTGAAACATCGTCTGCTGCATCTCACGCGCTTCGGCCACGGCCTCATCGCGCAGAATCGGCATCAGCTGATCCATCGCCATGACGCTCCACAGCCGGTCCACCAGCGCCTTTGGCGCAGGCTGCGCCACCGCCCCCGTCACCAAACCCGCCATCAACGCCAATGACACCAAGAATTTGCGCAGCATCCACGGCTCCGTTCATGTGGCCCGGGGCAAGTGTTAGTCGATGCACCGGCGCGGGTCCATTACGGCAAACGCGCTGTTGCAGGATCGTGATCTTTTTCGGGAAATCCCTCTTGCGCTTTCCCGGGCACCTCTCTAAATCCCCGCCTCACCACCCAAAAGCGCGGAGAGGTGCCGGAGTGGTCGAACGGGGCGGTCTCGAAAACCGTTGAGCCTGCAAGGGTTCCGTGGGTTCGAATCCCACCCTCTCCGCCACTTGCCCTCACGAAAGCGTTCTCCCGATCCGGCTGCGGCCGGATTTTTCCGTTGTTTTCGGGGGTTATGCGGGTGGGGCTGTTAACCGGCGCAGTCCCCATCAGGCCGGAAAGTGGTTTCTCTCGGCCGATATTCTCCGGACCTGTTAACCGCAGGCATTCCGGTTTTCAGAGCGTAAGCATATGAAAAAATGAGCTAAAGTTGCCGCTGGCTGAGCGCTGAGTTCGAATTTCCGTGAGGTCGGGGAAAGCGACTGGTCGATAACTCGGAAGTCGCGCGCATGTTTACTGCGCACGCCCTTCGTGATGTCGCACCTCGTCCTCGATCTGGTTCACGAACTCGTCGAGCTGGTCCTCTTCGAAGACATCATTGTCGAACGGAACCTGTCGAAGAATCTCTACCGCGTTTCTGTACGCTGGCACCAACGACGCGCTTTGTGGGCGTCCAACGATGAAATGCACCTGCACATCTTCCGTCGCGCCCAGCTTGACCGCAGAAAGGTGGCCCAGCCAGCGACGTGCCTTGTCCTTGATGTTGTCTGCGTCAGACAGATCGAAGGACAGTGGCTCGTAGACGTGCCAGCGCCCGTTCTTCCATGCGTGACGGAACTCGACGGTGTCAGTGTTCCCCTGGATGCGTTTCGGCTCCAGTTCGACATTGACACCTTGCTCCTTCAGTTTGGCCTCGACCGGGCGCCAAACGTCCTCGTCGCTTCTCCGGCGCTCCGAGACGCGATCATAGCGAGCGACAAATCGGTGATAAAGTTGGTCGAAGGTTTTCTGAGGGTCTGCCGTAAGCCCGGCACCAACGGGCGACCACTGCAGGGAACTGTCGTCGAGGGGGAGCGCGATCCGACCATAGTCTCCGGCTGTTTTCTCGCTCTTGAACATGCCTTCGGACTTCAGCCCACGATCAACGGCCTTCATGCCGCGCTCAATGGCTTCGATGGCGCGCTTGTAAGAGTCGCTGTCGAGATCAGGGAAAACGTTCTTGATCCGCCCAAAGGTTTTGCGAGCCTTCGTCAGGATCAGCGGCCGACCGGGAACGACCATGACCAAGCCAACATTCACGAATTCCCCCGTCAGGATATCGTGGATGTAGCGCAGAACGACGTAGCTGTATGGCTCCTTCGTGGTCATGCCAGTATCCTCCCCAGTTCCCTGATGCATGCATCGATGTTGTCCCGAGCGTCAGCGATCAACTTCAACGCAGCATCTATGTCGGCGCGGGCGGCTGCCCACTCCGGCGGGATAGCCTCTTCATACTCCTGCAGGCGCGCATCCGACAAGGCGGTCCAGCGAGATTTGATCGGGGCGAAGTCGATCGGCGCGCCTTTCAGCTCATGCACAAAGATATGCCTGCCAGGAGTTTCGAATTCCTTCATGCCCCCCAACAGCCAAGGAGCCTGCCAGAACAGGATGATCCTGTGCATGAAGGCAAGCTCGTGGTCGATGATCCGAAGTTCGTTGCCTTGGACAAGGCAGTTCGGGTTTTCCGCGCGCCGATCCGGGTTCTGGATGATCGCGTCGAACAGCAGGATACCGGATGCTGTGGGTCGCATGGCGTCGGACAAACGTTGGCCCGTGGACCAGGCGGTGAACCCCGGCGTCCGCGTTGAACCGAATGCAACCGGGCAACTGTGGCGCAGCTTGTCGGCGATCTGGGCGTCGGTCACGACC
>QIRE01000189.1_pt1 | contig 14319 bp, 9 predicted proteins | sample 2940141 | NCBI WGS metagenome assembly QIRE01 (sample SAMN09273532, study PRJNA473421) | Gut metagenome, whole genome shotgun sequencing project. | isolation source: gut tissue | host: Folsomia candida VU population | place: Netherlands: Amsterdam | collected 2016-03-06
CCGATCTCGGCGTTCTTCTGGCCGATAACCCGGTGTCCGAGTTCATCTTCCATGCGCAGTAACTTGGCGGTCTCGCCCTCCAACATGCGCCCGGCTGGCACGCCGGTCCACGCGGAAACCACTTCCGCGACGTCGTTGGGCCCAACTTCTTCCTGCAGCATGACGTCCTCGTTGGGGTCGGTGCCGGTCTTCTCCAGAGCGGCCTCCAACTCCTTCTCCAACGTCGGGATGCGGCCGTACCGAAGCTCGGCGGCCTTGCCCAGATCACCGTCGCGCTCGGCGCGATCCGCCGCACCTTTTAGGTTTTCGAGTTCCTCCTTGACGTCGCGGACGGCGTCAATCACCGACTTCTCCGACTGCCAACGAGCCGACAGTTCGTTCAGCTTCTCGTTGTTGTCGGCCAGTTCGGCGCGCAGCTTGTCCAATCGATCCTTCGACGCCGCGTCCGTTTCCTTTTGCAGCGCAACCTCTTCCACTTCGAGGCGTCGGACGATGCGCTCAACCTCGTCGATCTCGACGGGTCGAGAGTCAATTTCCATGCGGAGACGCGACGCGGCCTCGTCGACGAGGTCGATCGCCTTGTCGGGGAGGAACCGCGACGTGATGTACCGGTCGGAAAGTGTTGCGGCAGCGACCAATGCGGAGTCCGTGATGCGGACACCGTGATGCACTTCGTAACGTTCCTTGAGGCCGCGGAGGATGCCGATCGCATCCTCAACCGACGGCTCACCGACGTAGACCTGCTGGAATCGACGCTCCAGCGCGGCATCTTTCTCGATGTACTTCCGATACTCTTCGAGAGTCGTCGCACCGACGAGTCGCAGCTCGCCGCGGGCAAGCATCGGCTTGATCATGTTTCCGGCATCCATTGCCGAATCACCGGTGGCACCCGCGCCGACGATGGTGTGCAGCTCATCGATGAACGTAATGACCTGTCCCGCAGAGCCTTTGATCTCGTCGAGGACTGCTTTGAGCCGCTCCTCGAACTCACCGCGGTACTTGGCGCCCGCGACCATCGAACCAAGGTCGAGGGAGATGACTGTCTTGCCGCGCAACGACTCTGGGACGTCGCCTGCGATAACGCGCTGCGCGAGTCCTTCGACGATGGCAGTCTTGCCGACACCTGGTTCACCAATGAGAACCGGATTGTTTTTGGTGCGACGGCTAAGGACCTGCACGACGCGTCGGATCTCGGTGTCACGACCGATGACCGGGTCGAGCTTGCCTTCACGTGCCGCGGCAGTCAGGTCCGTCGAGTACTTCTCGAGGGCTTGATAGGTCGATTCTGGGTTCTCGCTCGTCACGCGAGCGGTACCGCGGACGGACACGAACGCCTCACGCAGAGCCTGCGGGCTCGCGCCACTGTTGTTTAGGAGCTTGGCGACGTCGGAGTCACCGGTTGCCAGACCGACGACGAGATGCTCGGTCGAGACGTACTCGTCGTCTAACTCGCCGGCAAGCTGCTGAGCCGCGGTGATGGCCGTGATCGACTCGCGCGACAGTTGCGGCTGCGCACTCGCCGACGACACGGTCGGCATCCGGTCAACCAAGGCCTTGGCCTGAGTACGAATCTGCGCGGGGTCGGTTCCGACCGCCTTGAGCAGCGGCGACGCGATCCCGTCGGCCTGGTCGAGCAGGGCGACCAGAATATGGGCAGGCCGGACGTCGGGGTTACCCGCGGCCGCCGCGTCCTGCACGGCAGCCTGCAACGCAGCCTGCGTTTTGGTGGTGGGAGTGAAACTTTCCACTTATTGCTACCTCTCGCTAATCGCTGGATCTGGCCTTACGGTCCAGGGTTCCAGAGTTAAGTCTTCCAGGCTCAGTTTTGAGCCTCCGAGAGAAGTAACGCAGCCAGAGTTGAGTTTGTTCCGCTCAAGTCTGGGCTGGTGGTTCTTCCGCTAGTTGTGAACTCTTTCGCTACCTGCAGGTAGCGGAGGATTGCGAAACTAGCGGACGAACGCGGCGGCGTGTGTTTCACTAGAGATACACAGAGACGCGTGCCGTTTCTCTGTATCTCAAACGGGTGGAGGACCGGATGGACGTGGGCGGATTGAGTCGGCGCGACGCGCTGAAACTGGGGGGTGGAGCGCTGGCCGCCGTCGGGGGTATGTCGCTTGCCGCGCTACCGGCGCGCGCGGAGCCGTGGTCGTGGTCACCGAAAGGGTCGGTGGCGCACACCGGCAAGGGGGCCGACCCGCGGACCCTGTGGGACCCCGAATCCGACGCGGTGATCGCCAACGTCATCGAGCATCACAACGTGCCCAAAATCAATGCGGCACTGCGCGATTGGGTTCAGAACGATCAGAAGCTGCCGTCGGGGATTCCCAATGAGCTTCGCGATTTCATCGAATACGCACGCGTTCTGCCCGAGTGGACCGACCATCGCAAGCTCGCTGCGGGGTTCGAATACAACAAGAAGCACGGCACGCTCATCTCGGTGCTCTATGCGTTTGCGAGCGGCATGATGTCGACGGTCATTCCGCATGAAGCTCGTGCGGTCTACTACTCGCAGGGCGGAAAGTACTTCAAAGATCGCATCGCGAAGACGGCGAAGCTCGGCTACGACATCGGCACGGTCAACGCCTACGGCCCCAAGGGCCAGATGACGGTCACGTGCGTGAAAACCCGCATGATCCACAGCGCGGTCCGACACCTCCTACCGCAGTCTCCGCACTGGCCGGCGAAGGCTGTTCCAATCAGCCAGGAAGACCTCATGGTCACCTGGCACAGCCTCCCCACGACGATCATGCAGAACCTGGTCAAGTGGGGGGTGCCAACGCCGGCCAACGAATCGACCGGCTACCTGCACAGCTGGCAGCTGTGCGGACATCTCCTTGGCATCCGCGACGAGTACATCCCAGCGACGTGGAAGGACGCCAACGCGCAATCCAAGAAGGTCCTCACGCCGGTCCTCGCCCCGACGCCAGAAGGCACAATCCTCGCGAAGAACCTCGTCGACCTCGGCGCCGACCTCGACCTCACCTTGCTGTCCGCGCCGATCCTCAGCGCCTTCACGCGGTTCATCCTCGGCGACCGCATCGCGAACTGGATCGAGCTACCTCGCGAACCGGTATGGAGTCCCCTCCTCGAAGTCAGTTGGGCGCCGTTCATCGCCGTCCGCGAAGGCGTTTTGGGTGCGATCCCGCCGACCGACAACGCCTACTGGATGTTCGACGAATTCCTCCGACAGTTCGTGCTTTGGTACATGTCCGAGCTGCGAATGCCGATCAGCATCGAGATCCCAACTAGCAACCGAAAGTTCTAACCAGCGAGTTTAGGAAGGCCAGCCCAATGAACATTTGGATCGCAATTCAAGACCTACTCAATCGGCTCGACGTCGGGTCGTCAGGTTACGGCCCGTGGTGATCGAGTAGCGGCGTCGACCTAGAGTGAATTCATCGGTTTAGCGATCGAGGGGTAGCGGATGGAGAAACTCATGGCCGAGGCAGCGGAGCGCGTACCCGGGTCGGCAGCGATGCTGGCCCGGGTGCTCACCGACGTAGGCGAGCAACCCGCCGCCGCCGACGACATTCGCGTCCGCATTCTCGACGCCGCGCGCGATCAGTTTACGAAGGTCGGGATCCGGCATTCGACGATGGACGACGTAGCCCGACGCGCCGACGTCGCGCGCATTACCGTCTACCGGCGTTTCCCCAACAAGGATGCGCTGGTCGAAGAGGTGACACTGCGCGAATTCCGGTTGTACTTCGATCAGTTTCTCATCGACATTGCCGACGCCCACACCGTCGCGGACCGCGTCGTCGCGGGATTTGTCAGCTCGCTTCGAGTGATGCGTCGTAACCCATTACTCGGCGGCCTGCTGTCGGGTGAGGCTGACCTGCTGACTAGTTCGATGATCAGCGACGGCGGGCACATGGTCGCGGTAGTGCGCGATTTCGTCGCCGGTCAGCTACGCCGAGAACAGGCGGCCGGACACGTGGCGTCGGAGACCAACGTGGACGTCGTCGCCGAAATGATGGTTCGCGTGACGGCATCGTTTCTGGCGATCCCAAGCAGCGTCATCGACGTCGACGACGATCAGCAAATGGCGCACATCGCGCGATGGACGTTGGTGCCATTGTTGGGCTAGCCCCAACTACCCTCGCCACAGTGCTTCCTGCGACGTCGACGCGATCAACTCACCCGCTCGATTCACCAAGCCTCCGCGGACCAACCCGCGCGCATTGCCGGTTGTCACGGGCGTGATGTCGTAGCAGTGCCACTCGTGCGGATCGAACGGTCGGTGGAACCAGATCGAATGATCAAGGCTGGCAGCAAGATTCGGAGTCATGAGCGCGGCAAGCGACGCTCCGGGCGGTCGCGCTGCTGGTACCGGGCCGATGTCGGACATTAGCGTGAGAACACACGCTTGCAGGAGTGGGTTGTCGTCGACCGGCCTTCGGGTCCGAATCCAAAACGGTGCCAACACAAAGGGTTCGGGATCTTCCGCCCGACCACGCATCTCGAATGTCGACGACAACACCATTGTCGTTCCAACTTCGACCGAATCCTCAAGTGCCAGAGCCGGAACCGGCGGCGGATACCCATCCGTGCCGTCCTCGGGTCGATGGAACGACGCGATCATCTCGAAAATGGCCGCGTTATTCTGTTCGACGGTCACGCGCCGCGTCGCAAACGACCGTCCGTCGCGCACCCGTTCAACGTGCAACACAATGTCGGAGCCGTAGTGGCCGCCGCGAATGAAGTACGCGTGCATCGAATGCGGAAGTTTGTCGTCCTCGACGGTGGCGCCAGCCGCCGCGAGTGCGCGCGCGGCGATGAGCCCGCCAAACAGTCGTCCGTCGGAGCTGCCCCCCGGAGTCTGCGCGGTGAACACGTCACCGTCGCGCGAAAAGTTCAGCAGTTCGGCCAGCCGTCCGTCTGAGCGTCCCGATGATTCGATGTCGGTCATCAATCGAGCTTCGCAGATGAGCGTCGGGCGTGGGTCAGCGGGCTTAGAACGTCGCCTCCAGGAGTGTCCCTTCCAAACTTCTGTAAACAACCGCGGCGTCGAGGGCAAGTTGCCCTTCACACCGCAACCGTTTACAGATTTTCAGGGATGGGCCTCGCAGGGATGGCCCACACCTACCCCGCCGCCACCAACTTGCTCCGCAGGAACGAGACCTGATGCTCGACAGCGGGTTCAAACCAATCGTTCGGTTCAAACACGTCGAAGTGATCGCACGGGTAGTGCCGCACCTCGGCTCGCGCTTTGAACGCCGCCTGTGCCGCAGCGTGTGCGGGGGCCGCGCGATCAAAGTCGGCGATCTGCACGAGGACCGGCGCGTCAACGTCACCGGCATCCTTGTCCGCGCGCATGCGCCCGACTTCGACGGCCACTGCCGCATCAACTTCGTTCCGCCACGACGGTCCAGCAATCGCCAAGTAGCTGTCCATAAATCCATCGGTGGTCAGCGCGCCATGTTCACCTGGCCGCGCGACGACCGGAATCATCGTCGGCGCTCGGCCAATTCGTCCGGCGACGGAACTCCGCATCCCGGCGAACGCCGACCGGGCCATCCCGGCCGCACCGGTTTCTGGGTACGCCAACATCCCCGCGGCAAGGCCGTTGGTCAATGGCACGACTGCGATCAGCGCACAAACATCGGCGCGGCCCGCCGCAACCGTGAACGACAATCCGCCCGACATCGAAACACCCCACACCACAACCCGATTCGGGTCGACGCCCGGTTGCCTTTTCGCAGCATCGATAGCCGCGCGGTAGTCGTCGATTTGCCCCGACAACGAAATGCGCTGGCGCGGTTCACCGCCCGACAGACCAAACCCGCGATAGTCGAAGGCGAACACGGCTAGCCCCGCCTCGGATAGTCGCCGCGCATACGGTTCCAGGCCGGAGTCCTTGGTGCCGGCAAACCCATGCGCCATCACGACCACCGGACGCCCCGCCGGGCCGTCGAACTCCGACGTCGGTGATCCGGCGAAAAACCAAGCGTCGCACGCCGTCCCAGCTGACTCAAAGGTCACGCTTTCCTGGGTCATCACTTGGCTCCTCCTACGATCGCCGGTGCCGCAGCATCGATCGCCTCGCCGATGCCCGCCCAGGTGGGCGGTCCCTGACGTTGCATCCGACGGTAACCGGCTGGAATCTCTTTGGTTCGCATATTGTGCTCATACAGGAAGTGGTCGAGCTGCTGCGTGTGGCGCGGTCGATCCAACATGTGACCGGTGTAGAACTGCGTATCCGCGACGATGGTGTCCCGCATCTCGGCTACCGACGGAAGTCGGTACCGCCCAACGGCATACGCGCCGATGAGCCGGGCCTGGGCCTCGACGAACGGGAACAGCGTCGGCGTCGACTGTGCGAATCCCGCGAACACGACGTCGTCGTATCCGGGGTAGAACATGCGCTTGTACAGGTCAATCTGGTTGTCGGGGGCGCTGATCACGTCGGGGTCGAAGAACGGGAACGTGATGTTGTAACCCGTTGCGTAGATGATGATGTCGAAGTCGTCACTCGTGCCGTCCTCGAAATACACTGTCTCGCCGTCGAATCGCTCGATATTGGGCTTCGGGATGACGTCGCCGGATCCGAGTCGCAGCGGTAGCTCGACGGATTGCGTCGGGTGCGCTTCGAAGGGTTTGTGGTTCGGCTTAGGCAGGCCGTAATCCTCCGGCCGACCGGCTCCGAGCGGCTGGATCAGCTGAATTGCTTTGCGCTGCCACTTGTACGGGATGTATGGCGACGTCCGGTAGTACTTGTCCGCCGGCTTGCCAGCGAAGTACTTCGGCACGATCCATGCACTCGAGCGAGTCGACAGGGTCAGCTTGTTCTGGGTGGCCTTCGACGACAGTTCGACAGCGATGTCCGCCGCGCTATTGCCAAGGCCCACAACGAGAATGCGCTTCTTGAAGAAGTCGTACGGCTCACGCAAATCGACGTAGTGATGCGCGTGCATCTGAATGCCGGAAAATTCACCGGGAAACGCTGGCGTCCGCGGATCCCAATGATGGCCGTTCCCCACGACGAGTAGATCGAACTGTCGCTTTTCGCCACGCGTCGTCTCCAACTCCCAACCGCCACCGGGCAACCGGTCCGCGTTGACCACACCGTTGCCGAACTCGATGCCTTCACGCAGGCCGAACGCGTCGGTGTAGGCGTCGAGGTAGTCCTTGACTTGCGAATGGTGCGGAAAGTCGGGGTAGTGCTCGGGCATCGGGAAGTCGCGGAACGACAGCTGGTGCTTCGACGTGTCGATGTGCAGCGACCGATACGCGCTGCTCATACCGTTCGGATTCTCAAATGCCCAGTTGCCGCCAACCCGGTCGGACAACTCGAACGTCGTATATGGCACGCCGTAGTCGGCGAGCATTTTGCTCGCCGTCAATCCGCTAATGCCCGCGCCGATGACCGCGGTGCGCGGCAAGTATGCGGCCATGTTTCCTCCAGGATGACTCAGTGACTGGTAGACAGATTTCTCATTCTGTCTACCTCATGTTGAGCCCCTTGTAAACAGATTCTGAAAACTGTCTACTGTAGGTCAGACGTCCACAACTTCGCAGAAGAGAGGTGTCGCGAGTTGACCACCACGACCACCACCGCGCGGTTGGCCACCACGGCCACCACGCGGCTACTCGAAGCCACCGAAAAGCTGTTGGCCGACAAAGGCATTCGCGCCACAACCATGCAGGAAGTCGCCGAAGCAGCGGGCGTCTCACGCGCCTGGCTCTACCGCCACTTCCCCGACAAGCCGTCGCTGATCGGCGCGGCCATCGTCCGCCTCAATCAGACACTGTGGGACGACGCCCGCACCAAGCTCGACGAGTTCGACTCCCTCGACCATCAGTTGGCTGCCGGGGTACACATTGGTCGCGGTGCGTACGACGACCCAGGCGCACTCCTCCTCCGACTCCGCGTCGACGAACCCGAGGAATACAACACCTGCGCAGGTGTCGGTGTGACCGGACTGGTCCCCGACCTTGCCGCGTTCTGGCGCCCCTATCTCGAGCTCGCCGTCGAACGCGGGCAGATAGATCCCAATCATGATCTGGCCGAGGTATCCGAGTGGGTTGCGCGCATGCTCATCAGCCTCGGAACTACCCCGGGCGACACCATCGACCTCGACGACGACGACGCGTTGGCCGGCCAGATTCGGCGATATCTGCTTCCCGCGCTGCGAACCGACCCCCGCAAACCGCACCGCTAACCAGCATCGTTGTGCTCTGCGCACAACGGAGATCTGAAAGTCTGGTCGCGCAGACCGTTCTGCATCACACCACCTCTCAATAGTGTCTTGGCTCACAGCCAGTACAGACCGAGAGGGCACCACAATCGTGACCAGAGATTCCTACTTCGCCTGGGATGCCGAGCATCTCGCCGACTCACCGTGCATCCGCGATGATGCGCTGGCACTGACTTACGGTGAGTACGCCCAGCGCGTCGAGGCGTGCGCCGAGCAACTCGCGGAGCTGGGCATTGCGCGCGGGGACGTAGTCGCGACGTCGCTCCCGAATCGCGTCGAGCTCCTTGTCGTCCTTATGGCGGCCTGGCGCCTCGGCGCAATCGGGACTCCGGTCAACCCCGCATTCACCGACAGCGAAAGCGAGTACCAACTCGACGACGCGAGCGCGCGGGTCGTCGTGGCCGACCGTCGGGTTGGCAACGACGACAACCGACTCTTCCTGCCCGTCGACGACCTCCGGACCGCCGCATCCGCGACCTGGCGGCCTCCGTCGCCACCAACGTCGGACGACGATGCCCTGCTCATCTATACCTCGGGGTCAACCGGCCGACCCAAGGGTGTGCGCCTGAATCATGGCAATCTCACCTACATGGCGAGTGCGATGGTCGCCACCTGCGGACTAACCTCCGACGACCACGCGCTACTCATACTCCCACTGTTTCACGTCAACGCGATTTGCGTGAGCTTTCTGTCTCCGATGTTGGTCGGCGGCCAGCTGTCGGTGACCGGAAGCTTCTCGGTGACGCGTTTCTTCGACGACGTCGAACGCCTGGCCCCGACGTACTTTTCCGCTGTCCCAACGATTTACGCATTGCTGTCCTCAGCACACGACGCTCCCCCGACGTCACTGTCCACATTGCGCTTCGCAATCTGCGGGGCGGCTCCAATCTCCCCCGAGTTGCTCACGCGCGCAGAGGAATTCTTCTCGTTCCCGATTGTCGAGGGCTATGGCCTGACCGAAGGCACCTGCGCATCGGCCTGCAATCCGATCAACGGGGTCCGCAAGGTCGGGACCGTCGGGCCTGCTCTCCCGGGCCAGCAGATCCGCATCGTCGACACCGACGGCAACCCGGTGCCGACCGGAGAGATCGGCGAGGTCCTCATCCACGGCCCCAACGTGATGCGCGGTTACCTCAATCGCGACGAGGCCACCTCCTCGACCATCATCGACGGCTGGCTTCACACCGGTGACGTCGGACGGCTCGACGCCGACGGATACCTAACTCTCGTCGACCGCATCAAAGACATGATCATCCGCGGCGGCGAGAACATCTACCCGAAGGAAATCGAAAACGCGCTCGCGACGCATCCCGCGGTCTTGGAATGCGCCGTCGTCGGGACCCCCGACGCATTACTTGGCGAAGTGCCCGTCGCGTATGTCGTGACCTACCCCGACGCCGGCGTCGACACCGCCGAACTTCGTTCCCACGTCGAGTCTCTGTTGGCAAAGGTTAAGCGCCCCACCGAGATTCACGTCCTGCCGGCCCTGCCCCGCAATCCGGTCGGCAAGATCGACAAGCCGTCGCTGCGGGCGAGTCCGCCTGTCCCGCAGATTATCTAACCCCCTCACACCCGTCTAACAAGGAGTCACCAATGGGTTTGACACAGCCGGACTTTCCACCGGTCGATCCCGCAACATTTCTCGACAAGCCGTTCTTCGAACGCATCCGTGAACTTGGCGCCCATTGGGCCGACTACGGTTTCGGAACACAAAAGATGGTCCACATCATCTACCTGGTCAAGGTTCTCGTCCTGTATATCGGCGTCGGTATCTCCATCGCCACACTCACTTCGGGTATGAACCCACTCGACGTCGGGAGCTGGTGGCACGAGCCGATCATCTACCAGAAGGCTGTCCTATGGACGGTGTTCCTCGAGACTGTCGGACTCGGTGGCTCGTGGGGTCCACTCGCCGGTCACTTCAAGCCGATGACCAGCGGTATCCGCTTCTGGGCTCGACCAAAGACACTGCGACTACCGCCATGGCCGGATACCGTTCCGTTCACCAAGGGCGACGAACGCACCGTGTTCGACGTCGCGCTGTACCTAGCCATCCTGGTCAACATCGGTGTGGCACTTGCCCTTCCGGGTATCGCATCGTCGTCGCTTAACGCTGCTATTCCGGAGAACCACGGCCTGGTGAATCCGGCCGTGCTGTACCCACTGCTCGGAATGTTCGTGGTGCTTGGTTTGCGTGACAAGGTTGTGTTCATCGCGGCACGCTCGGAGCAGTACCTGCCTGCGATCCTGTTCTTCGCAATCCTGCCGTTCGTCGACATGATTTTGGCGCTCAAACTGCTGATCGTCGTGGTGTGGGTTGGGGCTGGCATCTCGAAGTTGGGCAAGCACTTCACCATGGTCATCCCGCCGATGATGTCGAACACCCCGTGGCTGGCGAGCAAGACCATCAAACGGCTCAACTACCGTTCCTTCCCAACCGACATGCGGCCGTCGAAACTCGCGAGCTTCATGGGTCACGGCATGGGCACACTCGTCGAGGTCATCACGCCGCTGGTCCTGTTGTTCTCGACCAACAAGTGGCTGACTCTGGCGGCCGTCGCACTAATGGTCGCTTTCCACCTGTTCATCTTCTCGACCTTCCCGCTCGCGGTGCCACTCGAATGGAACGTGTTGTTCGCCTGGGCGTCGATCTTCCTATTCTGGGGATTCCCGGCGTGGGACGGCTATGCACTCACCGACACGACGATGCCGTGGGCGCTGGTCGCAATCGGGGCGGGTCTGCTGTTCTTCCCGATACTCGGTAATCTGCGACCGGACCTGGTTTCCTTCCTGCCGTCGATGCGTCAGTACGCCGGGAACTGGGCGTCGGCTACCTGGGCGTTTGCCCCCGGCTGCGAAGAGAAGCTGGACACGCACATCGTGCGCTCGTCGCAGAACACCAAGACGCAGTTGATGGATTCGTTCGAGCCGGAGATCGTCGACGTCGTGATGCATCAGATGCTCGCGTGGCGGTCGATGCACAGTCAGGGACGCGCTCTGTTCTCGCTGATGATGCGTCACCTTGGTGAGGACATCAATACTTACTCGCTGCGCGAGGCTGAGTTCTCGTTCAACTCGTTGGCCGCGTTCAACTTCGGCGACGCCCACTTCCACGACGCACGCACCATCGCTGCCATTCAACGACGCTGCGACTTTGCCCCCGGCGAGTTTCTGGTCGCCTGGGTTGAGTCGCAACCGATTCACAAAAAGACCCAGCAGTACCTGGTCATCGACGCCGCGCTTGGCGTCATCGAACGCGGCACCTACAAGGTTGCCGACGCTGTGGCCGAACAACCGTGGTTGCCTAACGGGCCGATTCCGTTCGACGTCGAATGGACGCTCCCCGTTGACGCGAGTCGCGCTGTGACGGACCCTGAAGTTGTGAGGGAACCGCGAATGCGCACCACGCAGTCGGTGCAGGACAAGGCTATTTCGTGACCAACGCCGTTGTGGTCGGCGGCGGGCCCAACGGGCTCGCCGCTGCCCTGCACCTCGCCCGCAACGGAGTGTCGGTGCAGGTTTTGGAGGCCGCAGCCGAGGTCGGGGGTGGTGCGCGGTCGGCCGAACTGACCGTCGAAGGCGTCATCCACGACACCTGCTCGGCCTTCCATCCACTCGGCGTCGGGTCACCGTTCTGGTCCGACATCGGGCTGGAGAACTACGGCTTGACGTGGAAATGGCCCGAGATCGATTGCGCACATCCGCTCGATTCCGGATCCGCCGGTCTGCTCTACCAGTCGATCGATGCCACGGCGGACGGTCTCGGCGCCGACGGTCGACGCTGGAAGATGATGTTCGGCGACCTCGCGTCCGGATTCGACGACCTCGCACACGACCTGCTGCGACCGATCGTCAACATCCCCTCACATCCGTTGCGCCTAGCCGCTTTTGGTCCCCGTGCACTCCTCCCGGCGACGGCCGTCGCACGTTGGTTCTCGACGCCGGAGGGTCGGGGACTGTACGGCGGCATCGCCGCACACGCCTTCACCCGTCTCGACCGCCCGTTGACCGCGTCGCTCGGATTGATGATCGGCGCGAGCGGCCATCGCTTCGGATGGCCGGTGGCACAAGGCGGTTCGGGATCGATTACCGCCGCACTGGTGCGCGCCCTCGACGAGGCGGGTGTCAAGATCAGCACGTCGACGCCGATCACCGATGTCAAAGACATCCCCGACGCTGACGTCGTGATGCTGGATCTCAGTCCAGCACAAGCACTTACGCTGTACGGCGAACAGATGCCAGCCCGGGTCCGACGCTCGTACCAGCGCTTCCGCATGGGATCTGCGGCGTTCAAGGTCGACTTCGCCATCGACGGCGACATTCCGTGGACCAACCCCGGATGTGCGCGGGCCGGCACGGTCCATCTCGGTGGCGAGTTCACGGAGGTCGCCTACACCGAGCACCTGCGTGCACAAGGCACGATGGCCGATCGGCCATTCGTGTTGCTCGGTCAGCAGTACTTAGCCGACCCGTCGCGCAGCAACGGCACAATCAATCCGATTTACGCCTACGCCCATGTGCCCCGCGACTATCGAGGCGATGCGACACAGGCGATCATCGATCAGATCGAGCGCTTTGCTCCCGGCTTCACCGAGAAGATTGTCGCGGTGCACACAACGACCACTGACGAACTCCATTCGCACAACGCAAATTTCGCGACCGGCGACATTATTGGTGGCGCCAATGATGGCCTGCAGATTGTGATTCGTCCCCGATTGGCCGTCGACCCGTACGCGCTTGGCGTCGACGGGGTGTATCTGTGTTCGCAGTCAACGCCGCCGGGTGCCGGTATCCACGGCCTGTGCGGCTACAACGCTGCTCAGTCCGCGCTGCGCCACCTGCGCAAGTCCCGACAACTATGACCGCGACGCCGGGTCGGGGTGAGGGCGTCGCCGCACGTGAACGACTTGCACGACTGCCCGCCCTCGCAGATTCGACGGTGCTCGCCAACGCCGCAGCAGTGGCACATCAACTCCGGTCCGACTTTTTCGAAATCGTTGCGGACGTGACCAATACACTCGCCCGCGACATCGACCAGCTCGATGCCGATCCGCTGATCGTCGAGCTTTTGGACGCGAGCGTGCAGGGCAACATCACGACGGCCATCCACATTCTCGCCAACGACATTCCGATCGACCATCTACAGCCGACGACCGCGGCCGTCGAGTACGCCTTGCGCCTCGCACAGCGTGATGTGCCAGCCAACTCGCTCGTTCGGGCCTATCACCTGGGCCAGGGGGTATTCATTCGTCGGGCGTTACGGGTCGTCGATGACATGCATCTGTCGGCCGCGGACGCGATGGCCGTCACCACCCACATCACCGACGTCGTATTTTCCTACATCGACTGGATTTCGCTGTATGTCTTTCAGGCACACGAGGATGAGCGCAGACGCTGGCTCGGTGCCGAGGGTGGTGTGTTGTCGTCGACGATTCATCAACTGCTCGCCGCTCCCAACCGGAATGTCCGCATCTTTGAACGCGAGACCGGCTATCGACTCGATCAACATCACGTCGGGGCGATCCTATGGTCGGCGGAGAACGACTCGACCGAACTGACCGAGTTGGATCGCACCGCCCGGACCATCGCGGCACGACTCAATTCCGAAGGCCCCCCGATTGTGACCGCGATCGACCGAAACACGTTGTGGGCGTGGTTTGGACGAGGTGTGCAGGACACCCCGATCGATACCGAGCTGGTCGAAAAGTGGCTAGACCCCGCGCTGAACATCCGCGTAGCCCTTGGACTTCCGATGTCGGGGGCGTCAGGCTTCCGTCGGTCGCATGAACAAGCCCGTGCGGCTTTCGCCGTGGCGACGATGCCCGGCAGCCCAACCAGATCCGTTGTGGGATTTGGCGATCGAGGCATTGCGGTGGTGTCGCTGCTCGCGAGAGACATCGCGTCGACGGCGTCGTGGGTGCGTGAGGTACTTGGCCACCTCGCTGCGGACACGCCCGCCGCCGCCGACCTCCGCGAGACGTTGTCGGTGTTCTTCGCAACGCGCGACAGCCACGTTCGCACGGCGAAAGAGTTGAATCTGCATCGAAATACTGTGAAGTACCGAGTGGACAAGGCACTGGCTGAAGTACCGCCTAATCGAGATCACCTCGATGTGGCG
>QIRE01000190.1_pt1 | contig 14277 bp, 30 predicted proteins | sample 2940141 | NCBI WGS metagenome assembly QIRE01 (sample SAMN09273532, study PRJNA473421) | Gut metagenome, whole genome shotgun sequencing project. | isolation source: gut tissue | host: Folsomia candida VU population | place: Netherlands: Amsterdam | collected 2016-03-06
CAACCTGCTGCGCCGACAACCCCTCCTCCAACAACCGCAACGCAACTTCACGATCCCGCCGACCAGTAATCATGCACTCATCATCTGAGCCGGCCTATCGCGATCTTGAGCCCGCTCACGGGCGGTTTTGGCGAGAACGCTGTGCCCTCGGTGAGACTCGAACTCACACTGGACGGTTGTGGAACACCCCTCCCGACTGGTGCCGACTAGTCCCCACGAATACCAGATGACCTGCGGGTATTGTCGTTGACTGCACTCGTAGGTACCGGGTTTTACCGTTGAATGTCGATCAATTTTGGGTCCAAAAGTGGTCCACAAATCTAAGACACGTCGCGCGCCAACTGGGCGAGCACCACAGTCAGATCGGGTGCCCGATTCACGCTCGGCATGATGTAGTGACGCTTCGTCACCCGATGGTCCTCGTGGCCTAGCTGGCCGGCCGCATCTTCCGAGCTGGTCTCCTCGGCGATGAGTGTGGCAACGGTGCGCCGCATGGTCCGCAACTCCACCCAGTCGTAGCCTGCCGCGTGCCGTGCCGCCCGCCACGTCCTCCGCAGATTTCCGGGGGCCATCCAGCTGTCAGTGTCTGACGGGAACACGACGTCGCAGCGTCGCTCCGTGTAACGGCGGCGCAAAATCTCCTCGCCGAACGCAGGCAGTTTGAGCACTCGATGTCCGGCGCGCGTCTTCGGTTTCGGCTGACGAATCAACCCTGTACCGATCACGGGGACGAGGGTGCCGCTGATCGTCACCTCGATGGGGTCGGTGTCCATGTTGACGTCGCCATCCCAGCTGAGTGCGAGTAGTTCCGCGGTCCGCACACCAGTCGCAAGGTATAGGTCGATGAAGTCGAACAAATCCTGCCGTGGTGGTGGCCCGAACCGGCCACCGATCCGCGGGTTGCCTTCATTGTCGATCTTCCCGTCCAGCCACAATTGCGCCCGTTGCCTCAGATCCAGTAGTTCGGCGACCGTTAATGCGCGTGGATCGTCTTTGTCGACGGCGACCGGTTTCGCTTGACGTGCCGGGTTGACCGTCATCGCGTCGTGGCGGACCGCGACGTCGAGCATCAGTCGCAGCACCTTCGCGCACTCGGTGGCCGTGCCCGACGTTTTCGACTCCAACACCGCCTGCACCCGGCCCGCCGTCAACTCACGCAACCGGTACCCACCGAACGCTGGCACGAGATGTTTCGTACAGGTTGTTTCGTAGCGGTCGATCGACTGCGGAGCCAGCCGATCCTTGGCACGTAGATCCGCGATCCACAGGCGCGTCAGGTCGGCAATCTTCGTTCGCGGCGAGATGTCACCCAGCCCTGACAGTGGTGGTGTGCGGTTCACGAACTTCGTTTTCAATGCGTTCTTCGCCGCGGTAGCCGACGTGCCGCGGGCACGCAGCCGACGTCGCTCCCCGTCGATGTCGCGAACCCACGCCCTCGCTTCGTGACCGCCGCCGTCGATCGCGGTCACCTTAATCTCGCCCATCGCGCCTATCGGCAGAGGAGGACGCCCCACCATCAGGCGGTCCGCCGCATCAGTTCGGTGTCCACCTGCGCGCGCTCGACGTCGGACAGCGACGCCACAAAATCGCACAACGTCGGATAGTCGACCCACAGGTCATCAGCGACCGAGACGTCGATCCTGCCGTCGTGGGTGGCGACGACGTCGATGAACTCGTCGAGGTCGATCAACCGTCGCGCTGACGTTGCGTCGACAATGTGGTGGTCTCGATGGGCAAACCATTCGATGTCCGGTGTCGGCCCGCGTTCGATGTGGACCAATTCGTGTGTGAGGGTGCAGCGGCGCGCTGCCTGAGTCAACCGTCGGGACAGCCAGATGGTGACACCGTCGGTTTGCCCGATCAATCCGCGCGGAAGGTCGGCGTAGGTGTCGATGTGAACCCACGGGAAATACTGTGCGGCGTACTGCCAAGGGTTGAACTGGCTCACCGCGCTCGCTTCGTCATGCGAATACAGGTACCGGTCACCTCTGACATTTCAGGCATCATCACCGGTCTGCGACGGATGCTCTTGGCGGCGTGCGGCTCGCGGCGCCTCCCACGGTTCGGGTGGTGTGCCGTTCAGGCCCAACGCGTGGATTGTTGCGCCCTTCGCTTTGAAGCTGTCCGCTGAGTCGCCGTCGCCGGCGGCGATTGTTTCGCCTAGACCGATCCGTCGTCCTAGCTCTCGAAACAGTGCGGCGGTGTCGATGTCACCCAACGCAGGGTTGGTCTGCACATGTATCGGAATGTCGACCTCGTCCCTGTAAAGGAACCCAGCCGCGATAAGCGCCTCAATCGGAGGTCGACCATAAGCTCGGGCGACCTTGATTGCCTGGTCAGCGCGGACGGGATCACCTCCCTTCCATCGCGATAGGGAACTCTGCTGGATCTTTGCGCGGGCGGCGATTTCCGTCTGCGCATCTCCATTTGTGATGTGGACGATGTAGTTCCACCACTTCGACGCCATGCACGAAAGCATAGCGCTGAAACAAGCGTGTTGACCCAGGTCGCGCCCCTTGTATGGCGACATGGCATGGCTGTGACCTGCGCGTTCCATGTCTCCCCAGGTAGTGCCCAGTTTGTTGCGTGCACAAATCTTCCGTCCCAAAACTTCTGTCATTACATTGTGTAATCAGATAACTTCCTCTAAAATATATCTATAACTACATACAACCAGGTAGGGCAGCTACTTGGGGTAGTTGAGGAAAGGAGGTGACGAGATGGCTCAAATCGAGCTGGACCTAGATCAACTGGCGAAGTTGCGTCGACTGCGCAGTGACTTGCGAACCAATCGCGCACTGGCTGCAGCGATGGACGTGAACGAGGGGAACCTGTCGCGGCTACTCGCAGGGAAGGCAGGGCTAGGCCCTTCGATGATCGGCGGCTTGGTGAAGGTGTTTGGCCCTGAGTGGTTGCCCGACTTGCTCAAGACCGACGAGCCAGAAGTTCCCGCCGCGTCATGACGGAACCGCGTCACTAAACGAGATTGGCCCCCACCTGGGCAAACAAGTGGAGGCCGCGACACCAATGAAAGGAATCCCAATGTCAGTTCTGAGTTTAGCAACCGTCACACCCGATGTGCCGGAGCCGCTGCTCAATGTGTCCGAGATGGCCGTCCTGCTGCATATGGATGAGCGCGCTATCTACCGGCTGCGTGCTTCGGGGGCGTTGCCGACGCCGTTGAAGATCGGCCGGAAGTTGCGGTGGCGTCGGCGTGACGTGGCCCAGTGGATGGCATCTCAGCAGGAAGGAGCTGGTGATGGTGTGGCATGAGCGTCCTGGTGTGAAGTTCACGCTGGTCGAGTCGTCGGATCGGTTGAGTGTCCGTCGGGTGCGGGTTGTCCCACCGCGTCGTAGTGGCCGTCCAGTCCCGTCGAAGACGTTCCGCCTGTCTTGGCGGGCCGCAGGTTCCGTCGTTCCCGTCGAGTCGCGGGAGGCACGTCATGCATGACTTGACAACGCCGATTGCTGGCGCAGCTCTCCTCGTCCTCGTCATCGGGAGTGCGATCGGATTGCTTGCACCGGCCCCGCCGGACGCGTTCACCGTTGACCCCGACGACATGCCGGTCGGGCCGATCGTCGACGAAGGGGAGTTGCGATGAGCCTCCCCGAAACCATTGTCGATAGCCGCAATGTTGACGTCGCAGTGTCTTTCGCGAAGACAGGGGAGCGGTCTCCGGTGTGGGAGTTGGTTGGTCACCGGCACGACGGCGACCAGGTCCATTTCAACGGCGACCAGGCTGCAGGTCTTCCCAAGTTGGTTGGCGACTTGTTGGAGAGCCCCGACATTGACCACGTTGCTCTCACTTTGTGGTTGGAGTTGTGATGCGTTGCCGCCCACCGTTTTTCGACTGGACGACCGGTTGTTGGGAGAACACCGAGTGTGTGGTGTGTGACGGCCTGGTCGACATGGATGGCCGCTGCCCTGTCTGCAGTCCATCTGATCCTGACGACCGTTTTATGGCGTCGGTGATCGTTCCGCCGGACCCGTTCGGGTCGGCACCCCCGAACCTGATTGGAGAACCGTTCTGATGTCTCGCCCCGAAAGCCACTACGACCTCCCCGAACACGAGTTGGAGCCACGCCCCGTCCTCATGGTCCACGACCACGAAATCCTCGCTGCGACTCCCGGCGCGATGGCCGCTTACTGGCAGCTTGTTGACTTGCTCCGCGCCGCCGATCCGCTGATCATCGTCGACGTCCACGATGTGAAGCGTCGCCTCACCGACGACGAACTGGACGCGAAACTCGGTCAGGCACAACGTACGTGGGACGAAGGCCGCGACGAGTACAAGAAGTTCGTGGACACCGGCGAGTTGCCGACGTATCGGTGGAAACTCAACAGGTACTGCACCGCCGAAGGACTCGGCATCGGTTTCGAGACGGTCGCATGATGCGCTTCGAGAAGACGGCCGCAGAGCCGATCGTGCTGGACCGGAACTGGGTGTACGACTTCGACCGGCCACGCGGTCACGGCAAGCCCGCCGGATTGTGGGTGTCGGTGCCCGGCGAGTACGGGTGGCCGCAATGGTGCGCCGACACGTACGACGATTACGGCGACCGTGGTGTCGTCACACATGAGGTGATCGTTGACGACGTCGCGGCGGTGCACACTATCGGGTCCAAGGACGAGATGTACGCGTTTCACGACGAGTACGCCGTGCAAACCGACTTCGACCACGACTTCGACGATGTCCGCGGCGCCGCGGAAGGATTGCCACGCAAGTCGTTTTGGCCGATCGACTGGCGGAAGGTTGCCGACAGCTTCGACGGCATCGTGATCACCCCGTACCTGTGGGAATGTCGCCTCGATTCGTCCGTGAACTGGTATTACACGTGGGATTGCGCGTCCGGCTGCATCTGGAACCTGGATGCGATTGTGTCGGTCACGCCGATCGCCGACACCAGTGAGGCGGTCGCATGAGTGCGGTGACAGCGGTGACGGCGTGGAAGCCGGGGGACTGGAATCCGTTCCCTGATAAGGCGATTGCGTTGCCGGAACCGGCGGGGCTCGTCGAATGGTTGCTGCAGCGACGCGAGGGGATCGGGGCGAGTGAGTGTGCCCCGATCTTGGGGATGAGCACCTTCGACGGTGATACTGCGTTCTCGGTGTGGCTCGACAAAACGGGTCAGATACCTCTCGACACCGGCGACAACGAAGCCATGTTTTGGGGCCGCGAATTGGAGCCAAAGATCCTCGACGTCGCGGCGCGACGCTTAAATGTGCCGCTGCAGCATTGTGCCGGTTTGGAGTCGATTGAACGACCGTGGCAGCGGGCATCCCTCGACGGTGTCCTAGCAATCGACGACATGTTCATCCCAATTGAGGCGAAGAACATGAGCCAGTATCGGGCTACCGAATGGTCGAACGATCAAGTGCCTGACGGTGCGGAACTACAAGTCCAGCATCAGCTTTCGGTGACGGGTGCCCCGTACGGGATTGTCGCGGGTCTGATCGGCGGGAACCGGTTGGTGACACGGACCGTCGAGCGGGATGACGTGCTGATCGAGCACATCAACCGTGAGGAAGAAGCGTTGTGGAATCACGTCCTCGCGTGCACTGAACCGCCGATCGTCGCACGCGACAGCGTCACCGCGATCGTCGGCGCCGCTGGCACAGCCGCCAACGATGTTTTGCGGTTGTCGGAGGCCGACACGGTTAAGGCGATGTCGTGGGCCACTCAGTACGAGGAGGCTCGAGAAAAAGAGAAGGCTGCCGCGGAAGAGAAGGCTGCGGCCCGCAACAACCTGGTGTGGATGGCGCACGGCCACACCGTCATTGAGGACGCTGACGGCACCGAGATTGTCAGGTTGCAGCGCGGTGGGTTCGCGCCGAAACGGTTCGAGACCGAATGCCCCGACGACGCCGCCCTCTATCTGAAAAAGGTGGAGGTCATCGACGCGCAAGCTGTCCGCAGCGAGTTGCCTGACCTGTACCGGCGTTACCAGTCAGTGTCGATCCGAGTACCGAAATAGTAAGGAGCACAACAGATTATGGGAACAGATTTGCGTGCGCGTGCCACGTCGGCGCCCGCCAGAACTGATCAGCAACCGAAGCCGCTGTCCACACAGATTCGGGTGATGGAAAAGCAATTCGAGTTGGCGATGCCGAAAGGGATGGAGGCGACGCAACTGGTTCGTGACGCTCTCACGTGTCTCAATCAGACGCCGCAATTGGCCGAGTGTGAACAGTCAACGGTCCTCGGTGCGTTGATGTCGTGTGCCCAGTTGGGTTTACGGCCGGGAGTGCTCGGACAGGCGTACCTGCTGCCGTTGTGGAACTCGAAGAACCGGCGTCGTGAAGCGCAGCTGGTCATCGGATACCAGGGCTTGACTGAGCTGATCCACCGGTCGGGTGCGGTCAACATGATCGCGTCGCGGGTCGTCTACTCGAACGACGAGTTCATGTTTGAGTACGGGCTGGCCGAAGACAAGTTGATCCACCGCCCGCCGACGTCGGGGCCGCGTGGGGAGCCGGTTGCGTTCTATGCGATTGCCCGCATGAAAGACGGCGGCTACGCCATGACTGACGTGATGAGCGTCGCTGACATGGAGGCGTACCGCGACAAGTACGCGATGGCGAAGAAGAAGGACGGCTCCGTCGTCGGACCGTGGGTGTCGGAGTTTGTGCCGATGGCACAGAAGACGATGATCCGCCAGTTGTCGAAGATGCTCCCGAAATCGCCGGAAGTGCAGCGCGCGATCACGCACGACGGCGCGGTCCGCGTCGACTACACCGCAGCTGGGATCGACTCGAAGCCGGACTATATCGATGCGGACGCCACCGAAGATGTGCCTACTAGTGGTGCGGCGCAACTGGATTCGCCGTCGGACTATGAGCCGCCGGTCGAACCGGGCGAGTCGGAGCCGACGGATTCCGCCCCACCGAGTGAACCAGACCTGGCAGACCCGTCGCCGTCGGCGGCGAAGTTGAAGGAACTCGACAAGGCGTTCGCCGACGCAAAGTATGCGGCGTCCGACGGGTCTCGTGAGGAATGGCTCTCAAATCTGGTGGGAGACAAGGTGAATAGCGTCCGCGAACTGAACGCGGCGGAAGTGCAGCAAGCAATCGACACACTGCAAGGGAAGTAGGAACACATGGCGCTCGTAACTGATCTACCGAAGGCCGAAGACGGCATGGAACGGATCGAGTTTTCCGGTATGCCGTCCGATTCGTTCGACAACATTCCGGCGACCGGGGAGGAGTTTGTGATGACGGTCCGCGTCCGTGTTGGTGGTCGCGGGGAGACGGAGATGGCGCGGGAAGGTATTCGTCATTCGGCGAAGCTGAAAGTGGTTGATGCCGTGATCGGTCGTGGAGAGCTACCGGATCGTCCAGAGCAGCTGACCATCGACAACTCGTTCGATGACGATGCTCACCCCGAGTACGGGGATGCCTAAACGTCCTCTGCCTGCCGGGACGCAATCTGTGTCCCGGCAGGTGGGTGGCAATGACTTCACCTTGTACGACACAACTCGCGTCCTCGTGTCTGAGCATTTCGCCGAGTTTCATCGCGCTATCGACCGCGCCACCCACCAGCCATGGAATGCGGTGCCGTGGCAGCTGTTTGACCCCCGCGGCCGCCTTGCCGCACACAACCCCACCGCAGGAGCACCACAATGACCGACCGAACCGTCATCACCGACGACGTAGGGATTCTCGAAGACCTGATCACCATCGCATCCAAGCTGGATGCTGACGGTTTCCATGACGTCGCCAACGCCTACCAGGACCGCATTCACACCGCGAACACGACGCTGACCACCCTCGTTGAACTACGAACCACCATCGGGCTCGTCCTTAACGGGAGGAACAACGACTACTGGGAGGACGGCCGCGACCTCGCAAACGAACTCATCGAACTCGGATGGACGCCGCCAGAAAACCTCCCCACCCGCGAGGTGCAGTCATGACTGCCCTCACCGACCTACCCCTCGCCGCGTACGACTGCGAGAGCACCGGTCTCGACGTTTATACCGATCGCATCGTGACCGCAGCATTCGTTGTCGCCGGACAACCCGCCGCCGACCAGCAATGGTTACTCGACCCCGGCATCGACATACCGGAAGGCGCATCGAACGTCCACGGCATCACCACCCAGCGCGCCCAAGCGGAAGGCATGGATTACGGCGACGGGTACCGGCAGATTCGTGATCGCCTCGAAACGCATTGGGCGCAAGGCGGGATCGTTGCCGCGTACAACGCGAGTTTCGATCTGACGATCCTCGACGCCGAAGGCCGCAGACTCGGGTACCCGCCACTCACTGTCGGGCCGGTACTAGACCCGTTTGTTGTTGACCGTGCCGTTGACCCGTACCGCAAAGGGTCACGGAAACTCGTCGACACCCTATGCGTCTATTTCCCCGACTCGAAAACCGACGACGCGCACGCCGCCGACTGGGATGCACGCGCCGCGGGACGCCTCGCCTGGAAGTTCCTACAGCTACCCGAGTTCGCCGACTACGACGTCGACGCCCTCATGGCGGCGCAGGCGGCGTGGCATCGGGACCGGCAGGAATCGTACCGGCAGTGGCTCATTGGGCAGGGCCGCACCGGTGACGCCGAAACCGTGTCCGCTGATTGGCCCACCCAAACGCAGGCAGCCTAACCGCAGGTTGCCGCACCCGAAAGGAAACCCACCATGAGTAATCAAATCCGAATCGAAGCGACCGAATACGTTGAAGTGTTCCGCCGCGACGACAGCATCGGCCTCACAACGATTGTGCGAGTTCCCCGCCAGATTGTGCCGCTCCCAATCCTGAACGCAATCGAAAACCTCGCCGACTACCTAGCTGACCTGGTGCCTGATCTGCGTACCGACTTGGAGCGCGCCGCTGACCGCGAGTTCGCTACCGGACGTAACGAGGCCGCAGCATGACTACGATCCTGAACTTGTTTCGGCGGCGTCGCGGTAAGCACCGCACCGGCGCGTTCACCGTCGCTGACCTGGTTGCGGCCGAAGCACGCCGCAACCTGTGGACAGACCCCGCCGAGCTAGTCACCCAAATCATCCCCGCAACCCGATGAGCCACGTAGTGGGCTTACTGAGGGGGTGTCGTGAACTCCGAAGATGATGTGGTCGACCGGATCGACAAGCTGGTCAACGAATCACTGTCGAAGTCGTGGGACGACATATCTGGTTACGACAACGACATCAACCAACCTGAATGTCGGTGTGGCGGCGCCTGGCACGGGTTACCGACATGGCGTTGCCCCGGCACCGACACCGAAGGACCGCTACGCCCCACCGGATGGCAGGTCACCGTCGGCGGCGGTGATTCCGACGGCTACACGATTGACGCGCTACAAGACGCGCGTCAAGGGTTCGCACGACGAAGCGCGCAGGACATAGCTGACGCCTTCCTTGAAGCGATTACAGGGTGGCCGAATCCGATGCTGCACACCACCCCTGGGGGGCGCCGCTACCTCATCCGCGAACCGGCAGGCGACCAAGCCGTCCACCCCGGCGAAGAACGCGAGTGGCCCAACGAATGGACGTTCGACAACCAGTTCCCGCGGCTCTGGCCGGAACCAGGAGCGCCTTGGGTGTTTGATCCCGCCTCATGGTTACCCCTCGGCACCGTCGACCCGCCAGCTGCGCGGGGCCTAGCCCAGCACCTGCCTGTCGCATTTCAACCATTCGAGCCACCCGAACCTGAGACGCCGCAACAACACGCGCTACCCCAACCCGCAACAACCCCGCCCATGTGGGCACAACAACCCAACCAAACCCGCCGCACCACCAACCGATACCGGAGGCCCCGCACATGACCACAACGAGTAACCCCGTCGACGCCGCACAGCCGGGTGATGTGTTTCGTGACCCGAATGGTGTGACGTGGATGCTGACCGACTGCCCCTACATCGATGCCTGGATTACTAGCAGCTTGATTGACGACGAGCGGCATCACACCTGGAATGAGGCGCTGGAAGCGAACCTGACCCGCCTGGTGCCCGAAGATGCGCAGGCCACCGCTGAATGGTTGATCGCGGAAGCACGCCACCAGCTGGATGCGTCGATAGCGGGATCGGATGCGGCAATCGCTGGCACGGTCCGCAGTGTCCGAGACGGCGACGGATTCACCGCCCAGCTTGACGGTGTGCTGATCGCCAAGTGCGACACGTACGGCAGGATCGCCAATATCCCGGTCGATGCGTCTGATCCGGCACATCTACGGCACGCAGCGGACCTGCTCCAATCGCTCTACCGGCAAGCGAACTGGTCCGTCGCGCAGATCGAGGCTCTCTCCGAGGTGATAACGCTCATCGCCAACCGCGCTGACCGGCTTGACGCCGACACCAAAGACCGGGCAGACCGCGAGCTGGCAGGGCGCGTGATAGCCGAACGTTTCCCAACCGACGAAGTACCCGCCATAGCCGAGTTCGTCCTTGCTGGTATCCGTGCTGGCCGTGCCGCAGCCAAGGCGGTGCAGGCATGAAACTTTCAGAAGAACTCAATTTGGTGACCGCCAACCTGCGTGAACGTGGTTGGACGACAGGCACATTTGAGTCAGATGGCAAGGTGTGTGCCCACGGCGCAGTCCAGACGTGCCAAGGATTGCAGCCGGGGGACGAACACATTATTCGTGCCCTAATGACAGCACAAGGCATCACTTTCGCATGGAATGACAGCGAAGCGACGGGCATTGATGAGGTCGCGGCACGTATTTCGGGTGTCGACACCAGCGACGCGGCGTTAGCGGACTGTTTCGGTCCACAGTGGTCACAAATCGTGGGTGTGATTCGGACGGCTGCCGGTTTGAGTGACGAGCAAGCTACCGCACTGGCTGCCGCTTGGGATGCCGCTCGGGATGCCGCTCGGGATGCCGCTTGGGCTACCGCACTGGCTGCCGCTTGGGATGCCGCTCGGGATGCCGCTTGGGCTGCCGCTTGGGATGCCGCTCGGTATGCCGCTCGGTATGCCGCTTCGGATGCCGCTTCGGATGCCGCTTTAGCGCTCACTGTCCGTGACCTCATCGGCACCGAATTCACACAAAAACACTATGACACGTTGACCGGGCCGTGGCGGACCGTCATCGGACAGCTACACGAAGACGACGCGGCGGTGCAGGGATGACCACTTTGGGCGAAGTGTTCGACTGGGGCGACCCCGAACCGTCCGACGTGCTCGTTGTGGAATCGCTTGCCTGGGTCGACATCACCGGCTACGGCGCCGAACTGTGCGACGTGAAGGATGCCTACGCCCACGATCCCGAACTAACAGCCCTAAGTTTCGGCAAAACCGCAACGAACGGTTGGAAGTTCTGGCTGAACGACAAAAACTACATCGGCTGGGATGAACTGGTCCGACGATTCAGACCCGTCCAAGTCACGATGCTGGACGGTGCATCATGACCGGCCCTGACCCGAATCCGATTCCGTTGACTGCGATAAACGACGTGATCATCCGTGAGGAATGGGCACACCTCCGCGGATATGGGCTAGCCGACGCCGACATTGCGCGGCGCCTCGGTATCCGTATCGAAAGCATCAGCCAACAGAAATACAGGGCATCCCGATGACCTATTTTGACCATCCGCCGTGCGACGCCGTCCTCCCCGACGCGCTAGGAATCGTCGGGGCTGTCCGCGACGGCGACCCTGCACGGTTCCTTGACCAACTCGACTCAGCCCGCCGACATGGCGGGCAGGCGTGGCAGTCGGCGCTCGTGATGGTCCTTGCCAGCCTCATCCCGCAGGACAAAACAGTCGGCGAACTCGCCGCCTGGATGCACACAGAACAGGAGAAGTGACCGTGTGGTTCAAGGTCGATGACAGCTTCTACGATCACCCAAAGATCGCGTCTCTTAGCATGGCGGCGCGAGGGTTGTGGGTGACATGCGGAAGCTATTGCGGACGTCATCTGACTGACGGCCACGTCACCAGAAAGACGGTGCGATTGCTCGCTGGCCGTTCGGCTGCACAGGTTCGCGAACTGGTTAGCGCGGGCCTGTGGGTCGAGTGCGGAGAGCATTCGGATTGCGTCCGATTCCACGACTGGGCCGACACTCAACCCACCCGTGAAGCGGAGATTCAGAGGCGAAAAGACGCCGCAGAACGTAAGCGTCGGAGCCGCACCAGTAACTCACGGGTAAGTGACGAGTCGTCCACGGGTAACTCACGGGTAAGTGACGAGTCGTCCACGGGTAACTCACGGGTAAGTGACGAGTCGTCGAAAAGTTCCCGAACGAACACAAGAAACGGCGATAACCAGGACAAACAAGAAAATGTCACAGGGGACGTCACGCGGGACGTCACGCAGGACGTCACGCAGGACGTCCCGCGTGACCCTCACGCGGGCGGGCGCGCTACGCGCGTAGACCCGACCCGACCCGACCTAAAAGAAGACAACTCGTCTCGAGCTGCCGCCTCACCTGACGTAACGCGCGAACCCGAAACCCGGCGAGCCGAACTCGCCGCCCGCGTCGCAGCCGCAGCCGATCCCCACACCTTCGGCGACGGCACCCCCGTGCCACCCGCCCCCCACGAACCAGACCCACCACCACCGCCCACCCGCGGCGCCCTCGCACTCGTCCACGACGTCGACCACACGCCCGCCGCCATCGACGCCAACCCACCACCACGCCGCGTCCACGTCGGCGACGCAGCCCGCACCCTCGTCCGCGCCACCATCCCCGCCGGAATCCCCAAAGCGATCTGCGACCAACTCGCCGAACAAGTCCAACGACTCGCCGCCGACCGACGCGTCAACCGCGCCGACATCGAAGCCGGACTCACCGCCTGGGCCTCCCGCCCCGGCGCCGGACCACGACTCCTGCCCAACCTCGTCGCCGACGCCGCCCGCACCGCAGCACCCCGCGAATCCACCACCGACCGCAAACTCCGAGAAACCGCGAAACTCTACCGACCCGAATGGGACACAGAAGACGAAAACCCTTACACCCCACCACAATTGGAACAACCATGACGAAAAACGAGGCACTACGAATCCTCCACAAAATCCAGTCCTACGACGGCCGAACCATCGGCGAAGGCGACGTCCTCGCCTGGCACGAAGCAATCAACGACCTCCCCGTCGAACACGTCATGGCAGCCATCCCACGCTGGTTCGGAAACCGCGACTACCAGGGACAACGACTCATGCCCGGCCACCTCCGCGCCATCGTCGAAGACCTCGGCCACGGCCGCGGACTCACCGACCTCCAACGCACCACCCTGCGCCACAACCAAGCCGCCGCCATCGACGCCTGCACCCACTGCGACGACAAAGGCTGGATCAACGGCGCCATCGACCACGACGACGTCGGCACCCGCACCACCGCCTTCCGCTGCGACCACACCAACAAACCGCTACCCCCAGGATTCCGGCCCGACTAACCAAACCCCCCCTCGAACCCCGACGGCCACACAACCCGCGAGACACCCCGAAAACAGCCACCAGGCCCGCTTGGCCCCAACCGCCCAGGAGAACCCCCGATGAACAAGATTCAGCCAAACCACGATCTGACGGATTGGGGACTCGGATACAGATAGCGATTCCTGCCCCCTCATTCGCACGGAGAGCGATCGGAGGCATGTAGATGTAGGCACATTCACCACCGACCTGAAAACGCCCTCAGAGGCACACACACGGAAGGCTCCAAAATTGTTCGGCTACCCACCACCTGAACCTGAACTCACCGACGACGAAATCGGGCAGCAATTCCTCGACGAACTCAGAGCAGAACTCGACGCAGCAGGCGACTACGGAACCCGCCCCTGGCGGGCCGCACGCGACGCGCAAATGCACCGACTCAGATCACTTGGGTGGACCACAAACGACCTCGCCGAGCACTACCGGATTGGCCGCCCCACAGTCCTCGCCTCACTCACCCGCGCAGCCGTAGATCCCAACCCGACCCGCCCCTACGTAGTCAGATTCCGAGCTAAACGCGGCGACATCGCAGCTATCCGATCGACATTCGACGAACTTGGCGTGAACTACACGCTAAGTGGAACCGAGACCCGATGAAGCACATGTGCCTACACGTCGACTACGACGAAACCAGCATCATCGCCATCCTCGCCGTCGAACCCGCCCCCGACGGCTGCGAACAGGCCATGCCCATCTCCGACGTCACCAAAGTGCTCCACGACGCCCTCGAAACCCTGATCGGGCACGAAACCGCGGCCCTCCGAAAGGACCTCGGATGACCCGCATCATCGGCGTCGACTCATCACTCACCAGCGCAGGTATCGCCGTCCTCAACTATGACCCGACCACCGGCCTCGACGTCACCACAACAGTCGTCCGATCCACCGGCAAATCATCCGACC
>QIRE01000191.1_pt1 | contig 14241 bp, 11 predicted proteins | sample 2940141 | NCBI WGS metagenome assembly QIRE01 (sample SAMN09273532, study PRJNA473421) | Gut metagenome, whole genome shotgun sequencing project. | isolation source: gut tissue | host: Folsomia candida VU population | place: Netherlands: Amsterdam | collected 2016-03-06
CGCCGCCGCGATGCGGTTCATGGACAGCCAGATCCACGCGTGGGGCGGGGTCGATCTGTGGCTGTCGCGGTCGGGCTATACGGGCGAGGACGGGTTCGAAATCTCGGTTCCCGCGACGCATTTGCACGATTTTGCCAAGGCGTTGTTGCAGCATCCCGAAGTGGCGCCCATCGGCCTTGGCGCGCGTGACAGCCTGCGGCTTGAGGCCGGGATGCCGCTCTATGGGCATGACATGGATGCCGAAGTCACGCCCGTGCAGGCGGCGCTTGGCTGGTCGATCCCCAAGGCTCGCCGTCAGGGCGGCGCGCGGGCGGGCGGGTTTCCCGGTGCCGATGTGATCCTGCCGGAACTGGCGCAGGGTGCAGCGGTGACCCGGCGCGGGCTGCGTCCCGAGGGTCGCGCCCCGATCCGCGAGGGAGTGCATATCTTTGCCGCCGAAGAAGGTGGTGCGGCGCTGGCCCAGGTGCGGTCGGGCGGGTTCGGACCATCGGTCGGCGGCCCGATCGCGATGGCGATGCTGGCCCCCGGCCTTGCCGAAGGCGCGCGCCTGTGGGCCGAGCTGCGCGGCAAGCGCATCCCCGTGACCGTCTCTGCCCTGCCCTTTATTTCGCCGTCCTACAAACGCTGAGGAGCCTGACCCATGCTGAAATTCACCGAGGATCATGAATGGCTGCGCGCCGAGGGTGATGAGATCATCGTGGGCATCACCCCCCATGCCAGCGAGCAACTGGGCGATGTGGTGTTCATCGACCTGCCCGAAGAGGGGCGCGAGGTCGAGGCGGGCGAAGAAATCGTGGTAATCGAATCGGTCAAAGCGGCGTCCGACATCGTGGCCCCGGTTGCGGGCACGATCACCGCCGTGAATTCGGCGCTGGCCGACGCGCCCGGCGACGTAAACAGCGATGCGATGGGCGCGTGGTTCTTTCGGATCAGGCCCGCAGAGGGCGTGACGCTGGACGGTTTCATGGATGAAGCCGCCTATCAGGCGTTGATCGGCTGAACTTCTGGTGCGCCGGGGGCTGTCTGCCCCCGGACCCCCGAGGATATTTAAGTGAAGAAGATGCCTGCGGTGCAGGTGCAGGAAGGCGTTCATGACCCGCTGGAATCCGACCGACTATAACCCTGACGATTTTGCCAACCGCCGCCATATCGGACCATCGCCCGCCGAGATGGCCGACATGCTGCGGGCAGTGGGCGCCGACAGCCTCGATGCGCTGATCGAGCAAACCGTGCCGCGCGCGATCCGCCAACAGGGCGCGCTGGATTGGCCCGCCCTGTCCGAGGCCGGTTTGCTGGCGCGGATGGGCGAGGTCGCGAAAAAGAACCGGGTGATGACCAGTCTGATCGGGCAGGGCTATTACGGGACCGTCACCCCGCCCGCGATTCAGCGCAATATCCTTGAAAATCCAGCGTGGTATACTGCCTATACCCCCTATCAGCCCGAGATCGCGCAGGGGCGGCTGGAGGCCTTGCTGAATTATCAGACGATGGTGGCCGATCTGACCGGGCTGCCGGTCGCGAATGCCAGTCTGCTGGACGAGGCCACGGCCGCGGCCGAGGCGATGGCGATGGCCAAGCGGCTGGCCAAGTCGAAATCCGATGCGTTTTTCGTGGCCCATGATCTGCATCCCCAGACCATCGCGGTCATTGAAACCCGGGCCGCGCCTTTGGGCATCCGCATCATCAGGGCATCTATCGACGATTTGCAGCCTGATCAGGTTTTTGGTGCGATCTTTCAGTATCCGGGCACCTATGGGCATATCCGCGATCTGACGCCCGAAATCACCGCGCTGCACGCCACAGGCGCTTTGGCGATTGTGGCGACCGATCTGCTGGCGCTGTGCCTGCTGCGCGAGCCGGGCGCGATGGGTGCCGATATTGCCGTAGGATCGGCACAGCGGTTCGGTGTTCCGATGGGCTATGGCGGGCCGCACGCCGCCTTCATGTCGTGCCGGGACGAGTTGAAGCGCGCCATGCCCGGGCGGATCGTGGGCGTCAGCATCGACGCCAGCGGCAATCAGGCCTATCGCCTGTCGCTGCAAACGCGCGAACAGCATATCCGCCGCGAAAAAGCCACGTCGAATGTCTGCACCGCGCAGGCGTTGCTGGCCGTGATGGCATCGTTCTATGCCGTGTTTCATGGCCCCGTGGGCTTGCGTGCGATTGCGCAGCGGGTGCATCTGAACGCCGTGACGCTGGCCAATGCGCTGCGTGCGGCGGGTGCGGATGTCGCGCCGGATGCGTTCTTTGATACGATCACGGTCAAGGTCGGCGTCGGTCAGGCGGGCATTCTGGCCGCCGCCGAACAGCGCGGCATCAACCTGCGCCGCGTCGGGCGTGACCGCGTGGGCATCAGCGTCGATGAAACCACCGATGCGCGCGTCATCACCCGCCTGCTGGACGCCTTCGGGATCGAGGCACCGGCGGCGCCTGCCGATCTGCCCGCCATTCCCGATGCCCTGCTGCGCGACAGCGACTATCTGACCCATCCGGTGTTCCACATGAACCGGGCGGAATCAGAGATGATGCGCTATATGCGGCGTCTGTCGGACCGCGATCTGGCGCTGGACCGGGCGATGATCCCGCTTGGCAGCTGCACGATGAAGCTGAACGCCGCCGCCGAAATGATGCCGATCACCTGGCCCGAATTCGGCGCGCTGCACCCGTTCGCGCCCGCCCATCAGGCCGCAGGCTATGCCGAGGCGATTGGCGATCTGACCGAAAAGCTGTGCCAGATCACCGGCTATGACGCCTTTTCGATGCAGCCAAACAGCGGCGCGCAGGGCGAATATGCCGGGCTTCTGACCATCGCGGCCTATCACCGCTCGCGCGGTGAGGATCGCGATATCTGTCTGATCCCGGTCTCGGCGCATGGCACCAACCCTGCCAGCGCGCAGATGTGCGGGATGAAGGTCGTGGTGGTGAAATCCGCGCCCAATGGCGATATCGACCTTGAGGATTTCGCCGACAAGGCCGCAAAGGCGGGCGACAAGTTGGCCGCCGTGATGATCACCTATCCCAGCACCCATGGCGTGTTTGAAGATACGGTGCGTGAGGTCTGTGACATCACCCACAGCCATGGCGGTCAGGTCTATATCGACGGGGCCAACATGAATGCGCTGGTCGGTCTGGTGCAGCCGGGTCAGATCGGCGGCGATGTCAGCCACCTGAACCTGCACAAGACCTTTGCCATCCCGCATGGCGGCGGTGGTCCGGGCATGGGGCCGATCGGCGTCAAGGCGCATCTGGCGCCGTTCCTGCCGGGCGATCCGCAGGGTGACGACAGCGGCGCGGTCAGCGCGGCGCCCTATGGCAGCGCGTCGATCCTGCTGATTTCATGGGCCTATTGCCTGATGATGGGGGGCGCGGGCCTGACGCAGGCGACACGCGTGGCGATCCTGAACGCCAACTATATCGCCAGCCGTCTGGCAGGCGCCTATCCGATCCTGTTCATGGGCAACCGGGGCCGGGTCGCGCATGAATGCATCATCGACACCCGCCCCTTTGCCGATCATGGCGTCACCGTGGATGACATCGCCAAGCGCCTGATCGACAACGGCTTTCACGCCCCAACCATGAGCTGGCCCGTGGCCGGCACGTTGATGGTGGAACCCACCGAATCGGAAACCAAGGCCGAAATCGACCGTTTCATCACCGCCATGCTGGCCATCCGGGATGAGATTACGGACGTGGCCGAAGGCCGCATCGCTGCCGATCAAAGCCCGCTGCGCCACGCCCCCCACACGGTCGAGGATCTGGTCGCAGACTGGGACCGCCCCTATTCGCGCGAACAGGGCTGTTTCCCGCCGGGGGCGTTCCGGGTGGACAAATACTGGCCGCCGGTCGGGCGCGTGGACAATGCCTATGGCGACCGCAACCTGATCTGCACCTGTCCGCCGTTGGAAAGTTACGCCGAAGCGGCGGAATAACAAAAAAGGGCGCCCACGCGGCGCCCTTTTTCACATCTGCAGCGGGGGTCAGATCAGGCCGTCGCCCTCATCCAGACCCAGCATGATGTTCATGTTCTGGATCGCCGCACCGGACGCGCCCTTGCCCAGATTGTCCAGCACCGCCACCACGGTCGCGCAGCCATTGCCGCTGTCGCCATGGACGCTGATCTGCATCTGGTTGGTGCCGTTCACGGCGGTCGGCACGATCCGCGCGCCAAGCTGATCGGCAGGCAGAACGCTGACGAATTTCTGATTCGCGTAATGGCCTGACAGCGCCTCATGCAGGGCCGACAGGGTGCGCCCCTGATCCAGATACAGCGGCAGTTGCACCGCCATGCCTTGCGCGAAATTCCCGACCGAGGGCGCAAAGATCGGCTGCGCGGTCAGCCCGCTATGCACCATGATTTCGGGGATATGCTTGTGCCGCTGGTTCAGGCCATAAACGAAATGCGCGGGGGCATCGCCGTCTTCGTATTCCGCGATCAGGGCCTTGCCCCCGCCGGTGTAACCGCTGACGGCGTTGATCGACAGCGGCTCATCCTCTTCGATCAGGCCGGCGATGATCAGCGGTGCGATCATGGCGATGGCGCCCGTGGCATAGCAGCCCGGATTACTGACCAGACGCGCGGCGGCGATCACATCGCGCATCCCATCGGCCAGTTCGGGAAAGCCGAAAGCCCAACGATCATCCACCCGGTGCGCGGTGGACGCATCGATCAACCGCACGTCAAGATCGCGGGTCAGTTCCACCGCTTCGCGCGCGGCATCATCGGGCAGGCACAGAATCGCCACATCCGCCGCCGCAAAGGCGTCACGCCGGGCCGAGGCATCCTTGCGCCGTTCCGGGTCGATCTGGATCAGGCGGATATCTTCGCGCGTCAGCAGGCGGTCGCGGATTTGCAGACCCGTGGTTCCGGCCTCACCGTCGATGAAGATACTGTAGGTCATGTGCATACTCCGCAATGTTGCGGCGCTTATAGGCGAAATGGACCTTGGTGCCAATCAGATCGAACAGATTTCCGAGCGGGTCAGAAAGCGTTTTTCGCGCCCGTTATCCAGACTGAACATGCCGCCGCGCCCTGCCACCACGTCGATGGTCAGGTCGGTATGCTTCCATGTTTCATACTGGCTGGCCGAAATATAGAACGGTGCACCACCAATTTCGCCCAGTTTCACGTCACGCTCACTGACTTTGAAATCATCTTGCGGATAGCACATCGGCGAAGACCCATCACAGCAGCCGCCTGATTGGTGGAACAGGACGGGGCCGTGATCGGCGGTGATTTCGGCGATCAGTTCAAGTGCCTCGGGGGTGGCGGTGACAGTGCTCATTCCTTCAACCTCCTCTTGAGGAATTTCAAAACCTGCTTTTCCTCATACCGCAGGCCCGGTTTTTTCAGATCGTCGTCGATCTGGCGCCGCAGTTCCAGTCGCAAATCATCCGCCAGATAGGCGTCGATCACCTGCGGATGAACATAGCATTTGCGACAGATGGCGGGCGTGTTGCCAAGGGTGGTGGCGACCTGTTCAATCGCCTCGCGGATATTGCGCTTTGCAGCGGCCTCGCTGTCAAACGCCTCGTATTCTGCAAGCGCCAGTGCCGCCAGAACGGTGCCGGTCCATGTCCTGAAATCCTTGGCCGTCACATCGCGACCAGACACCCGGCGCAGATAGTCGTTCACCTCGGTCGAGGTGATCTTCTGCCGACAGCCATCGTCGTCCAGATACTGAAACAGATGCTGGCCGGGAATCTCCTGCGCGGCGCGCACGATCCGCGCCACGCGCCGGTCGCGCAGGCCCGTATCCCATTCCTTGCCGCTTTTGCCGCGAAATCGAAAGCGGACCTCATTGCCGTTGAATTTCACATGCCGGTCGCGCAGCGTCGTCAGCCCGTGGGATTTGTTCTCGCGCGCGTATCCGGCGTTGCCGACGCGGATCATCGTGGTTTCCAGCAGATGCACGACGGTCGCCAGAACCTTGTCGGCAGGCATTCCGCGCCGTGACATGTCCGCATCCACCTGCGCGCGGATTTTCGGCAGAACCCGCGCGAATTCCAGCATGTGATCATATTTCGCGCTGTCGCGCAGGGCGCGGAAATCAGGGTGGTAACGGTATTGCTTGCGCCCGCGCGCATCGCGGCCCGTCGCCTGAATGTGGCCGCGCGGATCGGGACAGATCCACACATCGGTATAGGCGGGCGGAACCGCCAGCGAGGCCAGGTTTTTGCGCGTGGCGGCATCGCGGATGGTGCGGCCCTTGGCGTCGCGATAGCTGAAGCCCTTGCCCGCGGGGTGGCGGGTGATGCCGGGCATGTCGTCGTTGACATAGCGCAGGCCAGCCTCGGCTGCGGCGTCCTGCGGGTCGATGGCGGTGCTGTCTTGTGGCATGGGGCGCGATCCGAAGGCGTGAGACTGCCTTCGGATCAACGCCGCCCCCGCCCAAAGGTTGCGCCCGGCGGTGGAGGACGGTCGGGGCGCAAGGGCGGGGGCGACACGCATCGGGCCTTAGAAGAAGCCCAGCTTTTTCGGCGAATAGCTGACCAGCATGTTCTTGGTCTGCTGATAGTGATCCAGCATCATCTTGTGGTTTTCACGCCCGATGCCCGACTGCTTATAGCCGCCAAAGGCCGCATGGGCCGGATAGGCGTGATAGCAGTTGGTCCAGACCCGGCCCGCCTTGATCGCGCGGCCAAAGCGATAGCAGGTGTTCGCATCGCGCGACCACACACCCGCGCCCAGACCATAAAGCGTGTCATTGGCGATCGACAGGGCTTCGTCCTTGTCCTTGAAGGTCGTGACCGACACCACCGGGCCAAAGATTTCTTCCTGAAAAATCCGCATCTTGTTGTTGCCGCGGAACACGGTCGGCTTGATATAGTAACCGCTGGACAACTCGCCGCCGTGGTCGGCTGCTTCGCCGCCGATCAGAACCTCGGCGCCCTCTTTGCGGCCGATGTCGAAATAGGACAGGATCTTTTCGCGCTGTTCCGACGATGCCTGCGCACCGATCATCGTGGAGCTGTCACGCGGGTCGCCCTGCTTGATCGCCTGAACGCGTTTCAGGGCGCGTTCCATGAATTGATCATAGATGCTTTCTTGGATCAGCACGCGCGACGGGCAGGTGCAGACCTCGCCCTGATTCAGCGCGAACATCGTGAACCCTTCCAGCGCCTTGTCGAAGAAGTCGTCATCTTCGCGCAGCACATCCTCGAAGAAGATGTTGGGGGATTTGCCGCCCAGTTCCAGCGTGACCGGGATCAGGTTTTCCGACGCATATTGCATGATCAGACGGCCGGTCGTGGTTTCGCCGGTGAACGCGATCTTGGAAATGCGCGGGTTGCTGGCCAGCGGCTTACCGGCCTCAAGCCCGAAACCGTTGACGATGTTCAACACGCCCGGCGGCAGCAGATCGCCGATCAGGCTGGCCAGAACCATGATGCTGGCCGGGGTCTGTTCGGCGGGCTTCAGCACGACGCAGTTACCGGCGGCCAGCGCAGGCGCCAGTTTCCACACCGCCATCAGCAGCGGAAAGTTCCACGGGATGATCTGGCCGACGACGCCCAGAGGTTCGTGGAAATGATAGGCGATGGTGTCGTGGTCGATTTCCGAAATGCCACCTTCCTGCGCGCGCAGAACACCGGCAAAGTAACGGAAATGGTCGATGGCCAGCGGCAGGTCGGCGGCCATGGTTTCGCGGATCGGCTTGCCGTTGTCCCATGTCTCGGCGGTCGCAAGCAGTTCCAGATTCTGTTCCATCCGGTCCGCGATACGGATCAGCACAAGCGAGCGTTCCGCCTGCGAGGTCTGGCCCCATTTGTCCTTGGCCGCGTGGGCTGCGTCCAGCGCCGCCTCGATATCATCGGCGTTGGACCGGGCGATTTCACCGATTTCCGCCCCGGTGATGGGGGTGGTGTTGGTGAAATACTTGCCCGACTTCGGCGCGACCCACTGACCGCCGATAAAGTTGTCATAGCGCTTGGCAAAAGGCATCACGCCCACGCCCTTGAATTCGTGCGTCTGATCATTCGGCATTGCCGGTTCCTCCTCTGGAATTGTCCCAAAGTCTCCACTCTTCGGGTCTGCGTCACAGCTTGGCCCATGGGGGGCGCAAATCAACTTCGACTTTCGTGCCGGGGGCGGGCGCTGTCTCAGGGATGAGACAGTCGCCGGCTATTTTCCGGTCAGGCCAAGCCGCGCCATGCGCCGATACATGGTCGCGCGCCCGATCCCCAAGGCCCGCGCGGCGGCCGAGACGTTGCCTTCGGCCCGCGACAGGGCCCGGATCACGGCGGCGCGTTCGGCCTTGTCAAAGCCGGTCAGGTCGTCATTGCGGCCCAGCAGATCGGCGGCGGGGCGGGGGCGGAACGCGCCTTCGCGTTCAAGCCCCAACAGGCGCCGCGCCGCGCGCGTGGCGCCGATGGCAAGATCATCCTTGTCCACCGCCAGCAGCATCGCCGCATCCGGCGCGCCATCTGACGCCACAACGATGCGCGCATCGGGAAAGCTGGCGCGAAAAAACACCGCCTCTATGGCACGGGCGGTTTGGGCCACCTGCGCGGATATCAGGCGGTTATAGCGTTCCGTCTGGTCGGCGCGGGCGCTGCTGACATCCAGCGCCGCCAGCAACCGCCCGTCCGGTCCCCAGATCGGCGCATCCATGCAGGACATGCCGGTGTTGCGGGTGCGGAAATGTTCGTCGCGGTGGATCGTGACCTGCCGCCCCTCGGCCAGACAGGTGCCGATGCCGTTGGTGCCCTGCGCCGATTCAGACCAGTCGGCGCCCTGGCACAGACCCCATTCGCGAAACTGCGCGGCGTCCGAATCACTGACACGTTGATCCAGCACGACGCCCTGCGCATCGGTCAGCAGCACATTGCAGCCCGACAGATCCAGCAGGGTGTAAAGCTGATCCAGCTGCGGCCCCGCCACACGCAGGAATTGGTCCATGCCGGCGCGGCGTTGCGCAAGGTCATGATCTGACAGGCGTTCCACGCGGTCGGCCCCCGCGGGATCAAGCCCATGTTTCAGCAAGGACCGCCGCCAGGATGCAGCCAGCGCCGAAGTGGCAGAGCTGGATCGCGACTGTGCAGCGACGTAATCTGCGTGACGCATACCGGATCGGCTCCTCTCGGCCGGGTATGGGTCTTCATAGCACGATATGACGCCCGCGCACCAATATCTGTGGCGTGAACCGCCTAAGGCGCGGGGCGATGCGGCAGCGATTTCCCGTCATGGAACAGGTGCAGCGCGCCCGGATCGGCAGTCAGGCGCAGGGTCTGGCCGATCATGGCGCGGTGGGTGCCGGGCAGTTTCACCGTCACACGGCTGCCCTGCGGCGTGGTCAGATGCAGGACGGTGACATCGCCCAACCCCTCGGCCAGGGTGACGGTGCCGGTGCAGATCGCGGGGCCATCGGTCGGGCGCAGCCCCTCGGGGCGGATGCCCAGATTGACCGGCATGTCCGCGTCGCCCGATCGGGTCGGGATCGCGGCCAATGCGGCGCCATCCGCCAGCGACACCGCCGTCATCTGCCCCGTCGCCGTGATCCGCCCCGGCAGTAGGTTCATCGCCGGGCTGCCGATAAAGCGCGCGACGAATTCCGTGGCCGGGCGTTCATACAGCTCCAGCGGCGCGCCGACCTGCGCAATCGTCCCGCCCGCCATCACGACGATGCGGTCGGCCAGCGTCATCGCCTCGGTCTGGTCATGGGTGACATAGATCATCGTGCGATCAGGCATCGCGGCCTTTAGCTGGGCGATTTCCACGCGCATCGCCACGCGCAGGCTGGCGTCCAGATTGGAAAGCGGCTCGTCGAACAGCCAGATGCGGGGGTCGCGCACGATGGCACGGCCAATGGCCACGCGCTGACGCTGCCCGCCCGACAGCGCCCGTGGCAGGCGGTCCAGACAATCGCCAAGCTCCAGCATCTGCGCCGCCCGCGCCACCGATGCGGCAATATCGGCGCGCGATTTCCCCGCGACCCGCAGCGCGAAGGCCAGATTTTCGCGCACCGTCATATGCGGGTAAAGCGCGTAGGATTGAAACACCATCGCCACGCCGCGCTGACCCGGGGGTGTGGCGTTCATGCGCTGACCGTCGATCAGCAGGGTGCCGCTGCCAATCGGATCAAGCCCCGCAATCATTCGCAGCAAGGTCGATTTCCCACAGCCCGAGGGGCCGACAAACACCACGAACTCTCCTGACCGGATATGCAGGTTCAGCCCCGACAGAACCGTCACATCGCCATGGGACTGGCCGATGTCCTGCAAGATCAGATCGGCCATCGCCCCTATCCCCCTTTGACCGATCCGGTCAGCAGCCCGCGGACCAGATATTTCTGCAACGCAAAGAACATGATCAGCGGCACGATCATCGACAGCGTGGCCGATGCCGCAAGCACGTCCCATTCGCCGCCCTGCGACCCCATCAGCTGACGCAGCAGGGCGGTCATCACCATCTGATCCCGCGTATTGCCCAGAAAGACCGAGGCAACCAGCAGATCGTTCCAGACCCACAGGAATTGGAAGATCGCAAATGAGGCCAGCGCCGGAAAGGACATCGGCAGGGCAAGGCGGCGAAAGATCTGCAGCTCGGTCGCGCCGTCAAGTCGGGCGCTTTCGATGACCTCGCGCGGCAGGCTGGCCATATGGTTGCGCAGCAAGACCACCGCCAGCGGCAGGCCAAAGCCGGTATGCGCCAGCCAGATGCCCAGATACCCCTTGCCGATGCCAAGATCGTGGTGCAGCCGCAACAGCGGGATCAGCGCCACCTGCAACGGCACAACCATCAGGCAGATGGTGGCGGCCATCAGGATCGCGCGGCCCGGAAACGCCATCCATGCCAGCGCATAGGCCGCAAAAGCGGCGATCAGGATCGGGATTACCGTGGCCGGGATTGTCACCATCGCCGTGTTGGCAAAGGCCCGCGCCAGCCCCGTTGCCGCCAACACCCGGGCATGGTTTTCGCCGGTCAGATCGGGCGGCGCCAATGTGGTGACAAAGACCCGCAGCCCGGGCGGCAGATCGTCCGTTGGCGCGGTCAGCACATATCGACCGTCGCGGGCGACCGTGATCTGTGCCCCCGCGCCGACCGGCGCCCTATCCCCCGGCTGAAACGCCGCTGGCGCATTGGCGCGCAGGCCCCACGCGACAAGCCGCTGCCCGTCAGCCAGCACCGTGCCGTCGATGACATATCCACCGTCCTGCCATCGCGCCTCGGCGCCGGTGCGGATAAATCCCGCCGTCTGGACCGGCGAAAACGCCTGCCACCAACCCGCGGTCAGCATCTGATCGCGATCCCGTAGCGACGACACCACAAGCCCAAGCGTCGGGATCGTCCACAGCGCCACCAGCAGCAGCGCCGACAGATTGACCGCCCAGACCAGCATTGACCAGCGCGGGATCATGGCCGGTCCTTGCGGGCGGCCCGGATGCTAAAGAACATGACCGGCACGACCAGCACCATCAGGATCATCGCAATCGCGCCGCCGCGCCCATAATCGGGCACCCCCCGGAACATCCAGTCATACATCAGCCCGGCCAAGACCTGCGTGCCCCACTGGCCATTGGTCAGCACGAACACGATATCAAAAACCTTCAGCACAACCACGGTGATCGCGGTCCAGACGACGGCAATCGTGCCGCTGATCTGCGGCATCTGAATGCTGATGAAGATGCGCCACGGCGATGCGCCGTCCAGCATCGCCGATTCAACCGTGTCCTGCGGAATGGCGCGCAGCGCGGCACACAGGATCACCGTCGCAAACCCGGTCTGAACCCAGATCATTACCACCATCAACAGCAGGTTGTTCCATGGCGCGACCGCCAGCCAGACCTGCGGATCACCGCCGAACACCTGCACCACGGCGTTCAGCAGGCCAATCTGGTTGCCCCCTGCGGGACGGTAATCATAGACGAATTTCCAGATGACTGCGGCGCCCACCGCGCTGATCGCCCCCGGCATAAAGATCAGCGCCCGCGCAACCCCGCCCCATCTTAGCCGGTCGGTCAGTTGCGCCACGATCAGGCCCAGCCCGGTGGATGCGGCAGGCACGATGACCAGCCATGTCAGGTTGTTCACCACCGCCTGCCGGAACGGCGCATCGGCCATCAGCCAGCGGTAATTCGCGGCCCCCGCGAACCGATCCCCACGCGCGTCATGCAGCGACTGCCACAGCGTCACCAGCGCGGGAAAGACCAGATACACCGCCATCAAGATCAGCGCCGGACCCGCGAACAACCACGGCCTGATCCGGTCGGCGCGCGCGCCCAGCAGACGATCAAGGATCAGGTTCGCCCCCCAGAACCACCCCACGCAGCCCGCCAGCGCAAGCGCAATGGTGCATGTGGTCGTGAACAGAAGCTGCATCCCGGACCCCGCGCCTTAGTTCAGCGCCGCCCAGCTGTGCTGAATGCGCGCGGCCACCTGTTCCGCCGGGGTGCCGCTGACGAAATCGACCATGCCGGTCCAGAAGGCGCCGGTGCCGATCGCCCCCGGCATCAGATCGGACCCGTCGAAATGAAAGCTGGTGGCATCAAGCAGGATACGGCCCAGCTTGCGCTGTGTGTCATTGGCATAGGCATCGGTGCTGACCCCGAGATGGGGGGTCGCGAACCCGGACTGCGCCATCCAGATTTCATGGGCGGCGGGGGTTTTCAGGAACTCGATAAAGGCGATGGCTGCCGGATTGTCGGTCAGCACGGTGAAGAACGTGCCGCTGCCCAGAACCGGCTGGCCAAACCGGCCATCAGCCGGGGCGGGAAAATAGAAGAAATCGTAATCCTGCCCCATGACCCGGTCCTCGGGAAAGAAGGTCGGAATAAAGCTGGCCTGATGATGCAGATAGCAATCGGGCGGGCTGGCGAACAACCCACGCGCGCTGTCGCGAAAATCGGTGGCGGCAACCGCCGCTGGCCCTCCGGCGACATGATCCGGGTTTGTCGCGAACCAGCCGAATTCGCTGATCGCGGCAATCACCTGCGGATCATCAAAGGGCAGCCTGTTCGCGGTCCAATCGTCATAGATGGCGGGCGGAGACATCCGCAGCATCAGATCCTCGACCCAATCGGTGGCGGGCCAGCCGGTCGCCCCGCCCGACCCGATACCGATGCACCACGGCACCTGACCATCGGCGGCGATACGTTCGGTCAGCGCCTTCAGTTCCTCATAGCTGGTGGGCAGCACGTAACCGGCATCGGCAAGGTTTTCGGGCACATACCAGACCAGCGACTTGACCTCGGCCTTGTAGGGGAAACCGTAAAATGCGGGCCTGCCGTCAGGTCCGGCATGGGTGCCAAGCCCGGCCCAGCTGTCGCCCGCGGCATAGTTGGCGCGGACCCAATCCGCGGTCCCGGCCCCAAGATCGCGCAGATGCCCGCGCGCCGCCAGATCGGCCATCAGCCCCGGCTGCGGCACGACCGCGATATCGGGCGGCGATCCGGCGGCGGTTTCAATCACGATCTGCTGTTCAAAGCTGGGCGATCCGGCATAGCTGACCCGCACGCCCGTCGCCTGTTCGAACTGATCCACGACCGACAGAAACAGCGCCTGATCCGGGCCAAGCCATGTCGCAAGGATCGACAGGCCGTGCCCCTGCAACCCGTTATGCGCGGCGGCAAAATCGTCAAGACTTTTCCAGTTGATCCGGTCGTCGCGCGGATCCTGGGCCTGCACTGTCCCCGCCCACAGAACGAACGCCGCCATTGCACCACGAAACATCAGGGTCACGTCGTTCTCCTCCGGGCGGATTTCGGCGCGGGGCCGGTGATTCGTCGCAGCGAAAAAGACATGAAACGACGTATTCAGGAAGGCGATTGTGACGGCGGGGACATATTCCCCGCAAGCCCGATTGAAACGATCACGGGAATCACCGCAAATTTTTCCCGAAACCGGCTCATTTCGCGCGTTTGCGACCTTAGTCGGGTTGAATCATCGCGCTTGTCATCTAACATTGATGATAGCCGATTGATCGGCGCCTTGCGTTGGCTTTGGAGGAGAACACGATGGCCTGGACGAAACCGACCCTGAAAGAAATCGCCTGCGGCATGGAAATCAACATGTACGCACCGGCCGATGATGAGCCTGTTCTGTTCTGATCGAACAGATCGCGGCTAAGACGGCCCTGTCCGACGACCTCGGGCAGGGCTGTTTCGTCTGAACACACATGAAGATCATCATTCTGGGTGCCGCTGCGGGCGGTGGCCTGCCGCAATGGAATTGCGGTTGCGCCAATTGCAATGCCGCGCGCAACGGGCGCATCCCTTCCTTGACGCAAAGCTCGGTCGCGGAGATCG
>QIRE01000192.1_pt1 | contig 14238 bp, 16 predicted proteins | sample 2940141 | NCBI WGS metagenome assembly QIRE01 (sample SAMN09273532, study PRJNA473421) | Gut metagenome, whole genome shotgun sequencing project. | isolation source: gut tissue | host: Folsomia candida VU population | place: Netherlands: Amsterdam | collected 2016-03-06
CCTACGTGTTTGCACTCGAAACCAGCCCACACGATGATCGGGGCACCGTCGACGACGGGCATCCCTTCGGGCACCGTTTTCGGTTCCTGTGCAGCGCAATCGTTCGCCGACGATGCTGCCCCCGGTAACGGGTTATGCTGAAACTCAACACCATTCACCCAATGCGGGTCAGCGCTAGCGGTCAATTCGGCAACCGACAGCAAACCGTATCGCGGCGCGTTTAACGCTGGCGCCGAAACAAATACCGGCGGTGCAACTACAGCCATTGTTCCTCCGAACAGTTAATGCGGGAGTGTGGAGCTAGACCGGGCGAGGAGAAGGCAGAACCCCTCGCCCGGCCTAGGTTCCTGCTAGACCGCGACCTTGCCGTTACCGTCCAGCACCTCGGCGGCGCCGGTAGCGCCACGCACACCAAGCGAGAAGCTGACGTTCCGCGACTTGTATTGGCGGCGGTGGACGAGCAGCTTCTCCTCAACGAACAGGCGAAGGAAGTCGTTGACCTTGATGTTCGTCGAGTCATAGACCGCTTCAAGGTTGACGACCTCGCCGCGGCCACGGACGAACGTGCCAGCCGCATACACCAAAGCGTTCACGGTGGCCGGGAACGCGGTAATCGCCGTCGCCCCACCAAACCCAGCGGCCACGCCACTGAATGCGTCCTGCCAGTCGACCACCCACTGCACACGGGCGCCGCGGGCAGCGAAGAACGCATCAATCTGCTGGTCGGTGACCTGCACAATGTTTCCGTCGCCGGCACGCAGCGCGAGGTCGGAGCGGAGCACCGCCTTAGCCCACACCGGGAGCACAACCTCTAGGGTCATGGTTTCGGGTGCCCGGTAGCTGTAGCGGTAGTCGACAATCTGTAGCTCGATACCGTTCAGCAACGAACCTGCCGCCGACGGGCCAAGCGTGGTCGTCAAGTCAACCGCGGTCGACTGTGCAACCATCCGCGCAATCGACGACATGTTGACCTTGTGGGCGTGCGCAGTCAGCGCGCCCTCGACGTGCTGCCGGGTCAGTTCGGGGTAGGCGTGATCCTGCAGGATGCCCGCCTCAACACCGGTATAGATGACGTCGGCGCGAACCTCAGCGAACGTGGTGCAAGGCACGCGGTACAGCGCCTTCTCGGTACCGGCTTCGGCTTGCGTCTCCGTCTGGATCAGGCCGACGTTGCCAGCCCAAATCTGAGTGAAGTCGGCGCCCTCGGTAGTGCGGAGACCGCCACGCTTCACCTGAATGTCAGGCAGATCGACAAGGCCGGTATTCGGGTCAGCGAGAAGCGGAGCCAAATCGTAGAGCGTTTCGCTAGGCGCGCACCAGCCGCCAGCAGCGGCAAGACCCTGCCCATCCTTCACCAGCGCCGGGTTGGCGGCGTAGCGGACGACCTCGTCGTCGTTGCTGCCCGACGCAATCAGCGCGTCAGGGTACTGAACCTTGATCGACGCGTACCCAGCGCGAACGTGAACGCCCTCAATGCCTTTCGGCATCGTCTCGATCTTCGCGGTAGCCGCGGCCACCAGTCCGTTCATGCCGTCGAGTTCCGAACCCTGCGCGAAACCACGCACATCGGCCGACGCCACGATGACCAGCTTCGACGGATCCTTGGTTGGCTTCGGTTCGGGTGCCTTGCCCTGGATTCGCGACAAGTTGTAGCGGCGAGGCTCAGCTGCCGACGCTGCGACCGCTTCGGGAGCCGCCTCCTCGGCTGGCGTCTCGTCGACGACTGCCTCGGCAGGTGCCGGGCTGTCGGTCAATTCTCCGTCGCCGGGAGCGTTCTCGTCGCCGTCCTCAGACTTCTCGGTCTCGCCGGAAACCTTCGCGGCCAGTTCGTCGCGGCGCATCTGCGTCTCTGCGGCCTGCGTTTCGAGGGTTTCCTGGGCGGTACGAACATCGACGATAACGTCGGCAAGAAGTTCCAGCCCGGTCATGCTTTCGGGTGCCGATGCGTCATCGCTGGCGTTGAGAGCGTTGAACTTCTCGACCGCTTCGGCGAGAAGAGTTTCAATCTCAGTGGAACTCATCTCACCCTCGGTGAGGGCGGACAGAATCTGATCTGCGCGGGAATCCGACTCGGCGTTGCCGGCGATGTCAAGGACTTCCTGAAGGGTGCGAGCCATAGCGTGGGTCTCCTAGCGGGAATGCTTTACGCATTGCCCGGCCCACACGCCAGCGGCTTCAATTGACCACTGTAACCCGCGACGGGGAATCTACCGCAGAACCTGCGCGTAACTGCCGCCATACTTCTGCGCGTCGGATCGTGCGTCGGCTTCCGAAACGAACCGTTTCACTGTGCCGTCGGGTCGGTGAGACTCATGCACAACCACTTTCGAGGAGGAGCCAGCACAGTTGCAGCCCATTACGCCGCCAGGATTCGCGCGATGGCAGCTGCGGTGACGGCCTTCTTGGGTGCCTTTTGTGCCTGTTTCACTCCGGCCTGCCCGACGTCAATCCAGTTCGTCCCGTCAGTTTGGGATCCGTCGTCGTAGGTGGCTTTGCCGTCGGCGAAACCGACGAGCTTGCCGCCCTCGGCGCCTTGCGGTGGCACCTGGTCTTCGAGCAACGGTCCGGTGCCGCTGGTCCGTTTCGGGGCTTCGGTCACAAACTCGTCGCCGGGTGTCGACGGGGCACTCGATCCGGTCGGCTTGTCCGGTTTAGCCGTCGGAGCCGGGGCTGCGGGTGGGGTGTCACCCGACGTCGCAGGCTGGTGCGCCTTGGTGTCCACAGTGCTGTTGTCCGTGGGCTTCGGCTTGGCGGCTGGTGGCTTGTCGTCGTCGGGACGCTTCCCCGTGAGGGCTTGCACCGCATCACCTTTCGCAGCGTCAACGTAGTCGCCGACCCGTTTACCAGCGTCACCGACTGCCTTTTGTGCGTTGGCGACGTCCTGACCGATTAGGTCACCAACCGCCACGCCGTACCGTTTGGCCCCCTGCGGGGTCTTCGCCCGACGTTTCCCATCCGCCTTCTTTTTCGGTCCAGCCGACGGTGGTGCGGGAGTTTTCGGTACTGCCGCCGTGACCGCTGAATCGAGCGGAGCCGATGCGAGAGGCAGGTCGGTGTGCTCGCCGCCCTTCGATACCCGCACACGATCGAACGTGACGGGGCCGGTCTCGGTCAGCGGCGTGCCTGCGTAAGCGGCTGTGATGTGCGGCGTGTACGCGTCGTAGTCGCCAGCGGGAGCGAATGCCTGGTTTGCTGCCGACAGTCCTGGCGCCTGCACCAGGTAGACGGCGCACGGCTCCTTTCCGTCGCTGTCGGGGTTGAACGTGGCGTGCCCATTGATTTCGCCTTCGACGGGGCCACCCAATGCGTCGGCGACCTGGCCGGCCAGGTCGTCGGGGTCAGCAATGTCGTCGGCGTTCGGGAAGTACGCGATCGTCAGGTGCATCTCCTCGGGTGGTTCGCCGCCGTCGACAGCGAGACGTTGCGCGTCCGCGTCGGAGGGCAGTAGCGCGATCATTCCGTCAGTGCTGTGATCACCCGAATCGCCGACCGGTGCGACCGGTGCGACCGGTGCGACCGGTGCGACCGGTGCGACCGGTGCTGGCGCTACGGCCGCTGGCGCCGGAGGTGCTGCAGCGGTCAGTACTCGCGAGGCCGCAAGGCCGCGGCGGACGTCGGCCACTCGGGCAACGATGCGTGCCCGCTTCTGGTCGGCGGATGCTTTCGCTGCAGACGACACGACGGCTGCAAGTTCGGTTCGTTTCACAGTGTTGGCCTGCGAGGTCAACCGAGTCTCGACCGCGGAGGCGATCACCGCGTCAAGTTCTGCCGGGGTTTTCGGCATCAACGCTTCGGGCGGCATGACGATACCGGCGGCGACCAGAGCAGCACCCGATGCGGCGAGATGCTGTTCGGTGCGCGGCACAGGGAAACCCGGCACATTCACGGCCAACGCGGCGACCAGTTCGTAGTTGCCGTCGATGCCCCGCCAGTCGCCGGACACACCGGCCCGCCGCAACTCATCAACCTTGCTGTCATCCAAACCGGGGACAACCCGGCCGGCAAGCCAGATGCCGTGCTGGTCCTCCCCTGCCCGCACCGACGCGACAACACTGCCGGTGTTGTCGTAGTGGGCGGCCGCGGCGACACTGTCGACCGACCCGTCGGTGGGCGCGTGACCGGTACCGAGAGTCAGGACACCGATCGGAAGGTCACCCTGGTCGGTGGTGACCATCCCTTTATGGAAGAACTTGTAGCCTTGCGCCGACGTCGGCGGCTGCACGCACTGATTCTGGTAGCCGATGTGGCAGGTTCCCCACTTGGCGAGGTGTCCGAACACCCGGCCGTCGGCGGTGACAGTCAGCGCGGTAGGCCCAGGTAGCTTCGGATCAGAAAAGTCGTCGGCGTTGTAGACCAGACCGGCCGCGGTGATCGCGGTGAGCGTTGCATTCATGGAGGCTCCTGCGCAGGCATCTACGATGCTCGGCCCACACGCCAGCAGCTACGGCATCCAGTATCGCTCATCGTGGTGTTTCACCCAATGAACCTCGATCAGCTGATGCCGAGAACCTGCATCGCTTCGAGTGTTCTTGGACGCCACGGCCCGTCGTCGGGTATCGGGATCTGTCGGATCAGCGCTGCCATGTCGGGGTGGGCTGCGACCTGTGCGCGCACTTCGTCGTCGCCGCCTTCTGATGTTTCGAGGTCGACTAGGCCGTCGACGAAGTAGCTGACCTGATACCACAACGAATGTGGATCGTTTTCGCTGTTGGGGCGGTCAAACGTGCGGTCGATCTTGCGGCCGACGAGAGCTAGCGCGCGGCTCATATCGGGGCTGAATGTCATTGCATCCTCCGCACTACAACTGCCGACCTGTTCAGCACAATGTAGTAGAACTCGCCGAGACGCGGCGAAGGAACACGCGCCACGTCGTATCCGAGTTGGGCTGCGATCCTCGATTTGTCCCTATTCTGGCCGCCGCGAATGTTGGCGAGGTCAATGATTTTCGCCGCTGGCCTGAACGCCAGCTCGATGATCGACTTGCCGACCTCGGACCGGTCGTCGCCAGGCGATCCATACAGCCCGGCATACACTTTCGCCGTCTCGATAGCCGTGGACGCGTACCAGCCACCGCCGTTGACGCCGCCGCCGATCCACGGGGAGTCCTCGTCAATGAATGCCCGCTGAATCTCTTGCGCAGTCGCCCCGTCGATTGGTTTGACGCCACGGAACACCGATGGTTCCGACGACGCCGCGACCATCGCGTCGAACTCGTCGTCGTCCAGTTCGGTGATCGGCCCGTCCCAGCCCTGCTCAGTGAAGATGTAGCCGAGTTCGCGCTCATCGTCGGGCCGGGGTGGTGACGCAGCGTCGAGGTCTCGCCAATGGTCGAAACTGTGAAAACGGGCCGGACGGTAATCGTCGTCATCGCCTGCTCCCTTGAATACGACGTCGTCGGCGTCGGGCGGATCCGGCGGCCCGTCGCCGGGGCTGTTGAACCGTCGCTCAAACTCGGCGTCGATCTGCTCGAACAGGGCGTCGTTGTTGGCGTTGTCGGCGGCGATCATCAACTCGATCAGGTCGTCGTCGGACAGCGTTGTCAGGTCGTCGGGGACGTCGACGATCGGCCGCTCAGGTTGGGTGGGCAGGTCGACGGGCGTCACCTGCGGGACCGTCTGCCCGTGGTCTTCGCCGCGCTGGCGGGCCGGTGCCGCTTGCTTGCGGTCGGCGGCGACCTGCTCTGCGGCGGCGTGCGCGTCGTCGACGTCATCGACACCAACGCGTCGACCACCTGGAATGACTTGCCCGAGTGAACCTTTCGGCCCGCTCAGTTCGTCTTGCATGGCGTCGACGTCGAGGATCACCATGCTGCACCGGCAGTTGATCGTTTCGTGTGGGGCGATGGTGATGGGGTCGCCGGGGTGGTCGAGTAGGAATCCGCCGACCCGAAACTTCTCGTCGATCCGCACCATCTGTCCGTCCGCAACCACATGTGACGGGCGGGTGCGGGTGTCCTCGGTGGCTAGCCATCGTTTGTAGTAGGTGTCGCCGGTCTCGGCTTCGGCTTGGCGGGCGGCGGCCAGCTGCCCGTACTGGACGGCGCCGTGCGCTTCGGTGCGGGCGATGCGGCGTGCTTTCCACCGCCACTGATTCATTTCGTGGTCGTGGGCGTTCCACAATGCGCGGCGCCGCGCTTTCAGGTCAGCGGAGCGCGCCGGATCGAGGTCGGGGTTGGTGAGCCGTTCATCTATGTCACCGATTTGTGCGCGTAGATCGCGGGTCGACGCATCAATGTTCAGGACACGGCCGATGCGGTCAGTGATTTCTTCGATAGTGTCGGCATCCGACATCGCTTCGAGCAGTTCGGGGCGAATCTCCTCGAACACGCCCTCCGGCCAGATGCGCAGCCGGTCCGAGACGGTACGAAGGTATTCCTGTTGCGGGCCGAAACTACTGCCGGGTGTGGTGCGGCGGACTCGCTGGAACGCTTCGCCGAGCACGATCGCCACCGACGGCAACAGGTGCGCGTCCAGGCCGGCACGCCACGCCGCATAGGACTGGTTGGCGGCGTCGACAGCTCGGGATGCGGGCCAGGCTGCGGCCACCAGATTCTGTAGTTCGTTGACGATGACGGCTTGTACCGCTGCCAGCCACCCGCGCATCGCGGTGATGACAGCGGTCTCGACGTGTTGTTCGGCGCGCTCTAGCTGGTGTTCGGCTACAGCGCGGAGCAGCCGATCATTGGGCGGCAGCATCTCGACTCGCACCGGCGATGTACCGCATAAGCATCTGCCGTTCGTGGGGTTGCTGGGTGCGTAGCAGGTCGGACACGTAGTCGTTGCACGCTACGATCACTCGTCCCGCCGAATCCACACCAATTGTTGGGGCGAGGACGGTGAGCAGCGCAGACCAGCGGTCCATTGTGGCGAGCCTTGCCAGTTCGGCATCGGTGGGGCCGGGAGCCAATTCCATATACAGCTTGCCTTCGGGAACATCTTGGTAGGCGCCACGCTGGGCACGCGACCGGTACCGGTTGCGGATTGTTTTGCCTGACACAACCAACGCACGCAGCACCGCGACCTCGCAGGCCAGGGTGACGTCGATTGAGTTGGTCACAGCGGTTGTGTTCCCTCGGTGTTGCCGAACACCGGTGGACTGTTCGACGGTTCATCTGCGACGTCGGGGACGTCGACAGTTGGCGTGGCGCCGACGTCGGCGGCGGCGGGCTGTGGGGCCGTTGCCGTTGCCTGGTCGGTGACACCCGGTATGTCGATTCCGAGAGCCGACAACACTTGTGGCGCGTAGCCGACGAGCGGACCTTGCAGCATCTCCCACAGTCGTTTATCGCGAAGCTCGTCGGGGCTCGGCGCATCGGTGTCGGAGAACCCGTTCTCGGTGCGCAGCACGGTGAGGCTAATCGCGTCCTTCTCGTACAGGAGTTGAGCGTCCTTGGAACGGTCGGGCCGCACCTGCAGCGGCGTCTCGTCGTACCAAACCTGGTACAGGTGGGCGTCGGCGACGCCATCTGATTCAAGGAGGGGGCGCACCAGGCCGACGGTGAGCGCGTGGCAGATGGTCGATACGACGGGGACGACACCAAACTTCACTTCGTTGTCGTCTACAGCCCACGCCGACCAGTGGTTTGAGGACGCCTGGCCGAGCAGAACTGACGGGTCAGAGTCCATACCCAACCCAATGCGGCGGATCGCTTCATCGCGGAGGCTTGGGGCTTCCTTGTCGAGGGGCGACGAGAATGTCAGGTACTGCGCTTTGTCGATCAACTCGGGCGGGACGATCGCCATGAACGGCACGACCGAACCGGCCGCGGCACGATCCTGGATCGGCACCATCATGTAGTCGGTCAGTTCGTCACCGATTGAGGTGCGGTCATCGTCGTCGAGTGGTTCGCCGTCTTCGTCGAGTTCGTCGTGGCTGAACGCGGACTCGATGCCCTGCGGGAGGAGGAGCAGACCGGATCCGGCGAGGCGGGAGTCGATTTGCGCGGACACGTACTGGGTGAGCCCCCGCAGTTCGCGGGCGACGGGCAGGACTGCGCGGACCGGGGCGTCGGCGAACGCACGGTGTTCGGGGTGCGGATTCCAGGCACGGATGACGACGTCGGCGTCGGTGAGGTCGCGGGGCCGGTCGAGGCCGTCGCTGAGCTTCCACCGGTTTTTTGAGCCGGTTAGTTCGCTGCCGGAGTATGCCGACCACGACAGTGTTTTGTTGTCGTCTTCACTGGCAACCAGCATCGACTCACCCGAGTAGATGATGTGCTGGGCGGCACGTTTCAGTTCCTGCTCAACCCTTGCGGTGTTGCCGAACAGTGCGACGTGCAGGTCGTAGACGGGGCCGGTGGTGTCGGTGATCTTCACTGGTTCCGATGTCGCCGATTCGCGTTTCGCGATGAAGATACGAACTTGGGAGCAGGCGCGGGCTTGCCGGTCGCCGATGAATCGGAGTTCGCCTGTTTCGTCGCGCAGAGCCCATGCTTCGGACTGCCATTCTTCTACCGGCGCCCGTTTCACGGCGCGGTCGATCGTTTTGCCCCGGTTTGACGGATTGAGAACCTGGGCGGCAGCAGTTATCGCGGTTCGGGATCCGCCCGGTTCGAGAGGCCACTGGGTTACGGTGGCGCCGGCCGGGACGCGTAGGCGACGGGACAGCGGTACTTTACGGTGAGCGTTCGCCTTCGCCCACAGTCCCGCAGCATTCGACTCACGCATCGTCGTCCCCCGTCGTGTACTGGACGATCAGACCTGTGAGAAGCGACGCCGACCCAGCCAATGCGACGTAAAACCACCAGCGTGTGTCGCCGTAGAAGTAGGAGGCGGCACCGACACCCGCCGACACCCACAACCCCAAACACCACGGGCAGGTGACCAGGTAGGCGAACCAGTTGTCGGGGCCAAGCCACACGACGATCCGTTGCCGAATCGGGTAGCTGATCTGGTCGACCGTCAACACGCGGGTTATGCGGGCGGCCAACCCGATCGTGAGCAGGGTGAGCAACGCGGACACCAGTGACCTCCATTTGTGCGGCAGCGCGCACAACGTAGCGGGAGGTGGTGCCGTCTACATGGTTCGTCGGTGAGCGTTGACGCCGGTGGCGCGGGCGTCGGAGCGCCGTCTGCTTGTCGGGTTAACCAGCACCGACTTGCCGCCGATCAACTGAATGACTCGTTCGTAGGCGTTGACGGCGGCGTCCATTCGGTCTGGTGACGCCTGACCTTGCTGCCATTGGATGGCTTGCCGTTCCAAACCGGGCAAGGTTCCGACGACACGGAGACGTCCCGTCGATGCGGCTTGCCGGGCGCCGGTCGCACGCGCTGTCTTGTCGCCTTTCCCGCGGTAGCCATAGATTTTGAACGGCGGGTCACTTATGTCGGGGACGACGATGCCGTCAAGTTCCGACAGCACGGTTAGCGGATCGTCGGGGGCGTCTTCAAGTTCAGCCATTGCGACAGCAGCCGACGCGATGTCGTTGCCGTTGGCGCGGATCAGGCGGGCCTGGTTACGAATGTCGATCCACGCCTGCCGGATGACCCGCTTATAGGTGGTTTCGGTGGTGTACGCCTCAAACGCAATCTCTTGAGCTGTGTTCGTGAGGGCTAGGAGCACAGCGCGGCGCGCCCACTGATCCGACGTCATACGCGCCGACCAGTCGTCGGTCCACAACACTTTCCCGTCGACGGTCGCCGCGGCCGCGATGATGCCCGCTTCATCGCGGTGCCCCGTTTCGGCGGGGTCGATCGACACGATCCGCACCGTCGTTTCGTCTGCACTGTCGGTACGGAACTTGTCGAACCACGCTTGATGAAATAGGCCGCCACCGGCGGGCGTCGGTGAACCTTGGTAGAGGGCCGACCAGACGCGGGGGCCGACACTGTCGCGGGTTTCTTCCCAGTCCATCGGGGTGCGGTCACGTGACGACGTCAACCAGGTGCCGTCTTCGCGGCCCAGCGAATCCAACAACCCTGGTTCCGAGAGGGCTGGAATGTTGATGTGACGCCACCGACGTCGATCCGGCGGGAGTTGCTTCTCATGGTCGAGGATCCAACCGGCCAAATCTCGTTCATGCCAACGCGTCTGAATCAGGATGATCGGGGCGCCCGGCGCGAGTCGGGTTGTGAGGTCGCCCTGGAATCCTTCAATGACGCGGCGCCGCTCGGTCGGCGAATCTGATGCGGCCATACCTTTCAGCGGGTCGTCGATGATGAGGAGGTCGGCCGGACGTCCAGTGATGGTGCCGCCCAGGCCGACGGCCACCATGCCGCCCTTGTGTCCTTTGATGCGCCAGTGCGACGCAGACGCTTTGTCGTAGGCCAGTCCGAGTCCTAGCTGGTCTTCGGATCGGAGTTGGGTGAGCGGATCGCGGGCATCGGTTCCGTGCGAGGCGATCAAGTTGCGGGCTCGGACCGATGCCTGCTCGGCCAAGTCTGCGGAGAACGCGCCATAGATGATGCGCCAGTTCGGGTTTCGTTGCAGAGCCCGCAACACCGTCCACACGCCGGTCAGTTCAGTTTTCCCTTCCTGCGGCGGCATCGTGATCAGTAGTCGGCCGCGGCGCGTGTTGATAGTTTCCTCGAGTGCCGTAGAGATGAGTTTGATCGCATCGGTGAGGACGTAGTCGGGGTCGATGCTCGTGGCGAGGTATGCGGGTGACGGCTGGTCGGCGAGGCATCGTTCCCGCACCAACTGCTGTTCCACCCACCCGAGCATTCGTGACTTCTCGGGTTCGGGCAGCTTGTCGACCCTGTCAAACCAGGCGTCAAGATCAGTCAGGCTCATAGGCCACCCGCAGGTCAGGGTTCGCGTGGACTGCCATGCCAGCGGCAAGCATCTCGAACGGCGATAGACCGTCGAGGATGAGCGTGTCCTGGTCGGCGTACGTCGCGGCGAGCGCTTCCAGACGTTCGGTCGGCGCGGCGCTCTCGGCGACGAGGTCTTCAATTTCGGTGAGGATACCAACCGGGATTGCAGCGCGACCCGACTCAAAGTTTTGGTAGGAACGCACCGACACGTTCAGCTGCTTAGCCATCTTCGGCACCGATAGCCCGAGGTAGGCGCGGTAGCAGCGGACGACTGCGCTTTGGTTCCATTCGTAGTCTTTGCTCATTGCGGATTCCTTTCACGCCGACGGCCCAACCCCTGTCGGGGTTGGGCCTGCGGCTTGCCGTGAGTCATGTGTCTCGAAGAATATCGAGGATCGCGGCCTCAATCTCATTTCTCGTCGTCAACGCGTACCGCCTTCCGATGAATGTTCCGAGTGTGGTGCCCGTGAAACGGGCTCCCGTCGCTGCGTTCTGTCCCGGTTGACGCCGGTACACGTCAACGAGATACCCGCGCTCACCTGCCGATACGAGTGCGGTCGCGTCTTCGTGGTAGCAGATTGCTTCACCGGTCGGGGTGGCGCGAAACTTCATGACGCCTCCTCGATCGCGACTTGCCAGTCTTCGCCGACCACTTCGTTGTCGGTGCCCATCGCCTCGTACACGTATGTTCCGTGGTCGTCGAGGTAAGCGATGAGCGCGACGCCGACCGTTGAGGACGGTGCACGCCGCAATCCTGCAGCTCGCACCTGGTCGTCCCCCGCGACGAGGTCAATCACCTCGTCGCGGGAGAACGTGCCCCAATACTTCACGGTTTGTGTCAGCGTCACGGCGAACTCGTCGCTCATCAGACGGCGAGGAGGTTGAACGCGGATTCCTTGACGCGCTGCATTTCGCCGCCCTTGGCGATCCGCTCGGCGCGCATCTCGGCCGGGTCACCCTTGCCGTACACCGGCGAGAAATGGTCGGCCCACTCGGCGACCGCCTGGTACAGGCCGTAGCGGGAACCGTGGAACCCGTCGAGGGTGTCCGACGACGTCCACAGCTTCATCACGTGGTCGATCCGCTCGTTCTGATTCTTCTCGGTCCGGTCAGTCACCGTGCCGGGTTCCTGGTCGAAACGGAACACCTTCCGCAGCTTCTTCGTCGCATCCGACGGCCGCAGATCAGCGTGGATCATCTTCTCCAACTCCGACTCGAAGGTGTCCACGTACCGCCACGTCATACCCAACGCTTCCCGCACAGCCTGCAGGTTCTTGCTGGCGTTGGCGGTGTGCCGGATCGAATACTGCGAGGTCGCCCGACCGAGCGCAGCGCGGAGCGTGTTCGCGCACACCACACGCACCGGGGTGACCATCACCCTGAACGCCGACGACCCGTCGTGACTGTTCTCGGCGACCAGATACAGGTTGGTGACGTCTGTACCGCCACTCCCGGCCAGTTCAATCGAACGGGGCAGCTTCATCGTCAGGAACACTTTCCGTCCGCCCTGCAGCGCGCCGGCGGTCTCGAAGTGCGCGCCGGACTCGTCGACGAGCGCGTTCAAAATGTCGGCGTTCTCCTCGTTCTGGATGACCGTGTACCCCTCCCCTAAGCCGGAGCCGAGCAAGTTGACGCCACCGGTGACCGGGTTGGTGCGGATCGTCGAAAACTTGCCGGTCACCAACTGGGCGCCTGGCGTGACGCCTTCGTCAGTGATCGTCGGATCCAGCTGCGCGTACTCAGGCACTTTGCGGACGTTCCATCCGGCTAGGTTCGCCGCCGACAACGCGTCTTCCGCGGTCATCGAGTCCGGCAGTACCTGCCCGAGCCGATGCCACGCATGGGTGCGTGCCGACGCGAACGATGCGATGCCGCCGTTGATGTCGAGTTCGTGAGCCATGATGTGGGTTCCTTCCCAATTTGCCGCAGGGCTTATTCCCTCGCGGATCGTGCCTCGCCACGGTTTGAACCGTAGACACACCCAGTGATGGGCCGGGGCTGCGTCAATCACCAGTCGTCGGCGTGCTGCGGCAGTTGCGCCACCAGGACACCCAATCCGAGGCTGCCGTAGTGCTCGTTCAGCATGTGGAACGCATGTTCCCTCACGTCTTTGCGGATGGCATCTGTGCCGGACACTCCGTAGTTCATCTCCCACGACTCGGGGTCGATGTCTAGCGTGTGCGTGATCTTGACTTTCATTTACGTCGCCCACTCGAACTTGGCGTTAACGACGAACACTTCACCGGCGTCGTAGTTGCCGGTGTCTCTCAGCATTTGTGCGTATTCCTCTGCTCGTTCGTAGTTCGTGAACCATGCGGTCGCACTCTCGTCGACCTCGCCGGGTCGTACTTCGGCGATTACCTGGGCGGGAATGTCTTCGTACATGTCGGACTCCATTCCGATCTCAGCTGCGGACTTAGTTCCGCTTGCTTTGTAACTTCATCCTATGATATTGGATGCGAAATAGCAAGGGGGACAACAGGTTTGGCGGACACGTGTCGGTGTCCGCCAAACCTGGTTCACTCCGGCAGGATTGCGCTGATGTCGAACGGGTCGACGTCCCGATCGTCAATCTTTCGAGGCATGACGATGACCACGACGTCGGCTGGTTGGTTCCTCCCCGCCGATAGGGCGAGAACCGACGGCTTATTCGGTCCGCCCGACCGGAACGCCAACTCTCCGAACGGTTTCAGGTCAGCCAGATACTCGGACCCGAGCACGACAGGCTCGGTGGGATTGGTCGTCGCGTGCCGCACCGCGTCGCGGATTAGCCGAGTCGTCGGCGGATATGTCGGTAGGTCGGTGCGGGCGCAGCAACGCATCCGAGTGCTCAAGTCATCGACGTCGATGTACGGGTTATCCCCCATCTGCACACTGATCAGCAGCTGCCGGGAGGCCGCTTCACTCGCTTTCGTTTTTGCCAGAGTGAGCACACGTTTCGCGTCGTCGACGTCGAGCAGCATGTCGAAGTCGCCGCCCGACCAGTCCAATCGGGCACGGACGAGACGGTGATGGTCGGTCGCTTCAACGAACAGGCTGCCGCTGTCAGCGAAGACGTGGACGGTGCGCAGAACTGGCACGCTGTCGTCTTTGTAGATGGCGAGGACGCCTGCCGACAATGCGCGGTGCAGCAGCGCGGCGTTGACGTTCGCAGTGAGGAGCGTGGGCTGCTCGGTGTCGACGTCGTGGGTGAGGGTGTCGGTCATGGTTGGACTCCATTCCAGTTGTCCGAGCTGGCTTGTTCCGGCCCGGTGGTCTTTGTGTTTTCCGCCATCTCTAGCGCGTCGCGGGCTGCGATAGCTTTACCGCGTGCTTCGTTGGTGTAGCGGGGGTCGCTCGCCTGCTTCCGTGCGTCGGCGACGATCAGCTCGACGAGGCGGTCGCGGTCGGCATCTGTCGGGTTTCGCCGGTTGTCGACCGGCCGACGGTTGACGTGGTACAGGTCGATCATTCCACTCCCACCGTCGTCGTGGTTCCAAGAGAC
>QIRE01000193.1_pt1 | contig 14228 bp, 10 predicted proteins | sample 2940141 | NCBI WGS metagenome assembly QIRE01 (sample SAMN09273532, study PRJNA473421) | Gut metagenome, whole genome shotgun sequencing project. | isolation source: gut tissue | host: Folsomia candida VU population | place: Netherlands: Amsterdam | collected 2016-03-06
CGAAGCGAGTTTTGAAGCTCAGGTGCTTCTCCGTTCGGAGCAGCAGCTCGTTGTGGTGGCCTTGTGGTCGCCGCGCAGCGCACCCACCGCCGAGCTCATCAAAACGCTTGCCGTTATGGCGCAGTCCGCGCAGGGGCGGTGGGCGTTGGCGGCGGTCGACGTCGATGCCAACCCACGTATCGTTCAGGCGTTTCAAGCTCAAGGCGTCCCCCTAGTCATCGCGTTGGCAAACGGTCGTCCGGTCGCGGAGTTCGAGGGGGTCCGTCCCGAAGCCGAGATCACGCCGTGGATCGAGTCAATCCTCGCGCAGGTCGGGCCGTCGCTGCCGGGCCTTTCCGACGATCCTGACGCCGAGGTTGCCGAGCAGGAGGATCCGCGCCGCAGCGCCGCCGAGGCAAAGTTCGACGCCGGTGACCTCGACGGTGCCCTCGCCGACTACCGCGCTATCGCCGCGGATGAGCCGAACAATCTTGAAGTCGCGTCCCTGATTCGAAATATCGAGTTCATGGCACGCGCCGGCGGGCACGATGACTCGGTGCTCGAGTCGTCGGCCGACGACGTCGACGGTCAGTTGGCTGCCGCTGACGTGCTCCTGTTGGCGCAACGTCCCGAGGAAGCGTTCGACCGACTGATTGCGACGATCAAGGCGACGTCGGACGACGATCGCACGCGCACGCGGACTCGTCTACTTGAGTTGTTCGAACTGTTCGATCCGGCGGAGCCGTTCGTGGTTGCCGCGCGCCGAAAGCTCGCCGCGGCTCTGTACTAGTCGACCTCCCGGTCGAGGCGGCGGACAAGTCGGGCAGGATTCGAGAAGTCGTCAACCGGGGCGAACCGATAACGTAGGGCGCATGACAACGAAGCCGCCCACATATGTTGCCGACTCCCACGACATGATCCGCGTGGTGGGTGCGCGGGAGAACAACCTGCGCGACATCAGCGTCGAAATCCCAAAGCGGCGACTCACCGTGTTCACCGGCGTATCCGGATCGGGCAAGAGCTCCTTGGTATTTGGGACGATCGCGGCGGAGTCCCAGCGCATGATCAACGAGACCTACAGCGCGTTCATCCAAGGCTTCATGCCGACGCTCGCGCGGCCCGATGTGGACGTTCTGGATGGCTTGACCACGGCGATCACCGTGAGTCAGGAGCGGATGGGCGCCGACCCGCGCTCGACGGTGGGTACCGCTACCGACACCAACGCGATGCTGCGCATCCTGTTTTCTCGGTTGGGCAAGCCGTATATCGGGTCGCCGCAAGCCTTTTCGTTCAATGTGGCGTCGATCAGTGGCGCTGGCGCGGTTAGCGTGGAGAAGGCCGGGCGCACCGTGAAAGAACGTCGAAGCTTCAACCTCGTCGGTGGCATGTGCCCGAGATGTGAAGGGCGCGGCAAGGTCTCGGACTTTGACCTGACCGCCCTCTACGACGAGGAGAAGTCGCTCAACGAGGGTGCACTCACCATTCCCGGTTACACGATGGACGGTTGGTACGGCCGTATCTATCGCGGGTGCGGGTGGTTTGACCCAGACAAGCCAATCAAGAAGTTCACCAAGCGAGAGCTCAACGACCTGCTGTACAAAGAAGCGACCAAGATCAAGGTGGAAGGCATCAATCTCACCTACCTCGGCCTGATTCCGCAGATTCACAAGACGTTTCTGTCGAAGGATCGCGAAGCGATGCAGCCACATATCCGAGCGTTCGTCGACCGCGCCATCACGTTCACCACCTGCCCCGAATGCGACGGCACCCGCCTGACCGAGGGTGCGCGGTCGTCGAAGATCGCCGGGAAATCGATTGCCGACGTTTGCGCGATGCAGATTTCCGATCTCGCCGATTGGGTTCGCAAACTCGACGAACCGTCGGTCGGCCCACTCGTCGACAGTCTGCAACAGACACTCGATTCCTTCGTCGATATCGGCCTCGGTTACCTGTCCTTGGAACGTCCCGCGGGAACTCTGTCGGGTGGTGAAGCGCAGCGCACCAAGCTAATTCGCCACCTTGGGTCGTCGCTGACTGACGTCACCTATGTCTTCGACGAGCCAACCATCGGGCTGCATCCGCATGACATCGAGCGGATGAACACCCTGCTGCTCCAATTGCGAGACAAGGGCAATACCGTGTTGGTCGTCGAACACAAGCCGGAGACCATTGCGATTGGCGACCATGTGGTCGACTTGGGGCCCGGCGCCGGATCGCATGGCGGCACAGTATGTTTCGAGGGAACTGTCGCCGAGTTGCGGGCCAGCGATACCGTCACCGGCCAACATCTCGATGATCGCGCGCGCTTGAAGGACGACATACGAACTGCCACCGGCACTTTGGAAGTTCGCGGCGCGACGGAGAACAATCTGCGCGACGTGGACGTCGACATTCCGCTCGGTGTTCTCACCGTCGTCACCGGCGTCGCGGGGTCGGGTAAGAGTTCACTCATCCACGGTTCGGTCGCCAATCGGGACGATGTTGTAGCCATCGATCAGGGAGCGATCAAGGGATCCCGGCGCAGCAACCCGGCGACGTATTCGGGTCTGCTAGAACCGATTCGGAAGGCGTTTGCCAAGGCCAACGGTGTCAAGCCAGCCCTGTTCAGTTCAAACTCGGAGGGCGCGTGCCCAGCCTGCAAGGGTGCGGGTGTCATCTACACCGACCTCGGCATCATGGCCGGCATGTCTACCGTCTGCGAGCAGTGTGAAGGCAAGCGATTCGACTCAGAAGTGCTCGGCTACAAGTTCGGCGGGCGCGACATCAGCGAGGTCCTCGGAATGTCGGTGGCCGACGCGGCTGAATTCTTCAGCGACGGCGACGCACGAATTCCCGCGGCGCACAAGATCCTTGGACATCTTTCCGACGTCGGATTGGGATACCTGACGATCGGGCAGCCGCTGACCACACTGTCCGGCGGCGAGCGTCAACGTCTGAAATTGGCAACGCATCTCGGTGAAAAGGGCGGCATCGTCGTTCTCGACGAACCGACGACCGGACTACATCTAGCCGACGTGGAGAACCTCCTCGGACTGTTGGACCGGATCGTCGATTCCGGCAAGTCGGTGATCGTCATCGAACACCATCAGGCGGTGATGGCGCACGCCGATTGGATCATCGACTTGGGCCCGGGCGCCGGACACGACGGCGGCAAGGTGGTATTCGAGGGAACGCCCGCGAAACTAGTCGCCGACCATAAGACGTTGACCGGCAAGCATTTAGCGGACTACGTGGGGAAGTAGCCGGGGATACCTACTCCGGCGCCAACCACACCGCGGAGTTGGGCGGCAGCAGGACCGTCGCCGACGCCGGTCGGCCATGCCACGGCTCGTCGGTGGCCCGCACCCCACCGAGGTTGCCCTGGCCCGATCCGCTGTAGTCGCTCGAATCGGTGTTGAGGATCTCGGTCCACCGTCCGGCGCTTGGTAGCCCAACCTGGTAGTCGGTGCGGGCGGATCCGGAGAAGTTGAAGATGCACGCGACCACCGAGCCGTCGCTGCCGTACCGCAGAAAGCTGATGACATTGTTCGCCGTGTCGTTCGCGTCGATCCATGAATAGCCCTGCGGCGACGTGTCCTGGCTGTACAGGGCAGGCTGCGAGGCGTAAACGCCGTTCATGGCGGTCACCAGCGTCGCGATGCCAGCGTGAAGTTCACCTTCCCAACCTGTTCGCTGGTCCCAGTCGAGGCTTCGATCGTCACCCCACTCACGTGTCTGGCCGAATTCCTGACCCATGAACAACAGCTGCTTGCCGGGGTGAGACCACATGTACGCCAAAAAGATTCGCACCCCGGCCGCTTTGGCGAATGCGTCGCCAGGCATCCGGGTCCACAGCGTGCCCTTGCCGTGGACCACCTCGTCGTGCGAGATGGGCAACAGAAAGTTCTCGCTCCACGCATACATCAGCGAAAAGGTGATTTCGTGATGGTGGAAGCTGCGGTGTACCTGATCACGCCCGAGGTAGCCGAGAGTGTCGTGCATCCACCCCATATTCCATTTCAGGGTGAAACCCAGCCCGCCGAGTGACGTGTCGCGCGTAACGCCGGGCCACGATGTCGATTCCTCCGCTACGGTGACCACACCCGGAAAGTGTTTGTGCACAGTCGCATTCATCTCTTGGAGGAACTGAACCGCCTCGAGGTTCTCTCGGCCGCCGTGAATATTTGGCGTCCACTGCCCCTCGGCGCGGGAATAGTCGAGGTAGAGCATCGCCGCGACGGCGTCGACGCGCAGGCCGTCGACGTGGAACTCTTCAAACCAGAACACGGCATTGGCAACGAGGAAGTTGCGGACCTCCGCGCGACCGAAGTTGAAAATGTATGTGCCCCAGTCGAGTTGTTCGCCGCGCTGTGGGTCACTGTGCTCATACAGCGCAGTGCCGTCGAATCGCGCCAGCGCCCAGTCATCCTTCGGGAAGTGGGCGGGTACCCAATCGATGAGGACGTAGATCCCCAATCCGTGTAGATGATCGACCAGATAGCGGAACTCGTCCGGGGTGCCGAACCGGGCCGTCGGGGCGTAATACGACGTGACTTGGTACCCCCAGGAGCCACCAAACGGGTGTTCCGCGACGGGTAGAAACTCGACGTGCGTGAAGCCCAATTCGACTACGTACGAACCTAATTCGTGAGCCAGTTCGCGGTAGTCCAGCCCTCGTTTCCATGAGCCGAGGTGCACTTCGTACACGCTCATCGGTTCATTGACCGGCGTTTTGGCGGCGCGTCCAGTGATCCACGCGTCGTCGGACCAGGTGAAATGCGAGTCGTCGATGACCGACGTCGTCGACGGCGGTATGTTCGTTCGACGCGCCATCGGGTCGGCCTTGTCTCGCACGACGCCGTCGGCGCCGTGGATGCGGAACTGGTAGGCATCGCCTGGGGCCAGATCGGGGATGAAAAGTTCCCACACGCCGGTCGAACCGAGGGAACGCATCGGGAACATTCGTCCGGCCCAGTTGTCGAAGTCGCCAATCACGGTGACGCCGTGCGCATTTGGTGCCCAGACGGAGAATGACACTCCGTTAACGGTGCCGTCCGGAGTGTCGTAGGACCGCAGGTGTGTGCCGAGGACTTCCCACAGTCGTTCGTGGCGCCCTTCGGAAATCAGATGTGTATCCACCTCGCCGAGCGTCGGGAGGAACCGGTATGGATCGGCGACGACGAATTCTCGTGCGTCCCCGCCTTTTTCGCTGCCGTAGCGAACCCGATACCGGTAGTCGATGAGATCGGTGATGGGTACCGCTCCGACGAACAGATCGTCGGTTTGGGCGGTCAGCGGGTAATCGACGCCACCGATCACGGCGGTGACTGATACGGCATCGGGCCGCAGCACGCGCAGGATCGTGTGGTCCGACCCAGCAGGATCGGACACGGCGTGCGCACCGAGGAACGAGTGCGGGTTGTGATGGGTATGCGCGGCAAGATGATTCAGGTCGTGGTCGGATGCGTTCGGATTAGTCATGTCTCACCTGCACCGGTAGGAGAGTTCTTGCGCACGAGCGACGTCGACGGGTGGTAGCGCAACGATATGTGCGACGGCTCGCCACGGCTCCAGGCGGATGAAATTGGCTTGGCCCCAATGGAACTCCTCACCGCTCACTTCGTCGATGCAGCTGAACCTGTCGTGCCAGTCATAGCCGAGCGCGGGCATATCGAGCCACAGCGTCGACGTTTGCGCTTCGAACGGATCGAGGTTAATCACTATGACCACCCGATCACCCGACGTCGGTTCGATCTTGGAATAGGCGATAAGCGCGGGATTGTCGATGTGGTGAAAGGTGATGTTGCGCAGCTGTTGTAGCGCCGGATGACGTTTGCGGATCGCATTGAGACTCGTGATCCATGGTTCCAGAGACTCACCTCGACTCGCCGCGTCCTTGTAGTCACGCGGACGAAGCTGATACTTCTCGGAATCGAGGTACTCCTCGCTGCCGGGTGCGACGGCAACGTGTTCATACAGCTCGTATCCGCTGTACACGCCCCACGACGGGCTCAGGGTCGCAGCGAGCGCGGCGCGTAACGCGAACATGCCCGGCCCACCGAACTGCAGGCTGTCATGCAGGATGTCGGGGGTGTTGACGAAGAGGTTCGGCCGCGCTTCGTCGGCGTGCGCCGCGATCTCGCGGCCGAACTCTTCCAACTCCCACTTCGCCGTCTTCCAAGTGAAGTAGGTGTAGGACTGTGTGAAGCCGAGTCGGCCAAGGCCGTACAGACGGGCCGGGCGGGTGAAGGATTCACTGAGGAACAGCACGTCCGGGTCACGCTTTTTCACTTCGCTGATGACCCATTCCCACATGTTCGGCGGCTTGGTGTGGGGGTTGTCAACGCGAAAGATCTTGATACCCAAGCCAACCCATTTCAGCGCGACCTTGAGGACGGCACGATAGATGCCATTGCGGTCGTTGTCGAAGTTGATCGGATAGATGTCCTGATACTTCTTCGGCGGGTTCTCGGCAAACGCGATGGTGCCGTCGGGCAGGGTGGTGAACCATTCTGGATGTTCGGTGGCCCACGGATGGTCGGGTGCGCATTGCAGCGCGAAGTCGAGGGCCACCTCCATACCGAGCTCGGCCGCGCGTTCGGTGAAGTAGCGGAAGTCTGCTTCGGTGCCGAGGTCAGGATGAATCGCATCGTGGCCACCATCGGCTGATCCGATTGCCCAGGGCGACCCGACGTCGTCGACGCCGGCGACCAGGGTGTTGTTGGGGCCCTTGCGATTTACCGCACCGATTGGGTGGATTGGTGGCAGATACACGACGTCGAAACCCATTGCGGCGATGCGCGGCAGGTCCTCGGCGGCGGTGTGGAAGGTGCCGTGCAGCGGCCGACCGTTCTGGTCGATTCCGCCCGTCGAGCGGGGAAAGAATTCGTACCAGGACCCGTAAAGCGCTCGCGTGCGGTCGACCCAGACACGATATGACTTGGACTTCGTCAGCAATTCCCGCACCGGGTGTTGCCGCATGATTTCGACGATCTGATCACTGATTGCCAGGGCGACGCGATTCTCCACGCGTCGCCGGGTGGCGCGGAGATCACGTAACGCGTCGGTCAGCGGGCCGACGGCGGTGGCGTCGGGAGCGAGGACACCGTCCATGAGTTGTGCGCGCGCACGGGCAATGATGTCTTCACCGATCGCCAGGTCATTCGCCAGGTCGGCGGCACCTTGCCCAGCGTCGATCTTCTTGATGATGCCGGTGCGCCAGGTGGCGTAGGGGTCGCTCCAGGCGTCGATTCGGTAGACCCAGAATCCCATAGCGTCGGGGACGAACGCGGCGTTGAACGTGTCGGCGACGGGGCCTTCGATCATCGGGACGTCGTAGCGAACCTGCCCGGGACCGTCGACGTTTAGGGTGACTCCCAGCGCGTCGTGTCCCTCCCGCCATGCGGTGGCGCTCACCGGAACAAGTTCTCCGACAACCGCTTTGACTGGATAGAGGCCACCGCTATTCGCAGGTGCGATGTCCTCGATTGCCATGCGGCCGATCACCACGGGTCTCCTTCACTTCTTAAGTGGGGTCCACCAGACGAGACGATGTGGTTCAACCGTAGTCTGCCCAACCTACCGAGCGCAGCGTGCGAGACGAATCTGAAATCACTCACCCTAGGCGGCGAAGTGCGCCTTCGACTGTGTCGAGACTTGTGGTCCGCCAGAACGGCGGTAGGGACTTTATGAGATAGCCGCCATAACGTGCGGTAGCGAGTCGAGAATCGAGAACGGCAACTACGCCTCGGTCGTCGACCGAACGCAGCAGGCGACCGGCGCCCTGGGCAAGAAGAAGCGCGGCGTGATTGGCGGCGACGGCCATAAATCCGTTGCCGCCGTTGGCTTGGACGGCCCGCTGACGGGCGGTCAGCAGCGGATCGTCGGGGCGGGGGAAAGGTATGCGGTCGATGACGACAAGACTGCACGAGGGTCCGGGCACATCGACGCCTTGCCAGAGGGACAGCGTTCCGAACAGGCACGACGCCGTATCGTCGCTGAACTCGCGGACGAGCGTCGAGGTGGTGTCTTCGCCCTGACAGAGGATCCGATGGTCGGTGGCCTCACGCATGGCGGCTGCCGCTTCCTTGGCTGCGCGCATCGACGAGAAGAGTCCGAGAGTGCGGCCGCCAGCCGCAGCCAATAGTTTCCGTAGCTCGTCGCGGGTCGCTTCTCCAATCGCGTCGCGGCCGGGGGCGGGGAGATGTTTCGCGACGTAGAGAATCGCGGCCTTTTGATAGTCGAACGGGGAGCCGACGTCCAGGCCGCGCCACCTGATTTCGGCCGAGTCGCTGGGGACAGCCAGGCCAACCGCCGTCACGTCACCGACGGCATGAGTCGCGGGGGCAGATGGGTCGGATTGGGTCGGGTCACCGTCGGCGCGCGCGTGGGAGGGGAGACCCCAGGTTGCCGCCAGCGCGTCGAAACTGCCACCGACAACGAGTGTCGCGGAGGTGAGGATCACCGTCGAATTGGCGAAGAGCGACGCGCGCAGCAACCCGCCGACCGACAGTGGTGCCACCCGAAGGACCGCGTGTGTGTCATTGCGAAAGCGGTCATGGGCGACCCAGACGACGTCTCGACGGTTGGCTTCGTCGGGATCGTCGAAGGCGCCGAGGACTCGGACGGCGGTGTCGTGGAGTTCTTCCAGCGACGTGGTTGCCGCCGATCGTGCCGCCGCCGCATCGGGGTCGGCGGCGCCTGACTGCCGAATGGGGCCAATTGCGTTGCGCGCCTTCCAGAGTCGGTCACGCAAGGACGCGAGTGCGGCACCCCAGCCGTCGGGGATTCGGGTGAGTCGGTGTGGTGACGAGTCGTCACCGACGTTGGTGAGCAAGTCGCCGAATTGGTCTGCGGCGCCGACGATATCGTCGACCAGCTCTTCGTCGATGAGCTTGGCGCATCGGCGCGCGGCGAGGGTGATCGATGCGGCGCTGAGTTCCGCGGTGGACACCGCGGTGATGCGATCGGTGAGCTCGTGGGCCTCGTCGATGATGACAACGTCGTGCTCGGGGAGGATGTTGGCTGGGCTTAGGGCGTTGATGGCGAGCATCGCGTGGTTGGTGACGATGATGTCGGCCTGGCCGGCGATCCTGCGCGAGCGTTCGGCGAAGCAATCCTCGGCGTACGAGCAGTTGCTGGCGCCGAGACACTCGCGCGCGCTGACGCTGACCTGCCGCCACGACCGGTCGGAGACGCCCGGGGTGAGGTCGTCCCGATCTCCGGTTTCAGTGTCGGAGACCCACTCGCGCAGGCGAGTCACCTCGCGACCGGTTCGGGAGAGCTCGAAGGCATCGAACAGTTCGGTGTCCGGCTCGTCGACGACTCCACTGTGAATCTTGTTGAGACACAGATAGTTTGAGCGTCCTTTGAGGATGGCGAAGGTCGGTTCTCGGCCGAGTTCAGTCTCGAGCGCACCGGCGAGCCGGGGGAGGTCGCGCTCCACCAACTGACGCTGCAGGGCGATCGTCGCGGTCGACACGACCACCGTCTTGCCCGACTCCATCGCGTGCGAGATCGCCGGCACGAGGTAGGCCAGTGACTTGCCGGTACCGGTGCCAGCCTGCACGGCGAGATGCTCACCGGTGTCGATGGCGTGGGCCACCGCGTTCGCCATGCGAATCTGGCCCGGCCGAGACTGACCGCCTAGAGCGGTAACCGCGGCGGCGAGGAGTGTGGTTACCGGCGTTTGCGTTGTGGTCAAGGCAGTTCGCCGACGAGTTCGACACCGGCGTCACGCAACTGGTCGAGAGCGACCAGCGTTGTCTCGGGTGCGACGGCTGCGGTGTAGTCGAGGAGGACGCGCACGGTGAGTCCGGCTTGCGCGGCTTCGACGGCGGTGGCGCGAACGCAGTGGTCGGTGGCGATGCCAACCACGTCAACAGCATCAATGTTGTTGTCGTTCAACCAGTTTGCCAACGTGACCGACGTAGGCGTCGGCACGTCGTCGAGAGTTCCCTCGAATCCTGAGTAGGCGGCGGTATACGCGCCCTTGGAAAAGATGGCATCGGCGAGCGCTGCGTCGAAGGAAGGATGAAACGCCGCACCGTCGGTGCCGACGACGCAATGCGGCGGCCAGGTATCGACAAAGTCGGGGGTCGCGGAGAAATGTGCGCCGGGATCAATGTGATAGTCGCGGGTGGCCACGACGACGGCGTAATTGTGCGCCAGTTTGGTGACCGACCGTGCGACCGCGGCACCACCGTCGACCGCGAGTGAACCGCCTTCGCAGAAGTCGTTCTGCACGTCGACGACGATGAGTGCGATGGTCACGGTAGTCAAGCTTATTCGATGCGGGTGCGGCGAGCCGAACGCAACGCGCCAGCTGTGGATAACGACACCCCTTCGAGTTCATCCGCTACTTGTGGACCCTTCCGCTACCTGCAGCTAGCGGACGAATCCACAAGTAGCGGATGAACCGGGCAGCGGATCACAAAACGTACCGCGTCCCGACGGCGGGATCGCCGTGCGAGAGGCCAAGGCCCTCCCAGGGGAGGGAGATGAGAGCGGCGGCGAGATGCTCGCGAGCGTCGACGAGTCCGGGCAGGTCGGCCACGACGTCGCCGCCGCGCACCAGCGGAATCTGCAGCGGCCGGACGATCTCGCCATTCGATGTGTCGATGCTCGGCGTTCCGCCGGCGCGGTAGACCACTTCCTCGGTGATCGTCCCCGACGCCCGCGATACACGTACCGCCTCCTTGGCACCGCCGCGCGACTCCTTATGACTAGAGCGCTTGGCAACCGGCTGACCGTCGACCTCGACGAGCTTGTAGACCATCCCGGCCGTCGGTGCGCCGCTGCCGGTCACCAGCGACGTTCCGACACCGTAGGTATCGACGGGCTCGGAGCGAAGTGACGCGATCGCATATTCGTCGAGGTCGCCGGATACGACGATCTTGGTCTCGGTGGCGCCGAGGTCGTCGAGCTGCTGTCGTACTTGACGGGCAAGGACACCGAGGTCGCCGGAGTCGATGCGCACGGCGCCGAGTTTGGTGCCCGCGACCTCAATGGCGTTGGCCACGCCCTGGGTGATGTCGTAGGTGTCGACAAGGAGAGTGGTTCCGACGCCGAGTCGGGCGATCTGCGCGGCAAATGCCGCCTTCTCGTCGGGGCCGTCGGGCCCGGTGAAGGCCAGGGTGAACGCGTGCGCCGCGGTTCCGGCGCTTGGCACGCCGTAGCTGCGCGCGGCTTCCAGATTCGACGATGCCGCGAGCCCCGCGATATACGCGGCGCGCGAACTGGCGACGGCGGCGCGTTCATGGGTTCGGCGCGACCCCATCTCGATGATCGGTCGCGACCCCGCGGCACTGACCATCCGCGCTGCAGCCGAAGCGATCGCACTGTCGTGGTTCATGATCGACAGAATCACCGTCTCCAGCACCACGCCGTCGACGAAGCTGCCGCGCACGGTCAAGATCGGTGAGCCAGGAAAATAGAGTTCGCCTTCGCGATAGCCGTCGATGTCCCCGGCGAAACGGTACTTGCGGAGCCATTCGACCGTGTCGGCATCAAGAAACTGCTCGACGACGGCGATTTCGTCGGGCCCGAACCGGAAGTCAGCGAGAGCATCGAGTACCCGGGCGGTACCAGCGACGACGCCGTAGCGTCGACCATCGGGGAGTCGTCGCGCGAACACCTCGAACACGCAGGGCCGGTGTGCGATCGGTTGGGCCAATGCCGCCGAGACCATGGTGAGTTCGTAATGGTCGGTGAGCAACGCCGTGTTCTGGGTCATCACATCAACTACCCTAGGCGGTATGGGTTCCGACGTGGTTGCGACCGCACCAGACCGCTCCGGCGGCGGTGCGACGCTTGCTGAACCCGACGTCGTCTCCGACACCGCCTTGGACAAACCCTGGGTGACCGTCGTGTGGGACGACCCGGTCAACCTCATGCAGTACGTGGCATTCATCTTCCAGAAGTTGTTCGGCTATTCGAAGGCCCGTGCGCACGAACTGATGATGCAGGTGCACACCGAGGGTAAGGCCGTGGTGTCGTCGGGAGACCGCGACAAGGTCGAGGCCGACGTTCGCAAGCTGCAGACCGCCGGCCTGTGGGCAACAATGCAGCGGGACAGCTAAGTTCGTCGGCGTGCGTACTTTCCGGCGGGTCGGCCGCTCACCCGATCATCGGTATCAAACCAAACTCGACGCCAACGAGTGCCAGCTCATCGCGGCGGTCGTGTCATCGCTGGTTGAGCTCCTCGACGAACGCGACTCGACGGCCCCACACGACGACCTTGCCACCATGACCGGAATCCCGGTTGGCCATTCGACGTCACCGACGGATGCGACACTCGGACGCCTCCTGCCCGACTTTCACCGCCCCGACCACGACGAAGTCCTCACCGCCGACGTCGTGAACGGCAACATCAATTCAGCGCTGCGTAGTGTTCACGAGCCGCACATTTTGTCCGCGAAACTCGCCGCCGCCCATACCCTGCTGGACTCGCTGCCCGACGCCGGTGGAGTCATCGAACTGTCCGAAGAGCAGGCGAATGAATGGCTGACCGCGCTCAACGACGTTCGTTTGGCGCTCGGCGCGATGCTCGGTATTACCGAGGACACCCCCGACGAACTACCCGACGACGACCCCCGAGCCGGTCATCTCGGGGTGTACCGCTGGCTGACGCTGGTTCAGATGCTTCTCGTCGAGGAAATGATGGGCTCGTGAGCGGGCGAATCACCGACGTCGAGGGCGTACTCGTCGGACACCACCATCGGATCGACGCCGACGCGACGATGGGCATCGTCGAGGCCGGACGCGGCTGGGCGTCGGGGACGACGGTAATCCGACTGCCCGCGGGGTCGGTCACGGCTGTCGACGTGCGCGGCGGTGGTCCCGGAACGCGGGAAACCGACCTGTTGGATCCGTCGAACACCGTGCAGGGCGCGCATGCCATCGTGCTCAGCGGCGGAAGCGCATACGGATTGGCGGCGGCAGATGGTGTGATGACGGCGCTGGAGGCACAGGGTGTCGGATTGCCGATGGATGCGCTCGGACACGTGGTTCCTATCGTGCCGGCCGCCGTGATCTTTGACCTGCTGCTCGGCGACTGGGCGCTACGACCCGACGCCGACTTTGGTGCGCGAGCGTTGGCCTCCGCGAGTACCGACTTTGCGGTCGGCAGTGTTGGGGGCGGTGCGGGTGCTCGCGCCGGCGCACTGAAGGGCGGCGTTGGATCGGCGAGCGTGAAGCTGGCGACAGGGCCGGGAGCTGGCGTCACCGTCGGAGCGGTGGTGGTGGCAAATCCGGTCGGTGACGTGTTAGATACGACGACGGGATTACCTTGGGGCGCAACCGAATCCGACCTTGAGCGCTGGGGTTTGCAGACGCCGACGTCGGGGGAGGTTTCCGCACTCACCGACCTTGCCGCGAAACAGACGGTGCTGAACACGACGATTGGTGCGGTGGTCGTCGATGCGAAATTGGACAAGGTGGCGTGCAAGCGCATCGCGATGGCCGCCCACGACGGACTGGGGCGCGCCGTCCGCCCCGCACATTCGCCGCTCGACGGTGACACCATCTTCGCCGCGGCGACCGGAAGCGTCGTCGTTGAGCCCAATCCGTTCATTCCGCCGGGGATGCACCCCGACGTCGCGTTGATCTCGGCGCTGGGTGCCGCTGCCGCGGACGTCGTGGCGGACGCGATCGTCGATGCGGTGCTCAACGCGACGTCGGTGGCTGGGGTGCCGTCGATGCGGGACGTGCTTGCGTCGGCCTTCCGCTAGTTCCTCCGCTACTTCCATAACCTTCCGCTACCTGCAGCTAGCGGAAGGTTATGGAAGTAGCGGACGAACGGGTGCGGGAATACCCGCCACCCGCACCCGCGTTTCCACTCTTGTGCTGACCATCTCCCGCGAACTCGTCGACGCCATGATTGCTCATGCGCGCACAGATCACCCCGACGAGGCGTGTGGCGTCATCGCCGGCCCCGACGCTGGCGATGAGCCGCAACGATTCATCCCGATGATGAATGCGGAACGGTCACCGACGTTCTATCGCTTCGACTCAGCCGAGCAACTGAAAGTCTGGCGGGAGATGGATCGCAACGACGAAGAGCCCGTCGTCATCTACCACTCACACACCGCGACCGAGGCATACCCCAGCCGCACCGACATCTCCTACGCCGCCGAACCAAACGCCCACTACGTTTTGATCTCCACCCGCCACCCCGACGACGCGGAAGTTCGCAGCTACCGCATCATCGACGGTGTCGTGACCGAAGAGCCCATCACCATCAAGGAGTGACCGTGCCTGTCTCCGTATCG
>QIRE01000194.1_pt1 | contig 14189 bp, 11 predicted proteins | sample 2940141 | NCBI WGS metagenome assembly QIRE01 (sample SAMN09273532, study PRJNA473421) | Gut metagenome, whole genome shotgun sequencing project. | isolation source: gut tissue | host: Folsomia candida VU population | place: Netherlands: Amsterdam | collected 2016-03-06
ACCGGGGTGCCTGATGCATCGCCGGGCTGCGCCACATCTTCGGCCGTCAGCACCCCAAGCGGGTTCATATGCGCCACGAAATCAGCGACATAGCCGTTGACCGGATTGGCGATGATCTGGCGTGCGGTGCCGATCTGGACGATCCGCCCCCCTTCCATCAGGGCGATGCGGTTGCCCAGCTTGAAAGCCTCATCCAGATCGTGGCTGACAAAGATGATCGTGCGTGTGGTCTTGGCCTGTAATTCCAGCAATTCGTCTTGCAGACGTGCCCGGATCAGCGGGTCAAGCGCGCTGAAGGGTTCATCCATCAGCAGGATCGGCGCCTCGGTCGCGAAGGCGCGGGCAAGACCCACGCGCTGCTGCATCCCGCCCGACAATTCGCCGACCTTGCGTTCGGCCCATTCGGACAGGCCCACGGTTGCCAACTGACGGTCCACGCGCGCCCTGCGTTCGGCAACAGGCAGGCCCGCAAGTTCCAGCCCAAGGCCCACGTTTTCACGCACGCTGCGCCATGGCAGCAGGCCGAATTGCTGAAACACCATCGCCACCGTGCGCAGGCGGATGTCGCGCAAGGCCGCCCGTCCGGCGGCTGTGACCGACACCATCTTGTCGCCCTGCCTGACGCGGACCTCGCCGCGGCAGACATCGTTCAGCGCATTGACCCCGCGCAGCAGCGTAGATTTCCCCGACCCCGACAGCCCCATCAGGACCAAAATCTCACCCTGCTTCACATCCAGCGAACAGTTGTGAACCCCCAGAACCTGCCCGGTTTCGGTCTTGATCGGGCCGCGTTCCAGACCTTCGTCCATCAGCGGCAGGGCACGTTCGGGCGCATCGCCAAAGACGATGTTCACATTGTCGAATTCGACCGCATTAGGCAGGCCGTCGTTCAGAACCTCGTTCATTTGCGGCCCTCCATGCGCAGCATCCGGTCAAGCAGGATGGCAACCACGACGATGACAAAACCCGATTCAAACCCAAGCGAGGTGTTCACGCTGTTCAGCGCCCGCACCACCGGAACCCCAAGGCCCGATGCGCCCACCAGTGCCGCGATCACGACCATCGACAGCGACAGCATGATCGTCTGGTTCAGGCCCGCCATGATCTGCGGCAGCGCGCTTGGCAGCTCGACCTTCCACAGCAGCTGGCGGTTGGTGGCACCAAAGGCACGCGCGGCCTCGACCAGCGAATCGGGGGTAGAGGCGATGCCAAGCTGCGTCAGGCGGATCGGCGCGGGCAGCACGAAAATCACCGTGGCCAGCAGGCCGGGCACCGTGCCGATGCCGAAAAAGACGATCGCCGGGATCAGATAGACGAATGTCGGCAGCGTCTGCATCAGGTCCAGAACGGGGCGCATCCACGCGTAAAGCCGGGGCCGATGCGCGGCGGCGATGCCGATGGGCACGCCAACCGCCATGCAGACGATGCAGGCGGCCAGAACCAGCGTCAGCGATTGCAATGTCTCGGTCCAGTAGCCCTGATTGAGGATGAACAGCAGCCCCGCCGCGACCAGCAGGCAGGTGCGCCAGCTGCGTTGCAGAAACCATGTCAGCGCCACGGCCAGCGCGATGAAGATCAGCGGGTGCGGAAATTGCAGGGCGGCAAGGATGCGGCCGATCAGCCAGTCCATCGCGCCGGAAATGCTGTTGAACAGCCATGAGGCGTTCGCGTTCAGCCAGTCAAAAACACTTTTGGCGGTCCGCCCCACCGGGATTTTATGGTCGGTTATCAGCTTGGTCAGCTGCTCCATGCGCCTTGACCTCTCGTTCGATGGCGGCGGGGCGTGCAACCCCCTGCGCCGGGTCCATTCTGCGTCGAAGTGGCATCCTGCGCCCGGCTGACGGGCGCAGGGCAATCGGTGATCAGCCTGCCAGCGCCTCGGTCAGCGCGGTCTGTGCGTCGTTGCCGTCAACGGTCGTGACGCCGTCCAGCCAGGGGGTTGCGGCGTCGGGATTGGCTTGCAACCATTCTTTTGCCGCAGCCATCGGATCCTGACCATCGTTCAGGATCTTGCCCATGACCTCATTTTCCATGGCCAGCGTGAATTCCAGATTTTGCAGGAACTTGCCGACGTTGGGGCATTCCGTGACATAGCCCTGACGGGTGTTGGTGCGCACCTCGGCCCCGCCGAAATCGGGGCCGAACACGTCGTCCCCGCCGGTCAGATAGGTCAGCTCGAACTGGCTGTTCATCGGATGCGGTTCCCAGCCAAGGAACACCACCGGCTTGCCCGCGCTGTCGGCGCGCGTCACCTGCGACAGCATCCCCTGTTCGCTGGATTCCACCACCTCGAACGTGCCAAGACCGAATTTGTCATTTGCCACCATTTCCAGCAGCAGGCGGTTGCCGTCATTGCCCGGCTCAATCCCGAAGATCTGGCCTGCAAGCGCGTCCTTGTGTTCGATGATCTTGGCGAAATCGGTGATGCCCAGATCGGCGCCGGCCTTGTTGGTGGCAAGGGTGTATTTCGCGCCGGTCAGGTTGGTGCGCACGGTCTCCACGGTGCCGGCATCGCGATAGGGCGCGATGTCGGCCTCCATCGTGGGCATCCAGTTGCCAAGGAACACATCCAGATCGTCGGTGGATAGGGCGGTATAGGTCACCGGCACCGACAGGATTTTTGTTTCGGTCTCATAGCCGATGGCTTGCAGCACGGTCGAGGCCAGCGCCGTCGTTGCCGTGATATCGGTCCAGCCGACATCGGACAAAGTCACCTTGCGACACTGGTCGGGTTCGGCGGCAGCGGCAGCCCCGGCCAGCACGAGGCCCATCGCAAGTGCGGCGGTCGTGTGACGAATTGTCATATTGGCTCCCTGTTATTGATTGATGGCTCAGTTAACGATACAGAGGGTGCGAAAAGCAACCACAAACCTTCAGGCAGGTGAAACGTGCCCAAGATCGGTGCCGAGCCTATCCGAAAAGCCGCACTTATCAACGCCACGATCTATGAGGTCGGGCGCGCGGGCTCATTAGACGTGACCGTGGCCCAGATTGCCCGCCGTGCGGGGATGTCACCGGCATTGGCGCATCATTACTTCGGATCGAAAGAGCAGATTTTTCTGCAAGCGATGCGTTACATCCTGCGCATTTACGGCAAATCCGTGCGCGAATCGCTGCCCGGTCACGGCAAGCGCGGGCGGCTGATGGCGATTGTCGAAGCCAGTTTCGCGCCGCAGAATTTTCAACGCGAAACGGTCAGCGCATGGCTGAATTTCTATGCACTCGCGCTGACCAACGATGAGGCAGGGCGCTTGCTGCGCGTCTATCATCGCCGGTTGCAGTCGAACCTAGTGCTGGCGCTGCGCCCGCTGGCCCGCAATCCCGAACAGACCGCGCGCACCTTGGGCGCGCTGATCGACGGCGTCTATCTGCGCGCCGTTCTGACCCCCGGCCCGACCGATGGGGCGGTCGCCCGCAAGATCATCACCGACTATCTGGACGAGGCTTTGACATGACCCTGAACGCCCAACCCGCAGCCAGCCTGTTCATCGGCGGGCGCCCGGTCGAGGGGCAGGGCGCGCCGCTGCCGGTGCTGTATCCCTTTACGGGTCAGGTGATCGCAACCCTGCACGAGGCCAGCGCCGAACAGGTCGCCGATGCCTGCCGCATCGCGGCCGACGCGCAACCTGCATGGGCCGCGCTGCCGCCCGTGGAACGTGGTCGGGTTCTGGCCCGCGCGGCACAGATCATCCGCGACCGGGGCGACGAACTGGCGCGGCTGGAAACGCTGGACACCGGCAAACCCATTCAGGAAACGCAGGTTGCCGATTGGCCGTCAGGCGCCGATGCGCTGGAATTCTTTGCGGGTCTTGCTGCGACCGTGACCGGGCAGATGATCCCGCTTGGCCGCGATTGGGCCTATACCCGGCGCGAGGCGCTTGGCGTTTGCGCAGGCATCGGGGCATGGAATTATCCCAGCCAGATCGCCTGCTGGAAGGCCGCGCCCGCGCTGGCGATGGGCAATGCGATGGTCTTCAAACCATCTGAAGAAACGCCGCTAGGCGCCTTGAAATTGGCGGAAATTCTGATCGAGGCCGGCCTGCCCGCCGGGGTTTTCAATGTCGTGCAGGGACGCGGCGCGGTGGGTGGCGCATTGGTCAGCGATCCGCATGTGGCCAAGGTCTCCCTCACCGGATCGGTGCCGACCGGGCGGCGCGTCTATGCCGCCGCAGCCGAGGGGATGCGCCATGTCACGATGGAGTTGGGCGGCAAATCGCCGCTGATCGTGTTCGACGATGCCAGCCTTGAAGATGCTGTCGGCGCGGCGGTGCTGGCGAATTTCTATTCCTCGGGCCAGATTTGTTCGAACGGCACCCGCGTTTTCGTGCAGGCAGGCATCCGCGATGCGTTTCTGGCACGGCTGGCGGAACGTGTGGCCCGTGTGAAGATGGGTGATCCGATGGACCCCGACACCCAACATGGCCCCGTCATCAACGCCGCTCAGGCCGCCAAGATCCGCGCGGCCATTGCGTCTGGTGTGGATCAGGGCGCGCGGCTGGTGTGCGGCGGCGCCGGCGAAGGCGCGTTCATCCCGCCCACGGTCTTTGCCGATGCGACCGATGACATGTCGATCACGCGCGACGAAATCTTTGGCCCGGTCATGACAGTGCTGACATTCGCGGATGAAGATGAGGTCGTAAGCCGTGCAAATAACACGGGCTTCGGCCTTGCCGCGGGCGTTTTCACCGCTGACCTGACCCGCGCTCATCGTGTGGTGGCCGGGTTGCAGGCGGGCACATGCTGGATCAACGCCTATAACCTGACGCCGGTGCAGATGCCCTTTGGCGGGGTCAAGCAGTCGGGGATCGGGCGCGAAAACTCGGCCGCCGCGATTGAACATTATTCGCAGATCAAATCCGTCTATGTCGGCATGGGTCCGGTCGAATCCCCCTATTGATCCCGTTTCGGGGTTGCACATCGAAAAGGCTGAAAACATGCGTGTTTCGGATTATGTGATCGTTGGCGCCGGGTCGGCCGGTTGCGCGCTGGCCTATCGCCTGACCGAGGCTGGGCACAGCGTTACCCTGATCGAATTTGGTGGCAGCGATATGGGCATCTTCATCCAGATGCCCGGCGCGCTGTCCTATCCGATGAACATGCCACGCTATGATTGGGGCTTTTCGACCGTGCCGGAACAGCATCTGGGCGGGCGCAGTCTGGTCACGCCGCGTGGCAAGGTGCTGGGCGGGTCGTCGTCGATCAATGGCATGGTCTTTGTCAGAGGTAACCGGCAAGACTATGAATATTGGGAAGAATCCGGCGCGAAAGGATGGGGCTATGACGGCGTTCTGCCATATTTCAAACGGATGGAGACATGGCACGGCGGTGCGTCGGACTGGCGTGGCACCGATGGCCCGCTGCATGTGACGCGCGGCAAACGCAAGAACCCGCTGTTCAACGCCTTCATCGAGGCGGGCCAGCAGGCGGGCTGGCCCTATACGCCTGATTACAACGGTGAAAATCAGGAAGGCTTCGGCCCGATGGAGGCGACGATCTGGCGCGGCCGTCGCTGGTCCGCCGCGAATGCCTATCTGCGGCCCGCGCGCAAAACCGGGCTGCTTGATCTGGTCCATGGCTTTGCCCGTCGCGTTATTTTTAAGGATAACCGCGCGGTTGGCGTTGAAATCGAACGCAAAAATGACGTTCGGACCATCATGGCCGGTCGTGAAGTGATTTTGTGCGCCAGCTCTATCAACACGCCGAAACTGCTGATGCTGTCGGGCATCGGCCCTGCCCAGCATCTGCGGGATCATGGCATCGAGGTTCGTGCCGACCGCCCCGGCGTTGGCGCCAATCTGCAAGACCATCTGGAAATCTATATCCAGTATCGCTCGCTGAAACCGATCACGCTGTATACCTATTACAACCTGTTTGGGAAAGGCCGGGTCGGGGTTGAATGGCTGTTGCAGAAAACCGGGCTTGGCGCGTCTAACCAATTCGAAAGCTGTGGTTTTATCCGCTCATCCGATCAGGTGTCCTATCCTGATATCCAATATCACTTTCTGCCGCTGGCGGTCCGTTATGACGGCAAGGCCGCCGTCCGGGGCCATGGGTTTCAGGTGCATGTCGGCCCGATGCGGTCGAAATCGCGCGGCTCTGTCCAGCTGACCTCGTCCGACCCGAAAGCCACGCCGCGCATCCATTTCGATTACATGTCGCATCCCGATGACTGGGCCGAGTTCCGCGCCTGTATCCGCCTGACCCGCGACATCTTCGATCAGCCTGCCGTCGCCGAATACCGCGGCGCGGAAATCCAGCCCGGCGCGCAGCTTCAAACCGATGCGCAACTGGATGATTTCATTCGCGAACATGCGGAATCGGCGTTTCATCCCTGTGGCACCGCGCGGATGGGGGCCGTCACCGATCCGGGCGCCGTAGTCGGCCCTGATCTGCGCGTGATCGGGGTTGATGGGTTGCGCGTGGCGGACAGTTCCATCTTTCCGCGCATCACCAATGGAAACCTGAACGGCCCCTCGATCATGACCGGAGAGAAAGCCGCCGATCATATCCTGGGGCGGATCTAGCCCCCTTGGGTCGGGATGCGCGGCATGTTCACCTCGACCCAATCGGCCAGCGCGGCCACCTTGTCCGCAGCCTCAATACCCAACGGTGTCAGGCTGTATTCCGTCTGTGGCGGCACCACTGGATAGGCCACGCGCAGCACCATCCCGTGCTTTTCCAGCCGTTTCAGCGTTTCCGCCAGCATCCGTTCGGACACCCCACCGACGCGGCGGCGCAGCGCGCTGAACCGATGGGTTCCGCCGCGCAGCACGATCAGCACCAGCACCCCCCATTGGCTTGTCATATGGCGCAACACCTCGCGCGAGGGGCAGGCGGGCGCCAGCAGATCGCCGCGCGACAGGCGCGACGACAGGCTTTCCGGAACGGGTTCGTCGGGTGGATGGATCATCGCCATACTTACATTTCTGTGCGTACTTACGAATCGTAAGCGAAGCGGCAATATCACCCGTGAAACGAACCACGCAAGGAGAATTGCCATGACCATCGCCGTTACAGGTGCAACCGGCCAACTTGGCCGCCTGATCGTCGCCGGGCTTCTTGATGCGGGCCATGCGCCCGTGGCACTGGCCCGTGATCCGGCGCGCGCCTCCGATCTGGGGGTTGAAACCCGCGCCTTTGATTATGATCGCGCCGATACGCTGGCCCCGGCGCTTGCCGGGATTGATACGCTGATGCTGGTGTCGGGGAATGAGCTTGGCAAGCGCAGCGCCCAGCATATTGCCATCATCGACGCGGCTAAAGCCGCAGGCGTGCGGCGGATCGTCTATACCAGCCTGCTGCACGCCGACCGTTCTGCGCTTAGCCTTGCCGGCGAACATCTGGCAACCGAGGCTGCGCTGGCCGCATCAGGTCTGGCGGTGACGATCCTGCGCAATGGCTGGTATTCCGAAAACTACACCGCGTCGGTCGCGCCTGCGCTGGCCAATGGTGCGTTCTATGGCGCCGCAGGGCAGGGCCGGATTGCCGGTGCCGCACGGGCTGATTACGCCGCCGCCGCCACGGCGGTGCTGACGCAGGATGGCCATGACGGTCAGACCTATGAACTGGCGGGCGCGCCTGCCTATACGCTGGCGGGTCTTGCGGCCGAAATCTCGTCGCAAACTGGACGCGACATCCCTTATGTCGATCTGCCTCAGGCGGAATATGCCAAGGCGCTGACCGATGCGGGCCTGCCCGGCGGGATGGCGGCGGCCTATGCCAGCTTTGATGCCGCCGCAGCTATGGGCGCGCTGGATGGCGATGGCGCGGTGCTGGCGCGGTTGATCGGGCGCGACAGCACGCCACTGGCCGTTTCCGTCCGCGAGGCATTGGCAGGCTAAGCGCGCGCGCAGGCCCGCCGGCGGCGGGCCTGCGCCACCGCCGGTCGCATCGCGGACGGCAAGCCCCCCTTTTTGGTCAGCCCTTTGCCGCTTTGCGCGCCGCCGCGACCGTGTCGGCCAACCCGCCCGCAGGCATTCCGCGCAGCAATTCATCGCCCACCACAAAGGACGGTGTGCCCTGGATCGCCATGGTCTGTGCCAGCTCGCGGTTTTCGCGCAGAACCGCGGTCACATCTTCGGTTTCCATCAGGTTCAGCACCTCATCCGCATCGACGCCGATATCGGCCGCGATCTTGGTCAGCGCATCGGGTGATGGCGACGCGCGCAGCCCGATCAGCGCGTGATGCGCGGCGGCATAGGCATCGTCGCCCGCGATCTGCTTGACCGCGACGGCAAAGCGGGCGGATGTCTCGCTGTCCTCACCCAGAATGGGGAATTCCTTGACGATCAGCCGGATATTGCCATCTTTCTGAACCAGATCACGGACTTGCGGATTGAACTGACGGCAATAGCCACAGCGGTAGTCCATGAATTCGACGACCGTCACATCGCCATCCGGGTTGCCGCCGACCCAGCTGTGCCCGTCGTTGAAGATCGCGTCATGATTGGCCGTCAACAGCGCCTTGTCATCGACCACGGCCTGTTGGGCGCGGCGTTCCTCAAGCACGTTGATCGATTCGACCAGCACTTCGGGATTGGCCATCAGATATTCACGCACCGCCACGCCAAAGGCCGCTTTTTCGTCGTCGGACATGGCCGTCAGATCAAAGGACAGGGCAGGGCCGATGAATGCGGCGCTTAGCAGCAGGGCGGCGGTCAGGCGTTTCATGATCTTCCTCGGGTCAGCATGTTGGCCACAGCTTGAAGCGACGGCGCGCGGATGGCAAGAAACCACGCCACACGGATGTGTGACCCAATGCCGAAAAACCGTGGAGCAGGGGGCCGTGACGCTGTATGACGAACAAAAAACACATAACACCCTGAGGCCCGAGCATGAGACATTCCCTCCGAGGCGAGGTTGATCCCTTTATCGTCATGGACGTGATGGAAGCCGCCGCAAGGGCCGAGGCGCAGGGCCGCCACATCATCCATATGGAGGTCGGCCAACCCGGCACCCCCGCCCCGGCAGGCGCAAGGCGCGCGCTGGCGCAGGCGCTGGAACAGCCGTTGGGCTATACGGTCGCGCTTGGCCTGCCCGCCCTGCGCCAAGGGATCGCGGATCTTTACCGTCGCTGGTATGGGGTCGATCTGGACCCCGCGCGCGTGGTGGTGACACCGGGCAGCAGCGGCGCGTTCATTCTGGCGTTTTCGGCGCTGTTCGATGCGGGCGACGGGGTGGCGATGGGGTTTCCCGGCTATCCCAGCTATCGCCAGATCCTGCGCGCGATGTCGCTGAACCCGGTCGGCATCCCGACCCGCTCTGAGGATCGCTATCAGCCACGCCCCGGTGATCTGCCGGATGATTGCGCCGGTCTGATCCTTGCCTCGCCGGGCAATCCATCCGGCACCGTGCTGCGCAAGGATGAACTGGCCGCGCTGGCAGATGCGTCGGCAGCCAAGGGCATGGCGCTGATCTCGGACGAGATTTATCACGGCCTCTCTTACGGCGACCGCTGCCATTCCGCGCTTGAGGTGACGGATGAAGTGTTCGTCATCAATTCCTTCAGCAAATATTTTTCGATGACCGGCTGGCGGATCGGCTGGATGGTGGTGCCCGACAGTCATGTCCGCCGGATCGAACGGCTGGCGCAGAACATGTTCATCTGCCCGCCCCATGCCAGTCAGGTCGCGGCCCTCGCCGCGCTGGAATGCGAGGCCGAGGCGCAGGCCAATATCGCCGTCTATGCCGAAAACCGCCGCCTGATGCTGGAGGGTTTGCCCAGGATCGGCTTTGACCGGATCGCGCCGCCCGAAGGGGCGTTCTACATCTATGCCGATGTGTCGCAACTGACCGACAATTCGTTGAATTTTGCCGCCGAAATCCTTGAAAAGGCGGGCGTTGCAGTGACGCCGGGTCTGGATTTCGATCCCGATAGGGGCGCGCAGACGCTGCGCTTCAGCTATGCCCGCGCGACTGCCGATATTGTCGAAGGATTGCGCCGCTTGGGCGATTTCATGGCGGCGCGATGCGGCTGATCGCGCTGATCCTTGCGGCGTTGCTGTGCCTGTCGCCAGCGATGGCACAGGAACCGGCGCGCGTGGATATCGGTGCCTCGGCGTTGGTCAAGACGGGGCGCGTCTGGCGCGGTCCGCCGCCGCTGGAACTGCGGCTGACGCTGACCGATGCGGTGCCTTACCGGGTGTTTCTGGTGGCCGATCCGGTGCGGTTGATTGTCGATATGCGCGGCGTCGATTTCGGCCTTGCCCGTCCGCAGGATCTGTTTGGTGCCGATCTGGCGCCTGCGATCCGGTGGGGCCGCTATCGCAACAACTGGTCGCGGCTGGTTATCGAACTGCCCGGAACTTACCGCATCGACAGCGCCGGTCAGCGCACCATGGCGGCGCGCCCGGAACTTCGCATCGCCTTGCAGCCGGTGGCCGAGGCTGACTTTGCCCCAAGGCCAAGCGCCACGGCGGCGCTGCGCGATCTGCCCGACCCGGCGGATGTGGATGTGCTGCCCCCCGATCAGGGGCTGACGGTGATGCTGGACCCCGGCCATGGCGGCCATGATCCGGGCGCCGAGGCCGAGGGCGAAACCGAGGCTGATCTGGTCCTGGGCTTTGCACAGGAACTGCGCGCCGCGCTTGAGGCTCGGGGCATCAAGGTGGCGATGACCCGGCAGGATGACAGCTTTGTCCGGCTGGAACGGCGCATGACAGCGGCGCGCGAATCCCGCGCCGATCTGTTCATGTCGCTGCACGCGGATGCGCTGCCAAGCGGTCAGGCGGCGGGCGCGACCGTCTATGTCTGGGATCCGCAGGCCGACAGCCGCGCAGGCACGCAGCTGGCCGAACGGCATGGGCGATCCGATCTGCTGTCGGGTATCGACCTGACCGGGCATGATGATGCGCTGGCCGTTGCGCTGATGGATTTCGCCCGCACCGATACGCAGCCCAGGTCTGAAAACTTTGCGCGCTGGCTGACCTCGCGCATGGGGCTGATGGGGATCGACCTGCATGGCCGCCCGGTGCAACGCGCCGCGTTTTCGGTGTTGAAATCACCCGATATACCGTCGGTGCTGCTGGAACTTGGCTTCATCTCGGATGCCAATGACCGGGCCAACCTGACCGACCCGTTATGGCGCGCGCGCATGGTCGAGGTGCTGGCCGATGCCGTCGTCGGTTGGGCGCGTGACGAATCGACGCGCGCCCAGATGCTGCGCCGCTGATCCGGTTGCCGCCCTGACGCACGCTGTCGTGAAACGGCACTGTTGTTTTGACCGGGGCCGGGTCCGTCGCTATAGGGGTGCAAACGGTCAAAAGGGCGATCATCCTTGCTTCGCGGTATCCTGTCATTTTTCGGTGCGATCTTTTCGTGGTTCGTGACCGCCTGCTTTGCCATCGCATTGGGTGTGGGCGGTATTTTCTGGGTCTATTCGCGCGATCTGCCGGGACATGAAACGCTGGCGCAATATACGCCCAAAACCATCAGCCGGATCTATTCGGGCGAGGGTCGTCTGATCGACGAATTCGCCGAAGAACGGCGAATCTTCGTGCCGATCGACGAAATCCCCCTGCTGGTCAAGGAAGCCTTCATCAGCGCCGAGGACAAGAACTTCTACTCTCATCCCGGCTATGACGTGCGCGGGATCATCGGCGCGGCCTATCAGGCGGTGGCTTCGCGCGGGTCAAGTGTGCGTGGCGCATCGACCATCACCCAGCAGGTGATGAAGAACTTTCTGTTGTCCAGCGACCGCAGCGTCGAACGCAAGGTCAAGGAACTGATCCTTGCGTCGCGTCTGGAACGCACGCTGTCCAAGGACCAGATCCTTGAGCTGTATCTGAATGAGATTTTCCTAGGTCAGAACAGCTTTGGCGTCGCCGCCGCAGCACAGGTCTATTTCAACAAATCGCTGGCCGAACTTGCCCCGCACGAGGCTGCGATGCTGGCCGCGATGCCGCAGGCGCCGGGCCGCTATCACCCGGTCCGCGAAAAAGACCGCGTGACCGAACGCCGCAATTATGTTCTGCGCGAAATGTGGCAGAACGGCTATCTGGATCAGTCCACCTATGAGGCCGAGGCAAAGCTGCCGCTGCGATCCGTGCAGAACGGTGATTTTCCATCGTTTCAGGACCAGCTGCCATCACGCGATTACTTTACCGACGAAATCCGCCGCCAGCTGTCGCGTGAATTCGGGAATGAGGAATTCTTTGGCGGCGGTCTGACCATCCGCGCCACGGTCGATCCCGATCTGCAATCCGCCGCCGCCGACGCGCTGCGCCGGGCGCTTGAAAATTATGACCGTGGCACCGGCGTCTGGCGCGGCACCGGCGAAACCATCGCCGCCGATCTGCTGGACGATCAGGCCGAATGGCGCGGCGCGCTGTGGCAGTTGCAGCTGCCCCGCGACATTCCCGGCTGGCATCCCGCCGTCGTGCTTGAGCTGGGCAACAATGACGCCCGCATCGGCATCGAGGGGATCGAGGAAGACGCTGACGGCCACTGGATCCCGGCCGAGGATGTGCGTTGGGCGCGCAAGCAGCGCGAAGACGGCAGCCTTGCGCCCCGCGCGCAGGTCGCGGGCGATCTGGTCGCTGTCGGGGACGTGGTGCTGGTGCGTGCCATGACGCGCGACAGTGATGGCGAATTCATCCGCTGGACCCTGCGGCAGGTGCCGCAAGTGCAGGGCGGCTTTATGGCGATGGACGTGAATACGGGTCGCGTGATGGCGATGCAGGGGGGGTTCAGCTATGAATCCTCGGTGTTCAACCGCGCCACGCAGGCGATGCGTCAGCCGGGTTCCAGCTTTAAGCCGTTCGTCTATGCCGCGGCGCTGGACAACAACTATACCCCCGCGACCATCGTGGTGGACGAACCGATCCGCATCAACACCCCGGCCGGCCTTTGGGAACCCAAGAACAGCTCTGGCCAGCATTACGGCCCGACCCCCCTGCGCACCGGGATCGAGATGTCGCGCAACCTGATGACGATCCGCATCGCGCAGGACATCGGGATGGAGGTCGTAGCCGATTACGCCGAACGCTTTGGCGTCTATGACCAGTTGCAGCCATTTCTGGCCAATGCCCTTGGTGCGCAGGAAACGACCCTGTTCAAGATGGTCGCGGCCTACGCGATGTTCGCCAATGGCGGAGAGCGTGTGGAACCCACGCTGGTTGACCGGGTGCAGGACCGCCGGGGCCGCACCGTCTATCGCCACGATCAGCGGGTCTGCGAAACCTGTGGCAATCAGGCTTTGCCTGCGGGGCAGGGGCCGGTCATCGACAGCAATCGCGAACGGGTCATGGACGCCGTCACCGCCTATCAGCTGACCTCGATGATGGAAGGCGTGGTCAAGCGGGGGTCGGGCAAGGGCGTCAACCTGCCGGTGCCGATCGCGGGCAAGACCGGCACCACGAACGACGCCAAGGACGTGTGGTTCATCGGCTATTCGTCGAACATCGTTGCGGGCTGCTATCTGGGCTATGACCAGCCGCGCACCTTGGGCAGCGACGCGTTTGGCGGCACCCTGTGCGTGCCGGTGTTCAACGCCTTCATGCAACAGGCGGTCAAGGAATATGGCGGCACCGACTTCAGCGTGCCCCCCGGCGGTTACTGGGCCAAGATCGACCGCGTGACAGGCCAGCGCCTGCCCGACAATGCCACGGGCGATAACGTGATCTCGGAATATTTCCGCAACGGATCGGACCCAAGCTGGAGCACGCCAATGGTCGTGTCTGGCTTTGGCGATGCCAATGTCGTCCTGCCGTGGGAGGCCGATGCAAACAGTCGTGCGGCCACCTCTATCACCACCTCGACCGGGGAACGGCGGGTCATCCCGAAACGCACGGATTTCGGCACGATGTCATCGGGCGGTCTTTACTGATCCGCCACGACTGATGTCACCAGCAGCCGGATCGCCCACAAGATCAGCAGGGCAAGACCGGTGCCCAGAACCGCAAGCGTTCCATCGCCGGTGCCGCTGGCAAGACCCACGGCACCGGCCAGCCACATCGACGCGCCGGTCGTGACCCCGCGCGCCTTGCCGCCGCTGATAATGATCGAGCCCGCCGCCAGAAAGGCGACGCCGGCGGTCACGGCCTCTATCAGGCGCAGCGGGTCGATTTGCAGGACGTTTTCCTGCGTGACGGGGAAATGCGTCAGCTCCATCGCCAGAATGGTGAACATCGCTGCCGCGAGTGAGATCAGCATATGCGTTCGCAGACCCGCCGCGCGGGATGTCAGATCGG
>QIRE01000195.1_pt1 | contig 13984 bp, 13 predicted proteins | sample 2940141 | NCBI WGS metagenome assembly QIRE01 (sample SAMN09273532, study PRJNA473421) | Gut metagenome, whole genome shotgun sequencing project. | isolation source: gut tissue | host: Folsomia candida VU population | place: Netherlands: Amsterdam | collected 2016-03-06
GGTTCTGGTCAATGAATTCGGCGATGTCGGCGTCGATGGCGATCTGATCCGCGAATGCGCCGACGCCAACTGCCCCGATGCCAATATCGTCGAGCTGACAAACGGCTGCATCTGCTGCACCGTTGCCGATGATTTCATTCCGGCGATTGAACGGCTGATGGCGCTGGACCCGCGCCCCGATCATATCGTCATCGAAACATCGGGGCTGGCGCTGCCCAAACCGCTGCTGAAGGCGTTTGACTGGCCCGATCTGCGGTCGCGCATCACCATCGACGGCGTGGTCGCGGTGGCCGATGCCGAAGCCGTGGCGGCGGGCCTGTTCGCGCCCGATCCGGCCAATCCGGGCAATACCGGCGGCGAGGATGCCGACCATGAGACGCCCCTGTCCGAGGTGTTCGAAGATCAGATCGCCTGCGCCGATCTGGTGCTGCTGTCCAAGGCCGATCTGGCCGGTGAGGCCGGTCTGGCCAAGGCCCGCGAGATCATTGATGCCGAAGCGCCGCGCCCGCTGCCGATGCTGCCGCTGACCGAAGGCGTGATCGACGCCCGCGTGGTGCTGGGCATCGCGGCGGCGGCCGAGGATAGTCTGGACGCGCGCCCCTCGCATCACGACGGGGCCGATGATCACGACCATGATGATTTTGAAACCATCGTCGTCGATCTGCCCGAACAGGCCGACCCGCAGGTTCTGGCCGACAAAGTGGCGGCACTGGCCCGCAGCCAGAAAATCCTGCGCGTGAAAGGCCATGTCGCCATCACGGGCAAGCCGATGCGGCTGCTGGTGCAGGTCGTGGGCGCGCGCGTGCGCCATCAGTTCGACCGCCCGTGGGGCGATCAGCCGCGCCGCAGCCAGCTGGTCGTGATCGCCGAACATGACGATCTGGACCCTGCGGCAATTCGGGCCGCGCTGGCCTGATGCACGTCCTGTTCCGCGAAAGCCATGGCCTGTCGGAATCCGACGCCCCCCGCGATCTGGGGCAATCGCCCGCCGATCTGGTGGTGCTGTCGTTTTCGGACAGTGACCTTGGCGCCTTCGCGGCAGGATGGCGGCGGGGCAGGGACGGTTTGCCCTTGTTGCGGCTGGCGAACCTTGCGGCGCTGACCCATCCGTTGTCGGTCGATACCTATCTGGATCGCACGCTGTCGGGCGCCAGGGGCATTCTGATCCGGCTGATCGGGGGCGCGCCGTGGTGGCCCTATGGGCTGGAACAGGTGGCGCGTCTGGCACGGGCACGCGGGATTGCGCTGGCGGTGCTGCCTGCTGACGGGCGGGCCGATCCGGCACTGGACGCGGCCTCGACGGTGCCGGTATCGACCCTGCGCAGGCTGGCGCAGCTATGCGATGCGGGGGGCGCGGTGGCCGCGCAGGCGGCGCTGGCACAGTTGTCGCTGGCGGCGGGGCTGTATGCGGGGCCGGTCCCTGGGGCGAAAACGCTGCCGCCGTTCGGGCTGTGGCATCCTGATACGGGCGTCTGTGCGGATGCACCTGCGGGGGACGCGCCGCTGATCGTGGTGCCGTTCTACCGGGCGTGGCTTGCGGCTGCCGATACCGATGCGATTGCGGCGCTGATCCGCGCCTTTGACGCATCCGGGTTTCGCGCGATCGGGGCCTTTGCCCCCAGCCTGCGCGATGATCACGCGGCCCGGTGGTTGCGCGATACCTTGCCCGCGCTGGCGCCCGTGGCCATCGTGAATGCCACCGCCTTTTCGGCGCGCGGAACGGACGGATCCCCCTTGGATGCGGCAGGGGTGCCGGTGTTTCAGGTGATCCACGCGACCAGCGACCGGGCGGCATGGGCAGATGCCGAACGCGGGCTGTCGCCCGCCGATCTGGCAATGCACGTCGCCCTGCCCGAGGTGGATGGCCGCATCAACGCAGGCGTCATCTCCTTCAAATCGCAGGGCAAACCCGATCCGGATCTGCAATTCGCGCGGGCGTCGCATCAACCGGATGCCAGCCGCATCGCGGCGGTGGTGGCGCGGGTCGCGGCGTGGCACCGGCTGTCGGTGACGCCGCCTGCTGACCGGCGGCTGGCGATGATCCTGTCCACCTATCCCGGTAAGGGCTGGCGGCTGGCCCATGCGGTCGGGCTTGATGTGCTGGCCTCGGCCGATGCGATGCTGGCCGATCTGGGGGCGGCGGGGCATGACACCGCCCCGGCGGCACCGTTGGAACAGGCGCTGTCGCAGCGCATCCTGTGGCCCTTGGCGGATTACCGTGCCGCACTGGCGGTGCTGCCCGCCCCCTTGCGCGCGGCGCTTGCCACCGCGCATGGCCGCCCCGAGGATGACCCCACCATCCGTGACGGCTGCTTTGCCTTTGCCGCCACCCGTCGAGGTGCCGCGCTGGTCGCGCTGCAACCCGACCGCAGCCCCGATCCCGACCGTGACGGCGAATATCACGATACCGGGCGGGTGCCCTGCCACGCCTATGTTGCGTTCTATCTGTGGCTGCGCCAGCAGGCCGATGCGCTGATCCATATCGGCGCGCATGGCACGCTGGAATGGCTGCCGGGCAAGGCCGCCGCGCTGTCGTCCGATTGCTGGCCCGAGGCATTGGCCGCGCCGCTGCCGGTGCTTTACCCCTTCATCGTCAACGACCCCGGAGAGGCCGCGCAGGCCCGCCGCCGTCTTGGCGCGTTGACCTTGGGCCACCTGCCGCCGCCGTTGGCGCAATCGCAGACGCCGCCCGCGCTTGGGCGACTGGAGCGTCTGCTGGATGAATATTCGACGGCCGATGGGCTGGACCCGGCTCGCCGGACCCGCCTGATTGCCGCCATCCGGGATCAGGCGCAGGCCGCAGGTGTGGAGCGCGATCTGGACTTGGCCCCAGACGCCAGCCCGGCCGAGGCGATCCCCCGCATCGACCGTTTCGTCTGCGATATCAAGGAAAGCCAGTTCGGTGATGGGCTGCATATCTGGGGCCGGGGGACACCGGGCGGCGACAGCGATCCGGCATCGGTTGCGGGTGAACGGGCGGTGCTGACGCAGGCGCTGGCGGGCCGCGCGGTTGCTGCGGGGCCATCGGGCTCGCCCTTTCGCGGGCGCACGGATGTTCTGCCCACCGGGCGCAACCTTTACGGCACCGATCCGCGCGCGGTCCCGTCGCGCACGGCCCATGCGCAGGGGGTCAAGCTGGCGGGCGAATTGCTGCGCCGCCATTTGCAGGATCACGGCGATTACCCGCGCGGGCTGGTGGTGAACCTGTGGGGCTCAGCCACGATGCGCACGGCGGGTGAGGAATTCGCCATGGCGCTGCATCTGGCGGGCATCGCGCCGCTGTGGGACGCCGGGTCCGACCGTGTGACCGGGTTCGAGGTAATCCCGCTGGCGCTGCTGGACCGTCCGCGGATGGATGTGACCTTGCGCATATCCGGCCTGTTCCGCGACGTGTTTCCCGATCTGGCGCGACTGTTTCAGACGGCCACCGACGCGCTGCGCGACCGGGATGAGGCCGCCGACATGAGCCCCTATCCCAACGCCCCCGCAGGACCGCGTGTCTTTGGCCCGGCGCCCGGGCAATACGGGCTGGGGATCACGACCGGGCAGTTGACCGATGATGCGCGGCGTCGTGCGGGTGATGCGTGGCTGGCCGCATCCGCCCATACCGCCGCAGGTGCGCCCGCGCGGGCGGCGCTGGAAACCCGCCTTCGCGGGGTTGATACCTTTGTCCACACGCAGGATCTGCCGGAAACCGATCTGCTGCTGGCCGAAGATTACGCCGCCAACGAGGGTGGTTTCGCCGCAGCCATGGCCCGGCTTGGCGCGCCTGCGCCCGCGATCTATCACATGGACGCGACCCGGCCTGATGCCCCCCGGGCGCGCCCCCTGGCCGAAGAAATCGCCCGCGTCACCCGCGCGCGTGCGACCCATCCGGGCTGGCTGGCGGCGATGATGCGCCACGGCTTTCGCGGCGCCGCCGAAATCGCCGCGACGCTGGATCACATGGCGGCATTCGCGCATCTGGCGGGGGTGGTGCCGCCGCATCTGTTTGATCTGTATCATGCGGCGGTGCTGGACGACCGCCGCGTGCGCGACTTTATCGCCGATGCCAATCCCGGCGCGCTTGCCGCCATTCACGACCGCTTTGCCGCGCTGGCCGATGCGGGGCTGTGGCAGGGCCGGTCCAACAGCCGGGCGATGGGGATATGATCGTGGCACGCAAAGGATGGTGCCCCGGCGCCCTGCGCCCCATGCAGGCGGAATCCGGCCTGATCCTGCGCATCCGTCCCCATGCGGGCCGTTTGTCGGTGGCGCAGGCCTGCGGGCTGGCCGATCTGGCCGAAGGCCACGGCGATGGCATGATCGAATTGGGCAGCCGCGCGCATCTGCATCTGCGCGGGGTCGGGGCCGACAGCCTGCCGGCCCTGTGGCAGGGGCTGTCGGATCTGGCGCTGATCGACTCTGACCCGATGGTCGAGGCACGGCGGAACATCCTGACCACGCCGATCTGGCAGGATGACGATACCCTGGGCATCGTGGCGGACCTGACCGATGCGCTGGCGGCGTCACGCCTGACCCTGCCGCCGAAATTCGGCTTTGCGGTCGATACGGGCGCGCGGGCGGTGCTGGGCGAAGCATCCGCGGATATCCGGGTGGAACGTGCAGCCGATGGCCTGATCCTGCGCGCGGATGGCATGGCGTGGGGTGTGCCGGTCACGGCGGGCGCGGCGGTGGATCAGGCCATCGCGCTGGTGCATTGGTTTGTGGCGCAGCGCGGCGATCACCGTCGGATGGCATCGCTGATCGCGGCAGGCGCGGTGCCGCCGCTGGTCGCGACAACGCCGCCGCTGAGCGGGCCGGTTCTGCGCCCCGGCGCGACGGCGCAGGGCATCTGCCTTGCGCTGCCCTTTGGCCAGATGCGGGCGGCGGTGCTGCGCCATCTTGCGGTGGCGCCCCTGCGGCTGACGCCGTGGCGTTCGGTTCTGGTGCAGGGCGTGACCGGCCTGCCGCCGCATCCGGGCCTGATCGCCGATCCCTGTGACCCGATCCTGCGGGTGGCCGCCTGCACGGGTGCGCCGGGCTGTGCGCAGGCCAGCGTCGCCACCCGGGGGCTGGCGCGCAGGCTTGCGCCGCTGGTGCCGCCCGGCGCGGTTCTGCACCTGTCGGGTTGCGCCAAGGGCTGTGCCCATCCGGCCCGCGCCGATGTGACGCTGACCGGGCGCGATGGCCGGTTCGATCTGATCCGCCATGGCGCGCCATCGGCGCCGCCCACGATCCCTGACCTGACCCCCGACCAATTGCCCGACATTTTACGAGGCCAGTTTGCCCCACCACTATGAAACCGATGGCCCCGCCATCTATCGCGAAAGTTTCGCCACCATCCGGGCCGAGGCTGATCTGGCCCGGTTTACCGCCGATGAAGAACCCATCGCCGTGCGCATGATCCACGCCAGCGGCATGGTGGACTTGGCCCCGCATATCCGGCTTTCGCCGGATTTCGCGGTGGCGGCGCGGGCGGCGCTGGCCGCTGGCGCGCCGATCCTGTGCGATGCCCGCATGGTCAGCGAGGGGATCACCCGCGCCCGTCTGCCTGCGGATAACGCCGTCATCTGCACGCTGCATGATCCCGGCGTCCACGATCTTGCGGCGCGCATCGGCAATACCCGCAGCGCCGCGGCGGTTGAATTGTGGCGCCCGCATCTGGCAGGCGCGCTGGTGGCCATCGGCAATGCGCCGACCGCGCTGTTTCATCTGCTGAACCTGATGGAGGGTCCGGGCTTTCCCCGCCCCGCCGCGATCATCGGCTGTCCGGTGGGCTTTGTCGGCGCGGCGGAATCGAAAGCCGCGCTGGCGGCATCATCGCCGGTGCCGTGGTGCATCGTGGACGGCCGCCTTGGCGGATCGGCGATCACCGTCGCCGCCGTCAATGCGCTGGCCAGTCGGGCCGAATGATGGGGCAGGTGATCTGCATCGGCCTTGGCCCCGGCGACCCCGACCTGATGAGCTTGCGCGCCCATCGGCTGCTGGCGGGCGCCCGCACCGTCGCCTATTTCCGCAAGGCCGGACGCCCCGGTCAGGCGCGGCGCATGGTCGATGGGCTGATCCCCGAAGGCGCGCAGGAATGGCCGATGGAATACCCGGTCACGACCGAAATTCCGCTGGACGACCCGGCCTATAACGCCACCCTTGCCGCGTTCTATGACGATTGGGCCGCGCGGCTGGCGGCAGGCGCGGCGCGGGGCGATGTCGTCGTGCTGTGCGAGGGTGATCCGTTCTTCTACGGCAGCTTCATGCACCTGCATTCGCGTCTGCCGCGCGATCTGGTGCAGGTGGTGCCCGGCATTCCCGGCATGGCGGGGTGCTGGACCGCGACCGGGCTGCCGATCACATGGGGCGATGATGTGCTGACCGTGCTGCCCGCCACGTTGCCGCGGGCGGAACTGACGCGGCGGATTGCCGATACCGATGCGCTGGTGGTGATGAAGATCGGGCGCAACCTGCCACGCCTGCGCGCGGCGCTGGCGGATGCCGGGCGGCTGGCGGATGCGTGGCTGGTGGAACATGGCACCATGCCTGCCCAACGTGTGCGCAAGCTGGCGGATGTTGACGATGCGGTGCCCTATTTCTCGATCGCGATTGTGCATGGGCGGGGGCGGCGGCCATGACCGGCTGGCTGGTGATCGCGGGTCTTGGACCCGGCGCGGACGGCATGGTCACACCTGATGTCACGGCGGTGCTGGATCAGGCGACCGATGTGATCGGCTATATCCCCTATGTCGCGCGCATCGTCCCGCGCGCGGGGCTGGTGCTGCACGCATCCGACAACCGCGTAGAACTGGACCGCGCCCGGCTGGCGCTGCAACTGGCGGCGCAGGGGCGGCGGGTGGTCGTTGTCTCATCCGGCGATCCCGGCGTTTTCGCCATGGCATCGGCCGTGTTCGAGGCGATGGAGCCTGCCCCCGACTGGCAGGCGCTGGACATCCGCGTCCTGCCGGGGATCACCGCAATGCTGGCAGCGGCGGCGGCGGCAGGCGCGCCTTTGGGGCATGATTTCTGCGCCATCAACCTGTCGGATAACCTGAAACCCTTCGATCTGGTGCTGCACCGGGTCGGGCTGGCGGTGCAGGGCGATTTCGCGATGGCGTTCTATAACCCGCGATCCGCCGCGCGCCCGGATCAGTTCGCGCAGGTGCTGGACACGCTGCGCAAGGGGTGCGAGGCCGACCGGCTGGTGATCTTTGCCCGCGCGGTGTCCACCCCGGATCAGCAGATCCGCGTGGTTCGGCTGGCCGATGCCACGCCCGACATGGCCGATATGCGCACCGTGGTCATCGTCGGATCGTCGCGCACGCGCCGGGTCGGGCGGTTCACCTATACCCCAAGATCGGCGTGACACCAATGCAGCGCCTGATCAACATCATATACAACCTGCCGCGACGGGATCGCGGGCCGGTCGATCATCACCACCGGCAGGTGCAGGGCGCGGGCTGCGGTCAGCTTGGCCACCGCGCCGGTCCCGCCTGCATTCTTGGCGACGATCAGGTCGATGCGGTGGCGTTCCAGCAACGCGCGGTCGCCCGCCGCATCAAACGGACCGCGCGCGATGATCGCGGTGCAGTCGGGCAGGGGCAGCGCGCCGTCTGGCGGATCGACCAGCCGCAGCATGTAATGGTGCTGCGGCTGCGCGGCAAAGGCGTCCAGATGCTGACGCCCGATGGCCAGAAACACCCGGCGGGGCGGGCCGGCCAGCGTGGCGACGGCGGCGTCGATATCGGCGACACGGCACCAGTCATCGCCCGTTCCGGCCTGCCATGCGGGCCGCACCAGCGCCAGCAGAGGCGTGCCGGTCACCGCGCAGGCGTTCACGGCATTGCCACTGATGCGCGCGGCAAAGGGATGGGTCGCGTCGATCACGCGGCCAATGCGGTTGGTGCGCAGATAATCAGCCAGCCCATCCGCCCCGCCAAATCCGCCGATGCGCGTGGGCAGGGGCTGTTGGCGCGGCGCGACCGTGCGCCCGGCATAGGACAGGATCGCGGGCAGGCCCGCCGCCGCCATGGCGCTGGCAAGGCGGCTGGCCTCGGTCGTGCCGCCAAGAATAAGGGTCGTCATGGATAGCTGGCTTTCGATCATCGGCATCGGCGAGGATGGCCCGGACGCGCTGCCGCGCGCAAGCGCTGCTGCACTGGCACAGGCGGAAATCGTCTTTGGCGGGCCGCGCCATCTGGCGATGATCGACCATCCCGACAAGCGCGCTTGGCCGGTGCCGTTCAGCGTGGCGCCGGTCATGGAGCTGCGCGGGCGGCGGGTCGCGGTGCTGGCCTCGGGCGATCCGTTCTGGCACGGCGCGGGGGCGGCGCTGACCACAGCACTGACGCCGGATGAATGGCGCGCATGGCCCGCGCCCTCAGCCATGTCGCTGGCGGCGGCGCATCTGGCCTGGCCTTTGCAGGATGTGCTGACCCTTGCCCTGCACGCCGCGCCGCTGACCCGGCTGCGCCCGCATCTGGCGCCGGGGCTGCGCGCCATTCTGACGATGCGCGACGGCGAACAGGTGCCTGCGCTGGCCCGATGGCTGACAGAACAGGGGTTTGGCGCGTCCCGCCTGTGGGTGATGGAACGCTTGGGCGGCACGTCCGAACGCATCCGCCAGACGGTTGCCAAGGCGCCGCCGCTGACCGGCATCGACGCGCTGGTCGTCGTGGCGCTGCATGTGGCGGGCGATGGCGCGGTGATGCCGCGCGCGTCGGGGATTGCGGATCAGTTTTTCGACCATGACGGCCAGATCACCAAACACCCCATTCGCGCGCTGGCGCTGTCGGCGCTGGCTCCGCGCGCGGGCGATCTGTTGTGGGATCTGGGCGCGGGGTCTGGGTCGATCGGCATCGAATGGCTGCTGTCACATCCGGCCACCCGCTGCATCGGGGTCGAGGCTGATCCCACCCGCGCCGCCCGCGCCCGCGCCAATGCAGACAGGCTGGGCGTGGACCGGCTGGACATTCGGCATGGCCGCGCGCTGGAGCTGTTGCCGGGGCTGCCCGACCCGCAGGCGGTGTTCGTCGGTGGTGGCGCAGACGACACGCTGATCGCCGCGCTGTGGTCGCGGCTGGCGCCCGGATGCCGGTTGGTCGCCCACGCGGTGACGCTTGAAACCGAGGGTCTGTTTGCCGATTGGCACGCCCGCGTCGGCGGCGATCTGCTGCGGATTGATCTGGCCCGCGCCGTGCCGCTTGGGCAAAAGCGCGGCTGGCGGGCCAGCTTTCCCGTGGTGCAATGGGCGGTGACGCGGTGATGATCGCGGGCATCGGCTTTCGCGATGGGGCGACGCTGGCATCGGTGCGTGATGCGCTGATGCGCGCAGACGCGGGCGGGGTCACGCGGCTGGCGATGCCTGCGCGCAAGGCGGATGATCCGCTGTGCGATGCGCTGATGGCGCAGGGGTTTGACCTGACATGGGTGACGGATGCGGCGCTGGCCGCCATCGTCACGCCCACGCAATCGCCCGTCGCGCAGCGTCATTACGCCACCGGCAGCGTGGCCGAGGCCGCAGCACTGGCCGCCGCCCGCCACCACGATCCGCGGGCGCGGCTGCTGGCGCTGCGGGTGATTTCCACCGACCGGCTGGCCACCGCCGCCGTCGCATCCACAGGGGACAGGATATGACCGTTCATTTCATCGGCGCGGGACCGGGGGCGGCTGATCTGCTGACGCTGCGCGGGCGCGATCTGATCGCCACAGCACCGGTCTGTCTTTACGCCGGGTCACTGATCCCACAGGCGGTGTTGGTGCATTGCCCGCCGGGATGCCGGATCGTGAATACCGCGCCGATGGATCTGGACGCGATCATCGCGGAAATCATCGCGGCCGATGCGGCGGGCCATGATGTCGCGCGGCTGCATTCGGGCGATCTGTCGGTCTGGTCTGCGATGGGAGAACAGCTGCGCCGTCTGCGGGCGCTTGGCATCCCTTATACGGTGACGCCGGGGGTGCCCTCCTTTGCCGCCGCCGCCGCCGCTTTGGAAGCCGAGCTGACGCTGCCCGGTCTGGCGCAGAGCGTGGTGCTGACGCGCACCGGCGGGCGCGCATCGCCGATGCCTGCGGGTGAAACACTGGCGGCGTTTGCCGCGACCGGGGCGACGCTGGCGATCCATCTGTCGATCCACCGGCTGGATCAGGTGGCGGCGGAACTGGCGGCGTTCTATGGCGCCGATTGCCCGGTGGCGGTGGTCTGGCGCGCGTCATGGCCGGATCAACGGATCGTCCGCGGCACGCTGTCGGACATCGCCGCGCAGGTGGGTGAGACGATGGAACGCACCGCGCTGATCCTTGCAGGCCCGGCGCTGGCTGCCGAAGGCTTTGACGACAGCCGCCTTTATGCCGCCGATTATGACCGCCGGTTCCGCGGCGGTCGCGCCGATGCGGTGACGGAATGACGCAGGATGGAACGGCGGGGCTGATCATCTCGGCCCCCGGATCGGGGACTGGCAAGACCACGGTGATGCTGGGTCTGCTGCGCTGTCTGGCGCAGGACGGGGTGGCCGTGCAGCCCTATAAATGCGGGCCGGATTACATTGACCCGGCCTTTCATCGCGCGGCCTGCGGGCGCGACAGCTTTAATCTGGATACATGGGCGATGCCGGGCGGGGTGCTGGCCACACAGTTGGCGCGCGGGGGCGATCTGGCCGTGGCCGAGGGCTCGATGGGCCTGTTCGACGGCGTGGCCGCGCCCGGAGAGGTCGGCACAGGCGCAAGCGCGGATCTGGCCGCGCTGACCGGCTGGCCGGTCGTTGTCGTGCTGGACGTGTCGGGTCAGGCACAGACAGCGGCGGCGCTGGCCTTGGGCATGTCGCGGTTTCGCGCCGATACGCGGGTGGCGGGGGTGATCCTGAACCGCGTCGCATCCCCGCGCCACGAACGGCTGTGCCGGTTGGGGATGCAGGCGGCGGGGCTGGCCGTCTTTGGCGCGCTGCCCCGGCGCGGCGATCTTACGCTGCCGGAAAGGCACCTTGGGCTGGTGCAGGCGGTGGAACATCCCGATCTGGACGCCGCCGTCGCGCAATATGCCGATTTCCTGCGCGCGCATGTCGATCTGGCGGCGCTGCGGGAGGTGGCGGCTGGCGGTGCGGCGCCTGCGACGCCGCTGCGGATGGCCCCCCCGGCACAGCGGATCGCATTGGCGCAGGACGCGGCGTTTTCGTTCATCTATCCGCATCTGCTGGACGATTGGCGCGCGCAAGGGGCGACGGTGCTGCCGTTTTCGCCGCTGGCCGATCAGCCGCCGCCCGATGCCGATCTGTGCTGGCTGCCGGGTGGCTATCCCGAACTGCACGCGGGTCGTATCGCGAGTGCCGCGCGGTTTCTGGGGGGCTTGCGCGATTTTGCCCGCAGCCGTCCGGTGCATGGCGAATGCGGCGGCTATATGGTGCTGGGCCAGTCCCTGATTGATAAGCAGGGAGCGCGGCACGCAATGGCCGGCCTGCTGGGCCTTGTCACCAGCTATGAAACCCGGCGGATGCATCTGGGCTATCGGCTGGCGCGGCTGGCGGCGTCAATGCCGGGGGCGGCAGCGGGGACGGCGCTGCGCGGGCATGAATTCCACTACTCGACCATTTTGGATCAGCCCGATGCCGCGCTGGCGCAGGTGTCGGACGCCGATGGCGCCCCCGTGGCCGAGACCGGATCACGCCGCGGCCATGTCACCGGCACGTTCTTTCACCTGATCGCGCAGGCGTCGCGGGCGTGATCTGTCATGTCTGCACATCCTGCCCCGGCGGCCCTGCGCGGCTGGCGCTTATCCGACAGACGCTGGCGGGGCGGGCGGTGGTGCGTGGCGTGGATTGCCTGTCGGGTTGCCGCAGCGGTGGCGCGGTGGCCTGTGTCGCCCCCGCCAAGACCGCCTATCTGTTCGGGCCGGTCGGCGCGGATGACATGCCGGGGCTGGCCGCGTTCCTGCACCTCTATGACGCATCCGACGATGGTCGTATCACCGACGCGCGCCGGCTAGGTTCGTTGCGTTTCAAGGCCTTGGCCCGGATTCCACCAGCTTGACGCAAGGACCGTCCGGTGTCAGGGTGGGGGTGCATCTGGTGCCGGGATTTTTCCCGGCATGGGAACTGGGCGGCCCGCCATGGGCCGAACCCGACCGCCCCCGCGGCTGTGAGCAGCGAGACGCCCCCGAATGCCACTGTGGCCCCGTGCCATGGGAAGGCGGGCGCGTCACCGACCTGCGAGTCAGAAGACCGGCCAGACGCCTGAACGCAACCGCCGTCGGGGATGACGGCAAGGAGGCCCTATGTCCACAACCACCCGCGCCGCGTCCGGCGCATCCGTATCCATCGCCAATATCGCCGTCGTGGCGGCGCTTGGCGCGATCCTGATCTTTGTCGCAGGTCTGGCGCAGGGCGAAACCCTGCATGACGCCGCCCATGACGTGCGCCACGCCACCGGCTTTCCCTGCCACTGACATGCTGACCAGAATGTTGACCAGCGGGTTGATCGCTGGTGCTGCTGCGGGGCTGATTGCCGCCCTGTTGCAGCTGTGGTTCGTGCAGCCGGTGCTGCTGCACGCGGAACTGTATGAAGGCGGCGAACGGACACATTTCGCAGCCCCCGGCGGGCATGATCATCATGCCCATGGCGACGACGCCGCCCCCCATGATCACGATCACCAACCTGCGGTGCCCGCCGATCATGCCGCGCCGGGGGTCAGCTTTGATGCGCCGCGCGACGGGCTGTCGATCCTGTTTTCCGTCGTTGTCTATGCCGGATGGGGTTTGCTGATGATCGCCGCGATGGCCCTGGCCGAGGATCGCGGCAAGGCCGTCACCGCGCGGCAGGGGCTGTTATGGGGGATCGGCGGTTTTGTCGCCGCGCAGCTGGCCCCGGCCTTTGGTCTGGCGCCCGAGCTGCCGGGAATGGCCGCGGCCGATATCGGCGCCCGCGTCATCTGGTGGCTGGGCACGGTCGCGGCGACGGGGCTTGGCATCTGGCTGCTGGCATTCGGCAAGGGTTGGACGGCATGGGGCGGGGCGGTGCTGCTGATCCTGCTGCCGCATCTGATCGGCGCGCCGCACCCGGCGCAGATGACCGGGCCGACGCCGCCGGAGCTTGCCGCGCAATTCGCGGGCCGCGCGCTTGGCGTCGGGCTGGCGGCATGGGCGGTGCTGGGCGTGGCGGCGGCGGCGCTGTGGTCACGCGAGCGGGTGACGGCGGCGGTTCTGGCCTAGGGGCCATCGCCTTCCGCAAAGGCCATCGCCGTTGCCGCGCGATGCGCGCGCCATCTGCACCGCCGGGCCCCAAAGGCCCGGCCAGCGCCCGCCCCGCCATCGGCGGGCGCTTCGCCCTCGCCGGGGCAGGCACTGGCCTGATGGGATCGCGCGCGGCACCGTCTTGCGGTGGCGCCGTCACACGCCGGCGGGGAAACGCGGATGCGTTTCCTTGATCCGCCGGAACATCGCGCGGTGATAAATCGCCCCGTTACCCCCGCCGCAGCAGATAGATATCCATGATCCAGCCATGGGCATCACGCGCCGCCTTGCGCGTGGCCTGAATGCGCGGGCCAGCATCGGCCAGCGGGCCATGATCCAGCACCTGCTGCGCCATGCCGACATAGGCGCCCCACCAGATCGTCACGCCCTGCGGATCAAGCGTGGCAAAGGCACAATCCGCGTCCAGCATCACGACCAGCGTGTCCACGCCACCCGGCCAGCCATGATCGCGCAGCCTGCGTCCGGTCGTGACCATGAACGGCGCGCCAAGATCGTTCAGCGCAATCCCATGCGCCGCCGTCAGCACCTGCGGTGACATCAGGCCGGGGATCACCGTCACGCGCAGATCACGGTCCAGCCGCGCGGCAATCCGCAGCGTGCTGTCATACAGCGCCGGATCACCCCAGACCAGCAGCGCCACGGTCTGCGCCTGGGGATGGGCGTCAATCGCCCGCGCCCATTCCGCCGCAATCGCCTGATGCCAGTCGCCAACCCGCGCCAGATAGGACGGATTGGCCGGATCGCGACTGGCATCAGGCGATTGCGGCGGAATG
>QIRE01000196.1_pt1 | contig 13955 bp, 20 predicted proteins | sample 2940141 | NCBI WGS metagenome assembly QIRE01 (sample SAMN09273532, study PRJNA473421) | Gut metagenome, whole genome shotgun sequencing project. | isolation source: gut tissue | host: Folsomia candida VU population | place: Netherlands: Amsterdam | collected 2016-03-06
GCACCGCTGGCGAGCGACTGCGCAGGCGTCAGGCCAGTGCGAGGAACAGCTTTTCGAGTTCGGCCTCGGTCATCGGTTCCTTGGCGTCGGGGTCGCCGGTGATGCACTCACGCAGCCCGGTGGCGACGATCTTGAAGCCGGCCTTGTCCAGGGCTCGGGACACGGCCGCTAATTGCGTGACGACGTCCTTGCAGTCGCGGCCGTCCTCGATCATCGATATCACGCCACCGAGTTGTCCGTGCGCTCGGCGCAGTCGGTTGAGCACTACGGCGATTGTCTCGTCGTCTCCGGTCATGTTAGTCCTCCCTGTGAAGAGACCATCGTACCCCCGGGGGCATGGAAACCTCGGGGGACGACGGTGATGGTCTCAGGCCTCGCCGAGGGTGGCGATCGCCTTGCCGAGGAGTTCGGCGGCCTGCGATGCGACGGGCTTGAGGCCGGACTCGCCGGTGACCGAGACCATGAGGTCGGGATTCATTGCCTCGACGATCATTGTCCGGCCCGACTTGTCACTGGTATCCGCGCGCACCAGGACGTTGCAAGGCAGCAGCATCCCGATCTGTGGCTGCACCCCGAGTGCCTCGTGTGCCAGGGTCGGGTTGCAGGCACCGAGGATGGTGTATGGCTCCATGTCCACGTTGAGCTTCTTCTTCATTGTCGCCTGCACGTCGATCTCGGTGAGCACGCCGAAACCCTGATCCATGAGTGCGGCAGTCACCTTCTCACGGGCGGTGGCGAAGTCGGTGTCGATGAGCGTGATCGTCAGTCCAAGTTCCATGGATTTCTCCCTTTTGTTGTGCGTTTCATGAGGTCAGTTGTGGGCGAAGCTGATCGACGGCAGGACCCGCCGCAGCCATGTAGGTGACCACCAGCCGGCGTGGCCGGTGATCCGGAGGAGCACCGGCAGCAGGATCAGCCGGATGAACACGGCGTCGAGCAGGACCGCCACACCCAGGATGATGCCCATCTCCTTCGGCGGGAGCGGATCGGCGAGGGCGAAGCTGAAGAACACGGCGACCATTACCGCTGCGGCGGCGAAGATCACCCGACCCGAGTGCGCCACACCGTCGATCTGCGCGGTGTGCGGGTCGCCGGACTTCTCGTAGTGCTCTTTGGCCGTGGCCAGGAGGAACACTGTGTAGTCCATCGCGATCGCGAAGATCATCGCGAAGAAGAACACCGGACCCCATCCATCCAGGAACCCCTGCGGGGTGAACCCCAACAGGGATGCACCGTGGCCGTCCTGGAAGACCAACTTCGCCACACCGAACGCCGCGCCAGTGGATACCAGGCTGACCACGGTTCCCATCAGAGCGATGAGCGGTGCTTGCAGCGCGACCAGCAACAGCAGGAAGCCCATGATCAGGATGACGCCGACGATAATGGGCAGGTAGTCGTTCAACGCGGTCTGCAGATCGAGGTTCTCCGCGGGTGCACCGCCGACGAGGGCATCGGCGGGGAGCCGCTCGCGCAGCGTGGCGAGGATCGGCCCCATCTGCGCGTTCGACGGGTCCACGGTCGGGATCGCCTGCATCAGCGCATATCCCGAGCCGTCGCGTGCCGGCTGCGGCGGTGTGACCATCGCGATCCCCGGACTCGACGAGGCCGCGGTCACTGTGGCCCGCGCATCGGCGGCCGGGGCGATGACCTGCAGAGCACCGGGCGCACCCGGACCGAACTGCTCCTGGACCAGCGCGTAGCCCTTATGCACCGCGGCGTCGGTCGGGACGACGGAAATCGAAGGCATTGCGACCTTGAGTCCGAACACCGGCAGGGCCAACAGCACCAGGATCCCGAGGGAGACCAGAGCGAACGGCCAGGGGTGCTTGTGCAGCAGTGATCCCCACCGGTGGAACACCGGTGAGCGCAGTTCTTGCATTTTGGCGTAGGGCAGTGAGACGGCATTGACCTTCGGGCCGAGAGCACCGAGCACGGTGGGTAGCAGCGTCAGTGTCGCGAGCAGGACGAAGACCACCGCGAGCATGATCCCGACCGCCATCGTGCGCACCGCTGGGGCGGGGACCAGCAGCACGGCCGAGAGACTCACCAGGACCGTGAGGCCCGAGAGGAACACGGCCTTGCCGGCGGTGTCCATGGTGTCAACGACGGCCTGTCGTCGGTCGCCACGCTGCTTCAACGCATCGCGGAACCGCGAGACGAGGAACAGTGCGTAGTCGATGCCGAGTGCTAGGGCGAACATCATCGCGAAGTTCATCGCCCACACCGAGATCGGCGTGAGGTGATTCAATATCACCAGTCCACCGGCGGACGCGACAAGTCCCGCGATGGTCAGCAACAACGGCAGACCGGCAGCGACTAGGGACCCGAAGGCCAACACCATGATGGCGAGGGTGACCGGCCACGAGAACAGCTCGGCCTTGATCATCGCGTCGTGATTGGCCTTGTTGAAGTCCGCCCACAACGCCGACGCACCGGTCGGGTACACCTCGATCCCGTTACGGGACAATGCGGTCAGTTGCGACTTGTGATCGTCTACGGCCTTCACCATCTCGTCGGTCGACGCGTTCGCGCCGGCGATGAGGATGCCAGATTGGCCGTCGCGACTGATGGTCATGCCGGGTTGCGGTGCGACGATCTCGCCGAATCGGGAGTCCGACTCGAGCTCGGAACCGATCTGCGTGAACACCGCCTGCATTGATGGGTTGGTGACGGTCACCGAGTCCGAGTGGACGACGACCTGCACCGCAGCTGAGGAGTTCCCGCCGAAATGTTGCCGCGCCAGCTCGCGCACCGCGACCGACTCGGAGCCGTTCGCCTGCCACCCGGCGCCGGCGAGCGAGGAGAACACCGACGGAGCGAAGGCGCCGAGGACGACGCACGCCGCGAGCCATACACCGAAGATGATCCGACGGTGGTCGCTACCCCAACCGCCGATGCGGCCAAGGACGCCCACGTGTGAGGACCCTGGATCCGCACTAGGGCGATTAGGTGGCGCGGTGGTGTCTGTACTCGTCATTTCTTCCGTCCTGTCAGTCGAGTGAAGATCGATCCGGTGTGGCTGATGGCGTGGCCGTCACACCACTGGGAGTCGGGCACGCGTCGCTTCACCGATTCGACGTGTCGACCGCACCCGGCCCACGTCGTCTTGCCGCATGTCCTACACGTCGCCGCGTGACACATGGTCAGCTCTCCCGCGCGGTCGTGAGGGTCGGCGGCCCCGAGCGGGGTCGCTGGAGTTGGGCGAACGCAGACGTCCGGGCGATGGCCGCCAGCGCAGCGAACAGGTCGTCCGCCGCCTCGCCAGTCGGGATCTCGGTGATCACCGGCCCGAAGAACGTCCGGCCGTCGACCGCGACGAGCGGCGTACCCGACGATTCGCCATAGGCGACGACGGCGGCTGCGTGGGCGTCCTCGACCGCCGCGTCGTGGGTTGGGTCGTCGATCGCCGCCGCCAACGCCTGGTCGAGACCGCATTCCTCGAGAGCGGCCCGAGCGATGTCGGCATCGATGTCGGCGTGATCGAGATGGATCCGGCGCCCCAGTGCGGCATACAGACCTGCGAAGAAGTCGTCGGGGGCGGCAGCCAACAGCCGACCACCCGCCCGGGACACGGCCATGTGGTGGACCATTCCGGGATCCATGTCGCCGCTCGCGATCGCGTCGGCGTTCAACACTGCCAGGCTCATCTGTCGCAGTGTCAGTGTGACGTCGTCGTGGCGGTCGGCGACGTCAGTCAGCCACCGGGAGGTGGCCCACGCGAACGGGCAGGCCGGGTCAACGTAGCAGTCGATGTGCATCATGCTCCTTGCAGTTACCCCAGGGGTATTGCTCAGGTATTGGTCCGACCACGGTTAAGAGACAGTCGAATGAGGTAACTATACCCCAGGGGGTATATGGTCGTCCAGGTCTCCGCGGCGACCCGCAGCAGCGAAACCGTCCTCGCGACGCAGAAATTTGCGGGAACGAACCCGGGGAAATTCCTCAGCCAAGGCGAAGGCGATGACCGCACCGGACGCCAGGCTCATGTGGGCGCCGACCATCGAAGAACCGTGATGTTCATCGAGTGACCCCGCGGCACACCATAATGCGTCACAGTGACGTAATGACGTCGATGCCGCCCGAGGGTTCGAAAAGATGGGGAACGCTCATCGAAGCCCGCAACGTTTCAGCTGACGTCCGAATCATCCATTAGAGGTGATTGAAACCCTACGTCGACCTGGATGGCCGTTCAACCGATTACGGGCGAATCCGGGTGCGGCGGCAGGCGAGTTCTTCGTCGGCACCAGGTCGGATGACCGAATCCTCAACACGGGTGCGGGTCCTTTCATCTTGATGTAACTCGCAGTCGTTTAGTACCGATAACATACATTATGTTAAGTAAAGCATAGTGGTATCGGATGAATCATAGAAATACCACTGCCCGCCCCTACGGAAACACCTCAACGACGCTGTCCATCAAGGGGTTTCCACCGCGTGACGCGTCTTTCGAGAGGCACGCGCAACGGTCTGTCACCAGAGGCGTCGGTTGCACGACCGTTCCTCGCGGAATCGAAGTCTCAAGTACGCGTCATCAGTCTCAGCTCGCCTGCCATCCAACACCGTGCGCCCGAAACGGGCAACTGTCTGCTCCGCTGCCCTCATCGGTGTGGTCTCACGTGGGATCGTTGCGGAAAGGATGTGGGCACCTCGCCGGTGTGCAGTCTGTGTTCGACCGCCCGGATCTGGCCGTCGTAGAGGTGGAGCGCTAACTCCCCCGCGGGCTGGCCGGCGTCGTCGAGTACGTCGACGGTGACGGGGGCTTTACCGTCGGGCAACTGCGACCGCCGTGTTGTGCCCGCGGTACGGAGCCGCAGCATGAACGTGGTGCCTTGGGTTGCCACCAGCGTCGTCATCTGCTCGTCGAGCCGGGGGTCGCCCTGCGCGGCCACGAGAAGGGCAATCGCGGCGCGCTGCCCGTCGTCGAGGGTGACGTTGGACCCATGCTGGGTGTAGTCGAGCGGGTGGGTAACGCTGGGCAGTGGGTCACGCCCAATGCTGTGGTCGACGTATTTGTTCCGTTCACGCGCATGTCCGTCGGAGACGGCGTCGATCTCCATCTCGGCGGTCGTCAAATAGTGCCCCAGGTAGTCGAACAGCCAGTGCGCGAACACCTTGTCGTCGTAGGGGTAGCCCACGGAGATCGCGGCGGAGATCAACGCGTACCCGGTTTCGGGATCAGTGGACGCGAATGCCTCGAGGAACGCCTCACCCACAGGCCACCTGTACCAATCGTCGCGGTCGGCGTCGGCCTGCGCGACGCCACCCCACTCCGCTCGCTCCCAGAACGCGTCCGTCTGTTCCTCCGACATCCCCCACGTCGGGCTCGGAGTTGGCGTCAGCTCCCACACAAATTCGGGATCGTTAATCCGAAAGAGCCCCCACCAGCCGATCGGCCACTGCTCGTCATGAGCCCGCGCACGGGCCAACGTCCACCCCGGAAACGGCTTCCCGAAATACACAGGAAGTGAATTACATTGCAAACACATCAGTCACCCTCCCGGGCAAATGTACTCTCCCACAACAGCATTAGCCGACAGGCATAATATTATGTTAAGTACACGCTGCATGTTGCATCTGATGCAAGGCATCGGGGTCGTAGCCAGGTGACAACCCGGCTGAGACGCTGCCACCCTCGTTAAGGCTCGATGACAGAATTCTGCGTCTCTATGTATTCCCCCTAGCCGTGGTGCGACGTCACCGTGCTCGTTTTACATATTCGTTGATGAGCAATTCCAGATGTTCTGTGAGTCCCGCCCATGCAGATTCACTCGTCGTGCGTAGAGACCACCCCAGCTCTTCCAGCAGAAAGTGGCTGCGCGCATCGTTGCAGGCGTAACAAGTCGTAACGAAATTGCTGGTGTCATCGGCTCCGCCTCGCGCCAAAGGAACGACATGTTCAAGACTGCTTGTGTGCGTCCAATAGATCAGGTGCGAGTCTTCAAACTTCCAATTCCGGTGGTACGGAAGCTCGCTCGGGAACACGCCAGAAACCAACTTCATTACATTACACGGAGGTCGATGGTGCGAGCGCCGCAGAATCGGCACGTCCACCGGTCCCGCTCGAAGATCCCGAGCTTGAGGCGACCAGTCGAACGTCGTTGGATCCTGCGCCGGTCGACTTCATCTACCGGCACGCGGTGGCCGGCCACAGCTTCGAGCCTGCTTTGCCGTACCGCGCTGATTGCTTCGACATCGAGTGCTCGAACTGCTGCTCGCGCCGCCTCGACCTTTCGAGCTACGAGCAGCTCCACTACGTGTGCGAACTGTTCGGTAACAGCATCATCGACGATCACCATGGGTCGGCCACTGCTGCCACGCCAATTCCCGGCTGCACCATGTTTGAATATTCCGACCACCCGGAATCGACCCAATTGCCGTGATGTCGGCGTGGGCTATCCCCGTGGTCGGTAGATGTGCGCGCGGTGGTCGATATCAACGACGAGAATGAGTTTTACGTCCTCGTGGATCTGTAGGAGGACGCGATAGTCACCGCGGCGGCCACTGCGGAGGCCTGCGAGATCTCCAGTGAGTGGTTTGGTGAGCCGTTGAGGATTTTCGGCGAGTGGGCCAGCGATGAATTCGATGATGGCGGCAGCGACTTTGGTGGGCAGTCGTCGGAGCGCGCGTTTGGCGGGGCCGGCCACCTCGACGCGGTAGGCGTTCACTGGGCAGGGAGCCCCAGTTCGGAGCGCAGCTCGTCAATGTTGGCGGTACGACGTTCCGCGAGATCGCGTTCGGCCTCGGTGATCGCGTCTGTGGTCCCTGGCCGCGATAGCCAGTAGATGGTCTCGCGCAGCGATTCGAGGTCGTCGGCCGACATCAGGACTGCTGCGGGTCGACCGTGTTTTGTGATGGTGATGATGTCGTGGGTGGTCTCGGCGTCGTCGATTAACGCTGAGAGTTTGTCCTTGGCTTCGCCGAGAGGCACCGTCGTCATATCCTCAATATAGCCAGACTTTAAGCCCATTGCAAGCCGTACTATTAGCCTGCGCTGTGAATGTGCCCGCTATCGCGTACCTCGGGCGTTCACACTGCGGAATCGAGCGCGGCGTCGATATCGGCACGCAAGGCGTCGGCGTCCACATACGGAAACTGTTGGCGCCGCCATAAGAGTTCGCTGGGACTCGCACCGCGGCCTGGCAGCGGAACTGCCCCGCCATCTTGATGGCCATGCTCGTGGTCGCCGGCTTTGTCAGCGAACTCGTCCATCTCGGTCACGTCCGCGACGGCCTTCCTATGTTTTAGAACGCCGCTCTGTTACTCTCTTTCAGGTAACCCGCTCACGCCTACGACGCGTGCCCGGATCAACACCCTAGGAGCTCAACATGGTGGCAATTTCCAGCAACGAATCGATCTGGACCCTCGATCTCGGAAACGACGAGAATCGCTTTTCGCCGGACTGGCTTGGAGAAGTCGAGTCCGCGCTCGACGAGTTGGAAGCGTCCACCTCCCCTGCCGCGCTCGTCACGATCGGCGGCGGCAAGTTCTATTCGAACGGCCTCGACCTCGACTGGCTCGGCGCTCACTTGGATCAGCACCAGGAGTACGTGGAACGAGTGCAGGCGTTGCTCGCCCGCGTCCTCACCCTGCCGGTCCCGACTGTCGCTGCGTTGAACGGACACGCATTCGGGGCTGGTGCGATGCTGGCAATGGCCCACGACTATCGCGTGATGCGCACCGATCGCGGATACTTCTGCCTCCCCGAGGTCGACATCCACATACCGTTCACGCCGGGAATGTCCGCACTGATCACATCGAAGCTCACGCCGCGGGCGGCCCTGCAGGCTATGACGAGCGGCCGCCGCTACCCAAGCGTCGACGCCGAAGCGGCAGGGATCGTCGACGCGACGGCGCCACTCGAAGAGCTCAGCGCAGTCGCCGCAGGACTCGTCCGCGACCTCGCCGGCAAGGACCGTGCCACTTTGGGCGCGATCAAGTCGCGACTGTTCGCCGACGAGGTTGCAGCTCTGACCGACGTCGCCAGCGCGGAATAGGTCGCCGTGGGACGCCCACGCCGCTACAACATCGATGAACTCCTCGACGATGCTCGGGAACTGTGGCTCACTGGCGGCATTGCAAACGTGACGATCCGTGCCTTGAGTTCAGCGTCCGGCGCTTCGAACGGCGCCGTGTACCACGCCTTCGGGTCACGCGACGGACTACTCGCGCGCGTATGGGCGCGCGAGGCCGAAGGGTTCCTCGCCTTTCAGCGAGAACGGGTGGCCCGGGAGTTGCGCGACGGGAATCCCGTATCAGCGTTCGTCGCAGCGGCACTTGCGCCAGCAACGTATGCAGAAGCCTCTGCAGACGGGGCCCGCGTACTACTCACCGCTGATCTCGACGACTTTCTGACTTCCGAACTCGACGACGACGCCCGTTCGACGCTGCACCGACTTCGAGGAGAAGTCGGACAGCTACTCGTCGAACTGTCCACAGCACTATGGGGGCGCACGGATCGCCCGGCCGTCGCGGCGGTGCGGTACGGCGTCGTGAACATCCCCGGAACCCTATTGCTCAACGGAAAAGACGTCGCCGACCCAGTCGCGCGGTACGTCCTAGAGCAGGCAGTACGCGGGATCGCGGCCGAACCACCACCCCCGAAGCCCATCGACTGACCGATCGAACCAGGAGAATCACTATGTCCAGCTCGCCAATCAAGAAGGCCTACACCGCTCTGCACGACCGCCCGCTGGGCAAGAAGCTGTTCAGCGCCGCGCTGAGTATGAAAGCGCCATACTTCCGAACCATCTTGCCCACCGTGGTGTCGCTTAAGCCCGGCCGCGGCGAGGTCCGTATGCGTGACTGGTGGGGCGTACACAACCACCTCGGTACGGTGCACGCAATCGCCTGCTGCAACCTCGCCGAACTCGCCGGCGGCACCACCCTCGACATGTCGCTGCCCGACACACACCGCTGGATCCCGAAGGGCATGCAAGTCGCCTACCTCACGAAGGCGCGAGGGACCCTCACTGGAATAGCCACCGTCGAAGACCTCAGCAACCTGGCGGCCGATCAGGCACGCGAAGTGGTGGTCCCGGTCGACATCACTGATCCCAACGGGACCGTTGTCGTGCACGCCGACATCACCATGTGGGTCTCGCCGCGGTAGCGCCAAGCGACGTCAGTAGTTCCGATGTCAGCCGGGTGATCAGCGTAGGGTCAGAAGTACACAGTTGGTACGAATAAGCTGGCGGAATCGCCGGAATCCTGACTGATCGTCCGAGGCGATCAACCTCGAGCTAGGCGGCTTCGGCCATGAACTCAGTCAGAACTTCCGGTCGCCCTCTCCCCGACGGCCCGACCCCCGTGCCACAGACCCACCCACTGCTGGTCCTGCGTCCGATACACACCGCACTCGGCGCCGTCGACGGACTCTGGTCGCCATTGAGTCGAGACCTCGTGATGGAGACCGATCGGATTCTAGGCGAACTCAGCGACGCCATCGGCGCCGTCACCCGCGTGGTTTACCGCATCAATGATTGGACCCTGATCCACCCAACGACCGTGACTCTCCGCAATCGTGAGGTGCACTTCGAAGGATATTGGCGCCCCAAGTACGCGACCAACACCTTCATCGGCAAGAACCGATCGATAGAACTCGCCACCCTGATGCCCGCGCCCACTCCTCACGCGATCCTCCAAACGCGACGATCGACGCGCTGACCCGTAACGATCTGAGGGTTGGTGTTCGCCCAGTGTTCATTCGACAATCTGTTTAGATCTCTGTCAATATAGACATATGTCAATACAGATAGCCGATGCCTGTTGTTCTCCGCTGGTGGCGCAGCCACTCTCCCCGGAGTGGGCCGCTTCATTGGCGCCGGTGTTCAAGGCGCTGGGCGATCCGGTTCGGCTCCGGTTGCTTAGTTTGGTGGCAAGCCATGCTGGCGGCGAAGCATGCGTTTGCGACATCTCCCCCACTTTCGACCTTTCCCAGCCGACGATCTCCCACCATTTGAAGGTGCTGCGCGACGCGGGAGTGCTCGAATCCGAGCGCCGCGGTACGTGGGTCTACTACCGAGTGGTTCCTGCTGTCCTGCAACAGCTTTCGACGGTGTTGGTGATCGAGTCGACCGCGCCTCGCGCGACCTCGATGTGCGAGGCACGATCGTGACCGATACCCAAGTATCGAATGCCGATCGTGCGTCAGTAGTTGGCAAACTCTCCACCCTGGACCGGTTCCTGCCGGTATGGATCGGGGTGGCGATGGCCGCCGGACTCATCCTGGGTCGACTGATCCCCGGCTTGGACGAGGCAATCTCGACGGTGAGCGTGGACGGCATCTCATTGCCGATCGCTATCGGTCTCTTGATCATGATGTACCCGGTATTGGCGAAAGTCCGCTATGACCGCCTTGACACGGTCACCGGTGACCGCAAGCTGCTGATCTCATCGTTGGTACTGAACTGGGTGCTCGGTCCTGCGGTGATGTTCGCCCTGGCCTGGTTGATGCTCCCCGACCTGCCCGAGTACCGCACCGGCCTGATCATCGTCGGCCTGGCCCGCTGCATTGCGATGGTCATCATCTGGAATGACCTTGCCTGCGGCGACCGTGAGGCCGCCGCGGTACTGGTCGCGATCAACTCGGTATTCCAGGTCGTCATGTTCGCGGTGCTGGGTTGGTTCTATCTTTCGGTGCTGCCAGGTTGGCTCGGGCTGGAGCAGACCACGATCAACGCCTCACCGTGGGAGATCGCCAAGTCGGTGCTCATCTTCCTCGGCATCCCGTTGCTCGCTGGATTCTTGACCCGTCACTTTGGCGAAAAGGTCAAGGGCCGTACCTGGTACGAAGAGAAGCTTCTACCGACGATCGGCCCGTGGGCGCTGTATGGATTGCTGTTCACCATCGTGATCCTGTTCGCGTTGCAGGGCGACCAAATCACCTCACATCCGTGGGATGTTGTCCGCATCGCGCTGCCACTACTCGTCTATTTCGCGATCATGTGGGGTGGCGGCTACCTGATTGGCGCGCTGAGCGGCATGGGGTACGAGCGCACAACCACGCTGGCATTTACCGCCGCGGGCAACAACTTCGAACTTGCCATCGCAGTGGCGATCGCCACCTATGGCGTTACCTCTGGCCAAGCCCTCGCCGGTGTGGTCGGACCGCTAATCGAAGTGCCCGTGTTGGTGGGCTTGGTGTACGTGTCTCTCGCGCTGCGCAAACGGTTCTTCGCACACCAAACCGGCTCTGCCACAACCTAACTACTAAATCAAGGAGCAAACGGCGATATGTCAAAGCCCAGTGTGTTGTTCGTATGCGTGAAAAACGGCGGCAAGTCGCAGATGGCGGCAGGTTTGATGCGCCAGCGGGCAGGCGACGCGGTGCGGGTGTTCTCGGCCGGGACCAAGCCGGGCAACGCGGTCAACGCGTTGTCGGCGGAGTCGCTTTTGGAGGTGGGTGTCGACATCAGCGGCGAAACCCCCAAGCCAATCGATCCGACCGTGCTGGCGAACGTCGACCTAGTCGTAACGCTGGGTCGCGAGGCCGTCGTCGAAGCTCCCGGAGTGACGGTAGTCAATTGGGACACCGACGAACCGTCCGAGCGGGGCATCGACGGGATCGAGCGGATGAGGCTGGTGCGAGATGATATCGCGGCCCGGGTCGACGTCCTGACCGCCGAGCTCACGACCAATACAACAGTCGGCTAGTCGTCGTGACTGACCAGGAGCAGTCGCGACGCGCGCCGGAGTTGCTAATGCCGCAGGCAGCGTTGACGCGGGCGGCGGACCACCTAGCCGAGCAGTATCGCGGGATCCTGTCGACCCAGACGGTCGAGCGGGTCGTGTTTGAGTCGTACACGGCGTTGCGGCGCACCGCGCGCATCAACACTCATCTGGTTACACTCGCGGGCCGGTTCGCCGCCGACCGATTGGCCGCGCTAGCCCAAGCCGACGGTGCGGCGGGTAAAGACGTGCCCGAGGTGTTGTTCATCTGCGTACATAACGCCGGGCGTTCACAGATGGCCGCGGCATTGCTAGCCCGACAAGGCGCAGGGCGTGTGCACGTGAGGTCGGCGGGATCGGCACCGACCGCATCGATCAACGCCACGGTCATCGAAGTGATGGCTGAGATCGGCATCGATCTGGGACGGGAATTTCCGAAACCGTTGACTGATGACGTCGTCGCTGCCGCCGACGTCGTCGTCTCGATGGGTTGCGGTGACGCGTGCCCCATCTATCCAGGCAAACGGTATCTGGACTGGACTGTCGCCGACCCCGACAATCAACCAGCGGAGACCGTCCGGCTGATCCGCGACGACATCGACCGTCGCGTGGCTCAATTGCTGACTGAGCTAACTCTGGACCAAAACCTCACCACCCCCTGAACCCTCGTCCAATCTCCCGAGCACCGCCTCGTTCGTTGACGGTCGGTGGTGTGCGCTGAAAGGTTCTCTCTGACATGTCTATTCGGCAATTTGTGGCAATCGGCGGATCCGATGCCGGGATCTCAGCAGCGTTGCGCGCCCGTGAACTTGATCCGCACAACACAGAAGTGACCGTCGTCGTCGCCGACGCCTACCCAAACTTCTCCATCTGCGGCATCCCCTACTACGTCTCCGGGGAGGTCAGCCACTGGCGCGACCTGGCTCACCGCACCGCCGCTGACCTGGCCGCGACCGGCATGCGGGTGTTAACCGATACCACCGCTACCTCCATTGACGTCGACGGACACACCTTGGCGGTGACCGGCCCCGACGGAAATAAACAGGACCTACCCTACGATCAACTGTTGATCGGAACGGGTGCCAGCAGTGTTCGCCCACCGATCAACGGCCTTAGCAATCTCGGCGTCGACGACGGGGTGCATTTACTGCATTCGATGGGCGACACACACGCGGTGATGAACACCCTGACAAGTAAGAACCCGCGCACTGCGGTGATCATCGGCGCCGGCTACATCGGCCTGGAAATGGCCGAAGGACTAACCGCCCGCGGTATCGACGTCACGCAGATCGAGGCGCTGCCCGAAGTCTTGCCCACGGTCGATCCGGATCTTGGCGCCCTCGTACATGCCGAGCTGGAACGCAACGGCGTGCAGGTGTTCACCAACACCACGGTCACTGAGATCACCGCCACCGAAGACCGACAACTGACAGTGACCGGCCGTCACCACGACCAACCGGTGACACACACGGCTGATGTGGTGTTCGTCGTCGTCGGGGTTCGCCCCGACAGCGCACTAGCCGCCGCGGCGGGCGCCGAGCTCGGCGTCAAGGGCACGATCGTCGTCGACGAAGCGATGCGCACCACCCTGCCCGACATCTACGCCGCCGGGGACTGCGTGCACACACATCACCGCCAACTCGGGCTGACTTGGCTACCGTTGGGAACGACCGCTCACAAACAAGGGCGCGTCGCTGGGGAGAACGCGGTCGACGGTAACGCCCGATTCGCCGGCAGCCTGGGCACCCAGGTTGTCAAAGTCTTCGACCTCGTCGCAGCCCGCACCGGGCTGCGTGAATCCGAAGCGGTCGGCGCTCAGCGTGGGTGGACACCGGTCACAAGTACCGCGACCCCCGACGACCACAAGGCCTACTACCCCGGTGCTACGCCCATCCACATCCGTATCACCGGTGACCGCCAATCCGGGCTGCTGCTTGGCGCGCAACTGGTGGGCACCCGGGGCGCCGAAATCTCAAAACGCGTCGACACCTATGCCGCCGCCCTCTATCACGAGATGAACATTCCCGAGTTCAGCAATCTCGACCTGTCCTATACCCCGCCGCTTGGATCGCCATGGGACGCAACACAAATGGCCACGCAAACCTGGAGCCGCGAGTACGTCGACGCACCTGTCCCCGCCCGCTAAGCACGGCAGGCGGGGCCCTGCGTATACGCCGGACCCCGCCCTCGCAGATTCTCAGCAGCAGCTGACCGCAGCAGGCTGCCCATCGTTGGCAGCAGAACCGCCGCAACACACTGCAGTCTCATCAGACTCGTTGCCCGACAAC
>QIRE01000197.1_pt1 | contig 13914 bp, 16 predicted proteins | sample 2940141 | NCBI WGS metagenome assembly QIRE01 (sample SAMN09273532, study PRJNA473421) | Gut metagenome, whole genome shotgun sequencing project. | isolation source: gut tissue | host: Folsomia candida VU population | place: Netherlands: Amsterdam | collected 2016-03-06
CCCGTCAAACCCTCGACTGGGAAACCCCAGCCGAAGTCCTCCACGGCCAAATCACCCATGCACTCACCACTTGACACCGCCTATCGGATCCTGACCCCGCTCATGGGCGGTTTTGGAGGGAACGGGGGAACGGGGCCGGGCGGCTCGACTATCCCTCCAGCTCCCCCGCGATCGAACTCTCCAACTGTTCCGCCGCAGCCTTCGGCACATCGATCAGGCCGTCCAACTCGGCGCGGGCCTTTCGGTACGCGACTTGACGTTCGGCGGGGGTCGCCGCGTCATCGACGGCGATCATGACGAGCTTGCGGGCGCGTTCCAGTCGATCGCGCTCGGCGGGCGAGAAGCCCGACTGCTTCCGACGCCGCGCCTCGCGCTCGGCCGCGTCGAACGCCACCGAGTATTCGGTCACCGCGTCCCGATACTCGTTGAACCGCCCAATGTCGGAGAGCCCGTTGGCGTCGGCGGGCCGGAGTGCGTCGGCATGGGCCTTCGCGCGATGGAACGCCATCGTGAGGTCTTCACGCAGGTCAACCATCATCGGGTAGGTAATGATCGTGGCCAGGTCGAGTTCGTAGTTAAACCACCGAGCGTCGACGGCATCGTGAAGTCGGAGCGCCCGCGACACGTCGTTGGTCGCGGCCTGACTGATGCGCGCCTGCTCCCCCGCGGCGCCCGCCTTGATTCGCGCCATCTCAATCTTGTACTCACGCCGACGTTCGTTGTAGACGGCGAAGCGACGCAACCCGCCACCGACGACGCCGCCGACTGGAAAGATGACCCACCAATAGTTTGCAAGAATTTGGCCGATGCCCACGCGTCAATCGTAACGACCCGAATCGGGTTGGGCAGCGGCCGCGAATAACCAACCCGGCGTAATCCCGACACGACTAACCCCATATAGGACTCACAGCATGAACATTGAGCAGCGCGTCGAAGCCCTCGAGCAGATCGAGGCGATCAAACGCCTCAAGTACCGCTACTGGCGCGCGTGCGACAGCAAAGATCCCGATGGCTTTCGACGCTGCTTCATTGCCTCGGGCGCCCACATCAACTACGGGCGGTTGGGTGCCTTCGACGACGTTGAGCCGATGGCGAAGATCTTCACCCAGGTCGCGTTGTACAAAGTCGACGGCCAGCACGTCATCTTCGACATGCACCACGGAATGCACCCGGAGATCACCCTCACCGGCCCCGACACCGCAACCGGGCGCTGGAGCCTCCGCTTTCGCCAGCTCAACATGATTGAGCGCACAGAGGTTCTCGCGACGGGTGAATACGCCGACGAGTATGTCGTCGAGGATGGCGAATGGAAGATGTCGCGATGCGTGTTCACTGAAATCTGGTCAATGACCCGATCACTCGATCCGTCGGTGACGGTCGTCGAAACCTAGTAGTCGCGCCCAGCGACAACTTCGGCGATCAATTCTTCGCCCGCCGCGTATCGCCGCAGGTTCTCCGCCAGCCACGGCGCCATCGCGCGCGTCAGCCCCGACGCCGGGTTCGCAACGTGCGGAGTAATGATCACATTCGGCAACGCGAACAGCGGATTGCTCGACGACGGTGGCTCGGGATCGGTGACATCGAGTGCGGCACCGGCGATCTCACCTTCGACGAGGGCTCGGTGCAGGGCCTCCTCGTCGACCAGCGGCCCGCGCGCGACGTTCACGATCCACGCATGCGACGGCAGCGCCCGCAACGACGTCGCGTTAATGAGGTGGTGCGTGTCCGACGTTGCCGGTGCCGCGAGAACTACGTGATCGACGCGACCCCACACCTCGTCGAGGCGATCCGACGTGAGTGTCTCCGACGCTCCGGCGAGCGGCGTTCCCGACCGATTGACCGCGACAACCGTTGCGCCACAAGCTGTTAGCCGCGGTACCAGCTCGCGACCGATACCACCCGCCCCGACTATCGCGACAACCGATCCGTGCAACGATCGCACCGACGCGTCGATTGCTTGCTTGTCCCATCCGCGCAACACCGCGGTGTTGACCTGGTGAAGTCCGGCCAGTAACAGTGCGAGGGTATGCTCGGCGACGTTCGCCGCGTAGAACCCGGACGCATTCGTCCAGCGACGCTGGCTATCGATGACGCCAGCCGCCACAAACTCTTCGATACCGGCTGTTTTCAGCGCGACCCAGGCGACCTGATCGGGCAGCGCCGGGAAATCGTCGGCTCCCCCGATCCATACCAGCACCTCGGCCTCGTCGAGGGAAACTACAACTGCCCCAACGCTTTCCATCGCATAGGCCAGATGGCCGTCGGTCACCGGCGCGATCGCGACCCGCAAACTCACGCGTCTTCACCGTCGCGAAGCAGCCGCGCCGCCGACGTCGCCAGGGTGTCGGCTATCTCGTTGTAGTGGTCCCCCGCGTGCCCCTTCACCCACTTCCAGGTGACGTCATGGCGTTGCTCTTCGTCGACGAGCCGCCGCCACAGGTCGGCATTCTTGACCGGCTGCTTGGCGGAGGTCTTCCAGCCGTTGGCCTGCCAACCGCTCACCCACTTCATGATGCCGTTGCGGACGTAGGTGGAGTCGGTATAGATGACCACCTTCGACGGCTTCGTTAGTGCCGCAAGGCCTTCGATGGCCGCGGTGAGTTCCATTTTGTTGTTGGTGCTGTCGGCCTCGGAACCAGAGAGCCGCTTCTCATGTCCGCGATAGCGCAGGACGGCGCCCCAGCCGCCGGGTCCGGGATTGCCAAGGCAGGCACCGTCAGTGGAAATCTCCACGATGTCGTCGCTCACGGCACTCAACCGTACGCGGGTCAGGAAATGATCAGGAGAACCAGGATGCTTCCGATGAGTGCCGCAAGATAGGCGTATCCGATCCAGAGCGCGGCGACAGCGTACGGCTCACCGGTGCGGTCGTTGGCCCTAATCGACTTCATCGCGCGGTGACCAAGGAAGATGCCGGCCGGGAAGCTAATACCGAGGACGGACAGCGCGAGCGCCCAGATGGCCAGCGGTTCCGTGTTGTCGGAATCGTCGTCGAGCGACTGGGCCACGGGGGCCGTCACCGGCTGGGCGGTAACCGGCACGGGTGCAGGTGTTTCGACAGAGACGGCTGGCGTCTCGGCAGGGACCGGGGGCGTCGGGACCGGGGGCTTCGGGTCAACGGCGGCTGCCGGGACCACGTCATCAATGATCACGGTGTCCGCGTCGGAAACCGCGTCCAGTACGACGGTCTCGTCCGCGGTATCAATCGTGGGAAGTACTTCTGTCTTTGCCTCAGACTGTCCGCTGTTTGCGTCCATCTGAGTCAACGTAGCCTCTTCGTCGGATGCCTTGGTGAGCATTTCCGATTCCGTGCCCTTTCTTCTACCCCGGGAAAGATTGCGAGCCCCACGGCGCAAGGACAGTCGCCGTTCGCGGCAGTCCACCTCCAATTATGCAGCCTGCACGGAATTTGGCACAGCGTGATCCCATTTCCGATCGAACAATTTGCGCAGTCACGAGCACTCGCTCAACCCGCTAGGTTGGGTAGGTGAGTACCTGGGATCCCGCACAGTATTTACGGTTCGGCGACGAGCGCACCCGGCCATTCGTCGACCTCGTCGGACAGATTCCGACTGACCCCGACCATCCGATCCGATCAATCGTCGACGTCGGTTGTGGCCCAGGGCATCTCATGTCGGTGCTGCGCCGCCGATGGCCCGACGCATCGATCATCGGCATGGACTCGTCAGCGGAGATGATCGCGCAAGCGAAAGCAACCAATGGCGATGCCGGCGTCGAGTACGTCCTCGCCGACGCGTCGTCCTGGACGCCGCCGCAACCCGTCGACCTCATCATTTCAAATGCGACGCTGCAGTGGCTGCCGGATCAGTTCGCAACTCTGACGCAACTGCTGCGGTCGGTGACCGAACATGGAACCGTCGCGGTAGGAGTCCCCGACAACGGCGACAGCCCCACTCACACACTGCTAGACGACCTGGCCGTCGAAGACGAATTCGCCAGCCACCTCGTCGGACTTCGACCATGGCGTCGGACGATGCCGATCGACTACGTCGACTTCTTTGCCGGGCAGGGATTCATGACCAACGCCTGGTCGACGACGTACCTGCACATCCTCACCGGGGTCGACCCGGTCTTCGAGTGGGTGTCGGGTACCCGCGCACGCCCGTATTTGCAGCGGCTCGACGCGGCGCCGGCGCTGCGAGAGAAATTCGAGGCTCGCTATCGAGCGGGATTGCGCGAGGCATTCCCTGCCCGCGACTGGGGTACGCCGTTGCCCTTCCGACGAACCTTCGCCGTCGCCATGCGCTAGCCGCAACTGCCGGTTCGTGGCATTGTCACACGTAGATGTCGATTTGATCGCCCATATTGACGCACCACCCGACACAGGAGTCTCATCTTTCACGGACTGCGTTGAATTGGCGCGCACAATAATGAGGGAAAGACCGCATGCGTAAGCACACTGTGCGAACTACCTTGGGGCGAACTACCTTGGGGCGAACTACCTTGGGCATTGCGACCTTCGGATTGATCGCCGCTTCGGCCACCGCTATCGCGCCGGCCACGAGCCACGCGTCGGTGTGCAACGCGCGGGGCATCGTCGGAGGCGACGTTGGCAGCACCGGAAGCTCCGGCTCGAGTGACATCGGCCTGGGCAGCCTCGACTTTGGCAGCTATCACGCGCCCGGTAAGAAGCCACAGAAGCCGCTTATCAAACTGACGTCGGGCCCGACGCAAACCATCTCGTGGGTGACCGGACCACGCAGCCCGGCCCGAACCGACAAGAGGTTCTCCATCACCTCCACCGACGTCGGCCTGCCGTGGGACAACGGATCCGGCCAGGTTTTGATGGCCTTCGGTGATACGTGGGGAAAATGCGCAGGTCAGATGACATGGCGACACAACACGATGCTGCGCACCAGCGGCGGCGACCTATCGAAAGGCATCTCTTTCCGCGACGCGCGCGTCGGCGACATCTACTCCGGAGCGTCGGTGACATCCGCACACCCGACGTTCGCCCAGCCCATGGTCAACGCGGTCGGTGTGCGCAACATCGAGGTCGGCAAGATCCCTACCGCCGCCATCGCTGTCGGCGGGGTGCAGTATCTGAGCTTCATGTCGATCCACAATTGGGGACCGCCGGGACGTTGGGGGACGAACTACTCGGCAATCGCGACGTCGCGCGACAACGGTCAGAACTGGACCATCGACTGGAACAGCGCCCGCTCCAACTACGAACTGAACATCCCCGGCGTGCCCAACTTCCGCACTGGACAGGGACGCTTCCAGGTCAGCGCCTTCCTGCGCGTCGGCCGGTATGTCTACCAGTACGGAACACCGAACGGACGATTCGGGGCGATGTTCCTCAGTCGCGTGCCAGCGTCGCAGATCCTCAACATCAATGCCTACGAGTACTACAGCGGCGGCGCGCACGGTCGGTGGTCACGCGATGCCGCAACCGCCGGGCGGGTGGTTCGCGAGCCAGTCAGTGAACTGTCGATCGCGTACAACACCTTCCTGAAGAAGTACGTGATGCTGTCCGAGCGCGCGGGCAATATCGTCATGCGGACGTCTGGAGTGCCGACCGGACCGTGGAGTTCACCGCGCACCATTGTCGCGGCGGCGCAGACGCAAGGTCTCTACGCGCCCTACATTTACCCGCGCTCGACGGGACAATCGTTGTATTTCGTGGCGTCACGCTGGGATGACTACAACGTGATGCTGCTGCGCACCGACCTTGCCAAGGTGAAATAGATCCGTGGCAGCTCGGGTAGCGCTGCTACGCGCCGTCAACGTCGGCGGCGCCAAGTTGCCGATGGCGCAATTGCGGGACATAGCAACAGAACTCGGCGCTACCGACGTTTCGACGTACATCGCGTCGGGCAATCTGCTGTACACCCCGCCGGGTGATTTCGACGACTTCGACCGCGCGCTGGAACGGGCCGTCGAGAAGCGTTTTGGTTACTTCCGAGAGGTCATCAGCCGCACCCCCGACGAACTGTCGGCCGCACTCGACGCCCATCCATTCGAGATTGTCGAGGCGAAGTTCTCCTACGTGTATGCCCTCACCGGCACGCCGACTCCCACTGCCGCAGCCAAGCTCGAGGCCCGCGAGTCGACCACCGAGATTCTCCGGGTTGTCGGCAATGACCTGCACATCCGCTACTTCGAGGGAGCCGGAGCGTCGAAGTTGACCCCCGCGATCATTGCCCGAAACCTCGGCGTGACGGGTACCGGCCGCAATCTGCGAACCGTTGCGAAACTGGTCGAGCTCGGTAGGGCTTAACCGACGAGGGCAGCGGCGGTCGCGTTGATGTCGGCGACAGCTGCCTCGGGCGCGGCGTCCCACACCTTCTTGGGCAGCGCCTCCAGAATCAGGATGGTCCGCTCCAGGGCCCGCAGCTCCGTCGCTTTCTCGCTGTCGATGTCCTGCGCGGCTTCCTCAGCCTGAGCCGCACGATCCGGCTCGGGATCCTCATCGTCTTCCTTCTCGACGACGCGGGTGTCGATGACGCCAACGGAGCCAGCGCCGGGCAGCGACGCCGCGGCGATCAGACGGTCATCGAGCGCGAAGACCGCGTCGTCGAGGGCGTTGCGTGCAGCAATCACTTCCGGCGTCGAATTGGCGCCCGGTGCCTGATGAACGTCGGCGATGGCATACCGAATGCGTTGGTGCAGTTGAGCTTCCGGTGCAGTTGACGTTGACCAGTCGTCTGGTGCACGACCCGACCGTCCGGGTATCAGATCCGCGGATTGTGCAAACCGCTGCACCCGCTTGCGGGAATCGGCGACGAAGATCAGCGCGCCGATCAGGACCGCGATCGCAACCACGATCGCGACAATAATGATGATGAGTGCCACAGACATCTAGTCGTCTCCTGACGTCGTCAGTTTTGCGTCATTCGGAAGTGCATCATTCGGAAGTGCATCGTTCGACGCGGTGCCGACGATGCCGGTGCGCCGCTGTTCAATGATCAAGCATCGGTCTTCCACATAGGTCAAGCCTGCGGCCTCGGCAATCTCCCTCGCCTCCGGTGAGCGAATCCCCAACTGCAGCCACAGCGCGGTGGCCCCGGCCGCGACGGCCTGCCGAGCAATCTCCGGCGCATCGTCGGCTGGCCGAAACACGTCGACGAGTCCCACCTGCTCCTCGACGTCGGCGAGCGTACGGAAGACGGGCTCACCGACGATCTCGTCGGCGTGTGGATTCACCGGGATGATCCGCCACCCGTGTTCCTTCATATACGCGGGGACTTCGTTGGCCGCCTTTGTGGCATTCGCGCTGGCCCCGACGACGGTGATCGTGTCGTAGGTGCGCAGGATCGATTCGATGGTGTCGTCGACGCTCACGGTCACCGAGTCTAAACCGCTCGAAACGGAACCGGGCCCGGCCGTAACACGTCTGTTAACTATCGGCCCGATCACCGCAGGGCCATTCGCCCGTCGATGCGAAGGAGAATGCGATGCCACAGCCACTTGCCGCCAAGTCGGTCCAGGTGGACACGGAGGCGCTCAAGCGGTTAGCCGACGTCTGCGCGAACGCCGGATCAGCACTGCTCGATACCGACTTCATCGCTCTACGATCCGCCGCGACCACCGGTGCGACGCTGAGCGCACTCGGTAGCTGCGCCGGTCCGGCCACCGCGACTCTGCATGGAGTTGGTGCACGATTCATCGCGACCGGTCGGGCCATCGCACGTGCAGCCACCGACGTCGCGGCCACTGACCGGCGTGCCGCCAGCCACCTCGAACCGTGGTGAGTCGATGCGCCCTACCGTTTCCGCGCTTCGACGCTGGCACATCGACGATCTCGCTATCGCTTCGCGGGTGGCCATCCAGCGGGCCGCGGCCCTTGCTGAACAGAGTTCACACATCGACCGTGGCATCGTCGCGGTGCATACATGGTCCGGGGCGGGTCGCTCCGCCGCGAAACGCAAGATCTCGGCCGACGCCGACCACGCCGCCGAAGTTCGCGCGGTTCTGCAATCCTTGGCCTCGACGTCAGCGACAGCGGGCCGCGAGCTGACCGCGGCCCGCGACACCGTTCTTCGCGAGATTGACCTCGCCGTCGACGAAGGTTTCGCCGTCTCCGACACCGGGTTGGTCCGTGCCGCAAACGATTCCGACAGTACCGGTTCCGACGCTGCCACCGACGACGCCGCCACCGACGCTCAGCGCCAGATCCGCGAGAATCGGATCCAGTTGGCTCTCAGCAGCTTTGACGCCATCGACGAGCGTCACGGTCGGAGCCTGCGAACCCACGCGACCGACCTCGCCTCAATGATCAACGGCCAGCGGCCGATCACGTTGCCGGACGGCACCAAAGCCGACCCCGACGCGGTAGTGACACGCCTGCGTGGGATGACTCCGTCCGCGCGTCGAACGTTCCTGGCTCGCCTGGACGCCGATGCGGTCCATCAGCTGGTCATCGCAGATCCAGAGGCGATGGGCAACCTAGACGGAGTCCCGCTAGCCACCCGAATTTCGGCCAACGACATCAACATTCGCAACGCCTTGGCCACGGAGATCGCCGCTGATCGGGGAAGCGGTCCCCGCGCAAGGAAATTGACGGAGATGCTCACGCCGGTCGACGGCTCGTCGCGCACGTTTGTCTCGTTTTCCAACACCAAGGTCGGGCAATCAATCGAACTCATCGGAACGATCGACTCATCGACGCGCAATGTAGCCGTCTACGTGCCGGGCACCAACACGAATCTCAATGGGAGTCGGTCCAACTACGAGAGCGCACGAAATCTCCATCGACGCTCCGGCGCCCCTGTTTTCCTCTATCTCGACGACCGGCTTCCACAGAAGATGGGTCACGAGAACTGGCGACGTAACCTCGCTGTCGCAGCGGTGAGCCCGGCGTCGGCCGTCGGATTGGAAGCTACCGATCTGCACGGCTCGGCAGCCGATGCCGGACCGGCCAAGGCGATGGGTGCCGACCTCGTCGCGTTCGGTCGGGAACTCGACACCGAGATTGCCGCGGTGGCGCCGGGTGCGTCGACCACCTACCTGGGCCATTCATATGGCGGTGTCGTCGTTGGGACCGCGGAACAGTTGGGGCTGCGCGCCGACCGGGTCGTGTACGCGTCGTCGGCGGGGAGCGGAGCGCTGGATATGCCCTGGCACAACGCGAATCCGAATGTCGCGCGCTACTCGATCACCGCGCCCGGCGACTACATCCACGTCGTGCAGAGTGTTGAGCGCTTCGGACCCGACCCGGACACCTTGCCCGATGTGACCCGCCTCGATACCGGGGTCTACGGCCCGTCGAAGGGTGGTGGCCTGGTTGCGGGCGCGTCGGCGCACGGCGGTTACTGGGACGACCCCGACTCGACCGCATTTGCCAACCTTGTCGCGGTCGTCGCAGGCGAGGAGCCGACACCGTACGTCGCGCGAGTAGATGACACACCGGAGCCGATTCGTCGGGTAGGGCAGGCCAGTGAGTCCTTCCTGCGTGGGTTCCTCGGTTTGGGCATTGGGAGGTGATGCCTCTGCGGTAGAAACGAGAGCATGAGTAGCTCAGCTTCTGTGTCCCCAAACCCAGCTGTGTCCCCGAACCCAAGTCGATTCGCTGGCAAGACGGCCATCGTGACCGGGGCGAGTCGTGGCATCGGTCTCGCCGTTGCGCAACGACTCGTCGATGACGGCGCGCGCGTTGTCATCACCGGGCGGAAGGCGGACGCGCTGAACGCCGCGGTCGAAGAGTTAGGCGGATCGTCGAAGGCATTGGGTGTGGCCGGCCACGCCGACGATGCCGATCATCGGCGTGACGCCGTGGCGAAAGCAGTCGAAACCTTCGGCTCGATCGACCTGCTGGTCAACAACACCGGCATCAACCCGGTGTTCGGTCCGCTGATGGATATCGATCTGGCCGCGGCGCGAAAGATCGTGGAAGTCAACGTGTTAGCCGCACTGGGGTGGACACAGGCGGCGGTGCGCGGCGGGCTTGGCGACGGCGGCGGCGCGGTGGTGAACGTATCGTCGTTGGCTGGCATCCGTCCGGCTCCGGGGATCGCGATGTACGGAGCCAGCAAGGCGATGCTGATTCACCTGACCGAAGAATTGGCGCTCGAACTCGGGCCGAACATTCGCGTCAATGCGGTGGCGCCAGCGGTGGTGAAGACACGGTTCGCGCAAGCGCTCTACGAACACGACGAGGAAGGCGTTGCAGCTGCCTACCCGCTCAAGCGGCTGGGGGTGCCCGAGGACATCGGCGGTGCGGTGACCTATCTACTCTCCGACGACGCGGCGTGGATTACCGGTCAACTACTCGTCATCGACGGTGGCGCCACGCTGGGGATGGCCAGCGGCTAAGCGCTGACCATCACCGACGGGCGCTACTAGTCGTAGTGCTCTCCTAGACTAGGGCGTGTGCCTGTCTCACGCGTCTGCGCTGCCTTCGTCGTCGGAGCGGCAGCGTTGCTCGGCAATCCGCTGCCGGTAGCTTCGGCGGCACCAGCTCCGACGCGCTGTTCAGACTCGGTTTCGGTCGTCGGATACTCGGATCTGTTGAATAAGAACGCTTTTCGCGGCCAACCCATCGGCGGCCTGTCGGCGATCGCATTCGACTCCGCGGCGTCGAGCTATGTCACGATCGCCGATCGCGCGCCAACCGGGCCTGCGATCTTGAGCATCGGCGACGTCACACATCCGCGGATTGTCGGGAGCGTGCCGTTGCGTGCCGGTGCTTCGTTTACCGATACCGAGGGGTTGGCCGTTCTCCCCGACGGCTCATACGCGGTGTCGTCGGAGACGGTCCCCTCGATCGGAATCTTCAACCGGTCCGGTCGCCAGGTCGTTCAGTTGGCCGTCCCACTCGAATTCCGGGTGGCACCAGCCGGATTGGCCCAACCAAACAAGACGCTAGAAGGTCTCACCGTCAGCCCGTCCGGCAATCGGATCGTCGCCGCAATGGAAGGCGCGTTGGCATTCGATGATCCCCGCGATCATCGGTTCGCCGACTACCGACGCGCCGCGTCGGGTCGATATGAACTCACGCGTCAACTGATCTACCGCGCGGCACCCGGGATGCGCATCTCCGACGTCGCGGCCGTCGGAGACGACGAGCTTCTGGTGATGGAAGCGTCGTACGCCAAATCAGTTGGCAACGCGGTGGTACTGACGTCGACGCGGTTGGGTCCGGTTGGCGGATCGTCGACGCCGAGGCGGGTGGACCGTCGGGTCGTAGCCGACCTGGCGTCGTGTCCGACACTGGGCGCGAAAGCGTCGGAAACGCAACGCAATCCGCTGCTGGACAACTATGAAGGTCTGGCCGCCACTGCGTCGGGGCGCGGCCAATTCACTCTGCGGCTGATCTCGGACGACAACTTCTCAACGAACCAAGTGACCAGATTGCTGACGCTGAGCTGGCGTCACCGTGTGTAACTGGCAAGTTGGGTCGTGAGTTCGCGGGCGTATTCCAGATTGCGCGCTAGCGTCGTGCACGCGCGCTCGGCACGGTCGTGGAACTCGGCGAGCACTTCGCGGGCATGCGTGATGTCGTCGGGGACCGAGTCCGGGTGAGCGATGGTCTCTTCGGCGTCGAGTAGCCTTCGCATGTCATCGAGGGTGAACCCCAGTGGTTTCATCCTGCGGATGGCGAGAAGGCGGTCGACGTCGGCACTGGTGTAGAGCCGGAACCCGCCCGTCGATCGCGCTGAGGGGCTGACCAGGCCGACCTCGTCGTAGTGGCGGATCGTCTTGATCGACAGGCTCGTTTCGGTGGCGACGTCGCCGATCTGCAAGTAGGCGCCCTGCCCGGAAGTCGACATTGATGAATCCTCTGAACCTCGGTGCGTGCGGTTTAGTGACCCTCGCCGAGGTACCCGCTGAGACGTTCGTGACGGGCGGCGCTGGAATCGTTTAGTCCGGTGATCGTGACGGTTTTGCCCTTCGCATGATATTTGGTGGTTATGGCGTCGAGCGTAGCTACCGTCGAGGCGTCCCAGATATGTGATTGGCTCATGTCGATGACCACGTTGTCGGGGTCGTCGACGTAGTCGAACTGGTACACCAGATCGTTGCTGGACGCGAAGAACAGTTCCCCGCGGACCGCGTAGACGCGGGTGTCGTCGTCGGGATGGGCGATGTCGACAACTTCTGTCATATGAGCGACACGACGCGCAAAGAGAACCATCGCGGCAACGACACCGACGATGACTCCGTAGGCGAGATTGTGGGTGAGCACCGTGACCACCACGGTGGCCAGCATGACTGTCGTTTCACTTCTGGGCATGCGCCGCAACGTGTTCGGGTTGATGCTGTGCCAATCCATGGTGCCAACCGACACCATGATCATCACGGCCACGAGCGCGGCCATCGGGATGGTTGCAACGACGTCGCCAAGACCGACGACCAGGATCAACAGAAAGACGCCCGCTAAGAACGTGGAAATGCGGGTGCGGGCACCCGAGCTCTTCACGTTGATCATCGTTTGCCCGATCATCGCGCAGCCACCCATCCCGCCGAAGAAGCCGGTGACAACATTTGCGACACCCTGACCCATTGCTTCCCGGGTCTTATTCGAATGCGTGTCAGTGAGATCGTCGACGAACTTTGCGGTCATCAACGATTCGAGGAGTCCGACCAACGCCATGGTGAACGCGAACGGGGCGATCACACGCAGGGTGTCCCAGGTGTACGGAACGTCGGGGATGAGCCAAGTTGGCAGGCTGTCTGGCAGAGCGCCCTCGTCACCGACGTCCGGGACATTCAGCCCGAAGACCACCGTCGCTGCGGTCAGCAGCACAATCGCGACCAACGGGGCTGGGACGACCGCAGTCAGTTTGGGCAGGGCAACGATGAGAACGATGCCAATCGCGACCATCGGATACACCAGCCACGGCACACCCAACAGATGCGGAAGCTGTGCGGTGAAGATCAAGATGGCCAATGCATTGACGAATCCCACCATCACGCTGCGCGGAATGAACCGCATTAACCGCGCCACTCCAATTCCGCCGAGCAGCAGTTGGAACACACCGGCAAGAATGACTGCGGCGATCAAATAGTCGAGGCCGTGACTCTTCACCAACGGCGCCATCACCAACGCGGTAGCGCCGGTCGCCGCGGAAATCATCGCTGGACGCCCTCCAACGACGGCAATGGTCACCGCCATCGTGAACGACGCAAACAATCCCACCCGCGGATCAACTCCGGCAATGATCGAAAACGATATCGCCTCCGGAATCAACGCCAGCGCAACGACCAGCCCGGCCAGAACCTCGGTCCGCAACCGCCGCGGCGAGCGCAATGCATTCCGAACAGACTGTTCCCTCATCGGGGAAACCACGCTCAACACCACTCACTCATTTCCATCATCAGGCATCGATCACCCAGCACTGCAAGGCACTGATAATCGTTGTCTCGCAAGAAAGTTCACAAGCCCACAGATGGTGGGCTCCCGCTGCGTGGCACAGTCACGCAAGATCGTTCGACACTCTACCCTTACGGGAGGGTAGAGTCATAATCCGCTCACCCGTCCACTCACGCAGCGGTGCTAGACAGTCAGTAACACCACTCATCGACTACAGCTAGATTTGAGCTACGCACCAGGACGGGAGACACCCATGTCGGACGTGAGCGACGAGGATTTCGAAGAGATCCGCAATGCCGTGCACGAGTTCATTCGCACCCGAGTCATCCCGCGCGAAAGCGAGATCGCGGACTCCGACGCAATCCCCGACGACATTCGTCAAGCAACCAAAGACATCGGCCTGTTTGGATTCGCCATCCCCCAGGAGTGGGGCGGTCTCGGCCTCGACCTTGCGCAGGACGTCGAACTCGCGCAGGAATTCGGCTACACCAGCCTGGCGCTCCGCTCGATGTTCGGCACCAACAACGGCATCGCGGGCCAGGTTCTGGTCAACTTCGGCACCGACGAGCAGAAGGAAAAGTGGTTGCGCCCAATCGCTTCCGGCGATGTAGTCGCATCCTTCGCGCTGACCGAAC
>QIRE01000198.1_pt1 | contig 13797 bp, 14 predicted proteins | sample 2940141 | NCBI WGS metagenome assembly QIRE01 (sample SAMN09273532, study PRJNA473421) | Gut metagenome, whole genome shotgun sequencing project. | isolation source: gut tissue | host: Folsomia candida VU population | place: Netherlands: Amsterdam | collected 2016-03-06
GATCTTGAGGCAAAGGCTTCGTGGATCTCGTAAAAGTCGAAGTCGCTCAGGGAGAGGTTGTTGCGGTTCAGGAGTTCGTTGACCGCGTACACCGGAGCCATGAGGACGCCCTGCGTTTTAGGATCGCCGTCGACGTAATCGACACCCCAACTCTGGGCGTCGACGATCCGTGCCAGCGGCGTCAGCCCGCGCTTCGACGCCCAGGATTGACTGCCGAGCAGCACCGATGACGCGCCATCGGTGAGCGTCGTCGAATTGGCTGCCGTCATGGTTCCGTCGGAGCCACCGAAACACGGCTTCAGTGCCGCCAGACGTTCTGCTGAGATGTCGCGGCGCAGGTTGTCGTCTTCGGACAAGCCCGCGAAACTGCTGACCAAGTCAGTGAGGAAGCCGCTGTCGTATGCCGCGGCGAGGTTGCGATGCGAGTTGAGCGCTATCTCATCCTGGTCGTCGCGTCGTACTCCCCATGCATTGCCGGTAATCGCCTGTGCCGCACCGGGAACCAACTTGGTTCGACGCTCGGCCGGGCTCGGTATGTCGAAGTCGAGCGAGAGCGGGATTCGAGCGGCCTGTTTGGCCATCTCCAGCGTCGACCGCGCTGCGTTGATCCGGACGAGCCGGTCACGTAGACGCGGACCAAACCCGATCGGCGGATCCGACGTCGTGTCCGCGCCGCAGGCAATGCCCGATTCGATCTGACCGCAGGCGATCTTGTTAGCAATGTGGACGATGGTCTGCCCGCCGGTTGCGCACTGTTGCTGCATGTCGACGGTCGGCGTCGCGCGGGAAAGGTCGGTGTCCAGAAGGGCTTCGCGGGTCAGGCTGTGGTCGCGAGCGAGTTTCACCACCGCGCCGCCGGCAACCTCACCGAGGTGAACGCCGTGCAGGCGATAGCGATCGATTAGGCCGTTGAGAGCCGCGGTGAGCATCGACTGATTAGTTTCGTCGAGGTAGCGGCCATTGGATCGGGCGAAGGGAATTCGGTTTCCGCCGAGAACATAAACGGGTTCGAGTTCACGTTTGGTCATGGTCGAACTGTAGCGACGGATCTTGTCGACCTTGCCATCGGGTGATGGCAAGATTGGCGGTCATAGTTCCGTGCTGAGCGGGGTCGGCGGTAGATCGTTGCGCCGTTGAAGGTCGACGCGCCGCGTTCCGCAGACGCAACGCACGTAGAGGACATATCCGGTCGACGTGGCGTGCCGTGATTCGACCTGCCATCCGTGTTCGTGGGTTTCGGTCGTTTCGGTAGGACGGGCGACGACGCTGACTTCTTGGTTACTCATGCCGATCACTATGCTGTAATGGCCTTATGCATCTCAACCCTTACGGCGAGTATGCCGCGCTCATGGCGGCGTCGCTGGCCAACGATTGGCCCGACGATCGGGACGGTATCGTCGCGCGCACGCGCGAGTGCGGCATGACCGTCGAATTCCCCACCCACGCCGACGACCACAGTCGGGTGCGGCGTGTGATCGACGAGTGGCTCACTGTCGTTGATGCCGCAGATCCCTTGGAACGGGCACGAATCCTGAACTCGCACATGGCGACGGTGGCCGCATATCCTCGGTTAACTGATCACAACGACGAGGGCTGGCACCTGCACTACCGCGACGACGATGCTCGGTCACTTCCGCATGTGCTGTCGGCGGTCATCAGCGTTGGCACGGCGTTACACCTCACGACTCGTGGCATGCAGCGGCTCAGGCGTTGTGCCGCGGGCGAAGCGCCGCGTGATCCGTGCACGAATGTGGTCGTTGATGTGACGCGCAACGGGCGCCAGCGCTACTGCTCGGTGAGGTGCGCCAACCGGGCGGCCGTTCGTCGGCATCGGGCGCGGGTTGGGTGAGGGGTCAGACACTACTTCTGACTGCGTTTCGGTGGAGCTAGGGAGAATCGAACTCCCGACCTACTCGATGCGAACGAGTCGCGCTACCAACTGCGCCATAGCCCCGGGTGGTCAAGAAGACCAGCCGAAAATACACTCTATCAGCCGACTAGGCAGGCGCCGAAACCGCCGATCGCCTACCGTGAACGTCGTGGCCGAACTTACCGATAACCAGGTCGTGACCGTACTCGATCGCGTCGTCGCGGCCGTAAATCCGGTTCTCGACGTCCTCGCTGAACGAGATCCCGTGGGACTCAAGGGTCATACGTTTCACCCGTATCCCGAGGACGGGTCTCGCTTTCACAAGTTAATCCACGTGATGTCGGGGACGTTGAACGTCACCGACTTCCCCGGTACCGCCGGCTGGCGCGACCTGTCGATGGACAAGCGTGCCCACTGGTGGGTTAGTCGAATCGGCAGCGTCAACACAATCGCGGTCGCCTTCCCCAGCATGTTCGGCTTCTGGTCGAAATACCTGCCGGTCGCCTCGACGCTCGGTTTCGCCAACCAGGCGATGGTCCTCGTAGCCGTGGCCCGTGAGTATCGCGTGACGTCGAGGAAGTCACAGGTTGAGCTGTTGGCGTCGGTGCTCTGTAATCGCGACGTCGACGCCAGCGCAGCGGGAGCCTCCCCGTCGGCGAACCTCCCGACCGACCGAAAGTCGTTGGTAGGCACCGTTTGGGATGTCGCGCAGAATCTTCGCGCGCTGTCGGGAGAACTCGAACGACGCCCCGGCCCAGCGAAACCCCTTGCGCTGCTGCGACTCCTGCCGGTCGTCGGCGCGCCGTTCTCCTACGTCGGTGAGCGACTAGCGCTGTCGAAAGCCGCGAATCTCGGTCGACGGTGGATTGTCGACCATCGGGACGCGATCTCGCCGGAGAGCTGAGTTCTCAGCCGACGCGACGGAAGTCGCGTTCCTGGCGCATCATTCGACGACGCTGGAACGGCGGCAGGTGGTCGAACACCGGATCCTCGTCGTCGGCTTCCAGGACGACCGATCCGGGCCGTCGAAGACGAGGCGGAATGCGTTCTGCCAGTTCAGGATCCGCGATTTCACGGCGTCGTCGCTCGTCAGACTCACGACGGGTGCGCTCCAGGCGCGCCGTTCGGTCGGCGCGAATCTTGGATTCGTTGCGCACCGCCCGACGCAGGAACAGTAGATACCCAAACAGCGCAACCAGCGCGACACCCGTTGCTACCCAACCGAATAGACCAAACACCACGCCGGACACGACAGCCAGAATCGATACGACGAACAAACTCACGAGCACTCGCTGACGCTCGCGATAGCGAATGTCGCCGCGTTCGCGATCGACGTCGGGGTTGTACCCACCACGACCCCGCGGACGATCCGATGCCAGCTGCTTCGCATCGTCGGACGCGAGTTCATCATCAAAGACCGAGTCGTCAATTACCGAATCGTCATCTGCTGCTTCGTCATCCGCTGATTCGCTGTAGTCGACAGCTGCATACTCGGCCGTTTCGTCGTCATCGACGTACTCGATGTTGTCGTAGTCGTAGTCGTCGTACTCGTCTTCCTCGTACTCAGCCTCTTCGTACTCAGCCTCTTCGGACTCAGCCACTTCGGACTCGGCCTCTTCGTCGGCCTCTTCGTCGTCGATCTCGTCATCCGCATCGACAACTTCAATGACCTCGGTGACATCGTCCGCATGATCAACGATCTCGGCGTCCTCGACGTCGGCAGTTTCATCTGCGGCGGCCTCTTCAGCCTCGACGGCGTCCGAATCCTCGACCAGTTCGGCGTCGAAGATCTCAGCTTCCTCGGCCTCAACCTTGCGCATCTGGACGGTCTCGACATCGTCGGTACCGACCGTCGCGACTTCCACGGTGGCGGAATCGTCGGGCGCAACATCTTCAGTCGCAACCTCTTTGGCAGCAACCTCTTCAGCAGCCTTTTGCGCCGCGACCTTCGCCGACAACGTCACCTTGGCCCGCGTCGAACGGTAGGACGCATCATGCGGGTGCGCGCCGGAGCCGCGTCGACTCCGCGTGGCCGATACCCGACCACCGCGGTGCAGCAACCGCGTCTGGCGCAGCGCGTCTGTGGTCTTCGCGACCTCCGGACGTCCCTTGATGAACATGGGCACCAACACGAAGAGCCAAATCGCTACGAGCCCTACCCACAACACTGAGTTCGGCATTCGACTCTCCTCTCACGTTGGTTAACCCGAGTCACACAAATCCACCCCACAATCTAGGGCCCCGACACCTCCGACCGGTGGCGGCGCGCCGAGTGTCGTCGAGTTTCACAGGTCTCACCCAGGAATCAGACTTGACCACCTCGACCTGCGGGTCTAAATTCAACACAAGATGAATTCAACACTCGATGAATTGAGGTCACGATGACATCAACTGAGCCGGCGGTCAGCTGCCACCAGGTGACCGTTCGCCGCGGCGCTAAACTCGCCGTCAACGACGTCTCACTGACCATTCCGCGCGGCAGTGTCACCGGCCTCCTCGGCCCGTCAGGCTGCGGTAAAACCACGCTGATGCGAGCGATAGTCGGGACGCAGAGCAACGTCGACGGCCAGATTGACGTGTTGGGGAAGCCGGCTGGCTCTCCCGACCTCCGACGCCACGTCGGCTACGTCACCCAGTCGGCGTCGGTCTACACCGACCTCACCGTCGAGCAGAACGTCTCCTACTTCGCGACGCTCTTCGACACCACCGACGCCGTCGACGAAGCGCTCGCCGCCGTCGACCTCACCGACGTTCGCGACCAACTCACCGAGAATCTGTCCGGCGGCCAGATCAATCGGGTATCCATCGCCTGCGCACTCGTCACCTCGCCAAGCTTGCTCATACTCGACGAACCGACCGTCGGACTGGATCCGGTCCTCCGCGCCGACCTCTGGCAACGCTTCGCGGCCCTCGCGGCGTCGGGTGTCACCCTGCTGATCTCGAGTCACGTCATGGACGAGGCAGAACACTGCGACAACCTTCTCCTCATGCGCGACGGTCAACTCGTGGCGGAGCTCACGCCCGACGAATTACGGTCGCGCACTGGCGAAGCCAACCTGGAACACGCCTTCCTGGCGCTGATTCGAGGTACTGCAGCATGATTGCCACCGCGCTCCGAGTCCTTCGTCAGCTCCGCCGTGACCATCGGACGGTCGCGCTGGTGCTCATCGTCCCGATCCTGTTGCTCACGCTGCTGTACTTCATGTTCGACGAGCAGCCGCCATTCCCCGATGGCACAACACGATTCGACGCCATTGGCACCTCGATGCTCGGCATCGTCCCGTTCATCACAATGTTCCTGATCACGTCGATCGCCATGCTTCGCGAGCGGAGGTCGGGAACGTTGGAGCGGCTTCTCACCACACCGATCAGGCGCGTAGACCTGCTGGGCGGCTACGGGATTGCCTTCAGCTTCATCGCGGCCATTCAAGCCGCCCTGACCTGTGGCGTGACCTTCTGGCTCCTCGGACTGCAGACGCAGGGTAACGCGGTGTGGGTGTTGGTCATCGCGATGCTCGACGCCATGCTCGGCGTTGGCCTCGGCCTCCTGTGCAGCGCCTTTGCCCAAACCGAGTTTCAGGCGGTCCAATTCCTGCCGATCGTCGTGATTCCTCAGCTGTTCCTATGCGGCTTATTCGTGCCGCGCGATCAGCTCCCCGGCTGGATGGAAGGGCTATCGACGATCATGCCGCTAACGTACGCGGTCCAAGGGCTGCAAGAGGTTTCGACCAACGCCAGCCCGACCGGCCTGATGTGGCGCGACATGATCATCGTCGCCGCGTGCATCGTCGTCGCACTAATCCTGGCCGCCGCGACACTGCGGCGTCGTACGCCGTGAGCGCTCGACGCAGCGGTCGTCGTCCCGGCGACACCGACACCAAGACGCAGATCCTCGACGCCGCGCGTGAACTCTTCGCCGCGAATGGCATTGACAAGACGTCGATCCGAGCCATCGCCGCCGCCGCTGGCGTCGACCCGGCGCTCGTCCACCACTATTTCGGCACCAAGCATCAGCTGTTCGTCACCGCCGTTGAATTTCCTTTCGACCCGTCGGTGATCCTCGATCAACTCGACGCCACCGAATTCAATGACCTTGGGGCGCAGATCATTCGGACGGTGCTGACCATCTGGGACTCCGACTTTCAATCTGCTGGCGTCGCGATCCTGCGCAGCAACCTCGCCGCCACCGACGCCGGACTGCTCCGACCATTCCTCTCCGAGTTCATCCTCGCCAACATCGGCTCTCGGATGACCGGCAACGACGCCGCGAAACGGGCAGGCCTCGTCGCATCGCAGGTCATCGGCCTGATCATCGCGCGATATCTGGTGAAACTTGAACCAATTGTTTCGATGTCGATTGAGGAAGCGGCCGACGCCGTCGGACCGACGCTGCAGCGCTACCTGGGTGGATAACTACGCTTCGAACCGACCGTCGACGCTCACGTTGATGCGCACACCGGCAGCCGCGAACTCCATCGTCGGGGGTGCCGCGGATGCGGCCATCGCAAACCGGGCAACAGGAGGCGCATCGGCGCTTCCGCCACCCGATGACAGCATTCCTGGATCCGCCACCACGACAGCTTTCACCATTCCTGCGCCAACACCGTCGGCATACTCCTGAGCCTTGGCAACCGCATCTTTCAGCGCCGCGGCCCGCACCTGCGCTTCGTATCGCGGGCGGTTGTCAGGCAAGACGCCCCAATCGAATTCACCAATCTGGACACCGTCGCGTGGGGCCCACGCGTCCATGAACGGCGCCAACGCATCGAAGTCGACAAACTGCGCGGAGAACCCGATCGACGTGTGATAGACGGGCGGCTGCAACCGACCGTCGCGGTCGGTGGGTCGGTGTGATCTGGTGCGGATCCGGTCGGAGCTGAATTGACTGACCGAACCCGCCGCTTCCAAACTCTTCAGTGCGGCAAGCAGTTCCACCTGGAGAGCCACCGCTTTCTCGTGCGCGGCAACGCTTTTCGGCTCTTCAAACTCGGCGCTCAATGACACTGTCACACACTCGGCGTCGAATACGGTTGAAGCGGTCCCTCGGACAACAATCGCGATGCTCATATTCGCCAGGTTAGCGCGAAATCCTAGGCGTAGCTGGCATGTCCGAGGCGCACCAGATTTTCGGTGGCGCTACCGATCACTTCCTCGACGGTCATCGCAAACAGGATGTGGTCGCGCCACCGCGAGTTGACGTCCATGTAGCGCTCGAGCATGCCTTCACGCCGGAACCCGACCTTGGTGAGCACGGCCTGCGACGCATTATTCGACGGCTGGACGGTGGCCTCGAGGCGATGGAGTCCGACTGCGCCAAAGGCGTGGTCGACGCCGAGAGCCACTGCGGCAGTTGCGATTCCGTTGCCGTAGTGGTCGGAGTCAATCCAGTAACCGATCCACGCGTTGCGGACCGCACCGCGCTGGATGCTGCCGATGGTCAGCTGCCCAACGTATTCGCCGTCGACCTCAATGACGAATGGCAGTAGCGCCCCGCGCTTGGCTTCGGCTCGAAGTACCGAGAACAGTGGCCCCCAGTTGCTGCGTTGGTGCCGTTGCACCCACGATCCCGGCGCCGTCGGCTCCCAGGGCAAAAGGGCATTTTGATTACGAATCCGCAGGTCACTCCACCGACCAGCGTCACGCAAACGAACCGGTCGAACGGTCACCACTCCGCCGACGACCCGAATGGGTCCCAGCGTCGCGGGCCACCCCGGATGAGCATGCGATTTGGGCCACGAAAACACAGATGAAGTTTAGCCGCGCTGCGCCAGGAACATGACATCAATCTCGTCGCCGGTCTCAAGTTCTTCGACGTCGGCCGGCACCACGATGAGACAGTTGGCCTCGGCGAGCTCGGCAAGGAGATGCGATGAGCCCGTCGGCGACGCGCCAATGACCTGCACGAGGTACTCGCCGGTGCGTTCGTCGCGCATCAACTGGCCACGCAGGTAGCCCGTTCGGCCGGCCGCGGAAACGATCGGGCCTACGGTTCGCGCCTTAATAACCCGGCGCATCGACTGCCGTTTGCCGAGGGCCAACCGGATAAGCGGTCGAACCATCACCTCGAAACAGACCAACGCACTGACCGGGTTGGCCGGCAATAGGAACGTCGGCACGTCGTCGCGGCCGAGTCGCGCAAATCCCTGTACCGAACCGGGATGCATTGCCACACGGACGATTTCGAGATCGCCAAGTTCACTCAGCGCATCAGCAACGGCCTTCGACGCCGCGCCGCCCACCGCGCCGCACAACACGACGATCTCGGACCGAATCATCTGCGCCTCAACAACTTCACGAAGTCGCGAGAGCTCGCGCTCGGCGATACCGACGCGGTTCACATCCGCGCCGGCGTCGCGGGCAGCCGCCGCGAGCGCGTAGCTATTGACGTCGTAAACCTGGCCGGGGCCGGGCACCCGGTCAATATCAACGAGTTCGTTGCCGATAGCGATAATCGACAGTCGGGGTCGCGGATGGACCAGCACGCGCGCGTGCCCAACCGCTGCCAGCAGCCCCACCTGCGCCGGCCCGATAATCACGCCTTCGCGCACCGCGATGTCGCCAGGCTGCACGTCGTCGCCGACGCGTCGCACATAAGCGCCGCTGTCGACCGACTGCCCAACCCGAACCGTCTTCGCGCCACCGTCGGTCCATCGCAGCGGAACCACGGCGTCGGCGAGCGTCGGGAGCGGGGCACCGGTTTCGACGCGGACCGCTTGCCGCGGCTGCAGTCGTGTCGGAGTCCGCGCTCCGGGCTCTACCTGCCCGACGACCGGTAGCCGCACCATCATCGGTTCGCCCGGGCCGTCAACGTCAACGTCGGTGTCCGGGCCTAGCTCGTCGAGATCGTCGGGAGCTACCTCGCCAGCGTCGATCACGTCGACCGCGCGAACGGCGTAACCGTCGACGGCCGCTTGATCGAAACCGGGCAGTGGTCGCTCGGTGGCAACTTCTTCGGCACACAGCAGACCCTGCGCCTCGGAGATCGCGACCTTCACCGGTCGAGGCATCACTGCCGACGCAGTGATTAGTGCCAGATGATCTTCGACAGAACGCATTTCGCCTCCTCGGCCAGCTCCCGACAGTCCGGTTCAGCGTGCAACGTTATCGGGCACAGCCCGTGCAGACGTGGAGGCGCGCGGCAGCGTCGGCTAGCTCTCCTGCAATCGCTGCGTGAGCCACTCGCGCAGCTCGGGACCGTAGTCGTCGCGGTCGAGCGCAAAGTCGACGGCCGCCTTGAGGTATCCGCCGGGATTTCCGAGGTCGTGACGGGTGCCGCGATGGACTACCACGTGCACCGGCTCACCTTCTTCGATGAGTAGTGCGATGGCGTCGGTCAGCTGCAGTTCACCGCCGGCACCGGGCGTGATGCGTCGCAGTGCGTCGAAGATCTTGCGGTCGAGGATGTACCGGCCAGCCGCCGCGAAGTTCGACGGCGCGTCTTCCCTATTCGGCTTCTCGACCATGCCACGCAGTCGCATCACGTTGGGGTTCTTGGCATCCGGCAGTGTCTCGACGTCGAAAACGCCGTACGAACTGATCTGGTGGTCGGGAACCTCAATTGCGCACAGGACCGAGCCGCCGCGTCGCTGCCGCGTGCGCGCCATGACTTCCAGGACGCCGCCGGGCAGCACCAGGTCGTCGGGCAGGAGTACCGCGATGGCATCCTCCTCGTCGGCGAGGTACGGCTCAACGCAGCCAACCGCGTGGCCAAGGCCGAGCGGCTTATCTTGCACGACCGATGCCACTTCCAGCAGCGACGGCGCCTTGCGCACTTTCGCGAGCATCGCGCTTTTGCCACGCTTGGCAAGTGTCGATTCAAGGACGAGGTCCTCGACAAAGTGGGCGACGACGCCGTCCTTGCCCGGCGACGTGACGATCAACAATCGTTCCGCTCCGGCCGACTTTGCCTCCTCGGCGACAAGCTCAATGCCCGGGGTGTCGACTACGGGCAGCAACTCCTTGGGCACTGTTTTAGTTGCCGGTAGGAAGCGCGTGCCAAGGCCTGCGGCCGGAACAACAGCGGTTCGCGGAATCGGCGGGCTAACCGGCCGATCGTCGTCGACGTCGGTAGTGTCGGGATGTGCCATAGCCGTCAGCCTAGTGCCGATCGCTGTCAACCTCCTCGCGAGAGGGTCTGAATTGACTCCGGATGCATCAAAAGCGTCGTTACGCACGCAGTTTTCCGCTCGGCGTCGAGAGATGTCCATGTTTGTGCGAGAGCAGGCGGCAGCCAACCTGTCCGAGTGGATCTATTCGGCACCTTTCCGGCTCGAATACGACGTCACCGTCGCCGCGTACGTGCCGGTCGGCACCGAGCCCGGCTCGCTCAGCTTGCTCGACGCTCTCGCTGACCGCGACGTCCGCGTTCTGGTCCCCATCGTCGACGACGGGCCGCCCCGCCCGCTCGATTGGGTCCTCTACGACGGCCAAGACTCGTTGAAGACGGGCCGATTCGGATTGTTGGAGCCGTCGGGGCCGCGGCTCGGCGTCGATGCGTTGGAGGCGGCGTCGGTGATCATGTTGCCCGCGCTGGCCGTCGATCGTCGAGGTGTACGACTCGGACGCGGTGCCGGATATTACGACCGCACCGTCGGGAACGTCGACGCGGAGTTGGTCGCTGTCGTGTTCGACGACGAACTCGTCGACGAGCTGCCCGAGGAGGACACCGACGTGCGGGTGGGGTGGGCGTTGACTCCCGAGGGTGGTTTCGTTGAGCTGAGGTGAGGTTGGCGGGGTACTGCCGTTCTTCCGCTAGTTGTGTACTCGTCCGCTACCTGCAGGTAGCGGACGAGTACAGAAGTGGCGGACGAACGTCACAACACTCCTGCGCGCCGTAGGCCATCGTGCAGCTTTCTATGCAGCCGGTCGGGAGCGCTCACGTCCGCCCACACCCAACGGATCGGCACGATACCGAGATCACGGATCGCGTCTTCGCGTCGCTTCTCGGCAAACAGAACCTGGTCCGACGACTGTGCGTCGAACGGTCGGGAGCGTGAGTACTTGATGAATCCGTCAAACTCGCCGACGGCCTTACCCTCCCACCCGAAGTCTCCATATACGACGACGCCGGCGGCGAGCCGGATTGGTACCTGAAGGTCGGGGGCCGGGATGTCGTCGAAGCCGAGAATGACTGCGCGACTGAATGATTCGCCAACACTCTCCGAGCGTGCATCGCCAGCCGCGACGGCCCGGCGCAACACGCCAACGCCATGCCAGCGCGCCTGACTTCGGGTGATTCGACGCAGGTCGTCGATGCCGACGCCTCGTCGTAGCCCTTGATCAACTACCGTCAGGGCCTGCGCGAACGTGCCAAGCCGCGCGGTGTCACAAATGGTGCGAGCGAGGCTTGTGACTCGAACGCCGTCGACGATGGTCACATCGGAGATGGGCAGCGGCGCCTGATGAATGGCTGCCCGACCACCAGTTCTGCCCGTCGAACTGGTGGTGAAATGAACGACGCCGACGTCGGGTTTCAAGAGCGGCAGTGCGTGGAGCGCCGCTGCCGACGTGTGGCTGACGACCCGGTCGCCGACGCTGCCTCGCGCCGCGGCCATCACCGTTAATCGGTATCGCTCGAAACGCTCGTCTTCCGGCGTCGACGAGACACCACCGGTGGTGAGGTAGTGGCCGCGCCAGATCCGTTCCAGCTCACCCGATTTCACCCGGCGGCGCAGCGCTTGGTCGGTCATCGACGTCTCGATCGCGGTCGACCGCGAGATCAGGTATTCGGATGGCATGTACGGATCGTTGCAACAACCGGCGACGTCGGCGGGTGAGGTTTCAGAGGTAGCGACGCGGGCTGTGGACAACGGCACGCCTGTGCGTGAAGTGGCCCTGCTTAAGTTCGTCCGCTACTTCCGCAACCCTCCGCTACCTACAGGTAGCGGACGAGTACACAACTAGCGGAAGAACTCAGAGCCTACGACGCCGCAGCAGCCGACCCCGACGTCGAGGGCGTGCTGGACGACGACTCGCTCGAGCCCGAGCTCGAAGACGACGAGCTGGGCGTCGAACTCGAAGTTCGGTTGTCGGTGCGGTAGAAGCCGCTGCCCTTAAACACGATGCCGACCTGGCTGAACAACTTGCGGAGCTTGCCCGAGCATTCCGGGCACACCGTCAGCGAGTCGTCGGAGAACGACTGGACGATGTCGAACTTGTTGTCGCACTCCGTGCACGCATACGAGTAGGTAGGCACCGAAAACCCTCCGGAAAGTTCATTGATTCGTCATACAGTCTAACCGAAAGTGGCACTCGAACATTCCGAGTGCTAACGACCGCCGATGACCGCTGTGTCGATGTCGACGACCCCATCCTCGTTCATGTCCGCTGACCTGGCCTTTCGTGCATCCCACCGCAAGCTAACCCCGGCCACGACGGCCGCGATCACCGTGCCCACGAGGATGGCAACCTTGGCAGCGTCGTGGTCAGCACCCTTCGGAAACGACAGTTCGGCGATCAACAGCGACACGGTGAACCCCATACCAGTCAGCACGCCGACGGGCAGGAGGTCCCGCAGTCCGATGGCATCGGGCAGTCGGAGTGGCGTCAGCTTTGTGACCAGGGCCGTCGTAGCCATCACCCCGACGACCTTGCCGAGCGTCAATCCCACGACGATCGCGATCGCAACCGGCGCGCTCAGCATCGTCGCGAGGCCACCCTCCTTCCCGACGAAGGTGACGCCCGCGGCAAACAGGGCGAACAGCGGCACCGCGACGACGGTCGAGAACGGTCGGACCGCATGTTCCAACCGGATGGTCTGCGGCACACCACCGTCGGCGGCAATTGCCGGAACCGCCAAACCGAGCAGCACTCCCGCGACCGTCGCGTGCACACCCGACGCATGCATGAGGGCCCACGCGACGACTGCCAGCAGGATCAGCACCGGTGGTCGGGCGCGCCGCAACACCGCACCCCGCGACACGACGACTGCGAATGCCCCGACGACAACGAGCGCACCGACCAGCGCACCGTAATTAATCGAGTCTGTATAGACGGTCGCGATGACGATGATGCCGAGCAGATCGTCGACGACGGCCAAGGTCAACAGGAACGTTCGCAACGCGATCGGCAGGCCGCGCCCGAACACCGCGAGCACGGCAACCGCGAACGCGATGTCGGTGGCGGTGGGAATTGCCCAGCCCTGCACCAGATCTGAGCTGTTATCGGCAAACGAGACAATGGCGATATAGCAGGCCGCAGGCACCAGCATGCCGCCGACGGCCGCGGCGATTGGAACTCCGGCCAGCCGCGGCTCCCGCAGCGAACCGGCTACGAGCTCGTGCTTCAACTCGACGCCGACCACGAAGAAGAAGATCGCTAGGAGACCGTCGGCCGCCCAGTGAGCCACCGACAGATTCAGGTGCAATGCTTCTGGGCCGAAATGGAAGTCCAGCAGCTGCGTGTAACTGTCGCGCCAGGGCGAGTTCGCCCAGATCAACGCCGCAGCAGACGCGACCAGGAGGAGCACCCCGCCGGTTGTCTCGGCGGAGAGCAGGGCGCGAAGTCGGGACTGCTCATCGACATTGGCCATACACCAAGCCTATCCACAAGACCGCCAAACACGCTCATCGGTGGGGACAACTAGCTTCGTCGGGCGCTCCCTACCGGCTGGTGAACTAACTTGTGCGACATGCGCTTCGACGCCGTCACCGACCACCTCGCTCCCCGCTGGCGAGACCGTCTAGCCGCGCTGTTGCGGCCGGGGTGGGTTCGGTCCGTCGTGATTCGACGCACCGCGGCCGTCGGGCTCATTGTGCTCGCCGTGGCGTTCACACTCTCCGACCATCGCTCGCAAGCAGCCCAGTCCGTCGTCGTGGCCGCCCACGACCTGCTACCCGGCCAGAATCTCACCGCCTCCGACCTCGGCATACGTCGCATTCCCGGCCCCACGGCACCGTCGGGTGCGCTCCGACTATCCGCCAGATCGG
>QIRE01000199.1_pt1 | contig 13745 bp, 12 predicted proteins | sample 2940141 | NCBI WGS metagenome assembly QIRE01 (sample SAMN09273532, study PRJNA473421) | Gut metagenome, whole genome shotgun sequencing project. | isolation source: gut tissue | host: Folsomia candida VU population | place: Netherlands: Amsterdam | collected 2016-03-06
TGATCGCCAAGCACGGCGTCGGCGTCGATAACGTCGATATCAACGCGGCTCATGCGCGCGGCGTGCCGGTGCTGCGGTCGATGGGGTCGAATTCGCGCGCGGTGGCGGAACATGCCATCGCGCTGATCCTGATCCAGATCAAGGAAATCCAGCCGCTGAATGCGGCGGTCAAGGGTGGCGCATGGCCCAAGCCCAGCTTTATCGGCAAGGACTTTCAGGGCGCGACCCTCGGCCTGATCGGCTATGGCGGCATCGGCCGCGAGACCGCCCGCATGGCCGAGGCTTTGGGGTTCGAGGTCGTCGTCCACGACCCCTATGCCCCCGGGGCGCCCGAGGCCGATGGCTTTGCCACCGCCGCCGATCTTGACGCGATGCTGCCGCTGCTGGACGTGCTTAGCCTGCATTGCCCGCTGACCGCCGCGACCCGCAACCTGATCGACGCCCGCAGGCTGTCGCTGATGCGACCCACGGCGGTTCTGGTCAATACCGCGCGCGGCGGGCTGATTGATGAAACCGCGCTGGCCGATGCGCTGTCGCGCGGGGTCATCGCCGGGGCCGCGCTTGACAGCTTTGCGGCCGAGCCGCCGCCCGCCGACAGCCCGCTGTGGCCGCTGCCGACGCTGACCGCGACGCCCCATATCGGCGGCGTGACCGTCGGATCGGCGCGCAACATGGCGCTGATTGCTGCGCGTCACATCATCAGCGTGCTGGACGGCAATCCGCCCGATGAACACGCGCTGGCCCGTCCGGCCGAACTGTCTGCCTAAGAAGGAACATCACATGGCCGTTGGCTTTCGTATCAAGACATCCTGGGTTCGGATCGCACCCGAACTGGTGGCGGACTTCGCCGAGCTGCCCGTCGCCAATGTCAGCGACAGCATGTCGCGGCTGGCTGGTCTGGGCGCGGGGCTGCGGCCGATGCATCGGGCGGGCAATCTGGCGGGCCCGGCGCTGACCGTGCGCTGCCGTCCGGGCGATAACCTGCTGATCCACAAGGCGATTGATATGGCGCAGCCGGGCGACATCATCGTCGTCGATGCGGGCGGCGACATGACCAATTCGCTGATGGGGGAACTGATGCTGGCCCATGCGACGGTGCGCGGTGTGGGCGGTTTTGTCTTGAACGGCGCGATCCGCGATGCCGATGCGATCCGCCAGCAGGATCTGCCGCTGTTTGCCCTTGGCGCCACCCATCGCGGCCCCTATCGCACCGGCCCCGGCGAAATCGGCCATCCCATCGCGCTGGACGGCACGGTGATCGAGGCCGGTGATCTGATCCTTGGCGATCTCGACGGGCTGGTTGCGGTGCGCCGCGCCGATGCCGATGCGGTTCTGTCCGCCACCCGCAAAAAGCACGCGGCCGAGGCGTTGCAGATGCAACAGACCCTTGCGGGCACCACCGATCGCAGCTGGGTTGACCGCGCGCTGATCGACGCCGGGTGCAGCTTCGACGACTGACCGGCGCGCGGGCCGCCCGCGCTTGCAATCGCGCGGGCGGGATGCGATCACAAAGGCCCCGCACAGCATCGGAACCACGCCATGCGCCGGCCGTTTTTTGACCCCGCTGCGCCTTGGGCGATCCGATGACCACTGTCACGCGGGCGGGCGGGCTGATGGCGCAATTCGTCGCGCTGGCAGCCGTGGTGCTGGTCCTTGGGATGGTGGGCACCGTGCTGTGGGTTCGGTCGCAGATAGAGGTGATCGCGACCGACCATGCCGCGGCGATTACCGCGCTCTATGTCGATGCGATGATCACGCCGGTCGCGCAGGAACTGGCGCAGTCGGACCAATTGGGCGATGCCGCCACCGCCAGCCTGCATGACATGGTCGAACAGGGCGCGTTGGGACGCGAGATTTCGGCCTTCAAGCTGTGGGACAGGCAGGGGCGCGTTATCTTCAGCACCCGCCCCGAACTGGTCGGACGGCAATTCCGCGACAACCCGCGCCTTGCCGTGGCGCTGACCGGGCAGGTTCATGCGCAATTGCGCGATGTGACCAACGGCCCCGTCAGTCAGCGCCTGATGGAGGTGTATAGCCCCGTCAGGTCCGCCAGCACCGGCCAGATCATCGCCGTGGCCGAGTTCTATACCGCCACCGATACGCTTGAACGTGATCTTGCGCGCAGCCGCCTGCACAGTTGGCTGGTGGTGGGCGCGGTATCGCTGGCGATGTTTCTGGCGCTTTATACCGTGTTCGCGCGTGGCAGCCGCACGATCTTGCGCCAACAACGGGCGCTGGACGGCCAGATCGCCGAACTGTCGGGTTTGCTGGCGCAGAACCGGGCGCTGTCGGACCGGGTCGATCAGGCCAACCGCCGCAGCGCCGAGATCAATGAACACACGCTGCGCCGCCTGTCTGCCGATTTGCATGACGGTCCGGCGCAATTGCTGGGTTTTGCGGCGCTGCGTCTGGACGGGGCGGCGGGGCTTGAACAGGTGGCCGATGCCGTGAACGAGGCCCTGACCGAGCTGCGCTTCATCTGTCGCGGGATGGCGCTGCCCGAACTGGAAACCTGGCCCATCGAACGCATCGCGCGGCGGCTGGTTTCAACGCATGAGGCGCGCAGCGGCTGCGCGGTGGCGCTAGAGCTGGCACCTGATCTTCCCGACGCGCCGGTCGCGGTCAAGAACGGCCTCTATCGGTTCCTGCAAGAGGCGCTGACCAACAGCGCCCGCCACGCCCCCGGCGCGACGCAGGCGGTTGCCATCCGCCCGCAGGAAGGCGGCATCCTGGCCTGCGTCAGCGATACCGGCCCCGGTTTCGACCCTGCGCAGGATACCGGCGGGCTGGGCATTGCGGGTCTGCGCGAACGCATCGCCGCGATGCAGGGCCGCTTTGAATTGCAGACCGCGCCGGGGCAGGGCACATGCCTGCGGATGTGGCTGCCATTGGGCAGCAGGGGGGATCAGGCATGACGCGCATTCTGGTGATCGACGACCATCCGATCTTTCGCAGAGGTCTGGCCATGTCGCTGGCCGAGGCCCCGGACCTGACCGTCTGCGGCGAGGGCGCCAGCGGCGATGATGCGCTGCGGCTGGCCCGCGACCTGCAGCCCGATCTGCTGTTGCTGGACCTGTCGATGCCGGTGGGCGGGCTGGCCGTTCTGGCGCAGTTGTCGCGCGAAAATCCCGGCCTGAAAATCGCCGTGCTGACCGCGTCCGAGGACAGCGACGACGTGCTGGCCGCGCTGGATGCGGGCGCGCTTGGCTATATCGTCAAGGGCATCGGCAGCCGCACCCTGACCGATGCCGTGCGCGCGCTTGCGGCGGGCGAAGGCTATGTCACGCCCGCGCTTGCTGCGCGGCTTTTGACCGAACGCCGCGCGCCTGCCGCGCCCGATGATGCCCGCGCGGCGCTGCTGGCGCAGTTGACCCCGCGTGAACGGCAGGTGCTGGCGCTGGTCGCCGCCGGTCATTCCAACAAGGAAATCGCCCTGCGCGAAGATATGCAGGAAAAGACCGTCAAGCATCACATGACCCGCATCCTGCAAAAGCTGCACGCCCGCAACCGGACCGAGGCCGCGATGATCCTGCGCGGCGACCGCATCGGACTTTAGTCCGGGTCGATTTGCGCATTGGTCCTAGGCCCGTTTCACTGACCATTCTTGTCAACTATGGTTTCCGCGACTGGCCCCCATGGGTCGGCACCGGCTTTCCCGACCTGACAGACCCGGCCATTGCCGCCGGGTCGACCATATTGCTGCGCCCGCCTGACGGGCCGAAGAAGGATGCGTATCGTGAAACTTCCCGTCTTGTCCGGCCTTGCGCTGCTGCTGCTGACCCCGGCTGTCCATGCCGACACGCTGACCATCTATTCCGGCCGGGGCGAGGCGCTGGTCGCCCCCCTGATCGCCCAGTTCGAGGCCGAAACCGGCATCGACGCCGACGTGCGCTATGGCAGCACATCGGAGATGGCGACCCTGCTGATGGAGGAAGGCGACCAGACCCCCGCCGATCTGTTCTGGGCGCAGGACGCGGGCGCACTGGGCGCGCTGTCGCCGCATTTTGCCGAACTGCCCGCCACAAGCAACGACGCGGTGTTGGATGTGTTCCGCAACCCGGCCAATACTTGGGTCGCGACCTCGGGGCGGACGCGGGTGCTGGTGCATTCGACTGAACGTGTGGCTGACGCCGACCTGCCCAAAAGCATCGCCGATCTGACCGACGCCAAATACAAGGGCCGCGTGGCATGGGCGCCGACCAACGGGTCGTTCCAGGCGTTTGTCACCGCGCTGCGTCTGGCGCAGGGGGATGAGGCCGCAAAGGCGTGGCTTGACGCGATGATCGCCAATGACACCAAGGTCTATAAAAACAACGGCACCCAGATCGAAGCCATCGCCAATGGCGAGGTCGATTACGGGCTGGTCAACAACTATTACCTTGGCCGCTATACCGTGAAGGACGAGGAATTCCCGGTGGCGCAGACCCATTTCGACAATGGCGACATGGGCAATCTGGTGATGGTCGCGGGCGCGGGCATCATCAAGGGCAGCGACAATCAGGCCGACGCGCAGGCGTTCATTGATTTCCTGCTGTCGCCCGCCGCGCAGCAGTTCATCACCCTGCAAGGCAATGAATACCCGGTCCGCACCGGCGTGATCCCGGCGGCAACGCTGGAAACGCTGGATACCGTCAGCGACATCAGCCCCAAGGTCGATATCAACACCCTCAGCGATCTGGATGGCACGCTGACGCTGCTGCGCGACGCGGGCCTGCTGTAAGTGTGACGGCCTTGCCTGAAACAGGGGCGCCCAACCGGCGCCCCCCCCTGATCCTGATCCTGCCCGCGCTTGTCGTGGGCATCGCCACATGTCTGCCTGTGGTCTGGCTGCTGATGCGGGCGCTGGATGCGGACATGATGCAGCTGTCGCAGGTGATCCTGCGCGGGCGCAATCTGATCCTGATGGGCAATACGCTGAAGCTGGTCGCGGTGGTGCTGGCCATCGGCACGGCCATCGCGCTGCCTCTGGCATGGCTGCTGACGCGCAGCGATATCGGCCATAAACGTCTGCTGTCGTTTCTGATGGTGATGCCGCTGGCGGTGCCGGGCTATGTCATGGCCTATGCGCTGATCGGCCTGTCGGGCTATTACGGTTTCATGCGCCACTGGCTGGGCTTTTCGATGCCACCCTTGCGGGGGCTGTGGGGGGCGGGGCTGGCGCTGGCGCTGTATACGTTCCCCTATATTTTCCTGAACCTGCGCGCGGCGTTTCTGGGCATGGACCCGGCGATGGAGGAAACCGCCCGCAGCCTTGGCAAATCGCGCTGGCAGATATTCCGCCACGTTCTGTTGCCGCAACTATGGCCCGCGCTGGTCGCAAGCTGGCTGATCGTCGCGCTGTATGTGATCGGCGATTTCGGCGCCATCGCCCTGATGCGGTATGAGGTGTTCAGCTATGCCATCTATACCCAATACAGCGGCGCATTCGACCGCACCTATGCCGCGTGGCTGGCGCTGATCCTGCTGGCGCTGACGGTGGCGCTGCTGATCGGGCAGCGCGCGGTGACCCGCAACCGCCGCCATGCCCGCACCGGCACGGGTGCTGCGCGCCGCGCACGGCCCATCGGCCTTGGCCGCTGGCGCGCGGCGGCGTGGGCGGGGGTGGCGTTCGTGGTGCTGATCTCACTCGGCCTGCCGTTGCTGGTGCTGGCGCATTGGATGCGGTTGGGGGTGACCGACATGGACTGGGCGCTGCTGGCCGAAAGTGCTGCGGCCACCGCGCTGATCGCCGCGCCGGTTGCGGTGCTGGCGGCGGGGCTGGCACTGCCGGTTGTGCTGCTAAGCCTGCGCCATGACGGGACGTTTCCGCGGCTGATCGACCGGCTGGCCTATCTGGGCTATGCCACGCCGTCGCTGGCCTTCGCCTTGGCGATGGTGTTCTTTGCGCTGCAAGCCGCGCCGTGGCTGTATCAAAGTTTCGCGCTGCTGGTCTTTGCCTATGTCACCAGCTTTCTGGCGCTGGCGCTTGGCCCGATCCGCCTTGGCCTGATGCAGATCGGCAAACGTCAGGAAGAGGCCGCGCGCGGTCTTGGCGCCTCGCCCGGAAGGGCCTTTGCGCGCGTCGTTCTGCCCCGGCTGCGCCGCCCCATCGTGGCGGGTGCGGTGCTGGTCTTTATCATGGTGGTCAAGGAATTGCCGATTGCGTGGATCCTGGCGCCGACCGGCTTTCGCACCATGTCGATGAATGTCTTTGGTCGCACCGTCGAAGGCATGATGGCCGAGGCCGCACCCTATGCGCTGGCGATCATCGCGTTTTCCAGCCTGTTTATCGGCCTGATCCTGAAATACGAAGCCGGCGGTCAGTCCCGCGCCACAAGGTAGCCCGCCCATGTTGCAAGTCCGCAATCTTTCCAAACGATTTGGCGCACAGGCCGTGGTGCAGGACGTGTCGCTTGATCTGGCCGCCGGGGAAATCCTTTCGCTGATCGGTCCGTCGGGCTGTGGCAAGACCACCACCCTGCGGATGATCGCCGGGTTCGAGGCCCCTGATACCGGCAAAATCCACCTGTCGGGCCGCGATGTGACCGCCGTCCCGCCCGAACGGCGCGGCATCGGCATGGTGTTTCAGGATTATGCCCTTTTTCCGCATATGACGGTCGCGGAAAATGTCCGTTTCGGCGCGCGTGACGCGCAGGCGGTCGATCACTATCTGGGCGTGGTCGGGCTGGCGGGGTTCGGCAGCCGCTATCCGGATGAGCTGTCGGGCGGCCAGCAACAGCGGGTGGCACTGGCCCGCAGTCTGGCGGCGGAACCCGGCATCATCCTGCTGGATGAGCCGTTCTCGAACCTCGACCCGATCCTGCGCAGCGGCACCCGTCGCGAAATCCGCCGGATGCTGAAATCGCAGGGGCTGGGCATCATCGTCGTGACCCATGATCAGGAAGAGGCGCTAAGTTTCGCCGACCGTATCGCGGTGATGGATCAGGGGCGGCTGGTGCAGGCGGGCACCGCGACCGAGGTTTATGATAACCCCGTATCCGCCTTTGTTGCCGGTTTTCTGGGCCGCACCAACCTGATCCACGGAACGGCGCAGGGCGATCTGTGCGACACGCCGCTTGGCCCGCTGCGCCTTGCGCAGCCGCAGGCGGCGGGCCCGGTCACGCTGTCGCTGCGGCCCGAACATATCGCGCTGCGCCCCGATGCGGCGGGGGCGGGGCAGGTGCTGTCGGTCGAATTCAAGGGCCATGACATGACCTATTGGGTGGCGTGGCAGGGCATGGAATTGCAGATCGACGCGCTGACCGGGCTGCGCGTGGCCGAAGGCGACCGCGTGTCCATCGAGGTGCGCGGCACGGCGGTTCCCCTGACGGCAGGCCGATAACGCGCAGCCGCCTTGCAACGCGGGCCGCATCGTCGCATTGTCCGCAGATCGACCTATCGGAGTGTCCATGCCGCCCGACGCCGCCCGCGACGAGATTGCCAACCTGATCGTCAGAGTCGCCTTGCGGGACAGGTCGGCCTTTGACAGTCTGTATACCGCCACCTCGGCGAAACTTTTTGGCACCTGCCTGCGTGTCTTGAACAACAGGGCCGAGGCTGAGGACGCCGTGCAAGAGGTATTCGTCAAGATCTGGCTGAAGGCGGATCGATTCGCCGTGACCGCGCAAAGCCCGATGTCATGGCTGATTGCCATCGCCCGCCATCATGCGATTGACCGCCTGCGCGCCCGGCGTCAGGCCGCAGGCGCCCTGGATGATGATGCGATGGACATTCGCGACCCGGCGCCGGGGCCGGAAACCCTTGCCGTGGCGGCGGGCGAACGGCGCCAGCTTGATGGCTGTCTGGCCGAGCTTGAGGTGGATCGCGCCAACGCCGTTCGCGCCGCCTACCTGGCGGGCGACAGCTATGCCGATCTGGCCCATCGCCACGGCGTGCCGCTGAACACGATGCGAACATGGCTGCGCCGCAGCCTGATGCGGTTAAAGGAGTGTCTGCAAAGATGAGCAGCACCGAAACCCCAGATGACGATCCCGACACCGGCGGTGATGACATCCTTGCCGCCGAATTCGTGCTGGGCGCGCTGCCCGTGGCGGAACAGGCCGAACTGGCCCGCCGGGTGGATCACGATCCGACCTTTGCCCGGCTGGTTGCGCAATGGGATGAACGGCTGTCGCCGATGGCCGATGGGTTCCGCCCCGAAACCCTGCCACCCGCGGTCAAACGCGCGCTGGACCTGCGGATGTTCGGGCACCCACCCGCCGCGCGCGTCGGGTTCTGGGACCGGCTTGCGGTCTGGCGCGGAATTTCCGGGCTGGCTGCGGCGGCATTTCTGCTGGCGCTGATCGTGCCCGCCATGCAGCCGCCGACGCCCACCGAACGGCTTGCCGCATCGCTGACCGCCCAGGACAGCGGCGTCACCTATCTGGTCGTCTATGACGCCGCCACCGGCAGCGCCAGTCTGGCCCATATGACCGGCGACCCGGTCGCGGGGCGCGATTTTCAGCTGTGGGTCGCGCGCGGGTCCGAACCGCCCGTGTCCTTGGGCGTCATCCCCGCAGGCGTGTCCACCCGCGTTTCGGTCACCGACGCCACGCGCGATCTGATGACCAGCGCCGCCCACATGGCCATCAGCCTAGAACCCCCCGGCGGATCACCCACCGGCCAGCCCACCGGCCCGGTTCTGGCCGTCGGCGATCTGCTTGATATCTGATGCATTTCAGCGCGACGCGAAAAAAAACGCCGCGCGCTGAAACTTTTGCAACGCCTGGTCCGTGACTTCTTCCGTTCCCCACACCGGGGGACAGTTCCGGGAGGATGTCAGATGAACACATTCACAAAAACCGTCGTCGCAGGCTGCTTTGCGCTGGTGACGGCCGGCGCGGCCTTGTCGCAGGATAACCCGCAGGTCGGCGGCGCGGCGATGTTTGCCGATAAGAACATCGTCGAAAACGCGATGAATTCCGCCGATCACACCACGCTGGTCGCCGCAGTCAAGGCCGCCGGTCTGGTGGAAACCCTGCAAGGCGCCGGTCCCTTTACCGTCTTTGCCCCCACCAATGCTGCGTTCGAGGCGCTGCCCGCGGGCACGGTGGACACGCTGCTGATGCCGGAAAACAAGGACGCGCTGACCAAGGTTCTGACCTGTCACGTCGTCGGCGCCAAGGCGATGGCCACCGATGTGCAGAAGATGATCTCGGACGATGGCGGCAAGCATGTGATCGAAACGCTTGGCGGCTGCAAGCTGACCGCCGAGGTTCGCGACGGCATGGTCACGCTGACCGATGAAACCGGGGGCACGGCCACCGTCACCATCGCCGATGTCCGGCAATCGAATGGCGTGATCCACGTCATCGACAAGGTGCTGTTGCCCGCAAACTGACGCGCGGCAACCCATGCGGGTCGCGTCACGCGGTCTGTCCCTCCCGCTGATGCGGCCCGCTTTTCGCCGGATGTTCCGGCATATCCTAACCAAAGAAGGAAACTTCCCATGATGACGATCAAATCAGTCACTGTCGGCCTGATGCTTTCGGCCATTGCCGCACCCGCGATGGCGGGCACCGTGGTGGGCCTGTCGGGCGATAACGAACTGCACTGGCTGGATACCGAAAGCTGGACCCGCACCGGCGGCGTGGCCGTGACCGGCGTCGAAGGTCGCCTTCTGGGCATCGACGTGCGCCCGGCGGATGGCAAGCTGTATGGCGTATTCGCCGATGGCACGCTGGCTGTGATCGACCATGAAACCGGCGCCGCCACCAAGGTCAGCATGTTGGCCACCAAGCTGGCCGATGGCGTGTCCGCCACCGTCGATTTCAACCCGGTGGCCGACAAGCTGCGGGTGATGGGCAGCGACGGCACCAGCCTGCGCGTGACCGTGGACACCGGCGAGGTCGTGACCGACGGCAGCCATTCCTATGCCGAAGGCGACACCACGCCGAACGTGATCGCGGGGGCCTATACCAATTCCTATGCCGGGACCGAGGCGACGAAACTGTATAACATCGACGGCGCCGCAGGCTGGCTGGTTCTGCAAGATCCGCCCAATGACGGCACGCTGAACCCGGTGGGTGAGATCGGCGTGACCCCGGCCGAGGCGGGTTTTGACATTGCGTCCGATGGCAAGGGCGGAAACGAGGCGTGGCTGGTTGTCGAAGGTGGCTTCCATTCGGTCGATCTGGAAACCGGCGCCACGACCGAGGCCGGACGGATCGACGGCGCGAATGTGCGCGACATCGCCATCCTGCCCGCGATGTAAGTGATCAGTGCTGCGGTCCGGGATCGTCGTGCGTCCCGGACCGTTTTTATCACGCCGCCGCGCGCTGGCCCGGCTGCGTCACGATAATGGCGCCGCGATCCGTGGCCACGACCGTGTGTTCATATTGCACGACCGCCGCGCGGGGCGTGCTGAACAGGGTCCAGCCGTCATCCCCCTCGGTCGCCCAATGGCCGCCGGTGGACAGGAACGGTTCAACCGTCATGACCAGCCCCTTGGTGATCCGGCGTTTGTCGCCTGTCGTGGGCCATGTCGCGATTTCGTCTGGATATTCATGCAACGACCGCCCAACGCCGTGGCTGGCTAGGTTGCGGATCAGCGTATAGCCGCGTTTCACCGCGAAACGCCCGATGGCATTGCCGATCCCGGCCAGCGGTTTTCCGGCGCCGATCTGGTCGATCCCGATCTGCATCGCGCGTTGCCCGTCACGGCACAGCCGGTCCAGCGCGGGCGCAACCGTGCCAATGCGGAACGTGGCGCCGGTATCGGCGAAATAGCCGTCCTTTGATGCCGACACGTCGATATTCACAAGATCGCCGGGGGCAATCACCCGGTCGCCCGGAATGCCATGGGCGATTTCCTCATTCACGCTGATGCAGGTCGCGCCCGGAAAGCCATAGGTGGATTGGGGGGCAGACACCGCGCCGTCACGGTCCAACAGGGCGCGGCCGATCTGGTCCAGATCGCGCGTGGTCATGCCCGGCTGTATCGCGCGACCCATCGCCTGCAACGTGTCGGCAACGATGCGGCCAATCGCGTGCAGGCCGTCAAGCTGATCCTGTTTGGTGATCGTCATGTCCTACCCCATCTGGCCATGTGGCACAGATGGGCGGTCTGGCACGGATTGTCAAAGCCGGCCCGCTTTCGCAACGGATAAGCCGTTGTTTTCCGGCGCGCGCTGTCGTTAGGATGGCTCCGATCAATCCCGGAGGCCCGACATGGAACTTATCGCCAAGGCGACCGCACTGGTGGGGGGCGCGATTGCGCTGCTGCGTCAACGCCAATCGCCCGCCCATCAGGCGACAGGGCCAAGCCCGCAAATCCCGCAGGCCCGCCAGCAGGGCATCATGACGCTGAAAATGCCGACTGCGCATGGATGGAAAGACGGCCATGTCCCGACCTGCGCGCCGGGGCTGCGGGTCAATGCCTTTGCCTCGGGTCTGGATCATCCCCGCTGGATAGAGGTGCTGCCGAACGGCGATGTTCTGGTCGCGGAATCCAAGGAACGTCCGAACCCGCCCAAAACCCTGATGGATCACGCCACGCAGGCCACGATGCGGCGCGCCCGCGCCATTGGCGACAGCGCCAATCGTGTGTCGCTGTGGCGCGATGCCGATGGCGATGGCGTGGCCGAAATCCGCGAGGTGTTTGTCGAAAACCAGAACCAGCCCTTTGGCATGGCGCTGATCGGGGACAGGTTTTATCTGGGCAATACCGACGGCGTGCTGGCCTTTGATTATACCGAAGGGGCGACATCTGTGACCGGCGCGGGGGAGCGGCTGGTCAGCTTTCCGGCGCATGGTCACTGGACCCGCAGCCTGATCGTGTCGCCCGACCGCAGCCGGATTTATGTGGGCGTGGGCTCACTGTCGAATATCGGTGATCAGGGCATGGTGGTCGAGGAAGGCCGCGCCGCGATCTGGGAACTGACGGTCGAAACCGGGGCCGCGCGCGTCTTTGCAGCGGGTCTTCGCAATCCGGTCGGCATGGCGTGGGAACCTGTCACCGGGGCGCTGTGGACGGTGGTGAACGAACGCGACGGGCTGGGCGATGAAACGCCGCCGGATTACCTGACCTCGGTCCGTGAGGGCGGGTTCTATGGCTGGCCCTACTCCTATTGGGGCGGCACCGTTGATGACCGTGTGCCACAGGATGCGGCGCTGGTCGCGCGCGCAATTGCGCCGGATTATGCCTTGGGCGGGCACACGGCCTCGCTTGGGTTGTGCTGGATGCCCGCAGGGACGCTGCCGGGGTTCGGTGATGGCATGGTGATCGGTCAGCACGGATCATGGAACCGTTCGAAATTAAGCGGATACAAGCTGATCTTCGTGCCGTTTGCGAATGGCCGGCCCAGTGGGCCGGCGCGCGACATCCTGACCGGCTTTTTGTCGGATGACGAAAAGCTGGCCTATGGGCGTCCGGTTGGCGTGGCGGTGGGGCCGGATGGCCGGTCGCTGTTGATGGCCGATGATGTGGGCGACGTGATCTGGCGCGTCACGGGCGCCTGATCACGCGGCCATATCCTGCCGCAGGTCTTCGCGGATGATCACCAGCGTGGCGCCGGTATCCTCGGCCAGCATGGCCAGCCGGGGATCATCGGCTGTGACGGCGGGGTGCTGCACGACGATCAGGTCCGGCGCGATCAGCGCGGCGCGGGCAAAGGCCAGCGCCAGCCGTTGATGCGGGTGCAGATCGCGCCCGGCCTCGGCGATGCGGCCCTTGGTCGTGCCAAGACGGTCCATCAGCGTCCCAAGGCCATAGCGGCGCGCAACGGCGCGGATCACCTGTGATGCGGGGCGGCGATCCGCGCCCAGGGTCAGGCTGCGGCGCAGCGATCCGCGCAGCACCGGACCGGTTTCGCTGATCAGCGCCACACGCGGCAGATGCGCCCCGCCGTCATAGCTGACATGGCCCTGTGCCGAAGGCGACAGCCCGGCCAATGCGCGCGCAAGCGCCGCGCCATCGCCGATGGGGCAATTGATCACCCCCGTGCGACCGGCGGCGATCTGTGCCGACAGCGGCCCGTCGGGCAGCGGCAGGCCAGTGATGCGCAAAGCGACCGGGCCGCCCCGCGCGGCAATCTGGCGGGCGGTGCTGGGCCGGGCGAACAGCGCCTGACAGCGCGCCCGCGCCGCAGACCAGCCGCACCAGCGGTCCCACATGCCCACAATGTCGCGCAGCGGCGCAATCAGCAGCGACAGCGCGGCCAGCATGGCGGCGACCTCGGCCGCGGGTTGGGCGTGCAGGGTCGCGGTCCAGATCACGGCGGCGGCGGCCACAGCGGCGCCAAGCGCGGGCAGGGCATTCAGCAGCCCCGCACGGGCGGCGCGATGCGCGGCATCATCGGTCAGCGCCGCGCCTGCACCATCCAGCCGCGCCAGTTCATGCGCGGTCCGGCCCGCCAGATCCAGCGCGGGCGCAATCGCGATACGTTCGATCATGGCGCTGGCGATGCGGGCGCGCCTGCGGCGCAGACGCAGATGGCGCGGGCCAAGATCGGCGGCCAGCAGCGCGCCCATCAGTGCCGCCGCCGCGACCGGCACCAGCGCCGCCACCGCCAGCACCGGGTTCAGCCAGAGCATCGCGGCGACCGCACCCGGCACGACCGCAAACCCGGCTGCCCCCCGCGTCAGCCCCGGTCCCACCCACCCGCGCGCCGCCGACAGGTCGCCCACAAAGCGCAGCGACAGTCCGCCAAGGGTGCGCCGTTCCAGATCGGCGGGGTCCATGCCCGCAATGTGGCGATACAGATTGCGGCGCAGCGACAGGCTGTAGGATTGGCCAAGCCGTTCCGCCCCCACCCCCGCCAGCAGCG
>QIRE01000200.1_pt1 | contig 13706 bp, 11 predicted proteins | sample 2940141 | NCBI WGS metagenome assembly QIRE01 (sample SAMN09273532, study PRJNA473421) | Gut metagenome, whole genome shotgun sequencing project. | isolation source: gut tissue | host: Folsomia candida VU population | place: Netherlands: Amsterdam | collected 2016-03-06
CCGATCTCTGTAGACGTCGCGGCGTGGCCCGAAACTGACTGACACCCGATAGTGTCTGTCGGTGATGAGTAGCGCAGACACTGTGCCGCTGCGTGTGACGATCGATGGAGTCGTCCGTCACGCCGGGGCCACCACGGACTTGACCGTCGGACGAACTCCCGACAACGACATCGTCGTGAATCACCACCTGGTATCGCGGCATCATCTCAAGGTCGAGTGGCGCGGCGGGTATTGGTACGTGGCCGACGTCGGATCGACGAACGGATCGTTTGTCGGGCCGACGCGGCTGACTGAAATCCTGGTTGGCAACGGGACGCAAACGATTCGCATGGGCGATCCCAATGTTGGCCCGGTGGTAGAACTTTCCCCCGCGTCGACGTCACCGAAGTCGAGCCCCGCTGGCCCGCCGCCGGGTGCTGTCACTCTCGTTCCACCCGGATCGCCACCGCCGGCATCTGCGGCACCCGCTGTGCCACCCCTTCCGCGAGTTGCCCCGTCGCAGCGTCCCGTCGCACCACCGCCCGTCGCACCACCGCCACCGCGGCAATACCGGCCCGCGCAGCAACAGTTTTCCCCGCCGCCACCGAGTCGGCCGATGCCAGCTCAGCCGGCTCAGCAACAGCGCCCGCCGATGCCGAATCGGCCGAGCGTCCAGCCGATGCGTCCGCCGAACCTCCCGAGCGCAGATGCGCCGCCACACCTGCAGTCGCTCGTGCACAACGTCTCCAACGCGTTGACCGCACCCGAGCAGGCTCCCCGGCAAGCGATCACGATGACCGGGTCTCAAACGATTGGCCGCACCCCCGACAACGACGTCGTCGTCTCCGACGTTCTCGCGTCGAGGCATCACGCGAAGTTGACCAAGACCACCGCGGGCGTGTTCATCGACGACCTCCGAAGCATCAACGGCACGTACGTCAACGGACGTCGCATTTCGCGGCAGCAGCTGACCGATGGTGACGTCGTCACCATCGGTAACAGCGACTTCGTCATCTCAGCGGGCAACCTCGTCCGCGGTCAGGCACAGGCTGTCGTCGCCGGCGGTCTCGGTGTCCACGGTGTTGGCCTGACGATCGACGGTAAGGAACTACTGCGCAACGTCAGCTTCAGCGCCGCACCGGGAACGCTGACGGCGATTATCGGACCGTCGGGTGCAGGCAAGTCGACCGCGTCGAAAATCGTTGCGGGACTTACCCGTCCGTCGACCGGTGTCGTGCAGTTTGAGGGTCGTGACGTGCACGCCGAGTACGACGCTCTGCGTTCGCGCATTGGCATGGTGCCCCAGGATGACGTGCTGCATCGCAAGTTGACGCTGCGCCAAGCCCTTGGATACGCCGCCCAATTACGGTTGCCGTCGGACACCGACAAGGATGATCGCGCACAGGTGGTGGCCGGCGTGCTCACCGAGTTGCAACTGATCGACCACCTCGACACTCGTGTCGACAAACTGTCGGGTGGCCAGCGCAAGCGCGCGTCGGTCGCGATGGAATTGCTTACCGGACCGTCGTTGTTGATTCTCGACGAACCGACGTCGGGTTTGGACCCCGCGCTTGATCGCCAAGTGATGAATACGCTGCGACGTCTGGCCGACGCCGGTCGTGTCGTCATCGTGGTGACGCATTCGCTTAGTTACCTGTCGCTGTGCGATCAGGTGTTGCTGCTGGCCCCGGGCGGCAAGACCGCCTACCGCGGTTCACCCAGCCAGGTTGGTGCGACGATGGGCACCACTGACTGGGCCGAGATTTTCGCTTACGTCGCGGAACAGCCCGACGCCGCGCACGCACATTTCACCGCTCGAATTGCCGCCCCACCGGGGCCGCCGCCACCGGCTTCGGGCGGCCCGGTCGTCAAGAGCAGGCAGAGTGGCTTCTTCCGACAGATGTCGACGATCGCGCGACGTCAGACCCGGCTGATCTTTGCCGACCGTGGGTATCTGATCTTCCTACTGCTGCTACCGTTCGTGCTCGGCGCGCTGTCTCTGGTCATTCCTGGTTCGGCAGGATGGGCGGATAACAACGTCGACCAACCGGGTGAAGCAGTCCAGATGCTGGTGGTCCTGGTGGTGGGTGCAGCGTTCATGGGGACCGCGCTGTCGGTGCGCGACCTGGTGGGTGAGCGAGCCATCTTTGAACGCGAACGTGCCGTCGGACTGCGCCCTGCGGCCTACCTGTGGGCCAAGGTGGTGATTTTCTGCGCGGTCGTGTGCGTGCAGACGGCGGCCATGCTCGGCATCAACTACGCGCGCAAGGGCACACCGATCTACGACCTCGTTGTGCCCGGTTGGCTGGGACTGTTCCTTATCATCGCGTTCCTTGGTTGCGTGAGTACCCTTGTGGGACTAGCGATTTCGGCCGCGGTTCGATCGACCGAACAGGTGATGCCACCGCTAGTCATCGTCGTGATGGTTCAGTTCGTGTTCTCCGGCGGACTGTTCGCCCTCGCTGGACGTCCTGGACTCGAGCAATTCTCCTGGATATTCCCGGCCCGCTGGGGCTATGCCGGCGCGGCGTCGGTGGTCAACCTGCGCGAGATCTGTCCCGACGCACAGACCGCGGAAGTCGAAACGTTGTGGACCCACGGACTTTCGCAAGTGGGGCTCGCGTACGGAGTCTTGGCCGGTATGGGCGTGCTGCTGTTTCTGTTCACCTGGCGGCGCCTAGTGCTTAAGAAGTAGAAGCGTTACTCGGCTCGTAGCGGGTAGCTGATCAGCCCAAGCTCACTCGCCACCGCGAGGCCGCGGTGGCGTGGCAGCACCCGGACCGTGTACCCGAGACGTCCCGATCGTGGCACCACCAGCGAACCGCTGAACAGGCTTCGACCAGCATCGTCGCGGGTCCCGGTTGAAGCAAGCGTTGTGTTGATCGCATCGGTGATTTCGTCCGAGCTATCGACGGTGCCACCGATAGCTTCGACAGTCACCTGATCGTCGGTGAGACCGCCGAGCGTGACGTGTGCGGTGAGACCGATGGTTGATCCGGGTGCCACGATGCCCGCGGCGTGCGGCGGCAGATCTTCATCGACGGCGTGCACCACGACCGACGGCCAGGCGGCCGAGACCCGACCGCGGTAGTTGGCGAGATCGCGGGCCACCGCGAAGTCGTCGGCGCACGCTTCTCGGAATGATTCCGCTGCAGGTGTGTACAGCTCGGTGGTGTACTCGCGGACCATGCGTTCAGCGAGAACCTTGGGGGCGAGGTCGTCGATGGTGTGCCGAACCATGTCGACCCAGCCCGTCGGCACCGACGCGGCACTGTCCTCATATGACTCCGTCAGACCGTAAAAGGTTGGGACAACGGTGTTTTCGATCAATTCGTAGAGAGCGTTTGCCTCGATGTCATCCCGCCGATGTTCGTCGGTGATCTCATCTGCCGACGCGATCGCCCACCCATTATGTCCATCGGCCATTTCATCCCACCAGCCGTCGAGGATGGAGAGATTGAGTCCACCATTGAGCGCCGACTTCATTCCCGACGTTCCGCACGCCTCCATCGGACGAACCGGATTGTTCAGCCACACATCGCATCCCGCGTATAGGTGGCGGGCCATCCCAATGTCGTAGTCGGGGAGAAACACGATGCGGTCGCGTAGGTCAGGGTCGTCGGTGAAAGCCACAATTTGCTGGATCAGAGCCTTGCCGCCATCGTCGGCGGGATGGGCCTTGCCCGCGACGACGAGTTGGATTGGCCGCGCAGGATCGGTAAGCAGGCGTCGAAGGCGATCGGGGTCACGCAGCATCAGCGTCAGGCGCTTGTAGGTCGCGGCCCGCCGAGCGAATCCGATGGTAAGGACGCGCGGATCGAATATTGAACCAGTCCACGACAATTCGGCTTCGGAGCGTCCGCGCATGCGGCCGCTTTGCTGGGCTCGGCGTCGAACCTCGTCGACCAAGCCAGCGCGCAACTCGTTGCGGATTGCCCACAGCTGCGCGTCATCGAGGGTGGTCTCGGTCGGCCACCGTGGCGATCGCCAGGTATCGGAATGAACGCCGTTGGTGATCGAACCGATTGGTACTTCGGCGGCATCGAAGCCGGGCCACAGGTCGCCAAACATTTCCCGCGATACCTCGCCGTGCAACTGGGAAACACCGTTTGCGCGCTGGCCGAGTCGTAGACCGAGGTGGGCCATATTGAAGATGTCCGGGTCGGCCTCGTCGCCGAGTTCGCAGATGATGTCGGCGGAAAGCCCGGGAAGCAGCCGCGACGAGCCGTCGGCGTCAGCGTTGAGGTAGTGCCGTACCAGGCTCATGCCGAACCTGTCGATGCCGGCTGGGACCGGCGTGTGGGTGGTGAACACCATCGACGCTCGGACAGCCGCTTCGGCTTCCTCGAAACTCAGGTCGTGTGTCTTGACTAGCTCCCGTATGCGTTCCAGGCCGAGGAATCCGGCGTGACCCTCATTCATGTGGAACACCTCCGGCGCGGCGGCGTCGGTGATACGGGTGTATTCACGAACCGCCCGCACCCCGCCGATGCCGAGGAGGATCTCCTGCTTGATGCGATGGTCGTGGTCTCCGCCGTAAAGCCGATCGGTGACGTTGCGCAGTTCGTTGTCGTTGGTGGCGATGTCGGAATCTAAGAGCAGCAAGGTGATTCGTCCGATGCGCGCCTGCCAGACGCGCGCGGAAAGGGTGCGTCCGCCGGGCATTGCGATGGTGACGACGACCGGGTCGTCACCATCGCAGAGAAGCTCCAGCGGCAGCGTGCGGGCGTCGTTGACTGGATAGTTCTCGACCTGCCAGCCGTCTGCCGAGAGCGACTGCCGAAAGTAGCCGGACCGATAGAAGAGACCAATACCGATGAGCGGGAGGCCAAGGTCGGATGCGGCTTTCAGATGGTCACCGGCCAGAATCCCGAGGCCGCCGGAGTAGATCGGCAGAACTTCGGTGATACCGAATTCCATTGAGAAGTAGGCGATTGCCGCGGGGACGTCGCGTTGGGTGCGCAATTGTCCGTACCAACCGTCGCGGTTGTTGTAGCGGTCGAGATCCTCGGCAAGTTCAGCGACGCGACCGCAGAAGTCGGGGTCAGCGGCGAGTTCGGTCAGGCGAGCGGTCGGCGCTTCATCGAGGATCCGCTGCGGATCACCGTGGGTCGCCCATGCGTCGGGGGAGATGTGGGCGAACAGGTCCGCGGTGGGGCGATGCCATGACCACCGCAGATTCTGAGCCAGAGTTTCCAGTGGCGCGAGGGTGTCGGGAAGTTGGACACGAACGGTGAACCGGCGGAAGGCTTTCACAGCGCGAGGTTACTCCGGACCGGGCCGTCCCGCTGTATTCGTCGCGCGACCACTACGCTGGAAATCATGCAGCGAATTATCGGCACCGAGGTGGAGTACGGCATCTCCGCCCCCTCCGATCCGACCGCCAATCCGATCATGACGTCGACGCAGGCCGTGTTGGCGTACGCGGCGGCGGCCGGGGTGCCGCGCGCGAAGCGCACCCGCTGGGATTACGAGGTCGAGTCGCCGCTGCGTGACGCCCGTGGCTTCGACCTCGGGCGGTCGTCCGGACCGGCGCCGATCATCGACGCCGATGAGATTGGCGCCGCCAATATGATCCTGACCAACGGCGCCCGCTTGTACGTCGACCATGCGCATCCGGAGTATTCCGCTCCCGAAGTCACCGACCCGATGGATGCGGTGATCTGGGACAAAGCTGGCGAGCGTGTCATGGAGGCGGCCGCGCGGCACGTCGCAAGTGTGCCCGGTGCTCCCGCGCTGCAGTTGTACAAGAACAACATTGACGGCAAGGGTGCCTCGTACGGCACGCACGAGAACTATCTGATGAGCCGCGACACACCGTTCCCGGCCGTCATCGCCGGCCTCATGCCTTTTTTCGCGTCGCGGCAGGTAATCATCGGTTCGGGTCGCGTGGGCATCGGTCAGGCCGGTGATGAAGCCGGCTTCCAATTGAGCCAACGCGCCGATTACATCGAGGTGGAGGTCGGCCTAGAAACGACGCTCAAACGCGGAATCATCAACACCCGCGACGAGCCGCATGCCGACCCGGATCGCTACCGGCGGCTCCACGTCATCATCGGCGACGCAAACCTCGCTGAGACGTCGACCTATCTGAAGGTCGGCACCACTGCGCTGGTACTGGATCTCATCGAAGCCGGCCACGACTTCTCTGATATCGAGCTGGCCCGACCCGTCCAAGCGGTCCACGCGATTAGCCATGACCCGACGTTGACCCAGACCGTCGCACTCACCGACGGCCGCGAACTCACTGGACTCGCATTGCAGCGCGAATACCTTGCTCGCTGCCAGGCATTCCACGATCGCGAACACTCCGACGACACTCGTGCGGCCCATGTGCTGGAGACCTGGGGCCGGGTGCTCGACATGTTGGAACGCGATCCGCTCGAATGTGCGGACCTGCTCGATTGGCCAGCCAAACTCCGACTCCTCGAGGGTTTCCGCCAGCGAGAGGGACTCGGCTGGTCAGCGCCACGATTGCACCTCATCGACCTCCAGTACTCCGACGTTCGCCTCGACAAGGGGCTATACAACCGGCTCGTCGCGCGCGGGTCCATGCAGCGTCTCGTCACCGAAGCGCAGGTAGTCGACGCGATCACCAACCCGCCCGAGCAGACCCGCGCATATTTCCGCGGCGAATGTCTTCGACGCTTTGGTGCTGACGTGGCGGCCGCGAGCTGGGATTCGGTGATTTTCGACCTTGGCGGCGATTCACTGGTCCGGATTCCGACGCTGGAACCACTTCGCGGTAGCCGAGCCCATGTCGGGGAGCTGCTGGACTCGGTGAACAGTGCCGCCGAACTCGTCGATCAGCTGACGACCCCCTGACGAATTAGACCGCGTGGCATGCCGCTTGGCTCACACATCCGTGGCGGCGCACCGGTAGGGTAGAAACACCAGTCAGCTTGTAGGTGATGACTGGCCCGAAGAAATGGAGGCGGCATGGCGCAGGAGCAGGCTCACCGAGGTGGCGGCAGCGACGATGACGACGTCACCGGTGACGGTGGTGCGGGTCAGGAACGTCGCGAGAAGCTTGCCGAAGAGACCGACGATCTTCTCGATGAGATCGACGACGTGCTGGAAGAAAACGCCGAAGACTTCGTGCGGGCCTACGTCCAGAAGGGTGGCCAGTGAGCGCGTCGTTACCCGACCGACGTCCCACCCCCCATGCGCTCGGCGCAGCTGATATCTCGTCATTCACCGAATACCTTCGCGTGAATGCACCCGATCAGCTTCCGGCCACACGCCATGCGGCGTTGTCGATCCCGGGCAGCGCTGCAGCCGAACTTCCGCACGGCACAACGATTGTCGCGGTGGCGTATCGGGGCGGCGTGGTGTTGGCGGGCGATCGCCGGGCCACTGCGGGCAATCTGATTGCCACCCGTGACGTGCAGAAGGTCTACATCACCGACGACTATTCGGCGGCTGGCATCGCCGGCACCGCCGGAGTGGCGATCGAAATGGTCCGCCTGTTTGCCGTCGAGCTTGAACATTACGAGAAGCTCGAAGGTGTCCCGCTCACGCTGGACGGCAAGGTCAGTCGACTCGCGTCGATGGTGCGCGGCAATCTCACCGCGGCGATGCAGGGGTTGGCGGCCGTTCCACTCTTGGTGGGCTACGACATCGATGCGGACGATGGTGCTTATGGGCGCATCTTCTCGTTCGATATCGCGGGCGACCGCCATGAGGAATTCGGTGGATTCACGGCCATTGGCTCCGGCTCGGTGTTTGCCAAATCGTCGTTGAAGAAGACGTACCGCCACGACCTTGATGGTTCGGCTGCGTTGGGGATCGCGGTCGAAGCGCTGTATGACGCAGCCGACGATGACTCGGCCACCGGCGGACCCGACATCGCCCGGCAAATCTTCCCGACCGCGGTTACCGTGAGCGGCGACGGCGCCGTCGAAGTCGGCAACGAGGACATCGCGGCCGCCGCCGAGACTGTCTTACGTGCTCGGTCGGAAGTGGTTGCGCCGCAACGAAAACATTCTGACGCGGAAGGAGATCTGCGATGACGTTCCCGTATTACGCCAGCGCCGAGCAGATCATGCGCGACCGTTCCGAGTTGGCGCGCAAGGGAATCGCGCGTGGCCGAAGTGTTGTCTCGCTGACCTACCGCGACGGCGTTCTGTTTGTCGCCGAGAATCCGTCAAACACGCTCCGCAAGGTCAGTGAGATTTACGACCGCATCGGGTTTGCCGCAGTCGGCAAGTACAACGAGTTCGAGAGCCTTCGCAAGGCGGGTATCCAGCTCGCTGACCTACGCGGCTATAGCTACGACCGCGCCGATGTGAGCGGCTTGTCCCTCGCTAACGCCTACGCCAACTCCCTGGGCTCCGTCTTCACCGAACAGGCCAAGCCGTACGAAGTAGAACTCTGCGTCGCCGAGGTGGCCAAAGCGGGACGCGACACCCCGTCGCAGCTTTACCGCGTCAGCTACGACGGTTCGATCGCCGACGAAACTCGATTCCTCGTGATGGGTGGTGTCACCGAGTCGATCACCAAGTCGATGACGGAGAACTACGAACCAGACCTTGCTCTGGCACAAGCACTTTCAGTTGCCGTCGCCGCGCTCGCGACCGTCGGAGACCCGTCGCCACGCGTTCTTACCGCCGACGATCTCGAAGTCGCTACCCTCGACCGGAATCGGCCGCGGCGTGCATTCAAGCGTCTACGCAACGATGCGGTCGCCGAGTTGCTCGCCGAGACTGAAGCCGCGCGGTCGGCGTCGGCTGAGTCGGCTACCGAGGGCACCTCGACTACCGAGAACAAGGACTGAGGACCACAACTGTGCAGCGGCGAATCATGGGTATCGAGACCGAATTCGGTGTGACGTGCACGTTCCACGGCCATCGTCGCCTCAGCCCCGACGAAGTCGCGCGCTATCTCTTCCGGCGCGTCGTGTCGTGGGGCCGTTCGTCAAATGTGTTCCTGCGCAACGGGGCTCGTCTCTATCTCGACGTCGGATCCCACCCGGAGTATGCGACGGCCGAATGTGACAGCCTGGTGCAGCTCATTAATCACGACCGCGCCGGCGAGTTGGTGCTCGAAGATCTTCTCGTCGACGCCGAGACGCGACTCTCCGATGAGGGCATCGGCGGGGACATCTACCTGTTCAAAAACAACACCGATTCGGCGGGCAATTCCTACGGCTGCCATGAGAATTTCCTGGTTGTCCGCGCGGGAGAGTTTGCCCGGATCTCCGACGTTCTATTGCCGTTCCTTGTCACCCGACAGTTGATCTGCGGTGCGGGCAAGGTCCTCGCGACGCCCAAGTCGGCTGACTTCTGTCTTTCGCAACGCGCCGAACACATTTGGGAAGGCGTGTCATCGGCGACGACCCGGTCACGTCCGATCATCAACACCCGCGACGAACCGCACGCCGACGCCGAAAAGTATCGCCGCCTGCACGTCATCGTTGGTGATTCGAATATGGCCGAGATGACGACGTTGCTGAAGGTCGGTTCCGCCGCGCTGGTGCTCGAAATGATCGAGGCCGGCGTGAGTTTCCGTGACTTTGCGCTGGACAATCCGATCCGCGCGATCCGGGAGATTAGCCACGACCCGACCGGTACGCGCGAAGTACGTCTGGCCGGTGGGCGGACCGCGAGTGCACTCGACATCCAGCGTGAGTACTACGCGCGCGCCGTCGAGCACACCGCGGGCGGTCATCCAGACCCCGCGATGCTCAAGGTTGTCGATCTGTGGGGACGTGTCCTCGACGCCGTTGAGTCGAACGACTTCTCCAAGGTCGATACCGAGATCGATTGGGTCATCAAGCGCAAGCTATTCCAGCGCTACCAGGACAAATACAACATGGAGTTGTCCGACCCCAAGATCGCGCAACTGGACCTCGCGTACCACGACATCAAGCGTGGACGCGGCGTCTTCGACATCCTGACCCGCAAGGGCTTGGTCGCGCGGGCGACCACCGACGAAGCGATTGCCACGGCCGTGGAGGAACCGCCGCAGACGACGCGCGCGAAGCTGCGCGGTGACTTCATCGCCGCGGCACAGAAGACGGGCCGCGACTTCACCGTCGACTGGGTACACCTCAAGCTCAACGATCAGGCGCAACGCACCGTGTTGTGCAAGGACCCGTTCCGCAGCGTCGATGAGCGCGTCGATCGGCTCATCGCGTCCATGTGACGCATAGGATGTCGCAGTGGCGCGAAAGAAGGTCGAACGACTTCTCAACCTGGTGATCTGTCTGCTGGAAACGCGGGAGTACGTGAGTGCTGCCTACATTCGCAAGCATGTCGTCGGGTACTCCGACGATCCGACATCGACGGACGTAGCGTTCAACCGCATGTTTGAGCGGGATAAGGCCGAACTCCGAACGATGGGACTCCCGCTGCGGACCGGTCCGACGCCCCGTGAATCCGACGTCGAGGGCTATCGCATCCAGCGTGACCAGTACGAGCTGCCCGAGATTCCGCTTGCCGACGATGAAGCGGCCGCGGTCGCCATGGCGGCCGTCGTGTGGGACAGTCCCGACGTCGAAGCGCTCATCCAAAGTGCGATACGCAAGCTGAAGGTTGCTGGGATCGATGTCCGCGGTGAGGAGGGAATTCAAGTTTCACCCCGATCCATCAGCTCGCAGCCCGTGATGCGGGCGTTGATCGATGCCGCGAGTCAGCGCCAAGCAGTCACCTTCTCCCATCGACCGGCTGGTTCGGCGGTCGCGACGCGGCGAACCCTTGAGCCGTGGACGGTTCGTATCCACCGGGGGCAGGGTTACGTGATCGGACTCGATCGGGATCGCGCGGACACCCGCACGTTCCGACTCTCCCGCATCACCGACGTCGCGACGGTTGGCAAGCCCGGCGCTTTCAACATCCCCGATGGACTCGACTTCGACGCGATCATCGCCGACGTCGTCGAGCGTGCGGCCAGCGGCGCCGCAGCCGGGTCGACCGCCCGCGTCTGGGTACGTACAGGCGGCGCGATGGGCCTGCGGCGAATGGCGACGTCGAGCGAAGCGATGACCAACGGGGGAGTCGACGGTGACGTGCTGAGCATCCCGATCTCCTCCGAGTCGACGCTAACCCGCACCATTCTCTCGACCGGGGCGGATGCGGTGGTTCTTTCGCCAGATGTGTTGCGCGGCAATGTTATTGCCGGTCTGGACAAGATTATTGCGGCAGGGGGGCGCTGAGGATGGCTGGTCAATCCGAACACTTGAATCGTTTGCTGACCCTTGTTCCGTACTTCCTCGCGCACAACGGAATCGCGCTGGAGCAAGCGGCTGCTGACCTCAATATCGATGCCGACACCCTCGTCGCCGACCTGGAACAGTTGTCGATGTGTGGCCTGCCCGGTGAGTATCAGTTGGAGATGATCGACTTCTACACCGAGGACGATCGCGTCTACCTCAGCTTTGTGCACGGCGACATGAATCGCCCGCTGCGCCTGACGAGTGCCGAAGCGACTGTGCTGCTGATGGCGTTGCGGACCGTTACTGAGACCGGGGCGATTGATCCCGACGCCGTTGCCCGCGCGGTAGCCAAAATCGAGGCTGCGGTCGGCACGCAATTGGGAAGTACGCAATCGGGAGGCACGCAATCGGGACCGGAGTTGGAGACTGCGTCCGCGACAACCAGCGGGGGCCGCGAAGCCATCTACGAAACGGTTCGTCAGGCCGTCGCCACCGAACACGCGCTGCGCATCACCTACTACACACCGAGCCGCGACAGTCTCAGTGAACGCGTCGTAGACCCAGTGGCAACCCAGGTCTTCGACAGCGGCACGTACCTGTCGGCCTGGTGCCGGGAGAGCGAGGACATGCGGCTGTTCCGGTTCGACCGTATCGATCATGCCGAGGTGCTCGACGAACCGTCGAAGCCGCCGGTACAGGCTCGTCAGACATCGCAGTCCCCGGTGCTGTCCGACGATCCCGAACTGCCGACCGCGTACCTCGATGTCGACGCCTCGGCTCGATGGGCATTCGACTACGGGATGCTCGATCGGGTGAGTGAGTCCGATGGCGACGTCGATGCCGCGACCGTGCGCTACGGATCGCCTGATTGGCTGGTGCGCTTTCTACTTGGATTTGGCGGCCAGGTTCGAATCGCCGCAGATCATCCCGGACAGGACGAACTTGAGCGGGATGTTGTTGCGGCCGCGTCAGCCGCTCGCGCCAGATACTCCTAGGTTCCGCCTGGTCGGCTACTATTGGGAATAGTCGTTTGGAAGGGACATTCTCATGGGCGCCATCCAGCCATGGCACATCATTCTGGTCGTCATCGCATTTGTGATCCTCTTCGGATCTAAGAAGCTGCCCGACGCCGCACGCGGTCTCGGACGCTCGTTGCGCATCTTCAAAAGTGAAGTCGCGGAAATGCAGAAAGATGGCAAGACCGAGTCGACCGAGGCCGCGCCTCGGGAGCTTCCCGCGGGTGAGGCTGAATCTGCCGCAACCGTGCGCGTGAAGCCTGGCGACGTGCAGAAATCTGCCTAGCCGCTAGTGCGCATCCCCCTCGACCCCCGTCGACGACAAAGCAAAGTCAATCCCGACGGGACGATGTCGCTGGTCGACCATCTTTATGAACTGCGGACTCGGCTCGTCATTTCGATGGTCGCCATCCTGCTGACCACGATCATCGGATTCTTCTGGTACTCCCACAGCATCCTTGGCGTGGAGTCACTTGGGGAACTGCTACGCGCACCGTACTGTGCGTTGCCAGCGTCGTCGCGGGCGAGCTTCACCCCGGACGACAGCTGTCGCCTTCTCGCGACGGGGCCGTTTGACCAGTTCATGCTGCGACTGAAGGTGTCGTTGACGGCTGGCCTGGTCTTGGCGACACCCGTGTGGTTCTACCAGCTGTGGCATTTCATCACGCCCGGTCTGCATCGTAACGAACGCCGCTACGCGGTCTCCTTCGTCTCGGCGGCATCGGTGCTGTTCATTGGGGGTACGGTACTTGCCTACCTCGTGGTCTCAAAGGCGTTCGAGTTCCTCTTGACCGTCGGCAACGAGGTCCAGGTCACCGCACTTGCCGGCGACCAATACTTCGGCTTCATGATCAATCTGCTGGTGATCTTCGGAGTCAGCTTCGAGCTGCCACTACTCATCATTGCCCTCAACCTGATCGGTGTCCTGCGCTATGAGCGATTGAAGAAGTGGCGGCGCGGACTCATTTTCGGCATGTTCGTGTTTGCCGCGGTGGTCACGCCAGGGTCGGATCCGTTCACGATGCTGTCGCTGGCCGCGGCGCTAACCGTGCTACTCGAAGTGGCCATTCAGGTCGCACGGATTAACGATCGACGCCGAGCCCGCAAATCGAGCGACTGGGATGCACTCGACGACGACGAAGCGAGTCCGCTTCCCGACGCCAGTCCCCGGCCGAGCGCTTCACTAGCGCCGCAGGTCACCGGCGTCGCGGCCTCCAACCGCGCTTCGATACGTTCGTCAGAGGAGTTCGGTGACATTCTGTAGCGCGCTGACATGACCCACCTCGACGATTTTGTCGCTCGGCAATCGTTCGCACTCGACAAGTTTCAGCTGCGCGCCTGCCATGCGTTGGCAGACGGTCACGGCGTCCTGGTGTGCGCACCAACGGGTGCGGGCAAGACCATCGTCGGCGAGTTCGCCGTGCATCTTGCGCTGGCGCAGGGAACGAAGTGTTTCTACACGACGCCGATTAAGGCGCTTAGTAACCAGAAGTACAACGACCTCGTCGCGGTGCACGGTTCCGATGCGGTCGGCCTGCTGACCGGTGACAGTTCGA